>FWPV01004879.1_pt1 | contig 27523 bp, 24 predicted proteins | sample 2228371 | NCBI WGS metagenome assembly FWPV01 (sample SAMEA103939776, study PRJEB20133) | metagenome
TCGACCGGCTCGCCCCTCCTCAAGCCCGGTGCCGAACTGCCAAATTGCGGCGGCCTCAAAACCCCTGTCCCCGCGCGGCAAAACGCGGTATGCTGAAAAGACCCGGCGTAGGGGCGCCGCCCCGGCGGCTGGTGCATCACTTGGGATCAGAAGGAACCTCAGCATGAAGCGCCTCATTTCCGCTTCCATCCTGTCCGCTGATTTCGGCCGCCTGGCGGAGGAGATCCAGCGGGCCGAAGACGCCGGGGTGGACTGGATCCATGTGGACGTCATGGACGGCCATTTTGTCCCCAACCTCACCATCGGGGTGCCGGTGGTCCAGGCCATCCGCCGGGTCACCCGCCTGCCCCTGGACGTCCACCTGATGATCAGCAACCCGGAACTCTACCTCGAGGCCTACGTGGAGGCCGGGGCTGACTGGCTGGGCATCCATGTGGAGGCTGCCGTCCACCTGGAACGCCAACTGGCCCGCATCCGGGAACTGGGGGCCAAGGCCACGGTCACCCTCAACCCGGCCACCCCCCTGTGCAGCCTGGAGGTGGTCCTGGGCCAGGTGGATATGGTGCTGCTGATGACGGTGAATCCCGGTTTCAGCGGCCAGAAGTTCATCTCCGCCACCCTCCCCAAAATCCGGCGGCTGCGCCAGATGATCGACGACCAGGGGCTGCCGGTGCTCCTCCAGGTGGACGGCGGCGTGCAACTGGACACCATCGACGCCATCGTGGATGCCGGGGCCGACGTCATCGTCTCCGGCTCCGGCATCTTCAATCAGAACGACATCACGGAAAATGTCCGGCGGCTGAAGGCCAGCCTCAATCGCGGCGGCGGCCGGTGTTAGCGGGCGGCCCCGCCTTCCCCGGAGGGTCAAATGCATGCGGACGCTAGGCGCAAACCCGAAGCCGAGGCCGTGGTGCGCGGCCAGGCCCCGGATCTGGGCCTGCCGGCCGAGACCTGCCTCTTCGAGGGCCCCTTAACCCCCTGCATCCTGGTGATTTTCGGGGCTTCCGGCGACCTCACCAGCCGCAAGCTCATGCCCGCCCTGTTCAATCTTTTCAGGCACGGCGCCCTGCCCCGGCCCTTCCTGGTGGTGGGCTGCGCCCGCACCGACCTGAACACCGAGACTTTCCGGGCCTCCATGGGGGAAAAAGTGCAGGCTGCCGTCCAGGCGGCCCCGGATGCCTGGGCTGAATTTGCCCAAAGCCTGCATTACCTCACCTTCGATTACACCTCCCTGGCCAGCTACGTGCTCCTGGGCAACTTCCTCCAGGAACTGGAAAAGCGTTACCAAACCCAGGGGAACCGCATCTTTTACCTGGCGGTGCCCCCCTCGCTCTATGCGGAAGTGGCCCAACTGCTGGGCCAGGCAGGCATGGCGGAGGAGGGCGTCCGCGGCCAGGGCTGGGCCCGCATCGTGGTGGAGAAGCCTTTCGGCCGCAACCTGGCCACCGCCGTGGAACTGAACCGCACTCTGCAACAGGGCTTCGCCGAGCCGCAGATTTTCCGCATCGACCACTATATGGCCAAGGAGACGGTGCAGAACATCCTGATCCTGCGGTTTGCCAACACCATATTCGAGCCCCTGTGGAACCGGAACTATATCGCCCGGGTGGGCATCATCGCCGCGGAGAAACTGGGGGTGGAGCACCGGGCCGGCTTCTACGAAGAAACCGGCGTGCTCCGGGACATGTTCCAGAACCACATGATGCAGCTCCTGGCCCTGATTGCCATGGAGCCGCCGTCGCTGTTCGAGGCCCAGCGCGTCCGGGACGAAAAGGCCAAGGTCTTCCGCTCCCTCAGACCCATGCAGGAGCCCCTGCCCCCGGGAACGCTGGTGCTGGGCCAATACACTGCCGGCAGCCTGGACGGCCGCCCGGTGCCGGGCTATCGGGAGGAGCCGGGCGTCAACCCCGGCTCCATGACCCCGACCTTCGCCCTCCTCCAGATTCACCTGGACAACTGGCGCTGGCAGGGCGTGCCCTTTTACCTCGTGTCCGGCAAACGCCTGCCCGAAAAAGTCACCGAGCTCATCATCCAGTTCAAAGAGGTGCCCCATTCCCTCTTCCGGAATATCCACCTGCAGGCCATGCAGCCCAACCGCCTCATCCTGCGCATCCACCCGGAGGAGGCCATCACCCTGACCTTCGAGACCAAAAACCCCGGCGCCCTGGTGTGCCTGCGCCAGGTGACCATGGACTTTCCCTATTACCAAAACTACCAGGGCCCCATCATGGACGCCTACGAGAAAACCCTCATCGACGTCATCCAGGGAGACCAGATGCTCTTCTGGCGCCAGGATGGGGTGGAACTCTCCTGGGCCTACTTCGATCCCATCATCGAGGCCTGCGAAACCTGCCCGGACCCGGCCCGCCACCTGCAACTCTATCCGGCCGGCTCCTGGGGACCCCCCGAGGCCCAGTCGGTGCTGGAGCGGTGGAGCCGGTGAGTCGGGGGGAAGGCCGGGGGCGCCATGGCTCCCCTGCTCCTCCCCCACCTATCCTTTCACGGCCACGTGGATGACCGCGATGCCGTCGGTGAGGCGGTGGTAGGTGACTTGGGTGAAGCCCAGGCGGGTGAGAAGGGCGGCCAGGGCGTCGGCGTCGGGGAAGGCCCGGATGGAAGTGGTGAGGTAGGTGTAGGCTTCGCCGCTGCCGGCCAGAAGTTTCCCCACCAGGGGGATGAAGAGGCGGGAGTAGAGGTCGTAGAGGCGGGCGAACCAGGGGTGGGCCGGGTGGGAGAATTCCAGGCACACGAGGCGGCCCCCGGGTTTCAGGATCCGGTGCATCTCCCGAAAGCCCTGCTCCATGTCGGCGAGGTTCCGGATGCCGAAGCCCACCATGGCGGCGTCCAGGCAGCGGTCCGGCAGCGCCAGGCGCTGGGCGTCGCCCTGAACGGGGAGGATGCGGCCGCTGAGACCGGCCCGGGCCACCTTGTCCCGGCCCCGGGCCAGCATGTCCCGGTTGAAGTCGTAGAGGATCAGGCGGCCGCGCTCCCCTGCCCGGTGGGCGGCCAGCAGGGCCAGGTCGCCGGTGCCGCCGCAGATGTCCGCCACCCGGGCCCCGGGTTGCAGTTCCAGGAGCCGCACCGCCCGGCGCTTCCAGGCCCGCTGCAGGCCGAAGCTCAGGATGTCGTTAGCCAGGTCGTAGCGGGCCGCGATGGCGCTGAAGTGGCGCTGCACCAGCGCGGCCTTGGCCGGGCCGGCCGGCGGCCCCCCGGGGTGGGTCATGGCTGCCTCGGGTTTTCAGGGGCTGGGATTTGGTCTATTATACCAGCCATGATTTCGGAAGCCAGGTCCTGCCGGGGAAGGTGAAGGAAAATTATGGAAGACCGGGAACGCCTCCTGGATTTGATCCGGGCCCTGCTGCAGTCCCAGCCCTTGGCGGTGTTGGCCACCCAGAGCCGGGGGCAGCCCTATACCAATCTCATGGCCTTCGCGGCCACCGACGACCTGAAGCAGGTGGTGTTCGCCACCAACCGGGCCACCCGCAAGTTCGCCAACCTCCTGGCCGACCCCCGGGTGGCGCTGCTGGTGGACAACCGGGCCAACAGCCCGGCGGACTTCACCGAGGCCGCCGCGGTCACCCTCCTGGGCCGGGCTTGGGAGCTCCACGGCCAGGAGCGCCAGCGCTTTCTCGAGCTCTACCTGGCCAAGCATCCCTATCTCAAGGAGTTCGTGGCCCAGCCCGCCTGCGCCCTTCTTCAGGTGACGGTGGAGAACTGCATCCTGGTCACCCGCTTCCAGGAGGTGAAGGAGGTCTATCTGCGATAAGGCATCTGCCTGACGCTCCGGGGCAGCAGGGTTTCGGGGTGGGGGAGCGGCCCCAAAACCATTTGGGAGAATTTTCACGAATGCGTTGACAGGCCCGGGGAATTTTCGGTATGGTAGGAGGCAGGCGGTCCGGCAAGCAAGAGGGGGCCGCCGGCAAAGTTAGAGCCGGGGAGAAGGGACATGGACGAAGCCCGGAGGGCGGCGTTTGCCGACAAGTATAAGCACGTGGGCCAGATCTGGTCGGGCCACAGCTTCATGGACTGCGAGTATATCAAGAATTACCTGGCGGAGCTGCCCATCAGCGAGGTGGCCGCGCCCCGCCGGGACTACACCCACCGGGACGCCGGCAACCTGGACTATGTCTACGGCGAGCTCCTCTACAACCTCTCGGGCTTTGAGGGGCTGTTCATGGACAAGGCCTACCACATCGACCAGGTGACGGTCCGGCCGGTCATCGGGGCCAACACCGTCACCCTGGAGTTCGTCATCGACTTCACCACCAAGGACGGGCAAAAGGGGGTGAAGACCCTGGAAGTGGTGCGCAGCGGCGAGCGGGAATATCTGCTGTTCGCCGACAAATACCGCCTGGCCTGAGGCGCCGGGAAAAAGCCAAGCCTCAGCAGAACCGCAGGGGAAAACCGAAGCCCGGTCAGCAACTGGCCGGGCTTTTTCTGTCATGGGAGGTTCTTGCGGGGGGCGGGGCCAGGGGGACCGTGTTCCCCCGGCCCTCCCCTCAAGAATTTTCTTTTCTATTTGGCCGGGGGGGTCGGGGCTTTTTCGGCCTGGAAGAGCAGCATGAGGAGCTGTTCGTCCTGGCGGGCCAGGTCCAGGGCCTTCTTGCCTTCCTGGTCGGTGAGGTCGGCGTCGGCCCCCCGGCTAAGGAGCAGGGCGACGGTGTCCCGGCGGCCGGCCATGGCGGCCAGCATGAGGGCGGTGCGGCCCTGGGGGTCCCGGGCATTGATGGCCGCGCCCCGGTCCAGGAGGAGTTTGACGTTGTCGGTGCGGCCGGCGCCGGCGGCGAGCAGGAGCAGGGTCCGGCCCTGGGCGTCGGTGGCGGTGAGCGGCGCGCCCTTATCCAGCAGGGGGGCCAGGGTTTCGGGGCGGGCGTAGAGGGCGGCCACCGCGGCCACGGAGCGGCCCTGGAGGTCCTTGGCATTCAGGTTGGCGCCCCGCTCCAACAGCGCCACGGTGGCGGCGGCCCGGTTTTTGGCTACGGCCCAGAACAGGGGGGTGTAGCCTCCCCGGGGGTCCGCGGCCTCCAGCTTGGCCCCCTGATCCAGGAGCAGGCGCACGAGCTCGGGGTTCCCCTGCTGGGCGGCCAGCATCAGGGCGGTCTGGCCGGCTTTGTCCCGGGTGTCGGGGTCCATGCCGGCGGCCAGGAAGAGGCGGACCACCTCCAGGTCGCCTTTGCGCACCCGCTCCAGGAAGGCCTCGGGGGTGTAGGCCACCTCCTTGCGGCTCAGTTCCGCCCGGGCCGCCACCTGGGGGTCGCGGCTGCAGGCCGGGGCCGCAAGGAGCAAGAGCAAGGCGAGGCATTTCATCAGGGCGAGGCTCATACCGCGTGCACCTGTTTGGAACGTAGGGTTGTCCGGGCTGGCGCCCGGGGAGGCCCGGGCCGGCGGTTCACCAGTCCCGGCCTTGCCTCCCTTCTCCGGGAGGGGGAGAGTGGGGGGGTGAGAAAAATCCCCCTCCCCCTGACCCCCTCCCGCCCGGGGAGGGGGAAGCAGGGCCCGAACCTTTTCCTATTATTTCTACCATAACCCAGTGGGCCGTATCAGGTCAAAAAAAAGCCGCGCCCGGACGGGCCGGGCGCGGTTTGGGTTTCAGATTATGGGAGTATTACCCGCCGTTCGTTTCTTTGGGCGGCCGGTTGCACTTGGGCGCGCCGTCCACATTCACGTCGCTGGCGACTTCGGTTTCGCCGTCGGCGCCAAAGAGCAGGTGGCCGGGTAAGCCGTCAGGCAGACCCAAGCCAACGTGGAAGGACTTGAGCCCGACTCCGTTGCCGGCGATTTTGCCCACCGCAGGCAGGACCTTCACGACATCCTGGGCCTGCTTGTTGTTGAAGAGAGCGTCAGCCGTGGTGCCGTTTTCGTCACCCGGGTGGCCGTTGGGAATCCTGAGTTCGGGCCGGTCGAAGGGGCCCTTCTCGAGCTTCACCCGCTCGTCGGTGCAGGCGATGATGAAGGCCACCAGGCCCTCTTCTTCTTCCTCAGAGAGGCCGAGGAACTCGATGTCAGGGTCCAGGTCCGGGAAGTTAAGCCGGCAGAAGTTGCCGCCCCGGTCGTAGAACTGGATCACCTCCACCAAGGTCTTGAAGCCGCCGTTGTGCATGTAGGGGCCCTGCAACTCCTGGTTGCGGATGCCCGGAGTCTTGAAGGCGCCGTCCACCGCCACCCGCTGGAGCAGGATGTCATCATTGACGTCGCAGTTGCCGTCCATGTTGGTGTCGATGCAAACCACTGCCTCTTCCCCGGTGGCCTCATCAACCGCGATGAGTTCCCGCTGGGTGCAAGCACCGGTAACGGGGTCATTCGCCAGGCAGGCTCCCGGCTGGAGGTTCATGATGGGCGCGCCGATGATGGGGAAGTTGATGGGGCCGTTGATGCCCTGGTCGGCGAAGAGGAACTGGCGGGAGGAGGCCAGGGGCTTGTTCTCCGGGCCCCGGCCGCCCCGGCCCACGTCCTCGGCGGTGGGGGTGACGCCGATGTTGTAGAAGCCGCCGTCATAGAAAGCGAACCTGCCGTCGCCCATGATCATGGGCTCGATGAGGTCTTTCCCATTCTGAGTGTTCCGGATGGAGACGTTGGTCATTTCGGGGCCGCCGTGGCAGTTGACGCAGCGGCCGTCGCTGACCCCGGGGAAGCCCACAAAGACCGCCAGGCCCAGAAGCTCGGACGCGTTCAGTGCGCCATCGTCCCCGGCCATGAACTGGTCGAAGCGGCTGTCGTCGGCCACCAGCTCGGCTTCGTAGCACATCACCGCCAGGCCGAAGAAGACGGAGAAGTTGGCCTCCATGAGGGAGTAGACGTCGCCCTGCTGGACCACGCCCTTCTTCACCAGGTCCGCGGCCTTCTTGGCATCCACAATCTGGGGGGTGCCCTGTTGAAAGAGCGGGTCGTTGGGCGACAGGTTGGTGACGGTGGCCGAAGTCATAACGATTTTCTGCGTGGAATCGTACAGGCTGGGGTTGAAGGCAGCCTTGATGAGGTCGGCATATTTTTTGTTGAGGCCGTAGCCGTTGGCATTCCGCAAGCCGCTGGAAATGCCCAGGAGGCTGTCATCGGCGTGGATAAACTGGGTGGCCAGAGGGGTGCGGTTCACCATCTTCTTGCCGATGTCCGGCCAGATGCGGCCCGCGAAGGACATCTCGAAATCGCTCAGGGGCGGGCCCACGGCCTGGGAGGCCAGGGAGGCGAAGGGCAGCTCCATGTTCCGGGCCTGGATGACGTTCTTGCTGCTTACAAAAATCCGGGCGGCCCGGTCGGTGCGGCCGTGGGGGGTGACGCCGTTAAAGTGGAAGTTGGCCCGGCCATCCCAGAAGTTGTGCAGGTTGAAGACCGCGTTGATGGTGGTGGGGGTGTTCCGGGGCTCCACCCGGCGGACGTTGACCTTGCCGTCGAAGGCGCCGCCATTCGCCGGCACCAGAAAGCCCGCGGGGTCCATATCCGGTTCGCCCTTGTCCCGGATTTCCGTGCCTACGCCGGGAGGAAAGTCCTGGGAGAGCAGGGCGAAGGGGTTGTAGACATTCTCATTGCCGGATACTACCGCGGGGTTGCCCGTGGGGTCAACGGCCTGGAACGCGGTGAAGAACACGCCCTGGGAAGAGGCCACGTCGTTGGTGTTGCCCTCAGCCGGGCCAACGGTCTTAATGCCATCAACCGTAACCTCAACCACGTTATCGCCGTTGCCGATATCGGTAACAAAGGGGAAGTCGGCCGCTTTAAAGGTATAGTTGTGGCCGGTAAACGGGTCCTGCAGCTCAAAATCCGGGGCATCCTTGGCGAAATGGAAGCCCACGATATCGCCTTCCCGCTTGTTCTCGATGCGCTTGACATCCGGGTTCAACTGGTTCTTGACCCGATTGTCGGCGCCGGCGTGGAAGTGGCAGGAGGCGCAGGCCTGGCCGTCACTCCCCACCTGCATGTCCCAGAACAGGGCCTTGCCCAATTGGGCCGCCACCAGCCGGGCGTTTTTGTTCTTGCCGTTCAAGAAGGACGTGAGGCTGGGATGCAAGGGCACGTTGCGCCCCGAGGGTTTGACGTTACCGTCGGGGTCCAGGAGCAGGGGCAGACCTTTTTTGTCCGCGGCGTCCTTTTTAATGGCCTCACGCAGGGAGTCCAGCCCCTTTTGCTTGGCGAATTTCCGGACCTCGCGCGGGTCCAGGGCGGCGTAGGCCGGCTTCACCGGCAGGCCGGTAAAGAGCAGGCCGGCGACCACCGGGACCAGGAGCCAGGAAGCGGCCTGGCTGCGGCTCAGTTTTCTCAAAAACATTTTGCTATCCTCTTTTTAAAGGGTTGGGTGCGGAAGTGAACCAGGAACCATGATACTCAGGCCGGCGGCTTCCCTGGCGGTGGCTGGCTGTGGCACCTCCTTGCCAGGAGACCCATGGCATCGCTGGCCGGGCCGGGTGAAGGGGTTGGGTTGAGTGACGCAGCCGCCAAAAGCGGCCGCAACCACCCGGGTACCTCCAGATTCGCTCTTTAAATATTGTTTAAGAAGCATTATAGGAATTCTATTTTAGGGAAGGCAATAGGTGAAAATACTCATTTTGACCATGGGAAAATTCCTGTGATCAGCTTTCCCGGATAATATTGTTTTTCAGGTGAACCAGGTAGCAAGAGAGGAAATTTCTGGGGATCGCCTCTCTTCCGGGCAGCCCGGCAGCGCTTTCCCAGGCAGGAGAGGCAGGTTTGCCGGACTGGACGGCAGAGCTCTCCGGAGAGGCGGCGGCGACTGGCAAAGGCGGGGGAAGCGGCCTTCCGGGTCCCAAGGAAATCTCAGCCTTTCTGGAGAACAGGTTCCATGCCGGCCCCTGCCTTTCGGCGGGAAACCTGATAAGATGAAGCAGGGCTGAAACTGAGGGGCACCGGGCCGATCTGGGGCCAGGCCCGGGAGATGGCGGCCAAAGGAGCGGCAGGAGATGTCGGGGAAAATCAAGGCCGGGCTGAAGCGGCTCCTGGCCCGGGAGCAGGGGGCGGTGGTGCGGGAGTGGGGGGCCCGCTTCCCCATCGCCCTGGTCTTCCCCCACCTCTACCCGGTGGCCATGAGCAACCTGGGATTCCAGGTCATGTACCGCCTGCTGAACGAGGCGCCGGAGCTGCACTGCGAGCGGGCCTTCCTGCCAGCCCCGGAGGAGTGGGCGGAGCACCGGCGCACCGGCACGCCCATCCTCACCCTGGAGTCCCGGCGGCCGCTCCGGGACTTTGCCGCGGTGGCCTTTTCCCTGTCCTTCGAGGCCGACTACCCCAATGTCTTGAAAATCCTGGAGGCCTCCCAGATCCCCCTTCTGGCCGGGGCCCGGGAGGCGGGGGACCCCCTGGTGCTGGCCGGGGGGGTGGCGGCGTTTCTCAACCCTGAGCCCCTGGCGCCGTTCGTGGACGCCTTCTTCCTGGGGGAAGGGGAGGCCGGGGGGGTGGACTTTTGCCGGTTCCTGGCGGCCAACGCGCCAAGCCGGGACCGGCGCGGCCTGCTCCTGGCCCTGGGCCGGGAGGTGCCCGGGGTCTACGTGCCGGCGGGCTACACCCCCCGTTATGGCGCCGACGGCACCCTGGCCGGGTTCGAGGCGGCGGCGGGGCTGCCGGCCCGGGTGGCCGCCCCCCACCTGCCGGACCTGGCCTGCCACTTCAGCCACAGCGAGGTGCTGACGCCGGAGAGCGAATGGGGGGACATGTTCCTGGTGGAGCTGAGCCGGGGCTGCTCCCGGGGCTGCCGCTTCTGCGCCGCGGGGTTCATCTACCGGCCCCCCCGGGTGCGGCCGGCGGCCGGGTTGCTGCCGCGGCTGGCGCAGGGGCTGGCTCGGCGGGGCAAGATCGGCCTCATGGCCGCCGCGGTTTCCGACCACCCGGAGGTCAAGGAGCTGTGCCGCCGGGTGGTGGAGCTGGGAGGAGAGCTGGGCATCAGTTCGCTCAGGGCCGATTCCGCCGACCCGGAGCTCTTCGCGCTGCTGGCCCGGGGCGGGGTGAAGACCGTCACCCTGGCGCCGGAGGCAGGGAGCGAACGGCTGCGCCGGGTCCTGAACAAGCATCTGTCCGACGAGGCCCTGGCCCAGGCGGCCGAGGCCGCCTGCCTGGCGGGCATCCCCAATTTGCGCCTCTACTTCATGGTGGGGCTGCCCACCGAAACGGCTGACGACGTCCGGGAAATCCCCCGGCTGGTGAAGGTTCTCCAGCACCGGGCCCGCCGGGCCAGCCGGGGAAGGCAGGCGTTCAGCCAGATTACCCTGAGCCTGTCCTCCTTTGTTCCCAAGCCCTGGACGCCGTTTCAGTGGGTGCCGATGCTGGAGGTGAGCGAGCTGAAGCGCCGCCTGAGGCTGGTGCAGCAGCAGGTGAAGGGGCTGAAGGCCGTGCGGGTGCACACCGATCTGCCCAAGTGGGCCTACCTGCAGGCGCTCCTGGCCCGGGGGGACCGGCGGGTGGGGGAGATGCTCCTGGCGGCCCACGCCAAGGGCTGGCCCCGGGCCCTGGCCGAGAGCCCGGTGAACCCGGATTTCTTCGTGTACCGGGAGCGGGGCGCCCTGGAACTGTTCCCCTGGGACTTCATCGACCACGGCCTGAAAAAGGCTTACCTGTGGGAGGAATACCAGAAGGCCCTGAAAGGGGAGGAGACCGCCCCCTGCCAGCCGGAGGTGTGCCGCCGCTGCGGCGTGTGCGGCGAACCGAGCCCCAGCGGGGGGTGAGGCCCGCATCCTTTTCCGGGACCTGACCGTGGCTTGCAGGTCCTGGGCTCCCGGGCGGGTGGAAAGCCGGCACCGCCCGGCGGCGGTTCATGGCCGACTTGGCCTTTCAGGCGTTTCGCAGTTTTCTCCGGTGGAAAACCCGGGGAAGAATCAGGGTTTCCCCGATAGTCAGGGAATCCTGTTCCATGGTAAAGGGGGAATTGTGAAGGAGGCCACAAGTGAGTACCGTGTCCCTGACCACGATGGCTCCTGACCTGCTGGAATTCCTGGGCGGCGACCCGGAGCAGCGCCTCGTTGTTTACGGCAGCCTGGCCCCCGGCGGCGTCAACAACTTCATCCTGGCCCGGCTGGGCGGCTCCTGGCACCGTTGCACCATCCGGGGGCGCATCCGCATGTACCGGGGCTTCCGGGCCTTCAAGTACGACCCCCAGGGAGAGGAGCAGTCGGCCTGGCTCTTCACCTCCGAAGCCTTGCCGGACAAATTTCCGGACCTGGACGACTTCGAAGGGGACGACTACCGCCGCATACTCATCCCGGTCAACGTGGCCGGCCAGGAAATCCTGGCCCATGTGTACGAAGGCAAGTACGTGGAGTAACGGCGGCCCCCTCTTTGCGCCGGGCAGGTGATGTTCCCCCACCCCCCTGACGCCGGGACCAGCCCGCTTTGCCCCGCCTGCTTCTCAGAAGAGCGGCCTTCCCCCGGGGCCTCAGTCCAAGCGGTAATGTTTGCGCACCGGCCGGGTGATCTTCCAGGTGCAGGAGAGGCCCGCCGGGAAGGTCACCAGGTCGCCTTTGCCCATCCTCACCGGTTCGCCGCCCTCCGGGATCACCTCCACCTCGCCCTCCAAAAAGTAGCAGATTTCCTGGCCGTCGTAGGTCCAGGGAAACTCCGAGACCTCCTTGGTCCAGATGGGCCAGTGGTTCACCCCCAACTCCTGGAGGCGGGCCTCGGCGGGCCGACGTTCCACCTTGATCTGACTCATGTCTCTTGCTCCCCTTTTCCGTTGGCAGTTTTCAGGTTTCGGTTCAAAATTAAGGAATATTTCGCCATCTGGCAATAAGGGATGAAGCCGATGCGTCTTTCCGTTGCCCTCAGGCAACTCAGCGTCCTGTGGGTGATTGCTTGGTTGCTGTGCCCGAGCCCGGGTCGGGGGGGCGACTTTTTGCCGGCCCGGCCCGGCTATGTGTTTCAGTTCCCCCGGGACCACGGGGCGCACCCGGACTTCCGCACCGAATGGTGGTATTATACCGGCCACCTGGCCTCGCCCCAAGGGGAGCGCTTCGGTTACCAGCTCACCTTTTTCCGGGTGGCCCTGGCCAAACCCGCCCCCGGGGTGCGCTCGGCCTGGGCCGCTCACACCGTGTATTTCGCCCACTTGGCGGTAACCGACGTCCAGGGCCGAACCTTCCGCTACCGGGAACAGGCCCAGCGGGGGGCCCTGGGGTTGGCCGGAGCCGCCACGGACCGGCTCCACGTTTGGGTGGACGACTGGCTGGCCGAAGGCCGGGGGGAGGCCCACTTCCTGAAGGCCGCCCGCCAGGGGCTCGGCCTGAACCTGACGCTCACCCCCCTGAAGCCTCCGGTTTTTCATGGGGAGGGCGGCTTCAGCTCCAAGGCGGCGGGCGCTGACCATGCCTCCCAGTACTACTCCATCACCCGGCTGGCCACCCGGGGCACCCTGACCCTCGACGGCCGGGAAATTCCGGTTACGGGGGAAAGCTGGCTGGACCGGGAATTCTCCAGCAGCCAACTGGCCCCCCACCAGGCGGGCTGGGACTGGTTCGCCCTGCAACTGGCCGACGGCAGCGATCTCATGCTCTACCAACTGCGCCTGAAAGACGGCGGCCTGGACCCGGCCTCCGCCGGTACGTTCATCGACCCCGAGGGCCGAACCCGCCATTTGGGACCCCGGGACTTTACCGTCAAAGCCACCGCCTTGTGGCGTTCCCCCCACAGCGGCGCCCGCTATCCGGCGGCCTGGGAGATCGCCGTGCCTTCCCTGGGCCTCAGCCTCGCCCTCAGCCCCACCCTGGCGGATCAGGAGCTGCGCACCACGGCCAGCACCCAGGTGACCTACTGGGAGGGCCAGGTGGGCGTGCAGGGCACCCGAAACGGCGAACCCCTCAGCGGCCTGGGTTACGTGGAACTCACCGGCTACGCCGGGGCGCTGGGGGGGAGGTTTTAGCGGGTGGGGGGAGAAAATTCGGGGGAGGGGCAGGGGCTCACCACCCCCGGCCCCTCCTATATCTAGACTACGCTAGCGGGTGAGCCAGCGAGAGTTGCGCAGGGTGAGGAAGGCGTAGGGCTGCACCCAGTTCAGGGCGAAGAAGGCGAAATAGGAGTAGATAATCCCGTAGATGAATTCCCAGTCCCGTTCCTGGCTGTAGTAGTAGTACATGTAGCACAGGGTCATGACGCCCAGGCCGGCGAAGAACTTCACCATGACGATGGGGTAGAGGTAAAAGGACATGAGGAGCAGGCCCATGAACAGGTAGGTGAGGGGAAATTCGATCTGGGTGACGAAAAAGTCCACGATGGGCCAGAAACGGTCTCGCTCCCGGTATTTGCTGAACATGAAGGTGAGCTGCACCCAGGATTCCCGGAAGTTGGAACGGTCCCAGCGCAGGAACATCTTGCACAGGCCCCGGTAGGTCTCGGGAACCACGGTATGCACCAAGGCGGTGCGTTGGTACACGGAGTAGAACCCCTGGCGCACCACGAAGTTGGTGAGAGCCCGGTCCTCCCCGATGGTGGCCGGGGTGCCCATGAAGGTCTGGCGCCGCCACGCCTCCAGGATGGGTAGGATGGCGCTGCGGCGGTAGGCGGACAACGCCCCCGGAGTGCAGGTGACAAAGCCGTACACGGACTGGGAGGCCCGGAGAAAGTCGAAGGCCAGCACGAACCGCACCGCCAGCATGCGAGCCAGGAAGCTGCGGAAGCGGTTATAGACCTTGACGTTGCCGGCCACGGCCCCCACCCGGGGGTCGGCAAGCATGGGCGCGATAACCTGACGCACGGTGTCCGGCGCGATGACGCTGTCGGAGTCGATGGTGACAAAGAACTCGCCCTTGCCCAGGGTGAATCCGGCGCTCAGGCCTTCCTTTTTGCCCCGGTTGTTGGCGAACCGCACCGCCCGGATGAGTTCGGGATAACGGCGCTGGGCCCGGTCGATGTAAAACCAGGTGTCGTCCTTGGAGCCGTCGTCCACGACGATAATTTCCAGCCGATCCGCCGGGTAGTCGGAGGCCACCGCGGAATAGATGGCCTTTTCCACCATGGCGCCTTCGTTGTAGGCCGGAATGATGACGGTAACCCGGGGCAGCTCGCCGGCAGGCACCGGGTAGGGTTGATAGCGCCACCAGAAATACGTGCGCACCACCTGGAAGCCCAGCACCAGGAAGGTAAAGCCCGCCCCCAGCAGCAGCAGGGGGGAGGCGTAGGCCTGGCGGCTGAGGAGATTCAGGTAGCCGTCAAAGGAGCCGTATTTCAGGGCCACCACGAAGCAGACAAAGAGGAGGCCCGGCACCAGAATCTTGAGAATCAGGTCCAGGGCCTGCAGCCGCTCCTCCTTGGTGCGCCATTTTCCGGGCGCCCAAGTCAGGGTGTTGGTTTCGAGTCGCATGGCGTTGACGGTCCTCTTGGTTTCTTGCCGATTTAACCGCCTGAGGGTTTATGCAAGGGGCTTGCCAAAACAGGGGGCCAGACAAAAGAATAACCATTTGATATTCCTTGATAATTTATCAGGCGAAAACTCCCTCCGACTTGGCGGACGCGCCAGATTCTCCCCTTGAGAGAAGGGGTGGGAAGCCGGATAAATTGTTCTCATTTTGAGAAAACTTCCAGAATTTGGCCAAATTCTTCAACTGTTCCTGCCCAACCCCCTGCAAAATTTCCGCCAAGGGGCAGGGACGCGCCCTGAGGGAGGCAGGGGCGTGGCGTTTCCCGATCTGCCGGGCGGAAAAAGTGAGGCAGACCTGCCACCCCAGCCCTCACATTAGAAGAGGGGAATGCCCTGCAGGCCACCCGCCCCATCTCTTCTTCGGGGGCGCCCCCCAGGAAACCGGGGGCCGGGACCAAACCCGTGGTTCCCATCCGGAAGGGATTGTGATAGTAATTGAGGTATTCCCGCAACGTAGGCGGGCCAAGCTTTCAGGCTCCCGAACCGGTCGCCCCCGCGACTGCGGAGAACCCGGCACCCGGCGCCACGGGGTCGGGGCGGCGGCAAGGTAAGGATTTTTTCACCAAGGCTGACGGTCTCACCGGCGAGGCGGCTCATGACCGAAACGACGGATTCCCGGCCTCTGACCTGGGCCGATGGGCTGAAGCTGGAAAACGTGGGGCGGGAAATCCATATTCCGGCCGGGGAGCTGGTGGTCAGGCAGGGCGACCGTCCGGAGTTTTTCTACGTGGTGGAACGCGGCCGTCTCCGGGTCTTCCGGGAGACTGCCGAAGGCATCCGCACCCATCTCACCGAACTGCAGGCCGGCGACTACTTCGGGGAGGTGGCCCTGGTCACCGGCCAGCCCCGCAGCGCTTCGGTGGAGGCCCTGGAAGATGCCGTCCTCCTGGAAATCAACCAGGAGGAGTTCGACCGCATCCTGGACCACAACCCCCGACTGGCCCGCCACATCATCCAGCAGCTGTCCCACTGGCTGGTCACCGGCGACCGCCGCCTGGAGCGGGAAGTGGTGCACCAGGTGAAGCTGCGCCAGGTCTCCTGGTTTGACTACGTCCTGATGGTGGGACTGAGCGTCGTCTTCGCCCTGGTTTTCAACCTGTACAATGACAACCAGATCCCCCTGGTGCACGGCTGGGACTCCCATGACAACGTGTCGGAGATTTCCCTCAGCAAGGCCCTGGAGCTCCACCGCCGGGGCGAAGCGGTGTTCGTGGACGCCCGCAAGGTCAATTTCTACGACCGGCGGCATATCAAAGGGGCCATGAACCTGCCGGTCCTCTTTTTCGACCTGCAATATCCCATGTTCCAGTTCATGCTGGAGCAAAAGGGTCTGGGCAAGGACAAGCCCCTCATCGTGTATGGGGGCGGCTTCAGCCGACGCTTCGACCTGGAGCTGGCCCGACTGCTCCTGGACAAGGACCACGAAAAGGTGGCGGTGCTGGGGGGGAGCCCGTCGGCCTGGGAAAAAGTCTTTCCCGTGGAGGAGAAGAAGGCCAAGGCCCCGGCCGCCATGCCCCTGGGAATCCCCGGCCTCATCGAATGGCTGCCGGTGTTTTTCCTGGGGCTGTTGCTCATTCCGCCGCTCAGGAAGAGCCCGTTTCTCGCGGTGGCCGGCCGCCTGATCCTGGGGGTGATCTTCATCCAGTTCGCCCTGAGCAAGATCATGCGTCCCGCGGTCTTTGCCCTGAACGTGGTGGAGTATGGCCTGATGCCGGCCTGGGGGGTCAACCTTTGGGCCCTGGTCCTTCCCTGGGCCGAGCTGGTATGCGGCCTGTTCCTCGTCCTGGGCATTCGCACCCGGGCCGCGGCCACGCTCATCGGCGGCATGAATGTCATTTTTATCATCGGCCTGGTACACGCCATCCTGGTGGGATTGCCCATCAACTGCGGCTGCGTGGGGGAGGCGGGCGAGCCGGTGAACTGGTGGAAAGTTCTGAAAAACGTGGGGATGCTGCTCATGGCGGCTCAGATCTTTTTCTACGACCGCTTCTTTGTGCTGGATCGGGGCGGCTTCGTGTTGCGAGAAAGGGAAATATGAGACCCCGGCTCGTCCTGAAATCCGTCCCCGTCCTGGTGCTGGCCGGGCTCTGCCTGGTGCTGGCAGGCTGCGGCGAGTCCCGCTCCCCCTATGCCGGGACTTATCGCTCCGAACAACCGTATGCCGGCAAGGGGCACATCGAGTTGGTCCTGAAGGAGAACGGCGAGGTCATCTGGACCCTGGACCATTATTCCCAGAAGTTCAAGTGGAAGGTCCAGGAGGGCCGCCTGTGGCTCTACACCCGGGAGGGTGCCATTCTCATTGCCACGCCCAGCGAGGGCGGCCGCAGGCTGTCCGTGGATCTCACCGGTGACTGGAATCCCAGCTGTCCGGTGGAACACTGCCTGTCCTTTACCCGCGTCGGGGGAGGTGGCTGATGGTTTCCAGTGTCTGGCGTCGCCTGGCCTGCGGACTGGCGGTCCTTGCGGTGAGCCTGGTTTTCGCCCCGGCGGCAGCGGCGGCCCCGGCGTCCGGCCGGGAAGCCGTGGAGGTGCGCCGGGTGGGCCTCAGCCGGGTAGGGGACCAGACCCTGCTCACGGTGGTGCTGAGTCGGCCGGCGGCGGCCCGGGTGGTTCCCGGCAACGTAGGGGGCAAGCCCCAGCTGCTGGTGGAGTTTCCCCAGGCTGCCGGAGGACGCCTGCCAGCGGTGGTGGCCGGCGACGATCAGCTGGTTTCCCGGGCCCGCACCGAGGTGGGACCCGGCAACACCGGCGTCAAAATCACCCTGGACCTCTTCCCCCACCGGCCGTACACCTGGTGGCGGCAAAGCCGGTCCATGAGCGGCAACCAGACGCTGTTCGTGGTGGGCCTCAAGGGCTCCGGCCCAGCCGCCGCCGCGGCCCCCAAGGTGCCGCCGCCCCCCACCCCCAGCCGGGCCCAGCTGGTGCCGGAGCCCTCTGCCCCGGGGGAACTGGAGGAGGGCTTTCCGGCTGAGCCCAGCCCCCGGGAGCCCGCGCCGCCCCCCGCCTACCGGGAGACCCCCCGGCTGGCGGCCACCGGCACCTTCAGCGAATTGCGCCAGCTCATCCCCCAGGCCGGGCCGGTGCTGCAATTTCTGGAGGGCAGCGGCTGGACCATCTCCTCGGCCAAGGATTACGACCGGCCCGGGGTGCGCTTCAGCCGGGCCTTCACCCTGACCCACCGCACCTACCCGGAGGTGGAAGTGAACATCGTCCACCTGCCGGCCAACACCGTGGGCACCCCCAACATCAACATCGTGGACCTCTCCTTCAACAACCTGAAGAGCGCCTCGGCGGAAAAATACCGGCAGATGCGCACCTGGAGCTTCGCCAAGATCAAGCAGAACTTCGAGGACATCGGCGATTTCTTCGACGACGCCATGAAACCGCTCCGGGTGGAGCTCCGCAAGGAGTCGCAAAACCTGGCCCTGCGCTATGCCACCCTGATCCAGACCTTCGTGCAACGGGTGGCGCCCAACCAGCCGCAAGCCCCGGAGCAGGTCATGAATCACATCAGGGCCAAGGTCAGCCCCCGCTTCGAGGGGGTCCAATATACCATCAGCGAAAACCCGCTGCTCATCCTGAACCTGGTGGATTTTCTGTATCTCAGGACCTACTTCCTGGGAAGCAGCTAAGGAGGTAGCCATGGCCAAGGAAATCATCATTTACGGCAAGCCCACCTGACCGTACACCAACCGGGCCCGGGAGGCCAAAGCGCAGCAGGGAGTCACCGTGGTCTTTCATAATGTCCAGGCGGACCCCAAGGCTCTGGAAGAAATGCTGCAGCTGAGTCAGGGGGTACGCAAGGTGCCGGTGCTGGTGGAGGACGGTCGGGTCACCATCGGCTTCGGGGGCACCTGAGGCGTCTGAAGGGCCTGCGGGGCAGGCCGAGGAAACGGGGCTGGGAGAGGCGGCTGCGGCCGCCCTGGGCACTCCCAGCCCCTTGTTATTGCTGGAAAAATCCTGAAGGACGAAGACGGGCGGGGCAATTCGGGCACCGGAGCCGGCCCCTCTGGGCAACCTCCCCCACTTTTGCCCCCAGGAAGGCCGGGGCCAGGGTGCCCCCGGTCAGCGGCACCGGGCTGATCGGTGCAACCACGGGGTTTTCCGGCCAGTGGCGGTCATTTTTGGGTTCAGGGTAAACCCCGACGCTTTGACCCGCACCTTCCCCCACCAACTCCCCCGGTCTGTCAGATATCTTCCACTTTTATGCAAAATATCCGCTGCAATTTTCATAATGAAGGGATATTCATCCCACTTTTGCGAAAAAGAGCGGGAGAAAGGCAAATAATATGCAACTAATTATTTGATAAAACACAAAAATCAACAAAAAATGGCTTAAATTGGTAATCGGCGCTTTTTTCAAAAATATTTTCCCACAAATTAATAAAAAAACGCCCAAAGAAAAGAATTTTCCTCCACAAAAATATTTTATCGACCTGAAATTCCCTTCCGCTTGCCATAGTAATTTCTGGTACAATCGATTTAAATTTTTTTATATATAAATTTCAATAAGTTAAGCAGATATAGAAAAAAATTTCTTGACAGGCTCGGGGGCTTTCCGGTAAGAAAGGGGCACATCTGAAGTCCACCGAATTTCCTGATTCTCTGCTTCACCGGGATGGTGGCAACCACGGTTGAGGCCTTCTTCCCCGCCTATTTCTCCTGAACCGCTTTGTACTCCGGGGAGGGGCCCAGGCTGAACCCAGGGGAGCAATTTCACCTGGCAGGCTTTCCGGGCAAGGATGCCCGAAGCTCCCCCGGCAGTCCCGCTCCGCCGGTTGCGCCATCCGGCCGACAACTTTCACCAAACCAGACGAGCGAGGGAACCATGAAAAGACTGGCGATCTTTTGCCTCTTGATGTTGGGGGTGCTCAGCCTGCCCAAACCCACGATGTGCGTCACCATGTCCATCGTCACGGTGACGGCCTACTCTTACAACGGCGGGTCAGGCCGGCATGGCCTCACGGCCTCGGGAAGGAAGGTCAAGGAAGGCATGGTGGCCGTCAGCCGCGACGTGGAGCGAGCCCTGAACCTGGGTTTCGGCGACAAGGTCCTCCTGCACGGCCTGGGGGTTTATGAATTTCAGGACCGCATGGCCCAGCGCATGAGCAAGAAGGCCGATGTCTTCATGAACAGCGACGGCAAGGCCCGCCGCTTCGGGGTCAAGCGCCACGTCGTGCTGGTCAAACTCGCCTGAGGCCCCGCCCCGCCTCACTTGGCCCGCTCCAGGTAGCTGCCGGTGCGGGTGTCCACCCGCACCCGGTCCCCCTCGCTGATGAACAGGGGTACCTGGATGACGGCCCCGGTCTCCAGAGTGGCGGGTTTGCTGCCGCCGCTGGCGGTGTCGCCCTTGACCCCGGGTTCGGTTTCAGTGACGGTCAACTCCACCGAATGGGGCAGCTCCACGGCCACCGGCTGCTTGTTGAAAAAGAGGACCTTGACGTTGAGGTTCTCCGTTAAAAACAGGGCCGCCTCTCCCATCTGCTCCGGGGTGATGGCCAGCTGTTCGTAGGTTTCATTGTCCATCATGATAAAGTCGTCGCCGTCCCGGTAGAGGTATTGCATCTCCCGCTCCGCCAGGTCCGGCTTCTTCACCTTCTCCCCGGAGCGGAAGGTCTGGTCCAGCACCCGGCCGGTGACCAGATTTTTCAGCTTGGTGCGCACAAAGGCGCCGCCCTTGCCCGGCTTGACGTGCTGGAAGTCCACGATGACATAAGGCGAGCCGTCAATCTCCACTTTCAGGCCTTTGCGAAATTCCGCGGTGGAATACATCCTTGTCCAAAACCTCCTTATTTTCTAGCTTCACTGGGGGTGGGGAGGGGAGGCGGAGGGGAAGGCGAGGGCATTGCCATCTCCCCGGCCCTCCCCTGAGAAACTCTGGTCAGGTCCGGTCAGCGGCCTGAGGTTTGCGCCGCCGGCCCCGGCCTTCCTTCAAGGCTGCTTCTGGGCGGCTTTGGAGCCGGGTTTGGCTCGGGCCGGGGACTTGGAATTTTTGCCCGCATCCGGCGGGGGCTTTTCCTGGGCGGGCGGCAGGGGCACCGACGGCCCGGCCTCCGGGAACTGGATGATGATTTCGTTCTTCCGGACGAAATTCAGCTCCCGGCGGATGAGGTCCTGGATCATCTCCGGGTCATGGTGCAGCCGGTCGATGGTGCGCACCAGGCGCTCGTTCTCCTGGGCCAGCCGGGCATTTTCCATTTCCAGGCGCTGGCGCTCCTGCTTCAGCCGGTAAATTTGGAAGACGCCCTGCTTGCTGAAAAAAATGAAAAAGGCCAGGGCCAGCCCGAACAGCACGGTCAAGACGGCCAGCACCGTGCGGCTTCCACCCAGCTTCAAGCCCCCCCCGGGTGCGGCTTCCGGCGGCATAGCACCCTCCCCCTGGCACTGCTCTGGAATTTTGCCTGAAAAACTAAGCGGATGCAATCAAAATTTTGCTGCCGGGGAAAAAGCTGGGCCCACCCCCCGGTTTTTTTTCGCCTCCCCCCGGCTCGACCTCCGGGGTGACGCTTTGGCCTTTGCCGCAGAGCGCGGTTGTATTATAATCCCGGGGTAATACGGGCCCTCCCGGCAGCTTGCCGGGGAGAGCTCAGGGAGGCGGCCGCTGGGGGCCGCTCCTTCATCTCCGCTCCCTTCCTCCGGATGGCACTTGGGGAGGAAGGGTAGGGGATAGGGGAAAAGGGCCGCCCACCCGGTCGCCCCTCCCCCGATATCCCCGTTCCGGGAGCTTTATATGCCTGCCTTTGCACCGCTGGCCGCCACCGGCATCGGCTCGGTCCCTTTCACCGATCCTGAGGCTGCGGTGGCCCTGATCCTCCAGCATCTGCCGGAAGTCCCCTTTTGGCCCCAACTGGTGCGCCGGGGTTACGCCGAGGATATGGTCCCACAGGGGGCCCGGGGCCTCCCCGGTCTGGTGGCAGACCCGGCGGCCCGGGTGGTGCGCCTTAACCCGGAGGTGTCCCGGGAAATCGCCTTGGCGGAGTTTTACGAAGTCCTCTGGCGGGACGACCTGGAGCCTTTTTCTCTGACCCCGGAGGAGGCCGCCGGCTTCTTCGCCCTTTGCCGGATGGCGGCCGGGCAGACTCCGCCCCCCTTGGGCCTCAAGGGCCAGGTGGTGGGTCCGGTGACCTTCGCCGGCATGGTCAAAGACGACCAGGAAAAGCCCATCCTCTATGACCGGGAGCTCACCCAGGCGGTCTCCCTGGGCCTGGCCAAGAAGGCCGCCTGGCAGGCCCACCGTTTCCGGGAGCTGGGGGCCGAGGCCGTGGTCTTCTTTGATGAGCCCATCCTGACGGGTTTCGGCTCCGCCTTCTTCCCCATTTCCCGGGAGGAAGTGAGCGGCCTCCTGACGGAGACCCTGGAGGCCGCCCGCCAGGCCGGGCCGGTGCTCCTGGGTTTGCACTGCTGCGGCAATACCGACTGGTCCCTGGTCCTGTCCCTGGCCCTGGACGTCCTGAGCTTTGACGCCTACGGCTATTTTGACAGCCTGGCCCTGTACGAGGGGCCTCTGAAAGGCTTCCTGGCCCGGGGGGGCTGGCTGGCCTGGGGGGTGGTGCCCACCGGCGAGGAGCTGTCCCGGGAGACGGTTGACAGTCTCTGGCAGCGCTTCGTGGGCCAGGTGAACCGCCTGGCAGCCCTGGGGATGGCTCCGGCCCAGGTGCTCTCCCAGTCCTTGCTGACGCCGTCCTGCGGCCTGGGCTACTTGGCCCCGGAGGCCGCCGCCGCAGCCCTGGCCCTGCTCCGCGACCTCAGCATCCGGGCCCGGGACTGGCTGGCCTCCCTTTAGGATAGGCCCTGGATAAGGTGGGGCGGCACCGGAAAGGCCCCGAGACGGCGGCACCCCCTGGGCCACCGCCGTCCCGGCCGGCGGGTTGGCGCCGCGGCGGCCACTAGAATCACCTCTTGCCCGGTGCAGCGAATCTTTCTGCTCTCCGGGGCGATTTCCCCCGGCCTCATTAACCCGCAGGTTATGCAGGAGTTTTCCATGAAGGTAAGGGACATCATGGTCAAAGAGGTGGCCACGCTGGATGTCAACGACGAGTTGAGCCTGGCCAACGACATCATGCGCCTGGGACGCATCCGGCACCTGCCGGTCGTGGACGGCACCCGGCTGGTGGGCATCATCTCGGAGCGGGATCTGTTCCGTTCCTCCCTGGCCCAGGCCCTGGGCTACGAGAGCAAGGCCACCCGGGATCTGATGAAGACCCTGCGCATCAAGGACGTCATGGTCACCAAGGTGGTGACGGTGACCCCGGATACCGAGTTGAAGGAAGCGGTGCGGATGATGGTGGAGCGCAAAATCGGCTGTCTGCCGGTGGTGGAGGACGACCGCCTCACCGGCCTGGTCACCGAAACCGACGTCCTGATGCAGTATTGCAAGGAACTGGGCGGCTGTTAGCCGGAAACCCGCCAGAATCCCGCCGGGGTGGCGCCCGCAGGACCTCTGGTTCTGGCGGGGAAAGGCGACCATGAACCGCCTCCCTCACCGCGTGACCGCCCCCGTGAAAACGACCACCCGCCCCCCGAGTCAGGGGTCAGATAGGCTGTGTCCCGCCGCCGGGAGGAAGGCCGCGGTAAGGTGGGGGGCCTTTCTCCCCCCAGATTCCCGGCTCTCACCCGGAGAGCCGCGGGTCAGAATCTCAACTGACGGCCAGGAATTCGATGAAGGCCCTCAAGGTGGCGCGGTCAAAGGCCGCGCCCCGCTCTCCCCGCTCTTCCTGCAGGATCTTCAGCGCGGCATAGGGGGAGTGCCGCTGAGATTAGGGACGGTAAATGGTGAGACCGTCATAGGCCTCCAACAGGCTCAGGATGCGGCTTAAGGGGTGCTGGCGCTTCAAGGGGAGCCCTTGGGGGTAGCCGCTGCCGTCGGCCAGCTCATGGTGCTCCAGCACCAGGCGCATGGCGGCCAGGGGAAACTTGGCGTTGCTCTTGAGCAGCCGGTATCCCAGGCAGGGGTGCTTGCGGATCACTTCCCATTCCTCCTGACTCAGCGGCTCGCTCTTCTGCAGGATCTCCTCGCTGATCAGGGTCTGCCCGATATCGTGGAACAGCCCCCCCATTCCCAAGGTGAGGCAGTCTTTCTGGGAGTGCCCGAGAAAGACCGCCAGGGAGACCGCCAGAACCGCCACATTCACTGAGTGGTTATACAGGGTGTAGTCCCGGTAAAGCAGGTTCCAGATGAGTTTCCAGGAGATGGGTTGCCGCTCCAGCATCGCGAGCAGCTTTTCCACCGAGCCTTTGGCCATCCCCACTCCCTGCGTCAACTGCGGGGCATTCAGGGCCAGCCGCAGGGAAAAGCCCAGGTGTTCCCGGAGGACCAGGAGATCCCGGGGGCTGGCCCCGGATTCCTCCCCCTGGAGCAGCAAGTAGTTGTTCAGGTAGGCGATGGCTTTGTCCAGGTCGGTGCTGCGGAAATACACCTGCTCCAACCCCAGCCCCCGTAACTTTTCCAGCCAGGCGGGTGACAGGGTCTCCCCTTCCTCCAGGCAAGGGGAATAGGTTATTTCCTGGTGGGGGCTGCCCGTCACTTTGAGGAACAGGGAGAAGGTAAGGCGTTCCTCGGGCAGGAGGACTGCCAGGGAAATGGGCACGAAGGTGTGGTCCGTCGCCTGCGCGACGCGTCGAATCAGTTTGAGATCCCGTTCCAGCAGGTTTACCCGCGCCTCTGCCCGGTCCATAGCCTCCCCTTCCGTTGCTTTGCCCTGGGTCCATACTCCTCATCGGCACGCCGGGAAAATCACTTAAAGGGATCAGGGAACCGGGCGAGCGGCAGAAACCCGGTAAAACGCGGGCGCCTGCGCCGGGCGAGGGCCAAAATTGAGGTAACCAAGGGAGGGGAAAAGTTTTCTGGCTCCCCGGGGATTCACGGGATTTGCCGACGGCTCTCCGGAAGCCCCGGCCTTCCGTTGAGAAAGGCGAGAAACCCCTTTAACTCTCCAGAAAACCCGCTTTTAGAGGTAAGCCAGCCAATGGCGGTAGCGGTCGTTCTGCCCCTTGACCACCGCGAAGAAGGCATCCTGCAGTTTCTTGGTAATGGGACCGGGCCGGCCTTCGCCGATGGTGCGGCCGTCGGCTTCCCTGACCGGGGTCACTTCTGCGGCGGTGCCCGTCAGGAAGGCCTCGTCCGCCAGGTAAAACTCGTCTCGGGTGAAGCGCTCCTCCTTCGTGGGGATGCCCAAGTCGGCGGCCAGGGTGAGGACCGAGGCCCGGGTGATGCCCGGCAGGATGGCGGTGAGGGGCGGGGTCTTGAGCACCCCGTCCTTCACCAGGAAGATGTTTTCCCCGGTGGCCTCGGCCAGGTAGCCCTCGGTATCCAGCATCAGGGCCTCGTCATAGCCGGACTGGATGGCCTCCCGCTTGGCCAGGATGGAGTTGACGTAGTTGCCCACGGCCTTGGCCTTGGTCATCATGACGTTGACGTGGTGGCGGTTAAAGGAGGCGGTCTTCACCCGGATGCCCTTGTTGAGCCCCTCCTCCCCCAGGTAGGCGCCCCAGACCCAACTGATGATGGCCACCTGCACCGGGCTGCCCTGGGGATTGAGTCCCATGACGCCGGTGCCCAGAAACACCAGAGGCCGGAGGTAGGCCTCCTTTTGGCCGTTCCGGCGCAGAATCTCCAGACAGGCCTCGGTGACCTGCTCGCGGCTGTAGGGAATGGCGATTTGCAGGATGTGGGCCGAGTCGAAGAGGCGCTGGACATGCTCCTTGAGGCGGAAGATGGCGGTGCGGCCGTCGGCGCAGTGATAGGCCCGGATGCCCTCGAAGACCCCCAGCCCGTAGTGCAGGGTGTGGGTCAGGATGTGCACCTGGGCCTGGTCCCAGGGGATGAATTCGCCGTCCAGCCAGATGTAGCTCGCCTTCTCCACCATCGCCTTTGCCTCCGCTCTGAAATTGTGGGAGAGGGTCTTCGGGGGCCTGGGTTTTCCCCAGCGCTCCCCAAAGACCTTGCCGGGATGAAATTTTGTAACGCAGACGCACGCGGATGTCAAACCCCTTGGCGGTTTACATTGCCTTCCCGGGCTTTTTTCCGATATGATGACTTCGTTTGTGTGACTTTCCTGGTGGGAGGATTATGGAAGAGAAACTGAAAGCCGGGGTCATCGGGGTGGGTTATCTGGGCCGCTTTCACGCCGAGAAGTTCGCCGCCCTGCCCGGGGTGGAACTGGTGGGCGTGGCCGACCCGGCCCCGGACCGCAGCCGCAGGGTGGCGGACAGCCTGCACTGCCAAGCCTTCAGCCACCACCGGGAGCTTCTGCCCCGGGTGGAGGCGGTGAGCGTGGCGGCCACCACCAGCGAGCACTTCCGCATCGTCCGGGACTGCCTCCAGGCCGGGGTTCACGTCCTGGTGGAAAAGCCCATCTGCGCCGAGGCCTGGCAGGCCGACGAACTGGTGCGGCTGGCCAGGGAGCACGGCCGCATCCTCATGGTGGGCCACCTGGAACGCTTCAACTCCGCCATGCAGGAGCTCAAGGACCGGACCACCACCCCCAAGTTCATCGAAAGCCACCGCCTGGCCTTCTTCAAAGAGCGGGGTACCGACGTGGACGTGGTCCTGGACCTGATGATCCACGACCTGGACCACGCCCTCAGCCTGGTGAAGGCCCCGGTGACGGAAATCCGGGCCGCGGGCATCGCAGTGCTCACCGACAGCGTGGACCTGGCCAACGTGCGCCTGGAGTTCGCCGACGGCGCCATCGCCAACTTCACCGCCTCCCGCATGTCCTTGAAAAGCATGCGCCGGTTCCGCCTCTTCCAGCCCGACGCCTACCTGGCCGTGGACTTCGAAGCCGGGGAACTCACCCTCGCCGAACGGCAACCCGGGGCCACCGGCCTCATCCCCGGCGTGTCCTTGGATATCCGCCACTTCGAGAAGGAGGACGTCCTGTTCAAAGAGATCGTCGCCTTCGTCCAGGCCATTCGGACCGGCAGCCAACCGCCCTGCACCGGCGAGGAAGGCGCCGCCGCCCTGAAACTTGCCCTGGAAATCACCCAGACCATGCGGAAAGCCAAAGTGTGAGTGGGGGAAAAGAGTATTTGAGGGGAGTGCCGGGGTGGGTGCCCCCTGGTCCCCCATCCTCAACTGCCAACCCCGCCATCCTCATTGTGGCCGGAGAGGCGTCCGGGGATGAGCATGGGGCGCGGCTGGTGGCGGCCCTGAAGGAGCGCCTGCCGGGCGCCCGGTTTCTGGGAATCGGCGGGGCGGCCCTGGCGGCCCAGGGGGTGGATATTCTCTTCCCCGCCCAGGAGCTGGCGGTGGTGGGCCTGGTGGAGGTGGCCCGGCACCTCCCCCAGGTCTGGAAAGCCCTGCGTCTGCTCCATCGGGTCCTGCAAGCCGAGCGTCCGGCCCTCTGTATCCTGGTGGACTTTCCGGACTTCAATTTCCTGGTCATGCGGCTGGCCAAGCGGCGGGGGGTGCCGGTGATGTACTACATCAGCCCCCAGGTCTGGGCCTGGCGGCGCTACCGGGTGCGCACCATCGCCCGCCTGGTGGACCGTATGGTGGTCATCTTTCCCTTCGAAGCCGAGTTTTACCGGCAATACGGGGTGCCGGTGGACTTTGTCGGCCACCCCTTCCGGGAAACCCTGCCGGAGCTGCCCCCTCGGGGGGACCTGCTCCGGTTCTGGGGCCTGGACCCCCGGGCCTTCACCGTGGCTTTGGTGCCGGGCTCCCGGGAGAGTGAAATCAGGCGGCACCTGACCACCCTTCTGGAAACCGCGGCCCGGCTCCGGCAGCTCATCCCCGAGACCCAGTTTCTCCTCCCCCTGGCCTCCACCGCGCCCCGGGAGGTGGTGGCGAGGCTGGTGGAAGGCTTTTCGGGGGGAGGGCAAGGAAGCGCAGCTCCTTCGGTCCCTGGCCCCCTCCCCCAGCCTGGTCTTCCCCTCAAAATCACCACCGGCGGCGCCTATCCGGCCCTGGCCGCCGCGCACCTGGCCATTGCCGCTTCGGGCACGGTGACGGTGGAGGCGGCCCTGGCGGCCACGCCCACCATCATTGTGTACCGCCTGTCAAAGTTGACTTTTTCCCTGGGAAAGTTATTGATTAAGGTGAAGTTTATCGGCATGGCCAACCTGTTGGCCGGGGAGGAGCTGTTTCCGGAGTTGCTTCAGGATGAGTTTGAGCCCCGCCGCATGGTGGCGGAAGTGGTAAAATTGCTCCGGGACCCTTCCCGGCTGGCGGTCCTG
>FWPV01004880.1_pt1 | contig 27522 bp, 23 predicted proteins | sample 2228371 | NCBI WGS metagenome assembly FWPV01 (sample SAMEA103939776, study PRJEB20133) | metagenome
CTTGGATGTGGCAATCCACTTGCGATTGCAGAACTCAAGGAAGGTGAAATTGTTCTTGATCTCGGCAGTGGAGCAGGATTCGATGCTTTTCTCTCTGCAATGAAAGTTGGTAAAAATGGTTATGTTATTGGTGTTGATATGACACCTGAAATGGTTGAAAGAGCAAAAGAAAATGCTGAAAAGCTCGGGGTCAAAAATGTTGAGTTCAGATTGGGAGACATTGAACATTTGCCTGTAGATGATAATTCGGTTGATGTTATCATATCCAACTGCGTGATTAACCTCTCTCCAAATAAACAAGCTGTATTCAATGAGTCATTCAGGGTATTAAAGCATGGTGGTAGAATTGCAATCTCTGATATTCTGAAAAAAGGTGAATTCACTGATGCTATTAAAAATAATCCAAATGCTTATAGTGGCTGAATTACGGGTTCAGTTCCAGTTGAGTAACTGAAGCAGATACTCAAGAAAGCAGGTTTTACTGATATCATTATTAAAAACAAATATAATAGTGATGAAATAATTAAAGGCTGGAATTTCGGCAACAGTGTAGAGAAAATGGTCTTTTCAGCCTATATTAAGGCAAAAAAATTATAATATCATTTTTGTTTGAATATTTTCTTTATACCCTTTTCTATTTCTTTTATGCCTTTACCTGCCTCTTTTGCGCCATCAATCCCAAAAATTACTATGGATTCGCCAATCCTTTTTATAGAAAGTCCAAGTTTTTCAGCAATAGCTATCGATATTTCTCTTAAAAGACTTTCTCTTATACTAAATTTTGGATCATTTAGATTACCTTCTAAGACAAAATTAACTATTATTTCATTATTATTGTTTTTGAGAAAATTAATAATTGTAAAAAGAGGAACACTCAAGAACGTCCTGCCGATTCCAGACGCCCTCTCAAACTCAAGATTTCTTAACGTTGCTACACCAGGAGCATTTATTTTACCTGATGAAATCATTAAATCCATATGCATATCAAGAAATCCATTTTTTACTTTAACATCCTTCTTCTTCTGAAAATAGGGATTGAACTCTGTTATATCAAGACCTCTTATTTTTAATTTACAGTCTGTATCTATTGTCTTAAATTTAATCTTTCCCTTACTTTCAAACAACCCTGTATTTTGTCTTCCAAGAATATTTGCAAAAAGAGTAAAACTTGAAAAATTATCTTCAAGAGGAAAGGAGATATTTTTTAACTTAAGCTCGATATTTCTCAGTCTTGTAAGTACATGGGGAGAAACTTTTCTATCAAGATAATCAGCAGAAGCTTTAGTTATAATTATTTCCTTTATTATAATTGGAGGGCTTGACTTTTTCGCTTTACCCTCCTCTGTTTTTATATTTAGTAAAGGATAAACAAGTTTTCCGTTTCTGTCTTTTTCAAGGAATATATATGGGTTTTCAAAGAATACTTTTGACAGAATATATTTCTTTTTAAGCACGCCCAGAAAGTCAGCCTCAAACACAAGCTTGTCAGTTTTGAATACCTCTTTCCCAATACCATTTTTGAAACTTATATTGAATGCTTCTACGCGACCCCAGTGTAACTCGATCTTTTTAACAGAAAAATCTTTGCCAAGACGGGATTCAACCTCGTGTTTGATAATCTTATTTGCATTTTTAATTAAAATGGCAATTGAAACGCCAATAATCAATATAAAACCCGTGATTAAAATTAAAGTTATCTTGCATTGTTTTCTCATATTAGTATTCTCTAATAGATCTGATATTCTTTCCAATTACACCAATAAATAAAACAAATAATACTGCCGATAAAGTTGCTGTTATCACACCAAAATAGAATGTAGCTGATGGGGAAATATTATCCCATAGTAATCCACCTATAAGGCTTGCAGGAAACATTGCAAGTCCAACAGCAGTATTGTAAACTCCGAAGGCTGTTGCTTTAAAGCCTGACGGTATTATAGTAGCCAGAAATGCCTTCTGAATACCTTCTGTAAGACCCATAAAGATACCATAGAAAGCGAATAAAACCCATATAGTTATTGGATCATTTACAACTGCAAACCCATAATAAACAATTGCAAATAATACAAATCCAAGCAAAATAATTCTCTTTCTTCCAAACCTGTCTGCTACTATACCAACAGGTATAGCCGAAAACGAATATACGAGATTGAATAATAGATATACTACAGGAATCATCGCAGGTGAAATTCCTATTTGTTGAGCCCTGAGTATAAGAAAGACATCACTGGAATTGCCTATTGCAAACAAAGTTGCAATTGCTACAAAAAATTTAAACCTCCAGTCAAAATGTTTAAGCGTAAGTTTTGGCCTTTTTGAACGATCCTTAAATGATTTTTTCTTCTCCGTGATAAAAAAGATAATTAACAACACTGCTATGGCACCTGGTATCATGGAAAGCCAGAAGACCTTCCTGTAATCGTTCGAGAAGATTCCGAGAAAGAAAAAAGCCGCAGCTGGTCCAACGACTGCACCCATCGTATCTAATGAACGGTGGAAATTGAATGCCCTCCCTAAAAACGCTTTATTTGTAGACTCAGCGATGATGGCATCTCGCGGAGCAGTGCGAACACCTTTACCGAACCTGTCCATAAAACGAGAACCCATAACGTGATGCCAAGTTGTTGCAATCGCCACAATCGGCCTGCTTAGAGTTGAGATTCCATATCCGGCTGCCATAAACCACTTGCGGTTTCCTATTCTATCTGAAAACCAGCCAGAAAAAACCTTAAGCAGACTTGCGGTCGATTCTGCAATCCCTTCTATAAGACCGATTATGGATTTATTCACGTTGAGAACATTTGCAAGGAATAGCGGGACAAGGGGGTATATCATCTCGGTGCTCACATCCATAAAGAAACTAACAAGTCCAGCTATAGTAACATTTCTGTCAAATCCAAAAAATTTTTTTTCCTTAGTCACACGTAAGTTTTGCATATTCATATAGCTTTAGGCAACATCTTAAATCCATATCTTTCTACAGAATATATAGCCGTTTGAAAGCAGGTCAGGTTACTTAAATTAAAACTTAGAAATACAGTTTATTAGCTACGCCTGTTAGGAATATAGTCTCATCTGATTTTTTGGTAAACCGAAGTTTTAATACCACTTACGATGAAATCTGTTTCTGCAACTGAAGAAGTTTATCTTTTATCTCATTCATTTTCTTTTCATTTTCTATAAGAAAAGTTTTTCGTTCCTCAACTGCCTGTTCGCCCTTTGATTTCTGACTCAAGCCTTTTTCTATAGCCTTTGAAATACCTTCAATAGTAGCCTCAATTCTCTTGAACATCTCCCACCTGAAATCCAATTTGCTTTTATCAAGTCTCTCCGCAAAATCAAACCTCACTCTTCCACTCTGTGTATCTATCATTTCATAAAGATACTCTTTCATCTTGTTTAGTATAATTTTATCACCAACGAATTTAGGCAAAGTAAGTCGTAAGGACTTTGAAAGAACCTCAAGCATAACAGGATCTTCTTTGAACTTATAATAAAAGCTCGGTTTTACTGTCCACAACTCTTCTGTCTTAAATGATTCAAATGGTATTTCAAACAGTTCTGAAGAAAATTTGAAAAGGGCATCAACTGTTTCGTTTATCTTAGTAATGAATCTACTGCATATCGATTCAAAAGAGGCAGCGAGTTTCCCGTCCTCTTTTGCCCACCAGTTGTTACAGGCGTTTTTCACTTCTTCTATTACGTATTGTTCCATAGCAGAATTAAGTTCCCTCGAAGAAAGGGATTTGTTTTCCTTATAAAAATTTTCGAGACCAGCACTAAGGATATTTGCAGTCTCTTTTTTAAATTCTTCGATGTCCTCATCAAGACCCTTTTTCACTAGTCTGTCAACCTCGCCATCAAGAAGAATGTCAAAGTCTTGCTTCTCCCGCATAACCTCTTTCTTCTTTTTCTCAAACATCTCAATCTTTGCCTTTAGTTCTTCAACGGGGATAGTCAATGATTTCAGCTCAAGACCAATCTCAAACAATGCGTGGGAAAGAATCCTCAATAGTGAATTTGAGACCGAAAGTAGAAGTACTTTGCCCTTTTCTTCCATTAAAAAGGTGTTTAAAATATTCTCAAATTCTGGTAAAAAGCTTTTCTCAAGGAGTTCCGGGTTTCCGTTCAATTTGCCATCAAGGGCAAACTTTGCTGAAATCGGAAATATCTTTACTTCATATTCCATACACTCTTCAATAACCTTTTTCGAGAAAGAGATAGATTCCTTTAAGTCTTCCTCATCTACATAATCAGCCTTATTTTGCAAGAAAAAAATCTTATTTGAGTACTCGCGCACATCTTTTAAAAAATCCAGCTCTGCCTTGCTCACAGGCTGATCAACGGAAAGGATAAATAATGCAGCATCAGATTTAGGAAGATATTGATATGCAACGTCTGTATTATGTTCATAGACCGAACCAACGCCTGGTGTATCTATAAGTCTTACTCCGTCCTTTAAATAAGCTGATGGATAAGTAATAACAACTTCTTTTACATCCTTTTCATTTTTTGGATTCCCTTTTTCAGTAACATATTTTGAGATTTCATTTGCATTTATCTCAATTTCCCTCCCATCGTTGAAGTACACCTTTACGTTTATTATATCTCCGTATTTCAAAACTGTAGCAATGGAAGTAAGCGGAACAACCGCCGTAGGTAATATTTCAACCCCTAACAAGGCGTTAATAAGTGTAGTTTTACCCCTTTTAAATTGACCAAGTACAACAAGATTAAATACATTATTCTGAATCTTTTCTCTGAGTTCATCGCAAGGACAATCCAAAATGGTTTCTATCGAGGCGATTGAGTCTATACATTTTAATAATTCATTTTTAAGTAGAGAATATTTATCGAGAACCATTTTATCCTCCAACTATTCAAAAAAAATCCCCCTCACCCTTCTTTGCCAAAATGGGGCGTATTCCTTCACTCTGGCAAATAGAGTTCAAGGGGATTTTATGATCGCCTTCTTTATAAACCATTTAATAACAACCCTTTAAACTAAAAAACTCCTACCAAAAAAGTTTGGTAGGAGTTATCAGTTCCATTTTAATCGGAACGGTTAAGCGAACTCCATCGCCAGAAACTATTTTACTACAACTACTGTACATGGGGCAAGTTTTGCAATATTCTGCGAGGTTGAACCCCAAATTCTTCCAAATATTTTAGAATGTCCCATAAAGCCGATAACAAGAAGATCAAATTTCCCTTCCTTAGCATAATGTACTATTGTCTCAACTTCGTGTCCGGCCTGGACTTTAGTATGAAGTTCTACCCCTTCCTTTCTTGCTTCTTCAATAGCTTCGTCATTAATTTTTTTAAAAAACTCATTTGCCTCCTTTCGAAACTCCTCTATCTCGCCAATTGTTGCTGCATAATGAGGAACTCCCTCTTCCACAGATATACTATGAAGTTCGGCATTATATTTTTTAGCAAGGTCTATAGCAACCCGCAATGCATGTTTTGCCCCTTCCGAGCCATCGTAGGCAATTAAGATTTTCTTGAACATTTATGCCTCCTTTCACATAATTACACTAAGTATCCATTGATCGGAGTAACTTCCACTTTCCATCTTAACCCAAGAAAAGGATAACCCCTTAAGTTAAGTATTATTCCTTTTTTATTTCTGGCTGAAACCATTTCTGAGCGATTATCGTTGGCACAACTGCTGAGAGTATGACAGCAGTGACCAGTATCGTATACTGTTCCTGATTTATGATTTTATTCGTAAATCCAAAGAGAGCTGATATTGTCCCGAAAGTAAGACCAGTAGACATTAGTAAAATGGTATAAATACTCTCTCTTTTGCTGAAATTGAAAACCTTTGTCGGCGGCCAAACCCCTATGAACTTTGCTGCCATTTTAACAAAAAGAAAAATAAAAATTAAAAACATGCTACTCCATATCGCAGAAAGTTTTACGAGTGAGCCTGCCTTCAGAAAATAGAATGGCGTGAGCATAGTAAATGCTATAACGCGCATTCTGCTACTCAGGATCTTGTTTGCAAGAAAGAAAGGCGCCAACACCATACCGACAAGGTATGCAGGAAGTACAGCCTCGCTTTTAGCTGTTATAGCCAGACCACCAAGGGCAAAAAGCAGAAGAAAAATGAATTTTGTTTCGGGTTCACTGATCCTGCTTCCGACCTTTCTAAAAAACCATGGAACAAATTTGGGCAGCAGTAGCAGTGTAATTATTGTTACTATTATAAACACGATCAAATGCCAGTCGTAATTTGCAAAGAAGATACCCAACGCCATAACTGTGCCGAGATCTGTAATAAAACAAGAGGCAAGTATTAGCTTTCCGAGTTCAGTTTGGTTATATCCAGTTTCTATCATCACCGAATACACTACAGCAACTGATGTAGTTGAAAGGGAAATACCTGCGATAGCTGATTGAGAGAAAGTCCATCCACCAATATAATATGCATAAGCCATAGCACCTAAAAATGGCATTAAAAAACTTAGAAAGCCTATACTAATACTTTCCTTGAATTTATTCTTAAGGATCTGAGGCTCTACTTCGGCACCTGCAAGGAATGTCAGAAGAATACTTCCAAAACCTGCAAGGAAATTTACCCATTCGGTTCTCTGTAATGGCAGAAAATTGCCTGCAAAAACACCAACTATAATCTCAAGTAATGCAATCGATATAGCTATTCTTATAGACAGAAGTGTTGCAATAAGTGCAAGACCTATCCATAGTGCTGCCTGAAGCCATTGGTTTTCCATTATCTGTTCCTCCTTTATCCGGGAGGGGAATAAATTAAAAAACCCCTACCGAAACTATTTGTTTCAGTAGGGGTCATCATTCCTCTTTAAGGACTTTTAACGGCGAACCCCATCGCCTTTTTGATAAAATACTATAAAAAAGTGATAGCTGTCAATAAGAATTGCTCATTTAAAATAGAAATAGAATTTCTAAAGAGACTATTCTTTCAGAAAACTTTGGGCTGGTTAACCGAGAATATAAAGACTTTTTAAGCAAAATAATGATGAGCAAAATTATATATATTCCCATAGGCATAATTCATACTCCCTTTAAAGACATTAAAGGCATGCCGATTCAACCTGCTGGTGCAAGAGGCGTTAAAGGGACGATCGAACTGAATCCTGATTATGTTGAAGGCATTCATGATCTGAACGGATTTTCACATATAATCCTGATTTATCATTTTCATCTTTCAAAATATTATTCATTAAAGGTTAAACCATTTATGGATAATACCTTCAGGGGTGTTTTTTCTACGAGGGCGCCGATGAGACCAAATCCAATAGGTATATCTGTCGTCAGACTCGTGAAAATCGAAAAAAACATCCTCCATATTGAAGACGTTGATATTGTTGACGGTACTCCTTTACTTGACATAAAACCTTATGTGCCCGAATTCGATATATATGAAGTAGAAAAGATTGGATGGCTTTCTCAAAAAGCAGATAAAGTACAGAATTTAATCTCAGATGATAGATTTCAATAGTACAACATTTAAGGGGAAAGCGCACGCAACTTCGTCATATATTAACTACCACATCTGACGAATTTTTTATGAATCATATGGGTTAACAATTTGTGCATAAATGTTTTCCCATATGCGCAAGAATGATATACCTTATATACTTATCAGATAAGATTGACTTTCGATTTATCATTATCAATAATATAACCTATCCTTATATCATTCAGGTATTTAAATGGATATATTAAATTCTTTTTATATGACCTTTCCTGTTTCCGGTGTAAAAACCTACATATTTATCCCTCCACTTGTCGCTCTTATTGTATCCTTTTTTACATCCATGGGCGGAGTCTCCGGGGCTTTTTTACTCCTTCCTTTTCAGGTAAGTGTTCTTCATTTCACAAGCCCATCTGTAAGTGCGACAAACTTTGTATATAACATTGTAGCTATTCCAAGTGGTGTCTATCGCTATCTAAAGGAAGGACGTATGGCCTGGCCTTTGACCAATGTTGTAATTATTGGAACATTGCCCGGTGTATTTATCGGTTATTATCTCAGGGTATTATACCTGCCTGATCCAAGGTCATTTAAATTTTTTGTTGGTTGTGTGTTAATGTATATCGGTATACGTCTAATTTACGAAATCACAGGAAAGGCCTCAGCAAGTAAAGCTAAAATGAAAGCACTCGAGGATAAATTTAAGGCAAGGTCTAATCAGATTAGAGAACAACAGCGTAGCAGAATTGCTTCAGGCCTTCCACCAGAAGCAGTGGTAAAAACTGTATCAATAAGCCTGAAAAAAGTAGAATATGAATTCTGGGGTGAAAGATTTTCATTCAGCCCAATAGGCATGTTTATTCTTGCCTTTGTTGTTGGAATAATTGGTGGTACATATGGAATTGGAGGAGGAGCAATAATAGCGCCTTTCTGTGTGGCTGTCTTTCACCTACCTGTTTACACAGTTGCAGGTGCTGCACTGATGGGAACTTTTTTAACCTCTATTGCAGGTGTCTTTTTTTACAGTGTAGTACCTTCACCCGCTGGGATGATTTCTACGCCTGACTGGTTACTTGGCTTTCTTTTCGGCATAGGAGGATTCATTGGTATTTATCTTGGTGCAAGATTTCAGAAATATGTTCCTCAAAGATTTATTAAATTAATGCTCGGAATTATTATCATATCGCTTGCTCTGAGATATATAATACAGTTTTTTACTTGATCCAACTTCTTTTATTAAAATGAGGAGGAAGATTTATGCTTGAGATTGATATACCAGGATTTGGTCTTGTAACACTTAACCATCTTGTCTCCGATTTCACTGGCACACTCTCGGTCGATGGCAGACTTATTCCTGGGGTAAAAAGGAACTTACAGAATATAAGTAAATTTCTCCAGATTCACATTTTGACTGCAGATACATTCGGTATGGCAGAACAACAATTGAAAGGGATTAATTGCATTCTTCATATACTTAGTGGTTCTGATCATGATATACAAAAAGAGCAATACGTTAAAAAACTGGGTGCTGAAAATGTTGTGGCACTTGGCAACGGAAATAATGATAGGAAGATGTTAAAAGCAGCGAGGATCGGGATAGCCGTATGCCTTAAAGAAGGATGTTCACGAGATGCTTATGTATCCTCTGACATTATAGTAACATCTGCACTGGATGCGCTGGAACTTCTTTTAAATACAAAAAGATTAAAGGCAACCTTAAGATATTAAAAATATTGGTTCTTCTCCAATTTAGTTGCTAAAAAGGATTCAAGGGTTCAAGTACTTATTTCCCTTTTGTTATTTTGTAAATATCTAAACATAGTTGATAAGACCTTTGCCAAACTTTTAAGTCTTTGTAATTCTTAAGCATTTCCCTCGAATCCTCATGATCTTACCAACTTTTTTGGAGATGATCCAAAATATTAAACAGCCCTTATTATTTATTGATATTTAACTTATGTGATCAAACAAATAAGGCAGAGTGATATTTCACCCTGCCTTTATCTCTTACTTTATACCCATTAACTCTATTTCTTTTTCTTCTTACTGGCTTTTCCACAACCACATTTCTTGCACATAATAAATACCTCCTGGTTTTTTTATTATATTCTATCGGAATATGTACGCATTTTCAACAGCTTAATTATTTTTTAATTCTCTTTTTTATCTTTGGTAATATCACAAAAACGAAAATTATAATTCCAACTATTATGAGTATTTCCAAAATTTTTGATCCTTTCCTTTATAGTTTATCAGTAAACAACTTCAAATTGGACATCCAACTGATTAATCAATAATACGTGATTCGGATTAATAAACCATCTGTCCTGTAATAAACCTATATGTTCTCTCATCTCGCGGATTTTTAAAAAAATTTTTATTTGGACCGAAATCAATAATTTTTCCCTCATACATAAATAAAACTGTATCAGCAAGTCTCTGTGCCTGAAAGATATTATGCGTAACCATGATAATAGTTAGTCCTTGTTTGTCTTTTATTTGCTTTACAATGTTTTCAATTATTTTCGTACTGTGAGGATCAAGGGAAGCTGTCGGTTCATCAAGGAATAAAATCTCTGGCTCTATTACAATCGCTCTTGCTATCCCAAGTCGCTGCATCTCACCGCTCGAAAGGGCCAAAGCATTTGCATTCCTTTTATGAATAAGCCCTACAAACTCCAGAACATGATTGACTTTATCTCTTATAACTTTTTTTTGGTGACCACGAATCCTTAATCCAAATGCAACATTATTGAATACAGATGTATTAAATATACCAATCCTTGGTAAAACAAGACTTATCCTTCTTTTTAATCTTATATCCTTTGAAACAATATCTTTTCCTGAAAGATACCTAACCTCTCCACTATCAGGTTCTTCAAGCAAAGCACATATTCTTAAAAAAGTGGATTTACCACTACCATTCGGACCCATGAGAATATAAACATCCCCACTATTAAAATGAAATGAACAATCTTTTAAAACACTGTTACCATTGTAACTTTTATATAGATTGGATACCACCAAGCTTAAATTCATGATTTAGGTAACACCCCCTTTTTCTGAATCGAATACAGAAAAAGATTCACAATTGATGAAATGAAAAGCAATATTATGCCCATTGCTAAAGCAAGTTCAAAATTTCCTTTATCTGTTTCAAGGGCTATCGTAGTTGTCATGACCCTCGTATATCCTGCAATGTTACCACCCACTATTAGTACTGCACCAACTTCAGCCATTACTCTTCCAAATGCTGCTATTATTCCTGCCATAATTCCATATCTGGCTTCTTTAAATACAGTGACTGCCATCTGAAAAGGTTTTGCCCCAAGCGTTAGAGACGCCTGTTTAATTATGGGATCAACTTTAATAATAGCTGAATGTGAAAGCGCCACAACAATAGGAAAAGCAAGAATACTTTGAGCCACCACCATAGCCGTTGGTGTATAAAGTAGTCCCATAAATCCGAGAGGTCCACCTCTTGATAATATAAGATAAAGAAAGAGTCCAACAACAACAGGCGGTAAACCCATAAATGTATTCATCATCATTATTAGCAATCCTTTGAGAGGAAAGTCTTTTAATCCCATAAAGGCTCCAATTGCAAGTCCTGAAATTCCAGATATAAGAAGCGCAAAACAAGATACTTTAAGCGATAGAAAAATTATGCCCAAGAGTTCTTGGTCTAGATGTATGATTAAAAGAAAAGCCCTTTTGAAGCCTTCAATAATGGTGTCCATATAATTTTTGTATTTTACAATACCCGAGGCTTACTTTAAAATGTTAACCCTTTAACCTATATTATTTATTAAAATTTGGCAGACGCAGTATTTGAGCGGTTTTAAATTCTTTCGAAGAAAGAATTTTTCCTCAAGCTTGATGGATATCAAGCCTAGGAGATGGATGTCCCCGAAAAAGTCCAAGACTTTTCGGATAACAGTTTAACGACAATACGTATCTGCCAAATACCTGTAAGTTTATGAATAAAGTGGGCTAAGTCAAAAACTGAATTTTTCGGGCTAACAATTAGCACATATAATAATCTAAATAAATTCGTCCTCTACATTAATTCTGTGCTTTTGTATTATTTAAAAGGATAAGTTTACCTCAAAATATGGCCACCATTGATGTTCATATTTGTTGCTACCCAATATGGAGAATTCACCATTTTTATATTTATTTTCATTAAAATGAAAATCCATAATTCCGATCCTGAATCTTACATTCGGTTTAAAATAATAATCGTAATAAGCATCCAACACGCTTGCATTAAATGGATAGAAACCAACTATTTTATTTGAACCGCTTTGATTATAGAAATAATTATTTGCAGGAGACTGAACCGTTCCTTTTCTCCTGAACCCCCGATAATTAAATGGATTAATCCATGCATCATCCCCCTTAGCATATTCTACGCATAACTGCATAGTAGGAGAAATAAGATCGCCTGAATTAAATCCAATGTACCATATACGACCAGGGAAACCCTCCCCGTCATATGAACGAGTTATTCCTTCGTCTTTCCATGTATGAGGTGGTATTTTAAAGTGACTGTAATAATAAGCTCCGTATAATTGGCATCCAAGAAATTGAGTATCGGCATAAAATCCTGTCAGCCAATATGGTGTTTTTAAATCAGGAATATCTTTATCATCTGCAGTATTGGGCATATGCCAATCATCCATATAAAGTCCATTGAGAATGAGTGCTGTATCCTTACCTACTTTAATCTGAGCCTGCGCAAGAATAGCATCGGCATCATCAGGCGTAGATATACCTTTTTCATCATACTTTAAATATCCGACTATAATGCCTGTTCTATCTTTTATCTTCGACAAATAAGGTTTCATCACTGCAGATTTTTCTATTTCTGATGAAGAACCCCTCAATCTTGCCTCTGTCCACGGTAAGTTAACTCCATCAAGAAATGTTTTGGGAGCATCCCATTTTATTAATGAGCCATCGATTTCAGAATCTATGAAAAGTCGTGGAAAAAGACTTCCTGCTTGACGCGAAGGAGGACCATCCATACCAGGTAAACGACCAATATACCACGTCATATTATAAGAAGGAATTTTAAATGTCATGTAAGCCTGTTCAAAACGCGGTGTCATATCATGACCAATGCTTGACTCAAAAGCATTTGGCCTATCAAATGGGTCGGATGGGGCAGTACTGTAGGCTCCCCAACGTTTGTTCATGGTAAGACGCGCATAAAAATCAACATTATCTGGGACTATCTCTACATGTGCATTTAATCTAATCCTAGTCGGAAAGCCTGTCTCGTCACTGTCTTTAATATTCCGTAAAGGCTGATTATCTCCATAAAATCCCCTATCAACCTCTGCACTCTCTCTCAGGATGCGAAATCTCGCTTCACCACTAAAATCCACTCTGTCTTTCAATGACTTCTTCTCAGCCTTTTTTTCAATCTCAATCATCTTTTTTTCAGTTTCGATATCCTTTGTCTGTTTCTCAGCCTGTTTTCTTTCAAGTTCTTCTAATCTATTAAGAAGTTTTTGCATTTCACTTTTTAAAAGATTCTCCATATCCTGTATTTTCTTGATCTCACTTTTTATTTCTTCGATTTCAGATAAAAATTCAGCAGCATTTGCAGACGTCACGAAAAATAAAACCGAAATGAGGCATAGAAATAAAGAAAATTTCCAGTTGTTCATATTACCTCCTCTATCGTTTTGCATTCGGTATAAAAAGTTGGTTTCCATATCTGTCTTTAAACGAAAAAATAGCATCCTGCCCCTCTTTTGATACAATCCAATTAATAAATGCCATTGCCTCTTTATACCTGATATGTTTATATCTTTCAGGATTGACAGCCATTATACCATATTGATTAAATAATGTAATATCCCCTTCGAGAACTATTACCATATCAAATTTATCCTTATCTTTTGTAGCAAGCCATGTCCCCCTATCCGTTAGCGTATAAGCTCTTTTTTCATTTGCAATACGAAGTGTCTTCTCCATTCCTTGACCAACCTCAAGATACCATTTTTGTCCTTTAGGTTTAATTCCTGATTGTTTCCAGACTGATAATTCTTTTGTATGAGTTCCTGACTTATCCCCCCGCGAAACAAAGGTATATTTGCCCCTCGCTATTCTTTGAAATGCCTTATTAGCTAATTTTGTGCCCTTTATCCTTGCAGGATCATTATGAGGTCCTACAATAACAAAGTCGTTATACATTACGTCATGCCGATTTACAAAATAACCTTCCCTCACTGCCTTCATCTCAAGTTCCTTTGCATGTACAAAAATAAGATCTGCATCACCTCTCTTACCTATCTCCAGTGCTGCACCTGTTCCAACTGCAACCACATCAACTTTGATTTTTGATTTCTTTTCGAATAAGGGCAGAATGTAATCAAGCAAACCTGAATTCTGAATGCTTGTAGTAGATGCACACCGTATTCTTGTTTGAGAATAAACATTCGAGATACAAAGTAACAAAAAAAATGTCAGAATCAGAATAATTCTCTTAAGCATCCGTTATCCTGCCATCAACCATTTTTAAAATCCTTTGACAGCGCCTTGATAAAGCCTCATTATGCGTAACAATCACAAATGTAATCTTTTTTTCTTGATTGAGCTTTATAAAAATATCGAACAATTCCTCACCGGTTTTTGTATCCAGATTTCCTGTAGGTTCATCAGCAAGGACTACAGGTGGCTCAAGTATTAGTGCCCTTGCAACAGCCACCCTTTGCTGTTCACCACCTGATAACTCTCCTGGCCTATGATTTATCCTATCTGACAACCCCATCTCTTTGAGAAGACTTTCTGCTTTTTTATGTATTTCTTGAACACTTATTCCTGTTACCTTACTTCTGTGTATAAGGCCTGGCATCATAACATTTTCGATTGCAGTAAATTCAGGCAAAAGATGGTGAAATTGGAAGACAAAACCTATCGTTTTATTTCTAAAAGAGGCAAGAGAATTTTTATCAAAAGAAAAGATATCCAAACCCTGATAAAAAACCTTACCAGATGAAGGCATATCAAGTGTTCCGAGTATATGTAGAAGTGTACTCTTACCTACACCCGACGCACCTACTATAGCAACCATCTCACCTGAGTTAACCGATAAATCAATTCCTTTTAGGACTTCAAGTTCTCCTGCCTCGGTTCTAAAAGACTTTTTTAGATTGTTTGTTTCTATTAGAATTTCCAAAATTTTACTTTTTATTGGGTTTCGAACCGGTAAAATCTTCCATTTTTTCCTGTGTTCTCTTAATACTATTCTTCAATTTTTTAGTTGTATGCTTTATACCTTCTGATGTCTTCTTTATCCTGTCTGCTTTCTGACCCACCTCTTCACTCTTCTGTTTAATAACCTCCCCTGCCTTTTCTGTCTTTTTTCCAAACCAACGGAAGGGCTCGCCGCCCCACCATATAGAGAGGACAAAAAAGATGATAAGGGCAATTATTATAAAAAATATGAGCCTCCTAAACAACTTAAACATTTATGTTATAACCCTCCCGCTACCGAATGCCAATCGCTTTAGTCGGAAATTCAATCAGTCTAATCCAGATATTAAAATATCTATTCATATCTCAAAGGCTCCACAGGATTAAGTCTTGCTGCCTGCAAGGCAGGATAAATTGTTGCAATAAAACTTATTAAAATTGCGGAGGATGATACCATTACAAAATCGAACAATTTGGTTTTTACAGGTAAATGACTCAAATAATAAACATCTGCCGGTAATTTTATTATCTGATAAGTACTAATAATATAACTTAGGAAATAACCACCTGTAACACCGAGTATCGTACCAAAAATACCTATCAATAAACCCTGAAGCATAAATATTGACATTATATCTATATCAGTTGCACCCATTGCTTTTAAAATAGCTATTTCCCTTTTTTTCTCTATAACATTCATGATAAGTGTACTGATAATATTAAAAGAGGCAACAAGAATAATAAGTATTAGAATTATAAACATTGCAAACTTCTCTAATTTTAAGGCAGAAAAAAGATTTCTGTTCATCTGCATCCAGTCTTTTGCATATAGAGGGAATTGTAATTTTTTATGGATCCTATCTCTTACAATATTTGCTTTATAAATGTCATCAAGCCTCACCTCTATACCTGTCACTCCATTTCCAAGACCAAAGAATTCTTGAGCCGATTTTAAATCTGTGAGTACCAAACTGGAATCGTACTCAAACATGCCAACCTCAAAAATTCCTACCACTCTAAATTGTTTGACCCTCGGTAACATACCAAGAGGACCAATTTTACCAGTAGGTGATAAGATATTTACTATATCTCCCTTAAAGGCGCCTATCATTGAAGCAAGTTCTTTTCCGATTATCAGACCTGGAAGATTATCCTTCTTTCCAAGTTCTTCTATACTTCCGTCTTTCATGTAACCAGCGATATCTGTAGTTTTAGATTCCATCTCAGGAATTAATCCTCGCACAAAAACACCATGAGTTCTTTCGCCTAAGGACACAAGCGCCTGGCCCAATACAAAAGGAGCTGCCGATACAATATCTCTGTCATCCCTTAAATTATCGATAACTTCTTTATAATCGATTATCATCCCTCTATAACTAAGAACAACTAAATGCGCATTTACACCCAGTATTTTTTTTTGGAGGTCTTCATGAAATCCACTCATAACAGATAAAACTACAAGTAGAGCCATCACCCCAACTGTTACCCCACCTATTGATATTAGAGTATTAACTGAAATACCCTTATGCTTTTTTTTTGATTTAAGATAACGAAGGGCTATGAATAACTGATAAGGAAAATTCATCTTCTTCTATTGTTCTGGCTTTAATTGTGGAAAAAGTATTACGTCTCTAATAGAATGTGAATTCGTTAATAACATAACAAGTCTGTCTATACCAATACCTTCACCTGCCGCAGGAGGCATACCATACTCGAGAGCCCGGACAAAATCTTCATCCATATAATGTGCTTCTTCATCCCCTTTTTCCTTTAACTTTACCTGCTCGAGAAACCTTTGAGATTGTTCTATTGGATCATTTAATTCAGAAAAGGCATTGGCAATCTCTCTTGAAGCAATAAATAACTCAAACCTTTCCGTAAGATTAGGATCGTTACTCTTCCTTTTAGCAAGTGGTGAAAGTTCAACAGGATAATCAATAATAAATGTTGGCTGGATAAGTTCTGGTTCGACTTTTTCTTTGAAGATCTGATCCAATATCTTAGCGAGTGAATCGCCTTTTTTTATTTCTATATTATTTGTTCTTGCCCATGAAGTAGCTTTCTTTAAATCATTCAGTATATCAGCTGGAACTCCCTTCATTAGCAGGGCATCTAACATTTTTATTCTTGGCCAGGGGGGCGTGAAATCTATAATAAAATCTCCATAAGGCACCTTTAATGTTCCAAGAGTTTTTTCACAAACATACATAATTAACTCTTCAGTAAAGGACATCAGAAAGTGATAGTCTTTGTATGCAATATAAAACTCGAGCATCGTAAATTCAGGATTATGTTTTGTTGATATTCCCTCATTCCTAAAATTCCTGTTAAGCTCATATACCCTTTCGAAGCCCCCCACAAGCAATCTTTTTAAATAAAGCTCAGGGGCAATTCTAAGATATAAATCTATACCTAAAGCATTATGGTGTGTTTTAAAGGGTTTAGCGGCAGCGCCACCGGGGATAGGATGCATCATGGGGGTTTCGACTTCAATAAAATCTCTTGATTCCAAAAAGTCCCTTATAGCCTTGATAATTGCGCTTTTTTTTATAAAGGTTTCCTTCACCTCAGGATTAACTATTAAATCAACATATCTCTGTCTGTATCGTGTCTCGATATCTCTAAGACCATGCCACTTCTCTGGAAGAGGTCTTAATGACTTCGCAAGAAAAACAAAATCATTGACCTCAACGGTTAGTTCATTGGTTCTCGTTCTAAACAATTTGCCGTGTAGCCCGATTATGTCTCCTATATCAATTTTTTTAAGTAGAGCGAATTTCTCCTTAAGGATATCCTTCTTAAAATATATCTGAATCTTCCCTGTAACATCTTGTACGTGGGCAAAAGCAGCTTTGCCAAAATCTCTTAATGACATAATTCTACCTGCAAGTGAACAGTATACAGCATTAGATTCGAGAGAATCTTTATCAAAGGATGCGTACCTCTCAAATAATTCTGCAGCATGATTCTGGACATTAAATGCACCATTGAAAGGTTCAATTCCCATGTCGCGAAGGTCTTCGAGTTTTTTTATACGTTGCTCTATAAGTTCATTAATCTCTTCCATCAAATCCTCACTTTTTGCTTACAGCCATATCTCTAAGAATTCTTAACTTTGAAGCCTCTCCAACGGCTATCAATGTATCACCTGATTCTATTTTGCTTCTGAAAGTAGGATTAAATTTCATCTCTCCACTCTTATGTTTAATAGCTAAAATAATAACACCCAACTCTCTACCAATACCACATTCGTTCAATGTCATACCCGCAATGCTCGAGCCATCTTTTACCTGTATCTCCTCTATCTGAAGTTCTATATTACCACTTTTTGTAGCAAATTCTATGAAGTCTACAACAGCAGGTTTTAATACTGTATGCGCTATTCTAATTCCACCGATGTGATAAGGCGAGACTACCCTATCAGCCCCGGCTCTTAATAGTTTCTGTTCGGAGCCCTCCTCCCCTGCTCTTGCAACAATAAATAAATCAGGATTTAATCCCCTCGCGCTCAAGACGAGAAAAAGATTCTCTGCATCGGTCGGCAGGACTGCAATCAAACATTTAGCCCTTTCTATACCCGCTTGTTTCAAAACCTCCTCCTTTGTTGCATCGCCTTTCAAAATTAATATATCATTTGCCTCACCTGATAGATCTGACGTCTTTTCAATAATTACAAATCTCAATTTTTCGTTATGGAGTTCCTTAGCAATAATTTTTCCCATCCTTCCATATCCGCATATAATGTAATGATTCTTTAATTCCTTTAATCTTTTTTCCAATCTTTTTCTCCCGAATATCTCATTTAATTTACCTTCTAAAATGAGCTGTGCACCTGTCCCAAGCGAATATAGAACAGTGCCAACTCCTATTATAAGGATAAAAATAGTAAATATGCGTCCATATAATGTAAGATCATGTATTTCCTTGTATCCAACCGTCGTGAGGGTTATTATCGTCATATACAAAGAGTCGAAGAAATTCCAATCCTCTATTAAAATATAACCAGCAGTTCCAAGAGAAACAGTTAAAAATACAAGCATGATCGATAATAAAAGCCTTCTTTTGAGTTCCTTCATATATTCTAAGCCTATCCCTTATCATATTAAATTGTTTTATAATGGAATCTTATCATGAAAAAATATTATAACAAAATAACTTAGAGTATGGACATATGGATTAATCTTTGGTTAAAATTAATTAAATTTAAATAACAGAAGGTTATGATGAAGATTACAGGTGCTCAAATATTAATCGAATGTCTTAAGAAAGAAGGTGTCAAGCATATCTTTGGATATCCAGGTGGTGTAGTTTTAAATATCTTTGATCTGCTCTATGATGATAAAGATATAAAACTAATTCTTACAAGACACGAGCAGGGAGCAGTTCATGCTGCCGATGGATATGCAAGATCAACAGGTAAACCCGGTGTTGTACTTGTAACATCTGGACCTGGTGCTACAAATACAATAACAGGAATTGCTACCGCATCTATGGACTCTATTCCCGTTATCGTATTTTCAGGGCAAGTTCCAACAATGCTCATAGGAAACGATGCCTTTCAGGAAGCTGATATAGTGGGCATCTCAAGACCTTGCACAAAATATAACTATCTCGTAAAAGATGTAAAAGAACTTTCAAAAATTATAAGAGAAGCTTTTTATATCGCAACATCGGGGCGTCCGGGACCTGTACTAATTGATCTACCAAAGGATGTAACAGCCTCTAAAACTGAATTCATCTGGCCTGAGACGGTAAAAATAAGGAGTTATAATCCAACCTATGAAGGAAATAAGTGGATGATAATCCAGGCTGCACATCTAATTGCAAAATCTAAACGTGCAGTTATTATAGCGGGCGGAGGCGTAATACTGTCAAATGGTTCTAAAGAATTAAGAGAACTTGCAGAAATCACAAATATCCCCGTAGCAATGACTTTGATGGGTCTTGGCTCATTTCCAGGAACCCACGAACTATCCGTGGGAATGCCTGGAATGCATGGAACTTATTACGCTAATAAGGCCATTCAGGAATCTGATCTCCTCATTGCAATTGGAATGCGATTCGATGATAGGGTAACAGGAAAGATTGATGCTTTTGCACCACACGCTAAAATTATACATATAGATATTGACCCGACATCCATCAGAAAAAATGTTAGAGTCGATGTTCCTATAGTTGGAGATGTCAAAAGGGTGTTAACCTCACTCAATAAAGTTATTAAGGAAGATATAAAGGAACAATGGGATGAAGTCCGAAGGGCGTGGTTAAAACAGATAGATACCTGGAAAAAAGAGAGACCCTTAACATATCAATTTGACGAAGAGGTGATAAAACCTCAGTATGTTGTTGAAAAGATCTATGAACTAACAAAAGGTGAAGCAATCATTTCCAGTGAGGTTGGTCAGAATCAGATGTGGACTGCGCAATTTTATAAATTTGATAAACCAAGAACATGGCTTACTTCGGGTGGGCTTGGGACAATGGGTTATGGTTTTCCCGCGGCTATAGGTGCACAGATTGCACATCCTGATAAACTTGTTATAGATATTGCAGGCGATGGAAGCATCCAAATGAATATTCAAGAACTTGCTACAGCAGTTATTAATAAACTCCCTGTAAAGGTTGCCATTTTAAATAATCATTATCTTGGTATGGTAAGACAATGGCAAGAGCTATTTTTTAATGAAAGATACTCCTATAGTCATCTTGAGGTTGTTCCTGATTTTGTAAAGTTGGCAGAAGCCTACGGGGCTGTAGGGTTAAGGGCAACTAAACCGAGCGAGGTTGAACCTGTTCTTAAAGAAGGCCTTAAGATAAAAAAAACCGTCTTTATGGATTTTATTGTTGATTGGAAAGAAAAGGTCTTCCCAATGGTGCCAGCAGGTGCACCAATAGATCATATGCTTTTTGGAGAAGAAAAAGAAAAAACAGAAAAGAAACTTAAGGCAGTCAAATAATGAGACATACTATCTCTTTACTCGTAGAAAATAAATTTGGCGTGCTTTCAAGAATTGCAGGTCTGTTCAGTGGCAGGGGATATAATATTGAGAGTCTTTCGGTTGGTGAAACTATAGATCCACAAATATCAACTATGACCATTGTCACAAGCGGTGACGATCAAATTATTGAACAGATAACCAAACAGCTCAACAAATTGATTGATGTCATAAAGGTGGTTGATATGACCGAATTCGATCATGTTGAAAGAGAAATGGTATTAATAAAAGTTGCACCAAAACAAGAGGATAAAGCAGAAGTATTAAGACTAACTGAAATATTCAGGGGCCGCGTTGTGGATTCAAGTAAAACTACCTACACAGTAGAGATTACAGGTGATGAAAAGAAAATTGAAGCCTTTATCGAGCTTCTAAAACCTATTGGCATCAAGGAATTTGTTAGAACGGGTAAAATAGCCATTGCCCGAGAAGGCATTAGAAAAAGCTAAGTTTTATAATTTCATATACTCTTTCTACGGATAAATCTTTCATACACCGCAAGTCATTACAACTTCTTTTAAAACAAGGAGAACATGTAATTTCTTCTTTTTTTATTACAGTATGGCCTTCACCATAAGGTCCAGTTTTTGTAGGGTCTGTAGGCCCAAATAAGGCAAAGACGGGGATACGGAGGGCAGAAGCAATATGCATTGGACCTGAATCATTACTCACAACAAATTTCGCCCCCCTAATAACTTCTATTAATTCCTTAAGATTGGTTTTGCCAGCAAGAGATATAGCATTACCATTTGAGAGATCCACGATTCTTCTTGCTATCTCTATATCGCTTTTACTCCCGATAATAACTGTCTTAATAGGAAGAATAGCTGAAAGTTTTCCAAAATTATCCGATGGCCATCTTTTTGTCATCCATCTTGCCCCAGGAACAAGTACTGCATAGGTGCCTAAGTGCTTAAAACTATTAGAAAAATTTTTTTTGAAAAGCGGGAAAGGAAAACAGATATCCGATATATTACACCCCAGAAATTTAGCAATCTCCAGGTATCGATCTACGGCATGAATATTTCTTTCTGACTCAACCTTATGTGAGTAAAAAAGCCTGCTCCCTTCCCTTGCCTTATTAAAACCAATTTTAACAGGCGCTCTGGTAGCAAAAGTTATTAAACCACTTCTCAAAAGTCCCTGTAAATCGATTACTATGTCAAATCTTTCTTTCTTTAAATCTTTAAACAAACCCTTCAGCTCGCCGATAGTTCTATTTAAACATCTAAACTTCTTCCAATCATCCTTTCTTACAACCCATAGCTTATGAATCATCGGATGACCTTCGAGTAGATCTTCGAATGCACTTGCTATAAGCCAATGTATCTCAGCCTGAGGGAAATTCATATTTATTACATTAAGTAGTGGCAAACTATGGACTATATCGCCGAGAGAGCTTGGTTTAATAATTAGAATCTTTTTGGGTGGTTTAGTTAACTTAAGCACCCTTCACCCTTTCTTAAAATTAAGTGTCTATAAATGGAATCGGAAAATAAATTTTTTATTTTTCTAATTTAATTTTTTGGGATTAATGTAATTTATCACTGTCACTCTCAATAAAATCTATCGCTTCTTTTAAATCCCTTGCAATAAAATCAGCATAATGTGATTCTTTGGCTTCACCAGTCTGAACAAGTATACCCTTTGCGCCAACTGCTTTCGCAAGGAGCATGTCTGAATCTTTATCTCCCACAACATAAGAATGTTTTAGGTCTATGGCATGTTCATTTTTAGCTTTTAAAATCATTTCTGGCTCAGGTTTTCTGCAGGGACAGTGATCATCGGGATGATGAGGACAATAATAAAAATCATCAAAGCCGTATTTACTCTTAAACATTTCATTTGTTTCTTTTACGAACTCTTCGTCAACTATTCCCCTTGCAATTCCAGATTGATTTGTAAGACCTACGATTTTAAAACCCTTTGTTTTTAATATCTTTAGCCTTTCTATTTGCGGGAATATCCTTAGCTGTTCGTGTCTATTAATATACCCTGTATCTTCACATAATGTTCCATCTCTATCAAAAAATACCGCTTTAGTTGAAGGCAAGACTTGTTTAATCCCATAATATACATCGTCAGAACTAACTTCATACATACATTTCATATCATTAGTTTTACAGGTTCTCTCAAAACAGGGACTGCAGGTCATATTGGATGAAATTACCATGTTTCCTGTTCCTTTACCAATTTTTGGTGGTCCTGTGAGTTTCGGATCTGTAGAACCAAATATTGCCACAAGGGGCGTTCTAACCGCATAAGCAATATGCATTGGACCTGTATCGTTTGAAACTAAAACATCGCATTCCGATATTAAAGAAATCAAGTCCCTGAGTTTCGTCTTTCCAGAAAGACTCATTAAAAACTGGCGATTATCTACTGGATATTTGTCATTTTGCATTTTCATTAATGATTGATGACTTGTAACCCCTGACATTACTAACCCTCGGCGCATAACAAAATACCCTATTTCGTCTGCAATTTGCACCTCGCTTTTACTTCCAAAAATCACAACACTTCCTCCTGTATCTTTTACAAACCAATCTATAACTTCAGCAAATCTTTCAGGCAGCCATCTTTTAGCAGAGCCATATGTAGCGCCAGGATTAATACCAAGAATGGGTCTTTTCATATCCTTTAAAGTATCCCTTGCTTTTAATCTGTCATCAAGCTTGATATAAAGATATGGATAAGAAAATTCAGCCTTTAGACCCAATTGCGTGAGAAGCCTAAGATAGTAATAAATTTGATGTTCTCTTTCATTACTATTAGGTACAGGTATCGGGGTTGTTAAAAGAAATCCCCTTCCATCTCTATCATATCCTGCCCTCTCTTTTATTCCTGCAAGAAATGTGATTAAAGCGGCTTCAAAGGCATTCTGGAAAAGTATTGAACCACAAAATTTTTTTCTATTAAGTAAACTCGATAATTTTATCTTTCCAAGCATACCATTAAACTCATCGCCGTATATGATTAATTCATCTATGTTCGGATCATTTTCGAAAATAGCTGATACCGATGGTTTTACAAGAAGAGAAATTTTTGCTTCTGGCATCCCCTTTCTTAGAGCCCTTAAGGCCGGGATTGTCATTATACTGTCGCCTATCCAGTTCACTCCCCTAACGAGGAGATTCTTACAAGATTTGTCGAACATAAAATTATTTTAACATTTAATATAATAATTAAAGTTATACTTTGGTTATGTACAAAAAAATACTCGCTACGGTCAATGAGTTTACAAACTCTGAGATAGCTTCACGTTATGCAATAGCACTCGCGAAGGCATGTCAGGCAAAGCTTTCCTTAATTTTTGTTGCTGAAGAGAAGATTGATAAAAATATTTTTAGGCATGCTGAATCAGCACTTGAGAGACTTTTTCTGGAAGCAAGAGAAATGGACATCGATGTAGAAGGCATTATAGAAAAAGGGGATCCTTTTAAAAAAATTGAAGAAATCATTAAAAAAGAAAATATTGAAATCGTTTTTACCGCTACGCGAAGAGAAGATGTAAACAGACGTTTTTTTGTAAAAACACTGGCGAGGAAATTTATGATAAAACTACCTTGCTCAATAGCTACGGTGAGAGTAGTTCGCATGGGAAAAATTCATCCAAAAAATATTCTTGTTCCCTTGAGAGGGCATATGACCCATCTCGAAGAAAGGGCATTCTTTATTGGAAAACTTGCACAGGCTTTTAACGCTTCAGTAACACTCTTTCATCTCTCCACTCCTATAACAGGTTTTTTTCATGGTGACATACATTTAAAACTTGCTCAGGATAAGGAGTATATCCCGAAGGATATAGAACGGTTCACTGAATATTTACACAAATATAAAATAAAACATGAAAAAAAGATAAGATATGGGACAGTTTCAAGGGCTATAACCATAGAAGCTGCACATACACGGAATGACCTGATAATAATGGGAGCAAGCGAAAGGAGCCTCCTTAAAAGTGTAATCCGTGGCAATCCTGTAGAAGAAGTCTTAAGGGAAACGCCGTGTAATCTCATAATATTGAGGCCGAAACACTGATTTTTTTGGAATTTGTGTTATAGGTACTTACTGTGCATGTGTCTACTAACTTATGAAGATACAGAACCTGAAAAGGGAAGAGGTTTTTAAAAATCTGGTTACCTCTGAAAATGGACTTTCTGAGGGTGAAGCAAGAAGGCGACTCCATGAATACGGTTTAAATGAAATAAAAGAAGTCAGGAAAAAGCCTTTATACCGTAAATTTCTTTCACAGTTTACGCATTTTTTAGCAATACTCCTGTGGATCGCTTCTATCCTCTGCTTTCTATCAGAATACCTTAATCCAGGAGAAGGCATGTTATCGCTTGGTTTGGCAATACTTGGCGTTATTTTCATAAATGCGATATTTACTTTCATCCAGGAATACAGAGCAGAAAAAGCGATTGAGGAGCTAAAGAAACTACTCCCCTTCAATGTAAAGGTCATAAGAGAAGGCTCAATAAAAGAGATACCAGCACGTGAAGTAGTCCCCGGAGACGTATTTTTACTTAATGAAGGGGACAAGATTCCAGCGGATGCAAGACTTGTTGAAACAACTCGATTAATGGTAAATAACGCACCTCTAACTGGAGAGTCTGAATCTAAAATTCGAAACCACCACCCCTTTGAAGGAGATTTTCTTGAAAGTCCCAATATAGTCTTCGCAGGCACGGTGGTCGTAAGTGGTTCTGGAAAGGCTGTAGCATTTTCAACAGGGATGTCAACAGAATTTGGCAAGATTGCACATCTCACAAGCGGTCTTGAGGTAGACTTAAGTCCTTTACAGAAAGAGATAATAAAGGTAACAAGGATAGTTGCATCTATTGCCATAACATTGGGTATTTTATTTTTTGCCATTGGAACTTTAACAGGAAGAACATTCTGGCATAATTTCATATTTGCTATAGGTATTATCATCGCTAATGTTCCCGAGGGTTTATTGCCCACGGTAACACTATCTTTGGCAATGGGAAGTCAACGGATGGCAAAAAAGAAAGCCCTGATAAAAACACTTACATCAGTTGAAACTCTTGGTTCTGTCACTGTAATATGCACCGATAAAACAGGCACACTTACACAAAACAGGATGGAGGTAAAGAAAACCTGGACCTTTGACAGTAAAATACATTCTGTTGAATGGCTTTTGAAAATTGGTTATCTATGCAATAACGCGTCCTTTGAAAATAACAGATACAGTGGTGACCCAACTGAGACCGCAATTTTGAAAGCAGCAAGAGAAACTATCGGAGATATAGTAACAAAAAGAATTTATGAAATCCCTTTTGATTCAGAAAGAAAACGGATGACCACCATAAATGTTATAGAAAATGAAACATTTATTTTGACAAAAGGTGCACTGGAAACTATATTACCACTTTGCAAGAGCATCTTTACAGAAAAGGAAATAAAAGAATTGACTAATAAAGAGATCACAATTTTGAGACAAACTTATGATTCATTCATGGCTGAGGGATTAAGAGTCATTTCCTTTGCTTTTAAAAGGATAGCAAAGGAAACTAATTTTATAAATATAAAAGATGAGGAGGTTGAGTCGAATCTCACTTTTGTCGGTCTCATGGGTTTAGAAGACCCGCCAAGACCTGAAGTTTACGAAGCGATAAAAAAATGCCATGAAGCTGGTATCAGGGTCATTATGATCACAGGAGATGCGGGAAAGACAGCATCAGCTATCGGAAGACAGATAGGTCTCATTGACGAAAATGCGATACCTATTGAAGGTACTGAGTTAGATTCGATGAATGATAATTCTTTAAAGGAATTACTTTTATCAAAAAAGACTATCTTTGCAAGGATGTCCCCAAGACATAAATTGAGAATAGTCTCCATCCTTAAAGACGAAGGGGAAAGGGTAGCTGTAACTGGCGATGGTGTAAATGATGCACCTGCATTAAAAAAAGCGGATATAGGTATCGCAATGGGAATAGCCGGAACAGATGTAGCAAAGGAGGCATCTGATATGGTCTTATTGGATGACAATTTTGCAACTATTGTAAATGCTATAGAAGAAGGTAGAGCTGTCTTTGAAAATATCCGAAAATTTATAAGTTATATCTTTGCTTCTAATATCCCGGAAATCGTCCCATATATTGCCTATGTGCTTTTTAGAATTCCCCTTCCACTTACAATCATGCAAATTCTTGCCATAGATCTGGGTACGGATCTGTTTCCGGCCCTCGCCCTTGGGGCTGAAAAACCATCAAGGGATTTGATGAAACAGCCGCCAAGAAGTCCAGAGGAGAGACTGTTGAATTTCAAAATATTAAGCCGCTCTTACTTATTTCTGGGGCCTATTGAGGCATTAGCAGGACTGTTTGGATTCTTCTATGTACTTAAATCAGGTGGCTGGCAGTGGGGCGAAATGCTCGCTCCAAATAATGTTCTCTATATGCATGCAACAACTGCATGTCTTGGAGCTATCATAATAACTCAGATAGGAAACGTCTTTGCCTGTCGTTCATTTAGTGAGTCAATTATTAAGCTTGGATTTTTAACCAATAAATTAATTTTATTCGGGATATTAATTGAACTTGTGATTTCCGTTTTCATAATCTATCACCCATGGGGAAATAAAGTGTTTGGCACTGCACCACTTGAGCCTAAATTATGGTTATTCCTTCTGCCTTTTGGAATTATACTTCTTATCGCTGAAGAGATAAGGAAACTAATAGCTAAGAAATTTGGTTCTTCTCCAATTTAGTTGCTAAAAAGGATTCAAGGATTCAGGTGCTTATTTCCCTTTTGTTAATTTGTAGATATCTAAACGTAGTTGATAAGTCCTTTGTCAAAATTTTAAGTCTTTGTAATTCTTAAGCATTTCCC
>FWPV01004883.1_pt1 | contig 27517 bp, 24 predicted proteins | sample 2228371 | NCBI WGS metagenome assembly FWPV01 (sample SAMEA103939776, study PRJEB20133) | metagenome
TCCCACAGCGCATCGGTTTGCACCACCGCCTCGGGTAGCAGTTGCAGCAGCTTTGCGGACGGCGTGAGAGTGGTAGGCATGCAGGGCTGTCGCGAAAAAGGGGTCAGGTGAGTCCAATGGATAGGAAAATCAACCACACCAGATCAAGTATCGCAGGGGTTTTGGGCAGGCCCGTGCCCTGCACCACTGACGAGTCGTTCGTCGATTGGCTGGTCATGACCGAAGCAGTTGCTCAGCCTGTCGAACGTGAATGACTGTAGTCAGCCTGATGCGGCCGGACCGGAAGACAGCAGTGCAGCGCTTGCGGTCATTCAGGGTCTGCCTACTATCTTGCTCTGCTGCGATGCAAGCGGCCATTGGAGTACGGCTACACGCGTTGTGCCGAATGACCGCTCAATTGGTCGTACAAACAGGTGGGTCATCTCGTCGTGAGTTTTCAGAGGGCCTGGAGTGCCAGCCGCTTCAGCGCCTTCAGATCGAGAAGCAAAATGCTTCGGTAGCTGACCTGAAGCACACCAAGCCCCTCCCATTGCTTCAGGACTTTGTTGACGCTCTGCCTGGATACACCCAGCATGTGTCCAAGGCCCTCCTGCGAAACATCGAGCACGACGCGTACCCCCGGCCGGGCGTTTGGGTTTTCCAGGGTATGTGCGTCCAACAACTTGCGGGCCAACCTCACGGGCAAGGGGTCCAGCACAGAGCCGTCCATGCGGTCCAAGGTTGACTTGTAGCGCAGGCCCATCATGCGCAGGAACTGCAGCAGAAAATCCGGATGCTCGTCCACCAAGCGATGCAGTGTTTTGGCAGGTAACACCAACAGATCGCTTTGCACCACCGCGAACGCGTCGTGTGCACGCGCCTGTCCTGAAAATACAGACGCCTCGCCGAACCAATGCCCAGGAGTCACCAACCCCAACACCGCTTCCCGCCCGCTGGCGCTGGTCACGCAAAGGCGCACCAGGCCGCGTTCGATACAGAACATCGCATCCGGCGCCGAACCGCGCGCAAATAGCAGCTCCTTCTTGGCCAGCCTTTGTCGCCGCGCGTGCTGCCGCAGCAAGGCGTCTAGCTCGGGGTCCAACGCACCCACCGAGCCGGCCGTTAAATGGTCACGGGGGGTGTTGGCGCTTTGCTTCACGGTTGAGCGTAGGCCGACCAAGGTGCGTGTTGCGCTGCCCCAGCCTTCAGACCGACAGGAACTGGGTCACCAGCCGGTTGAATTTGTGGGCTTGTTCCACGTGGGGTATGTGCCCGCAACGCCCCATCACGTGCAAATCTGCCTGCTGCATGCGCACGGCCATTTGAATGGCGATGTCCAATGGCACCACCCGGTCTTCGCTGCCCCAGATCACCAGTGCAGGCGCTGCGACGTCACACAACCTGTGTGCCACGTCGCCAAACTGTTGGGGATGCTGGGCAAGACTCATGCTGAAGTTGTGCAAGTGTTCGGGCCGCAACTGTGCCGCAGCCACCATTTTCTGAATCACCGGTTCGGTGTAAGGGGTGGGATCGCAGACCACCGCGTCAATGAATCTTCGCATGTTTTCGGCGGTGGGCGTGCTATAGAACGCCAGCATCAACCGGACGCCCTCGGGCTGCGCCGGATGGAAGCTGCTTCGGCCGCCGGTGCCTCCAGACACCAGTACCAGCTTGGCTACGCGTCGGGGCCACCGCAAGGCGAAAGCCACTGCGCTATGGGCGCCCATGGAAGCGCCCATCACGTGGACCGGCTGCTCAACGCCTGCCGTCTGGAGCACCGCAGCGAGCGCCCGCGCATTGAGCGAAGACCTGTCCTCCAGACACAAAACCGGCGCACTGCGCCCCCATCCCGGCAGATCGGGACAGATCACTCGATGTCCTGCGTCCACCAATGCATCGCGGTTGGCGGCAAAGCTGGTCCAGCCCGTTGAGCCCGGGCCGGACCCATGCAGCATCGCCACGACGGGGCCATGTGTCAGGCCGGGTGCTGAATCGGTGTAGTGGATCGCCAGCGATTGCCCGCCGTGCTCCAGAACGGCACGCTGTGAAGTCCCATCTTCATCCAGATGCGTTCCGACCGGAACCTTCCATGTTGCAGCGGCCTTTTGCATAAGGCCGTGCCTACTGGGTCACACGGATGTTGCCCGCCTTGGCGATCTTGGCGTAGATCGCTGCGTCCATCTTCAACTGCTGCAGAAACTCCTCGGGCGTACCGCCACCCGGCAGGACACCCAATGTCTTGAATTTCGCCAGGATGTCGGGCATGCGCAGAATGCTGCTCACCTCAGCGGCCAGCTTCTGTGCAATGGCCGGCGGCGTGCCGGCGGGCAGGAACAGGCCGTGCCATCCCACCGTATCGAACGAGTGGTAACCCAATTCAGTGAAGGTCGGCACATCGGGCAATTCCGGTATGCGCTTGGGGCCGGCCACCGCCAGCGGTCGCATGGCCTTGCTGTTGGGCAGCGCCGACGGAATGTCGATGAAGGCGCTGGGCAGATGCCCACCGGACAAGTCGGTCACCATGGGTGCCGACCCCATGAAAGGCACGTGCGCGATGTCGAGTCCGGCTTGCTGCTTGAGCAGCTCACCGTGCAAATGGGCGCCACTGCCGATGCCGTAGCTGCCAAAGCTGTACTGCGCAGGACTGGCTTTGGCGAGGGTGAGGTACTCCTTGAACGACTTGGCTGGCGATGTGGTGGGCACCACAAACAGGTTGTTCGTCTGCAGCGTCATGACGACCGGCGACAAGTCCTTCAGGGGATCGAAGGGAGGCTTCTCGAGAACGGCGGGCAGTTGGATCAACACCGTGTTGTGGACCAGCACCGTGTAGCCGTCTGCGGGCGCCTTGATCACCGCTTGTGCGCCGATGATTCCCGATGCGCCCGGCCGGTTGTCAATGATTACCGGCTGGCCCCACGCCTGCTGCAGCTTCTCACCAATCATGCGCGCCACCGCATCCGATGCGCCGCCCGCAGGATAAGGCACTACAAATTTGATCGGCCGGCTCGGATAGGCGGCTTGCGCCGTGGCCGACGACAGTGCCCAGGGGCCCAGGGTGAGCAGCGAAAGTGCTGCCGCTTGAAATGCACGTTTGCTCAGCGTCATGGTGATGTCTCCAGTTGTCGACTAGGGGGCGGGGGAAATGGACAGGTCGTTCACTGCGCAAGCGCAGACAAGATGCGGTCGCGCCGTTGTTTCAGCGCCGGGACCAGGTCGTAAGGCAGGTCCGGGTTGGTCTGGTTCAACACGTGATCGATGCGGGCCTTGACCAGCGGAAGGGCTTCCGGGCTTGGAAAGACGTAGAAGCGGTCATCTGCGACCGCTTTGAAAGTGATTTCGGCAACTTCATCGGCCGAGATGGCGCCGTTCTTCACCGCCTGCTGGGCAGCTGCCCGGGCGGCGAGCTGGGATTTGGTCAAAGGCGCTGTATCCAGCAGATGTGCCGGGCGGTTCCGATCGGAGTGACCAATTTCCGTCGACACATAAGATGGACACAGCACCGCCGCGCGCAGTTGTGGCGTCACCAGTTGCAGGTCGTGCCGCAGGCATTCGGACAGAGCCACCACCGCGTGTTTGGAAACGCTGTAAATCCCCATCCCTGGGGCCGTGAGCAGACCGGCCATGGACGCCGTGTTGACGATGCAGCCCTCGTAGGCGGGATCGGCGGCGGCCGAGGCGACCATCCTGGGCGTGAAGCTGCGAATGCCGTTGATGACCCCCTTGAGATTGACACCTAGCAACCAATCCCAGTCTTTTTCGGTGTTCTCCCACACCAATCCGCCCGCGGTCACACCCGCGTTGTTGAACAGAAGGTGGACCTGGCCAAAACGATCCATGGCCGCTTGTGCGAGTTGATCGACGGCGGACGCATCGGAAACGTCAATGACGATGCCCACCGCATCGGTGCCCTCGGAGCGCAGACCGTTCACGGTTTGGTTGAGCACACCGGCTTCGATGTCTGCCAGCACAAGCCTCATGCCGCGCCGCGCAGCTGCCATTGCCAGCGCCTTGCCCAGGCCGGCGCCGGCCCCGGTGATGACAGCCACGCTGTCCTTGAATTGCCTCATAGGAATACTCCAGACTGCCGACGTGAGCCGAGCAAGGTTGATACTGGCTCAGTAGCCGTAGGAAAAAACTGGATCGGTCAGATCGATGGTCGGCAACACCTGGCTTTCGTACAGGTAATCCTGGCTGTGCTGCCACTCGGGCTTATCACCCCGCTTGGGCATGCGGTCCAGCCCGCGCAAGAGGTAGCCAGCGTTCAAATCCTCGGTATCCACCCATGGCTGGATGGACATACCGGCATCCGAGGGCCGCAGCTTGGGGGCCACACTCCTGGCCTGACTGGCCCGCATGTGGTTGAGCAGGTTGCAGACAAAGGTGCCAATCAGCTCTGCACGCAGCGTCCAGCTGTAACGGCCATAGCCATAGACCCAAGCCATGTTCGGTACACCCGTGAACATGGTCCCGCGGTAGCTCACTGTCTCGGCAAAGTTCACAGCCTGTTCATCGACTGTGAAGGGAATCTCACCCATGACAGACAGGTCGAAACCGGTGGCGGTCACGATAACGTCGCAATCCAGGCGATCACCCGACTGGAGTTGGATACCCGCTTCGTCAATCTCCGCAATGTGGTCGGTCACCACCGAGGCTTTGCCGCCTCTGATCGCCTTGAACAGGTCGCCATCGGGCACAAAGGCCACGCGCTGTTGCAGCGGTTTGTATGGAGGCGTGAAGTGCCGCTCCGCATCAAATCCTTCCGGCAGACAGGCTTTCACGCCCGCAATCAACTGGGCCTTCAGTCCATCCGGATTGGAACGGGCCCGGTCGATGAGTTCGGCCCGGTCGCGCACCACTTTGCGCCGCATGATTTCGTGAATCCAGGCTTCATCGATTTCCAGCTTGCGCAGTTCTTCTGCCAGTGCATCCGCGTTGCGCCCGGTCGCGAAGAAGGTGGGCGTGCGTTGCAGCATGGTCACGTGCCCACATTGATCGGCCAGCGACGGGATCAGCGTGGCAGCCGTCGCGCCGGAGCCAATCACGACCACACGCTTTCCCGACAGATCCACGGTGTCTGGCCAATGCTGCGGGTGGATCACATCGCCTTTGAAGCGCTCCAAGCCTGGCCACTTGGGTGTGTAGCCCTTGTCGTGTCTGTAATAACCCTGGCACATCCAGAGAAAACTCGCTTCAATCTGCTTGGACTCTGGCTCGGCGCCATGCTCGGAGTCCGCTGTGACGTCAAGTCGCCAGGAATGGGATTGACTGGACCAGGCCGCCGATCGAACCTTGTGGCGAAAGCGGATGTGCGGTGCCAACTCGGCATCCTCAATCACCGAGCCGAGGTAGTCGAGTATTTCTTCTCGTGAAGCGATGGGCTTGCTGGTCCACGGCTTGAACTGGTATCCAAAGGTGAAGAGGTCGCTGTCGGAGCGTGCACCCGGGTATTTGTGGATGAGCCAGGTGCCGCCATAGGAGTCCATGGCGTCCAGGATCACAAAGCTCAGTTCAGGGCACCTCTGACGCAGCATGTGGGCGCACCCGATGCCGGAGATGCCCGCTCCGACGATCACCACATCAAAACGCTCGATGGCCGCTGAGTCAGTCGAAACCGCGCTGTTCACCTGCATGTGTTGTCTCCATGGGTCGGGCGTCTTTTGCGCCCCGTCTGGAGAAATTATGTTAAGCGTGCCAACACAAGACTGTCGCCTTTTGGCAGTCTTTCAAATACTCAATCGACGAGTCGAGACAACACCACTCACGACTTTCCTCTGAGCTCGAGGGATAGGACAGCGGGTGGCCCACCACATGAACGACGCACGAATTTAAAGTTCGATACGGCTCAGGCTACCGACGCAAAGGAGGTCGGATTGAAGTTGGAGCGATGGACATCGCGTCTACGCAGGTCCAGCTGCCGTTTTTATAACGTGCTCGAATCCGCGCCGACCAGTGACTGTTTTGGGCGGTCAATCGGCTGTTTGATTTTCAGCCTGGTGAATGACCGGTTATGGCATCGGACAAAAGCACAGTTGTCAAATTCAAAGTCTGGTCCCAGCCTTGAACCGTCATTAGGCCCTCGCCACCGGCACATCCTCCCACCGCGTCGTGTACTGTGGCGTTCGACGCTCCTGCCGCATACCCCATGTTCGTGTGGTGTCCTGCAGCCCCGTGGACCCCACATGCAACGTGCCCTTGCCGAACCGGCCGTTGAGCGCATCCATTGCCGCCATGAGCCTTGTCCGGTCACGACCCTCCTCTGGATCCAGTTCAAGCTCGGCCTGATGCACATTCGCTGACTGCAGGTCCATCAAATACACCCCCGCCTTGATGAGCTGAAACCCCGGCACGTACATGCAGCGCATGCCATCGGCGGCCGCCTTGACCAGCACTCGTGAATCGGCTGTCGGGCGCCTGAGCGGCACCGTGACGCTTCTGGACAGCTGCGGCCCTGTCCGATGCGGTGAGGTGTGCATGAACACCAGCAACTCCCCCGCCAGGCTGTCCTGGTTCCTGAGCTTCGCAGCTGCCCGGCTGGCGAACTCGCTCACCGCCTCCATCAGGGGCTCGAGGTCGGTCACTGGCCGCCCGAAGGAGCGCGTGCAGGCAATCTGCTGCTTTGGCGCAGGGACATCGTCCAGGTCGATACAGGGGAAGCCCTGCACCTCGCGCACCGTCCGCTCCAGGGTGACGTTCCAGCGCCTCCTGACTGTGGCCGTGTCCATGCGCGCCAGGTCCAGCACCGTCTTGATACCGCCTTCTCTCAGCTGTGCAGCAATGCGCGGTCCCACACCCCAGACCTCACTCACATCTGTGGCGCCCAGGATGGCCTGCAGTTCATCGTGGCTCAGCGACGCCAGGTTGCACACCCGGGCCAGGTGTTCGGGGTAGCTGCCCGGCTTGCGCTCGGCCGTCTTGGCGATGAAGTTGGCCAGCTTGGCCAGGGTCTTGGTCGGTGCGATCCCGATCCCACAAGGAATCCCCGTCCAGCGCAGGATACGGTCTCGGATGACGTGGGCTCGCCTAGTCTTACTGTGTCACAAACGTAGTCGAACGTTAACCGTGGCGCAATGCGGGCAATGTCCCAGGGCGCCCGCGAGTGCGACGCTCAACTGAAGGCGCAGCGTCCTGATCGAGTCCGGGACGTGACGCTGCGCGCGCTGGGCTTCCCCGAGGGATGTAATCCGGGGAAACGGAAGGCACTTGGCGTTGGGCGAAGTTTTTTTTACCGCCGGCATCACTGCCGGCTTTCAGCCGCTGCGCCATCAGGAAGCCGTACGCCGCAATGCTGAGTGTCGCGTGGTGGTGAAATCCTCTCCATCCCCGTCCCTCATAGTGGCCCAGCCCCAGGTCCTGCTTGAGATCCTGGTAATCGCGCTCGATGCGCCAGCGCATGTGCGCGGCGCGTACCAGGTCGTTCAGTGCCGTGGTTTCGGGCAGCGTGGACAGGTAGTACTTCTCCGGCTCGACCTGATCTGCGGGCCACTCGATGAGCAGCCACTGCTGGGGCAGAAGACGCGCCTTGCCGACGTTGCCCCCGGCGCAGCGTACCCGCAGCGCCGCAAAGCGGCCCGTCAGGCGCTCGTTTGTGCCTTCGCGCCAACTGATGTTCTGGAATGCGCTGTCGGGCAAGGACTGCGCCAATGCCTTTACGCTCACCGGTTGTCTCTTGGCGGTGCGCCGTGGCATCACCGGTGGACGGCCCATGCCGCTGTAGGGCTTCGGCGGCAGGGGCTCCACCCCCGGTGGCCAGACCACCACGGCCGACGTGATGCCGACCAAATATGGCAAGCCCAGATCGGTCAGCCCTTGGCGAAACGCATAGTCGATCCCGTAGCCTGCGTCGGCCAGCAGGCAGTGCCTGGGTGCTCCTTCAGAGAGCAGGCCCCGTAGCTGTTGCAGGGCAATCTGAGGCTTGGTCGCAAACTCGATGTCTTCGGGAATCCCGGCTTTGAGTCTGCGCTCGGCGTCTTCGGCCCAGTTGCGAGGCAAGTACAGTTGCCAGGCCACCGGCAAGCTGCCTTGTTCGCAGGCCAGCGAAACGCTGACGGCCACTTGGCAGTTGTCCTGCTTGCCCAGCATCCCGCAGTATTGCAGTGTCACGCCCACCGAGTGGACGCCCTTCTTGGGAAAGCCCGTGTCATCGACGATCCACCAACCGCCAGCGCTGAAGTCCATATGCGGGACCACCCACTGCGCCACGCGATTGAGCAGTTGCTGGTCGCTCCATTGGGCCTTGGCGACAAAGTGATGCAGGGCTTGGTGCCGGGCGCTGGCGCGCAGCGGATCGACGCGGGCGGCCATGGGCTCGACGCTCTTGCGCGACAGGGGCAGCATCAGACCGGTGCAATACCCAGCCAACCCCGTGTGACGGTCGGCATGACCCAGCCCTTTGGCCAGATGAGCCATGTAGAGACCAAACTCTTTGGGTATGTCCATCGCACCCCCATCAAAGGGAAAAGATGGGCATATCATGCCTTACATTTTATGACACAGTAAGACTAGCGCGCGTCGGCGTCGAGAGCGCGCAGCGCCTTCTGTATCTGGTCCGCCTTGCGGATCAACAGAGGCACTTGTTTCAGTGCCGCCTCCGCCTCCTCCCTGGCGGCCGAACCAAGCGTCAGCAGGCTGCCGACCACCCGGCCATCCTCCCTCAGCACAGGCACGGCGATGCTGTGCATACCGGGATTCACCTTGCCGAGTGTTTCGGCATAGCCTCTCTTGCGGATCTGGGACAGGTGGTCGCGAAACTCGCTCCAGGATGCCCCGAGGTTCGCGGCGGCGATGGCGCGCGGGCGTGCCAAGTAGATCGACTTGAGCTGGTGCGGTGGCAAATGGGCAAGGATCGCGTGCGATGCCGCGCCCGTGAAGAGAGGCAGCAATGTGCCGCGGCCCCGCTGGATTTTCATGGTGGAGCCTGCGTGCGGAATGTCGTCCGGTCCGACCTTGTAGATGCACAGCGCGCCATCGCGATGGTATGCGCACAGCAGGTAGGATCGATCCTTCGCGTCTTTGGCGAGGCTGTCCATCACCGGTTTACCGGCCAACAGGAGCGGGTCGGACAACTGAAGAATCCGCTCAAGCTCGACGATCCTTCGGCCCAGCGCGTAGACGCCTTTGCCTTGTTGCGCCAGCAGCCCCGCATCACTGAGTTCGCGCAAGTAGCGATACGCCGTCGACTGAACGATGCCGAACGCGTGGACCACTTCTTCGACGCGGATGGTCGTGCGCTCCAACGAAAACAGGTCCAGGATCTGCAACAGCCGGGTCAGTGCACCGACGGATCCCGCAGGTTGGTCAGAAAGTGTTGCCGCCTTATCGGACAGTGGCGGGGATTTGGAAACGCGCTTGGCGACCTCCCCAGCACTGCCGGGACGTTTGACCTTGGGAGACTGAGTTGGCATAGGTTCCGTCGATTTTGCAGCAAAGTCCCGGCACAAATGGGGGCCGGGACTTTCGCGCAGATCACCTGAGGGGGCAAGCTCATTGAAGCGCGTCGGCTGTCACCTTGTTGTCCTTGATGACCTTTTGCCACTTGGCCGACTCAGCGCCCAAGAACGCCTTGAGTTGATCGGAGTTCAAAGGCATGGGCGTTCCTCCCAGGTCGTGGAGCCGTTGGATCACGCGCGGATCTTTCAGGGCCTGAAGGATTTCTGCCGACAGCTTTTCGACGAAGGGTGCGGGTGTTCCCTTGGGCGCAAACACGCCGAACCAGCCCGTCGCCTCAAACCCCGGAAGCGCTTCGGCCACGGTCGGCACATTGGGCAGCATCGCCACGCGCCGAGGCCCGGTGACGGCCAGTGCCCGGAGCTTGCCCGCGTTGACCATGGGCAGCAGCGTGCCGAAGTCGCCGGACAGGAAGTTGACGGTTCCCGAAATGACGTCGTTCATCGCGGGTGCAGCACCCCGATATGGCACATGCGTCATTTCCACCTTGGACATGCTCTCCAACAGGACGCCGGCGAGATGGTTGGTGGTGCCATTGCCAGGTGAGGCAAACGTGACCTTGCCACTCTTGGCCGCCACCAGCAGGCTCTTGATGTCCGTGGCAGGGAACTGCGGATTCGACGCGATCAGGAATGGGATCGACGCGATGCCCGCCACCGGAACGAGGTCCCGATCAACATGGTACTTCAACGTCGGATACAGGGCCGGGTTCATGACCATGGTGCCATTACTGCCGAGAAGCAGGGTATGCCCATCAGGCAGCGCCTGGGTCACTGCCATGGTGCCGATGCTGCCGCCCGCGCCGGGTTTGTTGTCGACCACGACGGGGTGCGGCAGCTTCGTGCCCAGCACTTGCGCGACGACGCGTGCAACGGTGTCAGTTCCGCCACCGGCCGCGAACGGCACCACTATGCGGACAGGGCCGGTTGGGTAGGACTGGGCGGCCACAGGGGCCATCGCCAAGGTTGCGCAACCAAACGCGACCAGCGAGAGCCATTGACGAAGTTTTTTCATAACGATTCCAGACAAAAGGGGGTCAGTCATAACGCTTGCGAAAGAGGGGCCGCAGCTCGGAGATGGGAGCTTTGCTGACGATGAGCTCGCGCATCTTGTCTTCCGCGCCGCCAATGCTCTCCGCTTCGTCGATCAGGGACGCAATGCGATCGGCCGGCACGACGCAAATGCCGGAATCGTCGGCCACGATCAGATCGCCAGGATAGACGACGATGTCATGCAGGCGGACGGGGCCATTGATTTCCGTGGCTTCCATTCGGAACTTGCCAGTGATCGGCGTCACGCCTGCGGACCACACGGGAAAATCGACCTCGCGGATCGCGGGAACATCGCGGACGGCACCATTGACGATGGCGCCAGCGAAGCCGACAGTCTTGCCGACCAAGGCCGACTGGCCACCCATGTTCGAGACGTCGAGGTTGCCGCCGAAGTCCGCCACGAGAACGTCACCCGGCTCGGACAGGTAATAAATCTCGCGCGTGGACATCTTGATGGGATCCTTGTCGATGCTGCCCTGCGTGGCCGTCTTGCGCTCGGGCATGGATCGCAGTGTCACTGCGGTCCCGGCGATCCGCTTGCCGGCGATCAGGGGCTTGATGTAGCTGGCCGCTACCACGCCTCGGATGCCGTAACTGTCGAGCAAGTCGGACACAGTGGTGGTCATGTCCGGCAGCGCCAGGTAACGCCTGATGGTCGCAGCATCGGCGCGAGGAAATTTGATCTTGGTGATCCGTTCCGGTGGGACCTGGCCCCAGATGCGGCCCTTTTCTTTGTATTCCTCATAGTCCTTTGCAACTTGTTCACGGCTCATAAAGCGCTCCTTGGTCGATGTGATGGGGGATCCGTGAGAGCAAGTGTACACCAATTTTTCTCTCTATGCGAGAAATTGTTATTTTCCTTGTTCAGATAGCGCGTACGGCTTCACGCTCAGCGAGCGCACGGGCGAACTCAGCGCCTTACCCTATCGGCGACACGTCGGCACTCTCGACATCAGCAGGTCTGGCATCTGATGACTGACGAGAAAAAAAGCATTTCGGAGACCAGGCAGCCTTCGCAATGAACCAGGAGGCGTGCCGCTGTGCTGTCCCGCAGCAGGGCTGGCACGGGATGTTCGCAGCGGCGGGCACCCCCGCCCTGGTCGTCGCCAAGCTGTCCGCCAAGATCAGTCGGATCCTGCGGGTTCCAGATGTTGCGGCGAAGATCGACGACTTCGGCATGACGGTGGGTGGCAGCACGCCCGAGGAGTTCGCGCGGACGCTGCGAGCGGACTCCGTCGTCTACGCGCGGATCATCAAGGCCGCCAACATCCGACCGAACCAGTGATCGGTCAGCACGGATGGACCCGTTCTGCGCGGATCGCGTGCCGGCGCACCCGCGGCTTTCCAAAGCGCAGACGGGCCGCTTCGTCACCGTCGACGTGAGCGGGCGGCGCGTCAGGATGCACTACCACCCGGCAGCCCCATGGGCGCGCACAGCAGCGTGGGCCTGGCCCACGCCGAGCCGCAGCGCATCGACAGGCTGATCCTGGTGGCCGGCGGGACCGGCGCCAGTCCGGCCTCTTCGCTCACCGAAGACGCCCAACGGATACAGGCTTCTACCGCGCCCCTTCCCTGCAGCGCCTGCGGGAACTGCTGGAGATCACGACCGCCAGTACCAGCCACCTCACGGACATCTTCCTCCGCGCGCGCCGCGATGGCATCACCGCGCGGCTGGATCACCGTCGAGGCATTTGTTGCCAGCATCGATGCCAGCCCTTGCCAGTTTCCGGACATGACCCCCCGCCTAGCTGACGTAAGAGTGCCGACCCTGCTGGTGTGGTGTCGCGAGGACCGGGTGGTGCCTCTCGGAGTCGGGCTGGGCCTGCTCTCGGGCTTGCACGACGCCCAACTGCATGTCGTCGAGAACTGCGGCCACGTGCCCCATCAAGGGCATCCGGACATCTCCAACCAGCTCGCCGTGGCGTTCCTGGAGCGACAACGTCAGGCCTTGGAAGCCCGACATCCGCGGAGAGCCAGCCCGAGAGGCCACGTACTAAGGCATTCGGATGGTAGGCGTTAGCTGCTTGGGATCCGAAACAAGCTCCAGCAGCGAGATCCCGTCGTGCGCGCGGGCGCGCGCGAGAGCGCCTGCAAACTCCTCGGTCCGATCGACCCTCTCCGCATGCGCTCCAAATGACTCGGCCAATGCAACGTAGTCTGGCCCCACCAGCTTCGTTCCACTGATCCGCCCAGGATAGTGCTTCTCCTGATGCATCCGGATGGTTCCGTACATCCCGTTGTTCACTACCAGGACGATGAGGCGGGCACCGTATTGCGCCGCAGTGGCCAACTCCTGCGGGTACATCATGAAGCAACCGTCGCCGGCTACCGCAACCACCTGCCGGTCGGGGTGCCGCAGCGCCGCAGCGATCGCGGCCGGCAGGCCATAACCCATGGCGCCACACGTCGGCGCAAGCTCTGTTCGATGTGCGCGGTACTGGAAGAAGCGGTGCAGCCAGACAGCGTAATTGCCCGCGCCGTTCGTGACGATCGCGTCGGTTGGTAATGCCTCCCGCATCTGCTGCATCGCGCTCGCGAGATCCACGCCGGTCGAACGCGAGTCGCGCTGCGGCAAACAGCTGAAGGTGAGGTACGCGTCCCGAGCCGATGCCGTCCAGCCGTCCCAAGGCCTCGCCGCGGGTACCGCCAGTGCGGCCAGAGACGACGCAGCGGCCCCGGCGCTGATTGCGAGGCCGATCTCCGGCCGGAACACACGGCCGACCTCTTGCGCATCGGGGTGGAAGTGGATCAGCACTTGGTCAGGATTGGGCGCAGCGAGCAAGGTATACGCATCGGTCGCCACATCGGAGATCCGAGTGCCGACGGCAAGGACCACGTCCGCGGTGCGAAGGCGCTCAGCGAGCGCGGGGTTCATGCCCAAGCTCAGGTGGCCCACATACTGGGCCAATCGGTTATCGACGATGTCCTGCCGGCGGAACGTGCAGGCGACCGGGAAGTTCCACTTCGCTGAGAACTCGGCGATGTCCTTGCACGCGTCCGCGGTCCAACCGCTTCCGCCCACCATCAGGAACGGCTTGCGTGCGGCAGCCAGGAGGGCTTGCACCTTCTGCATGGAGACCGCGGAAGGCTGCGCGCTCTCGAGGACCGTGGAGCGATGGGCTGGAATGGACGAAGGCGCCACCAGCACGTCCTCCGGCAAAGCAACCACCACCGGGCCAGGCCGGCCCGATACCGCGACGTGGAAAGCGCGCGCGACGATCTCTGCCATCCGGGATGCGTCGGTCACTTCCACCACCCACTTCGCCAACTTCCCGAACATGGAAACGTAATCCACCTCCTGGAACACGTCCCGGCCCGTCTGGTCACTTGAAATCTGTCCGATGAACAGGATCATTGGCGTCGAGTCCTGTTGCGCGGTGTGCACGCCCACACTGGCCTGCGTAGCGCCGGGACCTCGGGTCACCATGCAGATGCCGGGCCGGCCGGTGAGCTTGCCATCGGCTTCCGCCATGTTGGCCGCGCCGCCTTCATGTTTGGCCACTACGAGTTCGATGTCTTCGGACACGTCGTGCAACGCGTCGAGCACCTCCAGGTAGCTCTCGCCGGGGACACAGAACACACGATCGACGCCGTGGAGTCGCAATGAGTCGACCAGCACGCGGCCGGCCGTGGAAGGCGTGGAGTTGAGGATTGTGGTCATTGGATCGAGTTGTCGAGGCGGACATTGCCAAGTTGGCGAGTGGCGTCAAAGTGATGGTGAAGTGCTGTTGCGACTTCGAGCTTGGCAGACTCCGTGTACTCGGCGTACCAGCGATGGTTGTAGGGGCCGATGCCGTGCTCGGCGCTGAAGCTGCCGCCGAACCCGTCGACGGTCAGTGCATAGACGGCATCGCGAAGAGCAGCGATCGATGCCTCGGACGCTTGGGGGGGAACGACCACGTTAAGGTGGACCCCACCGTCGCCCAGGTGGCCGAAGTCGTACACCATCGCACCCTGGACTGCTTGCTCCACAAGTTGCACAGCTTGTTGATTTCCGCGCAATTCTGACCCCGGTTTTTCATCCAATATTGACCCCACCTGTTTGGGTGTAGCCGGGCTACGTGTCTGTGGATAAGTCTACTGTTGGTGCGTTCGTTTCTCCTTTCTCAATGACTTCCGGCAGGGCCGTCCTGGGCCGCCTTTTCTGAACGGTCTTGGGTGCTGCGCTGGAATGCTTGAACCGCCAGCTGTCGTTGCCGGTCTCCACGATGTGGCAGTGGTGGGTCAGCCGGTCGAGCAGTGCGGTGGTCATCTTGGCGTCGCCAAATACCTGACTCCATTCCCCGAAGCTAAGGTTGGTGGTGATCAGCACGCTGGTTCTCTCGTAGAGCTTGGAGAGCAGGTGGAACAGCAGCGCTCCACCAGTCTGGCTGAACGGCAGGTAGCCCAGCTCATCCAGGATCACCAGGTCCATGTAGACCAGCCGGTGGGCCAGCTGTCCGGCCTTGCCCTGGCTCTTCTCCAGCTCCAGCGCGTTGACCAGCTCCACGGTCGAGAAGAAGCGCACCCGCTTGCCGTGCCGCTGGATCGCCTCGATCCCGATGGCCGTGGCCAGGTGTGTCTTGCCGGTGCCCGGACCGCCGATGAGCACCACGTTGTGCGCGGCCTCGATGAACGCGCCGCCGTGCAGCGTGCGCACCAGTGCCTCGTCCACACTGGCCTGACTGAACTCGAAGCCGGCCAGGTCACGGTGAGCGGGGAAGCGGGCTGCACCCATCTGGTACGCCATGGAACGCACCGAACGCTCGGCCTGTTCGGCCCGCAGCAACTGACTCAGGAAGGCTTCAGGAGTGAAGTCGGTGTGCCGTGCCTGCGCCGCCACCTCGGGGTAGTTGGCGGCCATGCCGTGCAGCTTCAGGGCCTTGAGGGCGCCGATGATCTCCTGGCTCATGCGCGCGCTCCCAGTGCGTCATCGTCGCCGACCGAGCGAAGCCGGTCGTAGCGCTGCACGTTGGCCTGCGGCGCCACCGTCAGGGTCAGCGGCGTCCTGACCGCCGCCACCTCTGCCTGGCTACCGGCCTTCAGACGCGCGAGCACGTTGAGCACGTGCTCGCCGCTGGGCTTGCCGCTCTCGAGCGCCAGTTCGGCGGCCACCAGCACCGGCTCCAGACCGTGCACCGGCACGGCCGCCAGCACCTGGGCCATCACCCGGTCGCCGCCCTCGTGGCGCAGCAGGATGGCCTGCAGCTTCTTCAGCGGCTCGGGCAGGGTCTCGAAGGGTGCGCCGTTGCGCAAGGCTCCGGGCTTGCGTTCGATCAGGCTCACGTAGTGGCGCCAGTCGTAGAAGGTCTGGCTACGCTCGAAGCTGCGCACATGACTGGCGATGCGGGCGTTCTCGGCCACCACATCAATGCGTTCGGGATACAGGCGCAGGCTGACCACCTCGTGGGCGTGCTCGGTGGGCACGCTGTAGCGGTTGCGCTGAAGGTGCACCAGCGCCGTGCTGGAGACACGCGCCAGCACCTCGATGTAGCCGTCAAACGGCCGGGGGTTGGGCATCAGGCGCTGCTGCTCGTCCTGCAGCACGTCGGCCACCTTCAGCGTCGGCCACTCAGGGTGGTTGAGTTCGGCCCAGGCAGCGCGGCACTCGCCCTCCAGCCACGTATTGAGCGCCTGCATGTTGGGCCAGCGCTGCTTGGTCGCCTTGTGCCAGATGCTGATGCGCCGGTCGCGCACGTTCTTCTCGACGATGCCCTTCTCCCAGCCGCTGGCGACGTTGCAGAACTCGGGCTCGAACAGGTAGTGGCCGGTCATGGCTTCAAAGCGCGCGTTGACCGCGCGTTTCTTGCCGGCGCCAACCTTGTCCACGGCCGTCTTCATGTTGTCGTAGATGCCCCGCTGGGGCACGCCGCCGAAGGCGGCAAATGCCCGAGCATGGGCATCAAACAGCATCTCGTGGCTCTGGCTCGGATAGGCAACGAGCCAGAAGGCACGGCTGCCGCACAGCTTGGTATGGGCCACCTCCAGACGCCGGCGCAGCCCGCCCACCCAGGCGTACTCGGTACTCCAGTCGAACTGGAACGCGTCGCCCAGGGCGAACTTCAGCGGCACGAAAGCACCCTTGCCGACCTTGCCCGACTGCTCGGCTCGCCAGCGCCGGGCAAAGGCCGCCACCCGGCCGTAGCCACCGGTGTAGCCCTGCTCGACCAGACCTTCGTACAAGGCCTTGATGGTGCGGCGATCGCGTTTGCCGCGGTGCAGGTCGGCCTTGAGCCAGGTCGCCAGCGTTTCGGTATAGCCATCGAGCTTGGTCTGGTTCACCCGCTGGGGGTACTTGGGCTCGACCATCTCGCCCTTGCGCAACCAAGCCTTGATGGTGTTCCTTGCCAGGCCCGTGCGCCGCTCGATCTCTTTGATTGGAAGGCCATCGCGCAGGTGCATCCTGCGGATCTTTGCCAGTGTTCCCACGTTGATCACTCCTTGATTCCCTCCTGCTCAAAAAACAAGCAGAAGACGTTACTCAAGGGGTCAAAGTTGGGTGAAAAAACTCAGTCCAGAGGGGTCAGATTTACGTGGAAATCAACAGACATGGTGGAGTGGCAATCTCTGACGAGCCGACGAATGGGCGACAAGGCGGCGATTCAGCGAGTCATGCAAGCCGCTGCAGCTGGTGAACTCAGCGCGGTCAAAGTCGCGCGGACTGTGGGAGGCGTGGCGTTCAGGCGTTCCGATGTGATGCGCTACTTTGGCACGCCCTTGCTTGAGGCGGGCATGTCGATACAGCAGTTGTCCAAGGCGAGTGGCTGGAAGTGGGAAAGCATTGCGCACTGGATAGACGAGGGACTGCTCGAATCGCATGAGATTGTGCTGCGCGGGCAACCTTGTCGTGTGGTGATGCCTGAACAGCTGCTGGCCTTCAGTCAGGCATATGTGCCGCTTGCCACCTTGGCACACACCTTGGACAGCAAGTCCTCCGCTGTGCTGGAGCGCTTGGGCAGCATCCCTCTACATGGCGGGAAGCGACTCCCCAACGGGGCGGTCCGAGGTGCCTTGGTGCGATTGGCGGACCTGGCTCAAGCAGCGCTCCGTCCTGCTCTTCGGGGCGGATGAACCCCGCCGGATGTGCGTTTTGGTCATTAGAGGCGTATCTCAATGCAAACAAACGAAGTTGACAAAGCGGATGCTTTCGTGACGACCGACCCCGATGTCATGGGTGGGGCGAAGGTGTTCGCTGGCATTTGCCGCGACGCCACGTTCCCGCCTACGAAATTCTGACGCTTGGGCGCCAATCCACCTACCTTGGCGCTAGACTGGGTGCCAGAGAGGATGCTCTGCGATGTTCCACCGACCCCCACCTCCCGAGGGCTACGCGAGCTGGCTTGATTACGCTGTGTCTACCATGGACTCGCGTTCCGTAGAACTTCAATACCTGCTCGCCGACGACGAGCAGAAGTGGACCCGGCACGACATGGAGGTCGCAGTTCGGGAGGAGCTTGCTGAGCTGCGCAAGCTCGCCTCCTCCTCCGCCCCTCTCGAGCGCTAGTTCTAACCCTGTCGCTCGACAAAGTCCGGACCGGCTTCAACGGGCTGGGCGTGAAGTAGTGACCCCGTTTCTTCGGAGCGTGTCCAACTCGCGCTGAAAGTCATATCGCACGGTGAATTCGTTTGCAAACTGAACCTTTTAGAGGTACTTTTTGAAAACGCTTGGGAGCTCCCCGCACTTTGAATTTCAGGCTTCCCTCACGCACTGCAAGAAAGCTCATGGTGCTTTTATAGCGAGATGCCGATGCCCGTCAAAACTCCATCGGGGAACTTTGGTGGCGTGCTTGCCTCGGTTTAGTTTGTGAGGAGAATGACTGCATGAACGAAACCCACGACCCTATGAAGCCCGACGGATTGGTCAACCCCATCCAGACGGACTACCAAGTTGGGCAGGACAACATCGTCGTCAGGGTGGGCCCCTTTGGGCTGGACATACACAACCGGGTGTTTGCCATCTCTGGCCTGGCGGTGGTGGGCTTTGTCCTGTTGACGCTGATGTTTCAGTCGGCGGCCGAACCCCTGTTCGCGGGCATGCGCGGCTGGCTGACCGCCAACCTCGACTGGTTCTTTATCGCCGCTGGCAACGTGTTTGTGGTGGTCTGTGTGGCGCTGGCGCTCTCGCCCCTGGGCCGCGTGAGGCTGGGCGGCACAGAGGCCAAGCCTGACTACACCTACGCAGGCTGGTTTTCCATGTTGTTCGCCGCTGGCATGGGCATCGGCCTGATGTTTTACGGCGTGTCGGAGCCGCTGTCGCATTTTGGCAGCGCCATGGGTGGCACCACCCTGGAAGGCGGCGCGCGCAACGACTGGGCGCCTCTGGGTGCGGCCGCAGGCAACGCCGAGGAGGCCACTCGGCTGGCCATGGCAGCCACGATTTTCCACTGGGCACTGCATCCCTGGGCCATCTACGCCATCCTGGCGCTGGGGCTGGCCCTGTTCTCCTTTAACAAGGGCTTGCCGCTGACCATCCGCTCGGTGTTCTACCCCCTGCTGGGTGAGCGGGTGTGGGGCTGGCCGGGCCACGTCATCGACATCCTGGCGGTGTTGGCCACCATGTTCGGTCTGGCCACCTCGCTGGGACTGGGCGCCTCGCAGGCGGCATCGGGCCTGAACCACCTGTTTGGCATTCCGCTGGGCGAAACCACACAAATTGTGCTGGTCATCGGCATCACCGCCATCGCATTGGTTTCCGTTCTGGCGGGGCTGGATGCCGGCGTCAAACGCCTGTCCGAAATCAACATGGCGCTGGCCTTGTTGCTGGTCCTCTTTGTCATCATCGTCGGGCCCACGCTGGCCATCCTGTCCGGCTTTTTCAACAACCTGGGGGCCTACCTGCAGTACCTGCCGGCACTGGCCAACCCGGTGGGACGCGACGACGCCAACTTCGCCCAGGGCTGGACCGCCTTTTATTGGGCGTGGTGGATTTCCTGGTCGCCTTTTGTTGGCATGTTCATCGCGCGTGTTTCACGTGGGCGCACCGTGCGCGAATTCATTGTTTCGGTCCTCGTGGTGCCCTCGCTGGCCTGTGTGTTGTGGATGACGGTGTTCGGCCAGACCGCCATCACCCAGGTCGTCAAGGACGGCTACCAGGCGGTGGCCAGCGCCGAATTGCCGCTTCAGTTGTTCCTGATGCTGGAGGCTCTGCCGCTGGCGCAAATCAGCTCGTTCATCGCCATCGTGCTGGTGGTGGTGTTTTTCGTCACCTCGTCCGACTCGGGCTCGCTGGTCATCGACGTGATTTCCGCGGGTGGCAAGGTGGACGCGCCGACGCCACAACGCGTGTTCTGGTGCGTCTTTGAAGGGCTGGTGGCCATCGCACTGATTCTGGGTGGCGGGCTGGTGGCCTTGCAAGCGATGGCGGTGTCCACCGGTTTGCCGTTTGCCGTGGTTTTGCTGGTGGCCACCGTTTCGGTGGTCAAAGGCCTGGCGTCCGAGCCACGGGGCTGAGCGCTTTCACCCGCATGAGCGACGAAATCCAGGACATCCAGGCCTTTCTGAGCCAGCACGCGCCGTTTCGTGAGCTGGACCGCGACACGCTGGCCCGCGTCGCCGGCGCCATCGATGTGCGCTATTGCCGCGCGGGCACACGCATCGTCGAGTACGGGCAGGAAGCCCAGTCCTGGCACATCGTGCGCAGCGGGGCGGTGGAGGTGTTCCGCCGCGATGGCTCGCTGTACAACCGCCTCACCGAAGGCGGGTACTTTGGTGAGTTCGGTTTGCTGCACCGCAAGCGTGTGCGGTATCCGGCGGTGGCGCTCGAAGACACGCTGCTCTACCTCCTGCCCGAGCCGGTGTTCAGCGAACTTTTCGAGCAGAACGAGGCGTTTGCCGACCAGGTTGACATCGAAGACCGCAGCCGGCTGCACAAGGCCGTGTCCAGGCAGCGGGCCGACAGCGACCTGCTGGCCACCACCGTGGGTGAACTGGTGCAGCGTGAGCCGGTGACACTGCCTGCCGATGCCACCGCACAACAAGCCGCCGTGCGCATGACCGAAGCCGGCGTGTCCTCGCTGCTGTTGGTGCGCGACGCCCAGTCAAGCCCGGCGGATGGCACGTCAGGTGGTGCGGCAGATGACAACGTCCAGCGCCCACCGCAGCAGATTGCCGGCATCGTGACCGACCGCGACCTGCGAACCCGCCTGCTGGCCGCTGGCCTGCCCCACGACACGCCTGCCCTGGCGATTGCCACCCAGGAGGTGGTGACCATCAAGGACCACCGCCTGGCGTTTGAGGCCATGGGGCTGATGCTGCGCCACCGCGTGCACCACCTGCCTGTGATGCGCCAGCAGGCGCCCATCGGTGTCCTGTCGCTGTCCGACATCGTCCAGTACGAATCGCACAACGGCCTCTTTGTGGTCGGCCGCATTGGCCACGCGCAGAGCGTGGACGAACTCGAATCCCTTGTGCCCGAGGTGCGCGCCTGCTTCCTTCGCATGGTGCAGGAAGACAGTGGGGCCCGCGTCATCGAACACCTGCTGTCGGCCATCGGCCGCGCCTTCAAGCAGCGCTTGCTGGAACTGGGCGAACAAAGCCTGGGCCAACCCCCTGTGCCGTACTGCTTTCTCGCCCTGGGCTCCATGGCCCGGCAAGAGCAGGGCATGGTGACCGACCAGGACAACGCCATGGTGCTGGACGACCGCTTTGTGCCCGAGCGCGACGATGCCTATTTCAGCGCGCTGGCCAGCTTTGTCAGCGACGGGCTGGCACGCTGTGGCTACCCCTACTGCAGCGGCGGTGTGATGGCCACCACCGCGCGCTGGCGCCAGCCGCTGCGCACCTGGCGCGCGTATTTTGACGAGTGGATGCAGCGACCCACACCCGAGGGACTCCTGAACAGCAACATCTTCTTTGACCTGGAAGGCGTGCACGGCCGGACCGAATGGGCCGATGCCTTGCGCCGGCATGTGGCGCAACAGGCGCGCCACCACCCCCGTTTTCTGGCAAGCATGACGCGCAACGCCTTGTTGCGCACGCCACCGTTGGGCTTCTTCAAAGACTTCGTGCTGGAGGCCGACGGCCGCCACAGCGCCGCCATCAACCTCAAACGCCGCGGAACCGCACCGCTGACCGACCTGATACGCGTGTACGCCCTGGCGGTAGGGTCGCAGTCCCTGAACTCGTTCGACCGCCTCAACGACGTGGTGCGGGCCCAGGCGCTGCCACCCGGTCGCGGCCCCGACCTGCACGACGCGCTCGAATTCATCGCCGCCGTGCGCCTGCGCAACCAGGCCGACGACCTCAAGGCCGGGCGCGAACCCGACAACAGCCTGGAGCCCGAGCGGCTGTCGGACTTCGAGCGCAAGCGGCTGCGCGACGCCTTCACGGTGCTCAGCCATGCGCAGGACTACCTGAAGTTCCGCTACGGCTCCGGCCGTGCCGCGTGAACCGGCCACACAGCCCTCATGTTCCACGCCGGCTTGTTGCCTTCCCCGCGCGAAGCGGCCATCGACTGGCCTGCCCAGATGCGCAAGCTCGCCACCACCGCTGCCGACCCCCGCCTGCGCCGCTTCTACGGCGCGGGTGTGGTGGCGGGGCACACGCCCCTGCAGGACGTGCCCTTGCTCGGCCTGGATATCGAGACCACCGGGCTGGACCCCGCGCGTGACGGCATCGTGAGCGTGGGGGTGGTGCCGATGACGCTCCAGACGGTGCGCGCCAGCGCCGCGCGCCAGTGGTTGCTCAAGCCGCGCGTGCCCATGGCCGACAGCTCGGTGGTGGTGCACGGCATCACCCACCAGCAACTGGACGGTGCGCCCGACCTGGAGGACGTGCTCGATGAGCTGCTTCATGCGATGGCCGGGCATGTGATGGTGGTGCATTGCCGCCAGATTGAGCGCGGCTTTCTGGACACCGCACTCCTGCGTCGGCTGGGCGAGGCCCTGGCTTTTCCCGTCATCGACACGATGGAACTCGAAGCCCGCTGTCACCGTCCACTGGTACCGCTGTGGCGGCGCATGTTCGGGCGTGTGCCGCCGCCGGTATCGGTTCGTCTGAGCGCCAGCCGCGAGCGCTACCACCTGCCGCGCTACCGCCTGCATCACGCCCTCACCGATGCCCTGGCCACGGCCGAGTTGCTGCAGGCACAGGTGGCACATCACCTGGCACCCGACACGCCTGTGAACACCCTCTGGCTATAGCATCACCGCTTCATCGCTGGGCCGAGCCCATCGGTACGACACACAAGGACAACGAATGACCCTGGAGTTGCTGGGCGCTGCCGGCAAGAGCTTTCTCTTCGCGTTTGCCACCTTGCTGCCCATCCTGAACCCGGCGGCCACCGCACCCATTTTTCTGGGTTTGACCGAGGGTGCTTCGGCCGCCACCCGGGCGGTGCTGGCACGGCGCATCGCACGCAACATGGTCGCGCTCTTGCTGGGCTCCATGGTCGTGGGCTCCTACGTGCTGGAGTTTTTTGGCATCTCTCTGCCCATCGTGCGGGTGGGCGGCGGTTTGATAGTGGCCTCCATGGCCTGGCGGCTGCTCAACACCTCACACGCCGCCGAAGACAGTCGCACCGAACTGGCCGAAGCCTTCACACCCGAAATGGCCAAGCGGCAGGCTTTCTACCCGCTGACCTTTCCGGTCAGTTGCGGGCCTGGCTCGATTGCTGCGGCCATCACAGTGGGGGTGTCGCTGGCCGACGAGCGCTTGACCTTGTCGCTGGCGCGCATCGGCGGCGGTGCGATGGCCCTCGTGGCCATTGGGGTGCTGCTGTACCTTGCATTTCGGTACGCACAGCAACTGCTCAAACCGTTGGGTGATGCCGGCAGCGTCATCTTCTTGAGGCTGTCTGCCTTCATTCTGTTGTGCCTCGGCGTGCAGATTGTCTGGGATGGCGTGAGCGAGCTCTTGCTCAGCGTCTTGCATCCGAGGTGATTTCGCTTGGTGTCCTGGGTAGCAAGAGGCCCAGAGCAGGACAGTCCGGCACCATTCGCATAAACCGAAAGAGCAGGGTCGCGAGCTTGTTCGAGGCAGTCATGTGGGGACTGAGTCCCGAAGGTGCACAAGACAATGGCGTATTCATTTAACCCAATGCGGGGTATGACGTGCGAGGAGAGCGCATCGAACCACCGTCGGGGCGACCTCTTCGAGCACAAGGCTTTATGAGTGCCAGAGGGTATCGTTTTGCTACATCACTGCGGTAGTTTTGCGGGCCGCCTGATGCGCCAAGAAGTGACGTTTGGTGCGAATAAAAACATAGTGGTGCAAACTGGTGCAATATGGTGCAATATGGTGTAGACTACATCAACACTACGGAGAAGCCACCATGCACACCCCTCAATCTGTGTTGAACGAAGCGCTGAACGCGCCGCAGCGCGGCGACCTCGCGCAATACGTGGATGCCATTAAAGCCCTCAGAGACAAGAAGTGGTCTTGGCGGGAGATTGCAGAGTTTTTGACGGAGCGTGGTGTGGAGACTGACCACACGAAGGTTCTGCGGTTTATGCAGAAACTTGAAAGCCGGTGGACTATGCCCACGGCCGAGGCGTACTACAAGGCCATTGCGAAACTCAAGGGCCAAGGAAAACTGGCGGGTCCACAGTGGGAAATGCTCGTGTTTCTGTACAAGGCACACAACCGCACCGCAACCTACACAGAACTGGCTAACGCGGCTGCCGCGGCCGGTGCAAAGGTCTCTGGCGAACGCCCCCACACCTACGCCAACCTTGAATTTGGCAAGCTCGGCAAAAAGTTGGGTGACGCTGTGGGCATGAGTTTTCTGCCAAGCAGTCGACGAGATGCGCCTTTCTACAGCAGCTCGATTGGTGTTGGTAGTTCAGTGACGCCCGATGGCGCGGAGTTTGAGCTCGTGATGCACCATGAGCTTGCCAAGGCGCTAGACCGCTTTTTTTCCAATGTCAGCGCCGACGCAGGGGAGGTTAACCGTGGCTGAAGAACTCAAAACTCTAGAGGCCGGTGAGTACACGCTGGTTGCCAGGTTCTACAAATCTGCCTACAGAGGCGCCCTGTGGTACGAGGGCAAGATTCTTTTTCAAGTTGAAGGCGAGTCGCTGGACGATGCGTTTCGAAAACTGCTTCCGCTGCTTTACGAGCAGCAAGTGAGCAAGGCTTCCAAAAGAAACGGAGCCTCGCCGTCAGCAGAGGAGACCACAAAAGCGCTTTATCGCATCTGGCCAAAAATTTCTACCGGGCAGAAAGCCATGCTACTGGCGCACCACAAAGCACAAGACCAACGTATCACCGCAACGCAGCTCGCTCAGGCGGCTGGATACGCTAGCTACTCTGCTGCCAATCTGCAGTATGGACTTTTGGGAGCTCTACTTTTTGCAGAAATGCCTGAAGAGCTTCCGCGGCGTGCAGATGGGACTCCCATCATGACCTGTGCCATTGCGACAGGAGATGCCTCAGATAAGGATGCGGAGGACCATTGGGTCTGGAAAATGCGCCCGCACATCTACGATGCCCTTTGTCTGCTCAACCAGATTGGAGGCGGCACTGTTCGGCATTGACTCTCTTTCCCGCGGGCTTTGCACTCGAGCGATTGCATGCCACTAGCTGTTCAGATTGCTGCCCAGTGCGCCTGAGATGCGAGTGGTTTCTCGCACCCAGCGGGAACCGCTGAGCCCTGCGGCCAGCCACCGCCTTAGAGTGGACGATGTGGTGACCTTGGTCAGTCGGACTGCACACCATCGCCGTGGACTTCCGCTGTTTCGCGAGAGGCGCAGGGACCGGCAGAGTGGCGGCAGCAAAATCAAGCGTATAGTGCTTTTTCAGACGCACAAGACGCCTTTTTCATCGACCCCCCACGCTGTTTTTTGATGGGAGACGCCGCATCGCGGTCGCCTCAGACGTGCCTGCAAAAACAGCGCTGGTAGAAATTTCTCAGCTTATGCGTCCAAATTTCTCAACTTATGCTTACCCATCGCGCGTAAGCCGTTGATTCATAAGACCTGAAATTCTCGGCTTATGAAGTCACCTACATTGAGTGTAGGCGTAGGGCGCCAGAGTAAGTGCTCCTGGCGCCACAGTTCTGCTCCTTTTGGACCGAAGTTAGTGCGACTGGCCTATCTGAGTCCCGTTGGACAGTCTGCTCTGCGCGGGGCATGTTCCGTGCTGTTCGGATGAGCTGGGTTGGGTGAATTCTGTCTTGTGCGCAGGCGCTTGCGGGTCTTTGCGTGATTGTTCGGTTCGTGGTGATAGCCCGCTTGGCAGCGGTTGCTGCCGGTCGTCAGATAGGCGCCGTCGGATCGCGCTCGGCACCATGAACCGACATTCAGGAGCGACAGGTAGGTCGACCTCAGACAAGGGGACCAGGGAAACGAGCCATGCGACAGCCGCGCAGGAAGTCGTCCTTGACTCCTCTTATTGAAACACGCACACGCCCAATGACTGGCTTTTGGCCTGGTACATGGCGGTGTCTGCGGCGCGCAGGTAGTCGTCCACCGTCGCCAGCCCGGAGGCACTGCTGACGAGTCCAATGCTCGCGCCACTGATCACGGTGTGTTCGCCGACCACGTAAGGCGCTGCGAGGGCGGTGGCGATCTGTTGGGCGCGGTTGCTGGCTTCAGCGGGATCAATGGACTCCAACAGCACATTGAACTCGTCGCCACTCATGCGGGCGACCAGATCAACCGCCCGCACGCAGGATTCGAGCCGCCGCGCCACCTGCTGCAACAGCCGGTCGCCCACATGGTGCCCGTAGTTGTCATTGACGGCCTTGAACCCGTTGAGATCCAGCAGCAGCACGGCGAACATGGTGGCGCCATCGCGTGTGGGCACGCCATCGCCGTTCGCAGCCTCGTTCTGGTGCAGTGCCATGAGATTCGCGAGGCGATCGCGGAACAATGGCCGGCCGGGCAAGCTGGTCAGCGCATCGTAGGAACTGCCACGGTCAGCCAGATCGCTCAACGAGCCCGCCATGCGCACCGCAACGCCGTCTTCAAACTCGGCGAGCCCGCGCCAATTGACCCACAGCAGCCGCCCAGCGGCGTGGAACGCGCGGAAATCCACCGAAAAGTTCGGGCTGTTCCCCGACAAGTGCCTGCGGTAGGCCGCCTGCACGCGCACGCGATCTTCGGGATCGATGAGCTGCTCCAGAAAGCTCCAGCCACCGTCGTGCACATGATCGCCGCTACCCAGCCCGACGATCTGGTGAAAGCGTCCGGACACATGCAGGGCGTCGGTTCGCAAGTCCCAGTACCAGATGCCGTCATTGGATCCGCGGGTCGCCAGCGAATAGCGGTTTTCGGAGCGCAACAACTCGAGTTCGGTGTTCTTCTGCTGGGTGACGTCGATCATCAGACCGATCATGCGGTTCGGCCGCCCCGGCTCGACCACTGCGCGGCACAGATCGCGCACCCACACGACCTTGCCGGATTTTGCAATCAGCCGATAACTCATCTCGTAGGCATAGCTGTGCGTGGCGTTGTAGGCGGCATCATCGATAAGCAGGGCCTGCGCCAGATCATCGGGATGCACATGCGCCCGCCAAAAGCCCGGGTCAGCCCGCCACTCCTCCACGGAGTAACCGAACAGCCGTTCGACCTGCGGGCTGAGGAAAGTGTTGCCCACGCCGATCTCAGCTTCCCAAACCACGCCGTCAATGGTTTCCAGCAAGCGCAGAAAGCGCTGGCGAATCTCCACCAGCACCTGCTCGGTGACCTCGGTGATCTCGATCAGGACACCCTGGCGGCTGATCACCCGCTCCGCCGCATCCGTCTCCGGGTGGAGGTTCAGACGCACCCAGCGGTAGTCGGCGTCGGCAAATCGCAACCGAAATACCGGCATGCCCGAGCGCATGGTGCCAATGTCGCCGGGATGCACAAATTCAAGCAGAGACCTGCCGAGCGCTGCCTCGACCGAGTGGCCGGTGAGCGTGGTCCACGCCGGATTCAGGTAAGTGATCTCCCACAGCGCATCGGTTTGCACCACCGCCTCGGGTAGCAGTTGCAGCAGCTTTGCGGACGGCGTGAGAGTGGTAGGCATGCAGGGCTGGCGCAAAAAAAGGGGGGGGGGTCAGGTGAATCCAACGGACAGGGAAATCAACCATACCAGTTTAAATATGGCAGGGGTCTTGGCCAGGCTCGTGCCATACACCA
>FWPV01004667.1_pt1 | contig 27515 bp, 22 predicted proteins | sample 2228371 | NCBI WGS metagenome assembly FWPV01 (sample SAMEA103939776, study PRJEB20133) | metagenome
AGACGTACGTCCTTCAATTGCCCTTCGGGGCACTGAAACATAATGATCGATGCGCCCGGCGACTCCCGGTAGGACAGACGTACGTCCTTCAATTGCCCTTCGGGGCACTGAAACACGGGGTAGAACACGCCGGGAGCGCTGTAACCACCCCGGACGTACGTCCTTCAATTGCCCTTCGGGGCACTGAAACGCGGCCCGGCAGAGATCTATCTGCTGGCCGTGATCCTGTTCACGGATCTCCTCCTGATCATTATCGCGTTCCAGTCATGTCACGCGGCTGCACGAGTCAGGGACCGGCGTTCCCTTTCGCCTGCAGCGTCCTGAGGGTTCCTGCGCCCGAAATCCCTGTTTTATCCTGTAATATAAATATGCTTGCTTAACTACAGCGTCTGATGCTATATTTCAAGATATGCAGACACGCCTTGACCACCGGTCAGCAACCCGCGGGATTGAGTACGACTACTCAAAGCGTCGGCCAAACAAACGCTTATAATGAAGGCGTATCTGTCCGCCGCATGAACGCCCTGCCGTTCAGTGCCAGGCAGCCTGAAAGGAACACTATGCCCGACCTGGCATCGCTTGTGCTTTACCTGCGCCCCACGCATCAGGACACCATCCCGGCCTGGACCGGGCGCGCCGCCCATGCCTGGTTCCTGGATTCGCTGCGTCGTGTCCAGCCGGAACTATCGGCAGCTGTCCACGATGGCCAGGGCATACGGCCGTTCACGGTCAGCAGCCTGCTCGGTGTCGGCAGCAGATCGCTGACAACGTTGCGGCCAGAGCGCGTCTACACCCTGCGCGTCACCACCCTGCATCCCGACCTCACCGCCCTGACGCTCCACGGCCTGCTAGCGCAGTGGTTGGCGGATGGCGTCACGCTTCACGATCAACCGCTGCGGGTGGAACGCATCAGCGTGGATGAGCGCGACGATCCCTGGGCGGGAACGGACAGCTACGCGGCGCTGCTGGAGCGCCACACGCTCAACGGAAGGGGGCGCCAGCCGCCGCACCGGATCACGTTCACGTTCGCCACGCCAACCGCCTTCAAGAAGACAGGCGGCCTGCAGGTGCCGCTGCCCATCCCGGAGCTGGTCTTCGGCAGCCTGATCGAGCGCTGGATGGCATTCTCGCCCGTGCCGCTCCACCCCGATCTCAAAACGTTCGTGGCGCAATGCTGCACGGTTAGCTCCCACCGCATTAAAACCCGGCGGCTGTCATTCGAACGTTCCGAGCGTGGTGCGGTAACCGGTTTCATCGGTGAAGTGACCTTTGCGTTTCAGTCATCTGATCGGTACTGGCTGAGCCAGGTCAATATGCTTTCCGCCTTTGCGATGTACAGCGGTGTCGGAGCCCGCACCACGATGGGCCTGGGCCAGGTGCGCAAGCTAACGCAATCTGCCAGGGAGAGAGAACGTGAAGCAACATGACCCCCCTGGCGGCACGCACTCAGACTGGAATCATCCTCATGCCCGGAAGGGCATGAGGACGTGCTCGCCGCCCCAACTTCAAACGCCACACCGCGGGGGTAACCACACAATACACAATACAACGTCTGGGTGAGCGCCTGATGATGTTCGGCGCTCACCCGGACGGGGCACACAACCACCTCCGAGTTTCAACCTGCCAGGTAGCTTTGATAACCGGGATATCACCGTCAGCATCCCTGCCGACGGCGATGGGATTCCTGCTTCCAGTATCGCTCTACATGCTCTCAGCGGGCGGCAGTGAAGGATATCGGCTGAATGTAGACGTTATCCCCATCATCAAACGCTACCGCCGTTAGTGTCGGCTTCAAGGAAATGTTCTGCACAGCGCGGACAGGCAACTCGATGACCTCCACCAGCCTACCATCCGATCCATAGATGGCCAGCTTGTTGTTGTACGCCAGCAGGAAGAGTTGCCCATCGGCTGACGCTGTAAAACCTGTGATACGTTGCCCGGCAGGAGGCTGGATAGGTACCGATTTCAAATCTGTGCCGTTTGGTCTGATCGAATAGAACAGGCCATCGGCCCCGAGAAAATAGATAAGGCCATTGGCCACGGTCGGGAAAGTGCCTTCCGCAAGCGGTGTTTCCCCAATGAAACCGATTCGATCCGTCTTGAGGACTCGCCCGCCAGCCGAATAGACCAGCTCGTCATTGCTAAGCCAGAAGACCTGATTGAGATGCTCATACTCCCAGGAGGACTGAACGGTTCTCTCCAGGACGGGCTGGAGATTGCGCGAATCTGAAGGCGACACTGCCATACCGATCTGCATGTAACTCTCTGAAGGCATGCCACGCCAATGCAGAACGTTGTAGGCAACCGCAATGTACCGGTCATCCGGCGAGAATGCGCCGATCATTCGCTGTATGTCGCTGCTGCTCCCCCTTCTGGAGTAAGGTGCATTCCAGACCGACTCAAATGCTGTGACCTGCCAGTTCTGGGCAAGCTGGACAATGACCACCTCATTGTCCTCAAAGAAACGACCATCCTCACCCTTTCGACCGCGCGTCAAAATCAGTCGATCGGATGTGTTTGCCCAGTTGGGATTGGAACCGGAAGCAATCAGGACAACTTCCTGGCCTGGCTGAACGGTGAACTGAGCCGGGCCAACAACAGAATCGGTCTGGGCCGGGAGATCGGATGGAACGGCGGCGCCACCATATAACGAAGCCAGGGGCAGAGGGATGATCACCTGCTGGTCAAACTCTGCATGCACAGCAAAATCGCCAGCCCCTGTCGTGTTCGGATAGGCATTACGCACCTGAAGAGCGTTCACATAGAGGAAGATGTCCTCGTAGGCGCTGAAGCGCAGCGGAATCTCATAGCGCTTGACCGTAGGCTCCCCGAACATCCCGCCTGCACCTGTGTAATCCGGCACCTGGAATGTATCGTAGGCCATCTCAAACTGATAGTACGACCACAGGTCATCATCCGGGAGCGGCTGCCCGGCCTCGAGGGTAGCCATGAAGTCCCTGGCGTTGACGACTGTATCCGCCGCCGTGATCACGTTGCCAACCACTGGCAACAGGCTCATCCCCGTCTTGAGGGCTAACCAGAACGCATACATGCTGGCCGGAAGCCATCTGGACTCAACCTGGTTGGGGGCCTTTGCCTCCTGCCAGGTCAGCGCCCCGGCATTGTTAACCAGGACCAGCTGCGCTGGCAGGCCGACCAGTTCTGAAGCAGCATCCGGCAGAACAAGCGCGATCTGCGCCCGGGCAATTTCCCAGCTGGCCTCTCTCATATTGCTCGCATAGTTGGTTGCGAAGAACTCGACAACCAGCGTGATCTGCTGTCCCGGGGAGATGGCTTCGGGGCCGGAGACACGTACAGTGACCGGTATCTGCTCGCCAGTTGGTGATGTGATCCCTGAAGTGGGCGAGGTATGAACGACGCCAAGACTGTATGATTTCTCGAACAGAACTCTGGGGGCAGGGGTTTGCGCACCGGCAGGGATCACCGGCACGAAACAGAGGGCAACGACCAGGCTGAGCATAAGCCGTGCGAACTTCGCCAGCAAGGGCGACATAGCCTTTTTCTCCTCGTGATGCTCGTCATTTCTCCCAGCATAGACACAGGCTGCTTCAGCCCGGGATTTCCACCACGTCACCTACCCGGAGGGTCCCACAGCCACGATGCAACCCATTTTGCCCGAACATCGCCCCGCCGTTCTGGCCTCTGCGGTACGTCGCCAGAGTTGCCAAAGGCTCCCCCACATCCGGGATCGAGCCAGTGGAAGGGTCCACCGTGGTGATGACACAACGGGCGCAGGGCTTAACCAGATCAAAGCGAATGCCAGCGATGTGGACACACTGCCAGGTATCTTCGGCATAGGGAGGGCAACCGGCCACAACCACGTTGGGACGGAAGCGATCCATGGACACCGGCGCTTTGCCGCGGGCCAGGAGCCGCCTGTTCAACTCATCCAGGCTGCTTTCCGAGGTAAACAGCAACGGATAGCCATCCGCAAAGCTTAACAGGCCGGGTTCAGCGGTATATTCGGTGCTCGTCAGCCGCTCAAACCGATCCGGCATCCGCACCAGGCGAACCCTGCTCCTGAGCAGGTCAGAAAACCAGGCCGCCGCTACTTCTCCCTCATCCAGCGCAAGGCAGGTATCCCGCCAGACCACTACCTCGCGCGGGTTGCCCTCGTATCCCGCCAGGGGCAGCGAGAGTCGGGGAAGACCGGGCGCGGTAAGCGTCAGGCAGTCATCGGATAGGGTGGGCTGGGCCAACGCCAGCGGGGGATATTCCCGCTGGGTCACGAACCGGTTGGCCTGATCGACGACCATCCACTGGCGGTCGTATTGCAGCCCACGCCTGTCCAGCTCAGCGGATTCGAGGCGAATCCCGGCGCAGGATTTCACCGGGTATATGTAGAGAGCGGAAACATGCGTATCTGCCACGGACTTCCCTTCTGCGTCGCGGCGCCATCCTGGACGCACAAAACACAATCGGACACCACCGTGACACTCTACTTTGGATGAATGCAGCAAAAACAGTGTGCCGCCCGTGCTCCGGGCGGCACACACACTAACCAGGCGTCAGTCACCGATCCACGTGTTGTTCTCGTCAGTGACCAGGTTCATCCACCAGAACATACCGCCGAAGTCATGAACCCGGGTGTTATAGGCTGCGTAACCGGTCTGAAAACCGAGAGGAATCGCGTAGTACCCGCCGAAGACAATCTGCTGCGCCTCGTAGATCAGGGGATCGGTTTCCGCCGGGTCAACCAGAGTTGCAGCTTCGGCCAGCAACGCCTGAGCATCCTCCAGGACGATTCCAAAGCCTTCGCCATAACCACCAGGCCCCCAGTAGCTGACCACCCCACCGTAGCCACCAAAACCGCTGGAGGCCATGAGCTTGCGCGGGCCTCTGGTGTAATCGTCGATCCAGGTGCCGAATTCCACAATCTCCAGATCGGTCCCGATGCCGGCATCATTCAGCTGGGAAACTACCGCCTCCAGCACACGCGGCATCTCCGGCAGGTTCCATCCCTCAATCGGGATGATCAGGTCTTCGCCGTCCTTATCGTAGATGCCGTTGTTGTTACTGTCGGTATAGCCCAGCCCTTCCAGAATGGCTCTGGACTCTTCCGGGGCATAGTAGAAGTACTTGTTGCACAGCTCAGGATCGTAGCCCGGCCAGCCCGGCCCCGCCATGCCACAACCATCAATCGCTGTTTCCGGGTACACAGCGCGAATGATGTTGTTGCCATCAATCGCCAGCGCGACGGCCTTCCGCAGATCCTGGTTCTGGAACAGATCCACGTTCAGGTCAAAGACCAGGAATGCAGCGCTCCAGTAGATCTGTTGATCGTAGAGTGCAAAGTTCGGATCGTCGCGGAAACGAGGGATATCCAGATCGGACACGGTATGGATCATGTCCACTTCACCGGCTTCCAGGGCGAGCGCCTCCACGGAAGTATCCGGGATAATCTGGAAGATGACCTCGTCCAGGTAGGGTGTGATGTAGTAGTCTTCGTTGCGCCGCAGGACCACGCGATCATCGGGCACAAACTCAACAAATTCAAAGGGGCCGCTGCCGATGGGGTGATTGGAGAACTCCGCACCCAGTTGTTCCACTGCTTCACGCGGGTAGACCGCAGCGGAGGAAATCCCTCGCCCGGCAGCAAAGAGCAGCCCATCCGGTGCGCTCAGATTCAGCTGCACAGTGTAATCGTCAATGGCTTCCACCGATTCATAAACGGCGATGAAGTCACTGGGAACGGCGGCTCCCTCTGTACTCACGAAACGCTCAATGGAGTACACCACGTCATCGGCCACCACTTCCCGGCTCTGGCCTTCCGGGAACACGGCATTGCCGTCGTGGAACGTCACGCCACGGCGCAGGTGAAAGATGATCGTGGTGCCATCCTCGGAGACCTCCCACGACTCGGCCAGGTCGGGGATCGTCTTGTACCCGCCCTCTTCAGCGACAACCGAGCGCACCAGGGTGTTATACACCTGGGAAGCGGCGTAATACGACATGTCATCCTGGATGAAGACCGGATCCAGAGAGGTGATCGACCCCACCCCGATGCGCAAAGTTCCGCCGGATACCGGTTCCTGGGCGGATACGCTCAGCGCCAGGGGCATCAGCAGCACAATGACCAACAAGGAAAAGATTCTTTTCATGGCCTGGCCTCCCGTAATTTGGACCTGGATAGAGAACTGGACATCGTATCAGAGTATCAGCGCATCCCTCCTCCCTCTACCTGTTTCTGGTGTATGGATCGAGAGCGTCACGCAGGGCGTCGCCAATCAGGTTGATCGACAGGACGACCAGCATGATCGCAACGCCTGGCGCGATGGTGAGAACAGGCATCACGCGCAAAAACCGCTTGCCATCGCTGAGCATCGCCCCCCACTCCGGTGTCGGCGGTTGCGCCCCCAGCCCCAGAAAACTCAACGCGGCGGCGGAAAGGATGGCCCCCGCCACGCCGAATGTCGCCTGCACGACGACGATGTTCACGAAGTTAGGCACGATATGGTGCACGATGATATGCAGGTTGCTTGCTCCCAGCGCCCGGCAGGCGGTGACGTATTCCTGTTGTTTGAGCTGCAAGACCAGGCCGCGGACCACCCTGGCGTACTCGATCCAGGCAATGGAAGCCAGCACCAGCATGACATTGATCAGACTCGCGCCCAGGATGCCCACAATGGCTATCGCCAGAATGATAAAGGGGAAAGCATACAACAGATCGACCAGGCGCATAATCACCATGTCCAGCACACCACCGAAGTAGCCCGCCAGCACCCCCATGGTGACGCCGATCGAACCGGAGATTCCGACAACGATCAGGCCTACAACCATCGAGACCCGCCCACCATAAATCAGCCGGGAGAGCGTATCCCGCCCCAGGTCGTCCGTCCCCAGGAGATGGCCATTGGTATTGGGCGGCAGCAAAGAAGCCGAGAAGTCGATCTTGTACGGATCGTAAGGGCTGATCTGCGGCGCAAAAAGCGCCGCCAGGCCCATTGCCACCAGCAATCCAAACCCAAGCAACGCAAGGGGGTTGCGCGACAGCTGAAACACGATGGAGACAAAGAGTCCTCGCGAGGGCGCCCGTAGTTCGCTAACCGTGTCCTGCAGCAGCGGGTGGTGTTCCAGGGAAGCGGGTCTATCAATGGCCACAGCCAGTCTACTCCAGCCGAATGCGTGGATCAATCACGGAGTACAGGATATCGATAACCAGATTGACAACGATGTAGATTGCGGAAAAGAAAATCGTCGTGCCAAGGATAATGGGATAGTCACGCCGGAAAACCGCATTGACGGCCAGACGCCCAATACCCGGCCAGGCGAAGATCATCTCGATGATGACTGCCCCACCCAGCAGCCCGGCAAACTCCAGGCCAAGAACAGTCACCACAGGGATCAGGACATTGGGCAGAATGTGGCGGAACAGGACTCCGCGCTCCCGGAGTCCTTTGCTGCGCGCCGTCATCACATAGTCCATATTCTGCACTTCCAGCACGGCGGAACGCACGATACGGGCATTGTAGCCAATCAGCCCCAGCGAAAGGGTCAGCGCCGGCAGGATCAGATGATCCAGCCGGTTGAGAATGAACCCCTCTCCCCGACCAGAGGTAGGCAACAGGTTAAACTGGACTGAGAACAGCAAGATAAACATGATTCCCAGCCAGAAGCTGGGCATCGAGAAGCCCACCAGCGCAAAGCTCATGGTGGCATTGTCCAGGATAGAACCGCGCCAGGCGGCTGCCATGATCCCCAGCGGAATAGAGAGTACGGTCACCAGCAGGATCGAGGTCAGCGCCAGTTCCAGCGTGGCCGGGATGCGTGTCATGATCTCTTCAAGCACGGGGCGCCGGGAGGTAATCGACGTACCCATGTCGCCCTTGAGAAGGTTGCCGATATAGCGGAAGTACTGCACAGGGAGCGGGTCGTTCAGGCCCAGCTCTTCCCGCATACGCTCGATTTGCGCCGGGCTAAAGTCGCTCATGCGCAGGCCAAAACGGGCGGAGATGGGGTCGCCTGGCGTAAACTGGAACAGAATGAAGACAACAGTGGCCACGCCAATGAGAAGGAAAGGGATCACCGCTAATCGGACCGTAACGTATTTCAGCATGGCTGTTGTCTACCTCTGTGCCTCCGCCAGCCCAGCACCACACTTCCCGATCGATCTGCATCCGGTTGCGGGTGACGACTCCCTCTACTTCAGCAGAAAGAGTCGTCACCCTCTTCAGACGAATCTCGATAGTTAGTTTGAATTCTGAGGATTTCCGATCTGTTTGTCAAGCTGGTACATTCTTTTTGAGGGAACACCCCTGACGAGTTACGCAGGGCCTTACCCTCGACCCGCAGCCTTCTATCTTGTGCCCCTTTGCGCAACTCCCACACCCCTTGAAGCCGGCCCATGTTTGTCCATAGCGGCTCCTGCGATCGGGCTGTCTGGTCACCCTTCAGCGCTATCACGGAGTCGCAGTTCTATTGAGAAGACTGCGGGAAAGCGTGGGGGTTGTCAGAAAGACGCTGCTCCGGCCGTTCTAGCCGGAGCAGCGTGGGCTTGCTAAAACACACTATCCGGATCGTAGTGCCGCTGGACATTATCGATCGTGATCAGCGGCGAGGGCAGGACAGTGTTGTGCGGCGGGTTGGCACCGGCCAGAATCGCCATCAGCCGATGAAACGCCGCACGACCGATCTGATCCGAGTTGTTGCGGCCTGTGCAGGCGTAGTTGGAGCCTTCCGCCATGATGGCCTCGAGGGCAGCCTTCTCGCCATCAACGCCGCACAGGAACATCTCATCGCTACGCCCGGCATCGGCGATGGCACGCATCGCGCCAAGGCACATCGAGTCGTTCTCGCAGAAGACGGCATCGATCTTGTCGAAGCGGGCCAGCATGTCTTCCATCAGGGTGAAGCCACCATCCGAGCTCCAGCCGCCGAAGTCCGGCGCCATCTCCACCCGGATGTTGGTCTTCTCAACGACGGATAGCATGCCATTGGTGCGATCCAGGCCGATCGAGTTGTCCGCGGGGCCGCCGCGCAGGACCACCAGCAGACCTTCACCGCCCAGCCGGTCAGCGATGTACTGCCCATCCTGCACGCCAATGAGATAGTTATCGGGGCCGACCCAGCTGGTATACTCGCCGCCCTTCAGCAAGCGGTCAACCAGCACGACCGGAACACCTGCCTGCTGGATGGCATCCAGAGCCGCTGGCGCGGCCTCCAGCCAGGCGCCGCTGACGATCAACCCATCGACATTCTGGGCCAGAAGATCTTCAACATCCGAAGTCAATTTCTCTGCATCGCCGTTGGCATCAGTAATGAGTAACTGGATGTTGTCGTAATAGGCTGCTTCTTCTTCCACGGCCTTGGACATGCCGATGAAGTACGGGCAGCACAGGGAGAAGTTGACCATCCCGATGCGGATTGTGATGGGTTCCTGGGCGACAGCCTGCCCGCCCAGAATCACCAGCGCGACTACCAACAAGAGTCCCAGGAAACGGGTCTTGTTCATTGTTTGCCAACCTCCTTATACTGACACTGCGCAAGGTCTGTCAGGGATGTCGATCGGTGTATGTTCTAGGGTATTGCCCCTCCTTTCTCCCAGATGGGAACCGTACCGTTCAGCCAGGACTACTGCTCCCTGCGGCGGGCCAGCACCGCAAACACGATGATGACCCCCTTGAGAATTTGCTGGTAATATGACTGCACATTGAACAGGTTGAGGAGGTTATCGATAACCCCCAGGACAAGCACGCCGCCGAAGGTCCCGACCACGCCTCCGCCCCCGCCACCCAGGACACCGCCACCAATCACAACGGCAGCAATGGCGTCCAGTTCGTACCCGCTGCCCACATTCGGCTGGGCGATCCCCAGCCGGGATGCCAGCAGGATGCCAGCGATCGCGGAGAAGAAACCGGAGATGATATAGGCCAGCAGGATATGCCGCCGGACGTTGATGCCGGCCAGCCTGACGGCTTCCTCATTGCCGCCAAGAGCCACGATGGCCCGGCCAACCGTTGTCCGATTCAGGAAGAACCAGACCAGCGGGTAGCAGATCAGCATGATGATGACGGCAACAGGCACCGGGCCAATGAAGCCGCCGCCCAAAAGACTGCGAAAGGCCGGGTTGCTCGGCGTCTGCGGTGTCTCCGAATAGACGTAGATCAGACCCCGGAAGGCGCTCAGAGTAGCCAGGGTGACGATGAATGGCGGTAACTTGAAGCGGGCGATCAGGAACCCATTCAGAGCACCTGCTACCAGACCAACGAGAAGCGCGGTCAGGAGCGCTGCCGGGAGGCCGATCCGGTCTGTCAGACCGGCGGCAAGTATCCCGGTCAGGGCAACCATCGGGCCAACGGACAGGTCGATACCTCCCGTCAGAATGACGACCAGCATGCCCAGGCTGACCAGGCCGTTGGTGACGATCTGCCGGAAAAGGTTGCTGATGTTACGCTGGGTGAAAAAGACATCCGTTGAGGTCGCGATCACGATGATCAGGATGATGAACCCCACCACGAATCCCAGATCCACCCAGCGACGCTGCGCCCGTCCGGCAAACCACTGACCAACCAGGGCGACAATGCCGCGCCCACTGTGCATTTGCCTGACGCGATCATCCGTTGGCACTGGCATACCCTCCTGTCTCCAGGTAAGCTGGCATCACCCCGGCAGCGGCGGCCAACAGCTTCTCTTCAGTTGCCTCCGCTCTCGTGAATTCCCCAACCAACCGGCCTTCCCTCATGACTAGCGCCCGATCACAGGTACCCAGAATCTCCGGTAGCTCTGAGGAAATCAGGAGGATACCAACCCCTCTATCCGCAAGATCAGCGATGATGTGATAGATCTCAACTTTTGTCGCAACATCCACCCCTCTGGTCGGCTCATCCAGGATCAGCACCTTGGCTTCGGATAGCAGCCACTTGGCCAGGACGACCTTCTGCTGATTGCCGCCGCTGAGGGTGCGTACCAGTCGATCCACTGCCGGGGGGCGGATACTCAATTCGTCCACCTTGGCCTGGACCTGAGCCTGCTGCTTCTGGCGGTCAAGAATGATGCCCTGACTCATCCGTGGCAAGGAGGCCAGGCTGATGTTATCCCGGATCGAACAGGTCAATACCAGGCCGTCACGCTTGCGATCCTCGGTGACCAGCGCGATGCCCGCGCTGACCGCGTCGCGCGGCGAACGAGGGCGGAAGGGCGCCCCCTCCAGAAGGATTTCGCCGGAAGTATATGGATCGGCTCCGAAGATAGCTCTGGCAAGCTGGGTGCGACCGCTACCCACCAACCCGAACAGCCCCAGGATTTCACCGCGCGCCAGCGAGAAAGTCACATTCTCAAACTCACCCGCCCGGCTCAGATTCCGGACCGCCAGCACCTCATCCCCGACCAGCATATTGCGGCTTGGATAAAACTCGTTCAGCGTGCGCCCGACCATCATCCGGATCAACTGCCCCTGATCGGTTTCGCGGGTGTTGACGGTGCCCATGACCTCGCCATCCCTGAGGACGGTGATCCGGTCGGCAACCTGGAAGACTTCGTCCAGCCGGTGGGAGATATAGATGATGAGCGCGGATTCCTGCTTAAGCTTCTGAATGAGGGTGAAGAGAAGCTTCAGTTCCTCCTGGGAAAGCACGGCGGAAGGCTCATCCAGAATCAGGATGGAGGGCTTTTCCGCGACGGCCTTGGCGATTTCCACCATCTGCTGGCGGGATACACTCAGCCGGGAGACGGTCATCCGCACATCAATACCGGTGAAGCCGATCTCTTGCAGGATCTCCTGTGCCCGGCGGTGGGCTTCCGCCCAGTCCACCCACCAGTTCAGCCGGCTGACTGGCATCTGGCCAAGCAAGATGTTTTCAGTAATGGTCAGATGCGGAATCAGGCTCAGCTCCTGGTACACCGTTCGGATGCCCAGGTTAAAAGCGTCATGCGGGGTGTTGAGTTCAACAGGCTTGCCTGCGAGCAGGATTTCACCGCTATCAGGGCGCAGCGCGCCTGCCAGAATTTTGATCAGGGTGGTCTTCCCGGCGCCATTTTCGCCAACGATGGCGTGCACCTCTCCCCTGGCAGCTGAGAAGTCAACCTTGCGCAGCGCCCTGGTGCCGTCGAAGCTCTTGCTGATTCCCCGCATCTGCAGGAAACAAGGGTCTGTCATCCCATGCCTCACTGGTGATCGAAGACCGACAGAGCGTCATGCACCAGGATCACTTTCTGCTCTGTCATTTCGTCGAGGGTATCATGCAGACCCTCGCGGCCATGCCCGCTCATCTTGATCCCGCCGAAGGGCAGGCTTTCCACACGCAGGGCCGATGACCAGTTGATGATGATGCCGCCGGCCTCCAGGCGATAGGCAATATCAAAAGCGCGGGAAATGTCCCTGGTGAAGACTGCCGCCTGCAACCCGTAGGGGCTATCATTCGCCATCTCAATGGCCTGCTCAACGGTCTCAAAGGCCACCAGTGGCGCAACCGGACCGAATGTTTCCTCCCGGAAGAGATCTACAGCTGGTGGGACGTTGGTCAGCACGGTGGGTGTGATAAAGGCGCCGTGCCGCGTACCACCCGCTCTCACAACAGCGCCGGCTTCAACCGCCCCACGAATCGCAGCTTCAACCTCCAGCGCGGCCTTCTCTGTGATCAACGGCCCAACATCAGTGTCTTCCTGCAGCTGATCACCTACTTTGAGGGCCTTGGCCTTTGCGGTCAGGATGTCAGCAAACCTGTCATAGACCGAAGCATGCACGAAAATGCGTTTGACAGCGCAGCAGATCTGCCCGTTCCCGCGGGCCAGACGACCCAGAACAACCGCTTCTGCTGCTTTCTCCAGGTCGGCATCCTCAAGGATGATGGTTGCATCGTTGCCGCCGAGTTCCATATGAGTCTTCTTGAGATGTTGGGCAGCCAGTTCCGCGATCCGGATGCCCACGGCTGTACTACCCGTGACGGTGACCATCTGGATACCCGGACTGCGGGCCAGGAAGTCCCCGATGAGCGCCCCCGGCCCGGTAAGCACCTGGTGGGCCGCTCTGGGGAGACCAGCTTCTTCCATCAGCCTGGCGATTCGGAGTAACGTCAGCGGGCAGTCGCTGGGGGGCTTGGTGATGACCGCATTACCCGCGGCAAGCGCCGGGGCCGCCTTGTGGGAATAAAGCTCAACCGGATAGTTGAACGGCACAATGGCCGCAACCACACCGAGCGGTTGGCGAATGGTCACCGCAAAATGGCGTTCCTGCCCCGGCACAGCATCCATCGGCACAACGCGCCCGAAGACCCGTTTTGCCTCCTCAGCGAATCCTCTGAAGATCCGGATTGAAGCGCCGATTTCTTCCCTTGTTTGCCGGATGGGTTTACCGTTTTCTGCCGCTAGAAGCTGGCTGAGCGATTCCTTCTCAGCGGTCATGGCGTCGGCGATGCGGTTCAGGATGGCCGATCGCTCGTGCGCCGGGCACCGGCGCATGGCTTCTTTACCGCGTTGGGCCGCCTCCAGAGCCCGCGTGGCATCCTCCAGCGTGGCAAGCGGAACCCGGTCAATGACCGCGCCGGTGGCTGGATTGACAATCTCTTTCCAGCTACCGTCAGAAGCCTCGACCCACTGGCTGTCGACCAACATCTTCATATCGTTTCTCCTCCATACCGCTTGCTGAGACTCAACGTCTGCAGAACATGGACTGCCGTTACCCGATCAGGGCTGGTAGCCCATTCGCTTCGAGACTGCCTGCGCTGCCTGCTTCACCAGCGGCGCGTACTCAATGCTCTTCTCCATAGTCATGCGGCTGGCAGGGCCGGACACGCTGATCGCGCCGATCACCTGACCGGTGTAATCAAAGATGGGCGCGCCGATACAGCGCACGCCAACTTCATTCTCCTGGTCGTCGATGGCATACCCCTGCTCGCGGACACGCTCCAGTTCGGCACGCAACGCCTCAGGAGAAGTCAGGGTGTTACATGTCCTTTTCGGCAGGCCCTCCTGGATGCTCTTCTCCAGTTGATCGGGAGGCAGGAAGGCCAGGATAGCTTTGCCCAGAGAGGTACAGTGCATCGGACTTCGAGCGCCAATACGGGAAGCCAGCCGCAGGGAATGAGGGCTATCGACTTTGGCGATGTAAATGACGTCGTTACCGTAAGGCACAGCCAGGTGCGCCGTCTCCTGGGTCTGTGCCGACAGGCTAACAAGGAAAGGGGCGCTTTCCTTGCGCAGGTCATACTCACTGAGGAAGGCCCCGGCTAACTCGATGAGCTTATAGCCCAGGCTGAAGCTGTCACCCTCATCCCGGGCGACAACATTCAGGTCTTCGAGCGTCGTCAGGTAACGATGAGCAGTGCTCTTGGAGACCTGCAGAAAGGCAGCAACCTGAGATAGAGACAACGATTGGCCTGGCTTCGCTGCCAGTAATTCGAGGATGGAAAAAGCCTTGGCCACAGTGGTGGACGTCTTATATTGGCTGCCCATACGTCCCTCAGCCAGGCTAGGAGACAGGAGTCGGAGAGATGGAATGTGTGACAGGCCGGATGCCTGACTGCTGTGAACGGAGTGGCGTAAATTTCAGAACTCTATTTGAAATTATAGAACAGTGAAATTGCCGATGTCAATCAGGGTGCATCGCTGTTGCTTAGACCAAAGTAGTCGGTGATACCGGCAAGGAGGTCTGGCATACCCGTCAATACCTTCCCGCCCCTCTGTTTGCCGCTACCACCCCATCTCACCCCGGCCAGGAGAGCACTCGCCCGATTCGCCGAGTCCCCACGACGCCAGGCGAAAGCGTCTCTTTGCGCACAATACACCTCATTGCTATGATAAAACCCAGTTTTCCCCCTCACGCCTGGCTTACCAGGGCTTTCTCAGGAGATAAAAATATGCGTAAACTGGCTCTGCTTTTCATGTTTATGTGCCTGGTTCTGAGCGGGTTACCCGCCTTCGCTCAGGGAGGCAAGACTATTGTCGATGCATTCCCCGCCGACCCCACCACCTTCAACACCGTCACCTGGGTTGAAGCGGTGGACGTATACGCGCAGAATCTCATCTTCCCCGCCCTCTTCCGGAACAACCTGGAAACCGGGCAGCCTGAACCCTACCTGGCAACATGGGAAATCTCGGAAGATGGTCTGACCTATACCTTCACCATTCGCGAAGATGCCGTCTGGAGCGATGGCGTTCCCATCACCTCGGCGGATGTCGCCTTCACCCTGAACGCGATGTTTAACCCGAATGTGCAGACCTTCCGGACGATCAGCGGCCTGGACTCGATCAACATCCTCGATGATAAGCGCTTTGAGATCGTCCTGACGGCTCCGACCTGTGGGCTGTTCAACCAGATCGGGATCGGGATCATGCCGGCTCATAAGTTTGCTGCCGATTACAGCGACTTCATGACGTCTCCCTTCAACACGAATCCAGACGTCAGCGGCGGCCCGTTCATCCTGACCGAACGCGCCACGGACGAGTTCCTGCGCTTTGAAGCCAATGACACGTTCTTTATGGGCAGACCGCAGATCGACCAGTACCTCATCCGAGTCTTTCCTGATCCACAGGTGCGTATCCAGGCTGTGCAGAGCGGCGAAGCGGATTACGTGATGGGTTTGAGCAGCGACCAGATCGCGCCATTTATGGACAATCCCGCTTTCAACATTCACCCCAGGGAGTTGAACGGCTGGAGAGTAGTACTGTTCAATCTTGCCGATCCGGCTCAGCCGATGCCGGCCCGTGATCAGGATGGGAATCTGGTGGAACAACCGCCCCACCCCATTCTCGGTGATCGACGTGTCCGCCAGGCTCTCATCATGGGCTGGAACCATGACGACGGGGTGACGATAACCGGCACCGGTGCGCGTCGCCTGGTTGGCCCGGTTTCCCCCATCCTGGCTGATGCTTACAACAATGACCTGGAACTCTACCCCTATGACCCGGCGGCAGCCGCCGCCTTGCTCGACGAGGCCGGCTGGGTCTTGAATGGTAACGTCCGGGAGAAAGATGGCGTTCCGCTGGCGCTGGAGGTGGTCTATATCGCCGGGTTCGCAGACTATGCTGCCGTCATAGCCGACTACTGGACCGCGCTGGGTGTCGATGTCAAGCTGACGACCGGTGAGCAGGGGGTGATCATCAACGAGTATGTCGCTTCACAGAAGTTCGATGTCTTCGTCATCCAGGTTGGCTGGGACCAGCCATCGCCAGATGTGCTGCTGAACTTCCTGTGGAACAGCGCCAACGACTTCGGCACCAACTTCGCCTCGTTCGTCAACGAGGAGTTTGATGGCCTCCTGGCAGAACTGGCCACGGCGAGCTGCTCGACGGAGGCCCGTCAGCCCCTGTACTATCGTCTACAGGAAATCCTCCACGAAGAAGCAGCGGCTGACTTCATCAGCACCATTGTGGACTACGTCGTCACCAGCGCACGTATCGGCAATGTCGAATTCACGGCCTGGGGCTTCACCCCAATCTGGGAATGGACGGTCAACGACTGACCCATTCCGCCAAGACCAGGACTTTCGGGAGGGACGCTGGCACGTCCCTCCCCCATTATGCCAAGCGATACTGCACCCAAGAGAAGGGCAAGATGAACGCACTGGAAGGCATTGCGCAACTCGTTAACGAGACCATGGAACAATGGCAGGTCCCTGGCGCGGCAGTCGCCATTGTCAGGGGTGAAGAACTGATCTATGCGGAAGGCTTTGGCTACCGGGATGTCGAGAACCAGCTTCCCGTGACGCCGGAGACAATCTTCGCCATCGGATCATGCTCAAAGTCGTTTACTGCCACCAGCGCCGGGATCATGGTCGACGACAAAAAGCTCGACTGGCACACGCCGATACGCAAATGGCTGCCAACCTTTGAACTGCAGGATACCTTCGCCACCGAGCGCATGAACCTGGCTGACCTGCTCTGCCATCGTTCCGGGTTACCGCGTCACGATCTGGTCTGGTACAACACGACCGCCAGCCGCGAGGAACTCATCGATCGGCTGAAGTACCTGGAACCAAGCAAGGACTTCCGCACTATCTGGCAATACCAGAATCTGATGTACATGACGGCGGGTTATCTGGCCGGACTGGTCAACGGAAGCACCTGGGAAGCCCTTGTGCAGGAGCGCATCTTTGATCCGCTGGAGATGACCAGCAGCAACTTCTCAGTGGAAGACTCCCAGAAGCATGACAACCATGCCCTGCCCTATGAAATCAACGATCCGAAAACAGGCGTACGTGAGCAGGTGCCCTTCCGCAATATCGATGTGGTAGGCCCGGCCGGATCGATCAATTCGAATGTCATCGACATGGCGAACTGGCTCATCATGAACCTGAACGGCGGCAGGTTCAAAGACCGGCAAATCATCGCTGAAGCCACGCTCAAGGAACTCCATTCCGCCCAGATGCCCCTTGTCCCGGAAGCGATGCTGTACCCGCCGCTGGAAACGCATCCGGAAATCGGCCAGGCCAGCTACGGGTTCGGCTGGTTCGTCCACAACTATCGCGGGCATCGCTGGGTGCATCACGGCGGCAACATTGATGGCTTCTCCGCCCTTATGACTCTGCTCCCTCAGGACAGACTCGGTATCGTCGTCCTGACGAATCTGGGCGGCCTGGGTGCGCTGCCGATCATGTGCCAGACCATGGATCGCCTGCTGGAGCTTGAGCCGCTGGATTGGAATGCGCTGTGGCGGGAATTCCGTGACAAAATGCTGGAAGGAGTCGAGCAGGCCAACAATCAACTGCTGGAAGCACAGGTCCCTGACACCAGCCCATCGCACCCCCTGGAGGACTACGCTGGCGAATATATGAATCCCGGCTATGGTCCGCTCACAGTCAGCTGCCATGATGGCCAGCTAACAGGGACCTATAACAGGCTGGAATTGACCTTCAAACACCATCACTACGACGTGTTCCTGGCCAAAGTCAAGCTGATGCCCAATTACCTGCCAGCAACCTTCTCCGTCGGCATTGATGGAAAGATCAGTGCGGTCACGATTCCACTCGCTCCGGGCGTCAAACCCATTGAGTTCACCCGCCAACCGGCGCCAGTGCCTGAAGCAGAAGGCGAGTCCAAACCGCAGTAGAGACTATGAACAACGTCATCCTCCGCGAAATCCGGAGCATGCCGGAGTTCAGGGCGCTCCTGGAACTCCAGCAGGCCATCTGGGGAATGTCGCCCGGCGAGGCAACTTCGCCCTATGTCATGAATGCTGCCGTTCACAATGGCGGTGTCGTCATCGGTGCGGAACTCGAGGGGCGGCTGATCGGATTCTGCTTTGCCTTTGTCGGCTGGCGGGAGGAAGGCAGGTTACTCTGGTCGCACATGGCCGGCGTGTTGCCGGAATTCCGCAACCAGGGGATCGGCTTCCAGCTCAAACAGGCCCAGCGGCGGTGGGCGCTTGATCACGGTTACGCGGTCATTGGTTGGACCTTTGACCCTCTGCAGCGTGGCAATGCCAACTTCAACTTTCACCATCTGGGAGGCATCGCCAACATCTATCTGGTCGATCACTACGGCGAGATGACCGACGCGATCAATGCCGGGCTTGCTAGTGATCGTCTGGAAGTCAGATGGCTGCTTAATGCCGAACGCGTGATCGCCGCCGCTGAAAACCGCCCGCTGGAATCCCTGGCTCCTCCCTTTGAGGAACCGGCATTCCTCCTGTGTGCCGGTGACCGGGATACCCTGATCTATTCCCCGGAGACAGCGTTCGATCGTCCCGCCTGTTTCATTGAAATCCCCTACCGGATCAATGATCTGAAACGCACCAACCTGGAGAAGGCTCAGCGCTGGCAGCTGGCGCTGCGCCAGGCTATGCAGGAAGCATTCCGGCGGGGATATGTTGTTGTTGATTTTATCACTCAGGACGAACGCGGCTGGTATGTCCTGAGGCATCAGGAAACACAATCGGAGTGACGCTTGAAACCGATCACCATCAAAGACATCCGTTTGCATGTGGTTTCGCTGCCCTATGTCGAACCTCTCAGGACGAGCTTCGGCGTTGAGCCGGCCAAATCTGCTCTCCTGGTGGAGGTGGAAACCACCAGCGGCATCATCGGCTGGGGGGAAGGCGTGACCGAGGTGCGTCCCGGTTACGGTTATGAGACTATCGCCACGGGACTGCATATCACTGACGAGTTCCTGATCCCCTCTCTGGTGGGCAAGACCATCGAAAAGGCCACCGAAGTGCCGGCGTTACTGCGGTCGGTGCGCGGCAACAACTTCGCCAAAGCGGGGGTTGAAGCCGCTATCTGGGATGCGCTGGCCAGGGCCAACGACATGCGCCTGGCCGACTACTTTGCCAGCTTCCTGCCAGACGGTCACCGGTCGCGCAACCGGGCGACAGTGGGCGTGAGCATCGGCATTCAGCCCTCAGTGGCGGAGACCACCGCCATCATCAAGAAACGCCTCGATCAGGGTTATCGCCGTATCAAACTGAAGATCAAGCGGGGATGGGATGTGGAACTGGTGCGCGGTGTCCGCGCTACCTTCCCGGACATATCGTTGATGCTGGACGCCAACAGCGATTACACCCTGGCTGATGCCGATCATCTGGCGCAGCTTGATGCGTTCAACCTGCTGATGATCGAACAACCGCTGGCCTACTACGACATCTACGAACATGGCCTGCTGCAGAAGCAGATCAAGACTCCCATCTGTCTGGATGAAAGCGTGAAATCAGCCAGTGATCTGCTGCTGGCGTTGCAGGTTGACGCCACCCGCATCCTCAACCTCAAACCAGCGCGAGTCGGTGGCTACTCCGAAAGTCTGAAGATCTACCGCATTTGCGTCGAAAACCACCTTCCCCTGTGGATTGGGGGCATGCTGGAAACCGGTGTGGGCCGGGCCGCCAACGTAGCCTTCGCCTCCCTGCCCGGCGTCACCCTGCCCTGTGACATCTCCGCTACCGAGCGGTACTTTAACCCCGATATCACGGAGCCGCCGTTTGTGCTCGGCCCGGAGAGCACCCTGGCCGTCCCGGACGGCTACGGCATCGGCGTAGAAGTTCAGCGCGACCGGCTGGAAGAGGCCGAGGCACGCTGGCGCGAGAACTACCCGTACAGACAATAAAGGAGGGATCATGAGCCAGGCGAAATTCGAGAAAGTCGTCCAGGCCGTCAAAGAGGCGATGGCCGAGCACCATGTTCCCGGCGTTGCCGTGGGACTCATCTCTGGCGATGAAATCTATACCGCCGGTCTGGGGGTTACGAGCGTGGATAACCCGCTCGACGTCACGGACGAAACCCTGTTCCAGATCGGATCGATCAGCAAGACTTTCACCGCCACCGCGGTGATGCGCCTGGTCGAAATGGGTAAGCTCGACCTGAATGCACCCGTTCGCCAGTACCTCCCCGGCTTCAAGGTGGCCGACGAAGCGGTGGCCGCAACCACAACCGTGCGCCATTTGCTGACCCACAGCACCGGCTGGGATGGCGACGTCTTCACCAACACCGGTACCAATGACGACGCACTGGCGATCTATGTGGAGAAGCTGGCGGATGTGGAACAACTCGCACCGCCGGATACCCTGTTTTCCTACAACAACGCTGCCTTCAGCATCGCCGGCTTGCTGATCGAGACCGTCACCGGGAAGTCCTACGAGGCGGCCATCCAGGAATTGATCTTCTCGCCGCTGGGCATGGAGCGCTCCTTCTTCTTCGCACGCGATCTGCTGACCTACCGTTTCGCGGTGGGGCATGTCGTCATCGAGGATTCGGCCAGAGTTCAGCGCCCCTGGGAACTGCCAAGGGCCGTCAATCCCGCCGGCGGGATCACCTGCCACGTCAAGGACTTGCTGCGCTATGCCCGCTTCCACATGGGCGATGGTACAACCGCAGATGGGACGCGCCTGCTCAGCCCGGAATCGATGCAGCGCATGCAGACACCCCATTTCCACATTAATGACCATGACGGTGATATCGGCCTGGGCTGGTGGACGAAGGTGACTGACGGGGTCAGGTTCATCGAGCATGGCGGTACAACGCTGGGGCAGAATGCCGAGCTGCGGATCGCGCCTGACAGGCAATTCGCGCTGGCGATCCTGACGAACAGCGATCACGGCAGGCTGCCCATCGAGGCAGGCGTCAAGCAGGCGCTCAAGGAATTCCTCGATATTGAGGAGCCTGCACCTACATTGATCGACGCCACCCCTGAGCAGTTGCAGGAGTACGTAGGGCAGTACGCCCGGCCATCTATGAGCTTTGACGTCACGCTTCAGGAGGGAAGCCTCTTCGTCAAGATTTCGCCACGGGTCGACCTGGGCGAGGAGGAACGCCCGCCGGATCCACCGCCTATCAAGTTGACCATGTGTGGCCAGGACCAGATGATCATCACCGAGGGTATCTATAAGGACATCCGCGCCGAATTCCTGCGCAGGGCCGACGGCAGTATTGGCTGGCTGCGGCTTGGCGGTCGAATCAACCGGCGCATCGAATAATCTACTTCTATCACAGGCCAAACGGTGGGCGTACTCACGTGCGCCCACCGGATCTATTCCCCTGCCTCTCCAACCACACAGCCGGGTTTCCTTGTGCGCAGCTCAGGTTCAGGTGGCAGCGGTCAAGAGAGTAACCCACATACCGGAAGAATCGAACCAGGCAGCGCAAGCGCCATAGGCGACCGGTAAACGGATGTTATCCTTCCATTCCTCCTGTGAAGCGTTTCAGACTGGTTCCTCAGCGAGACGAGCCGGTTTTTGCCTGGCCGCCTCGCGCAACCGGTATCGTCATCCCGCAGGTCAATGAGCCGCCTTACTACGGCTCATTGCTGCACCAGCAATTCCACCACCGATCCCAGGATACCCGTTTCACCGCCCGCACCCAGGACGATCTCGACCGGGCGGATGGCCCCTCCCGTCAGTTCGGCGACAATCCGATAGTAATCGCCCAGCAGTTCGTAAAACCGCCGCTGGACAGCCTCCAGCAGCACTTCCCCCGCCTCGGCGGTTCCCCCGGTCAGCGCTACCTTGTCCGGGTAAAAGATCATGCTCAGGTTGGCCAGCGTAAACCCCAGGTAGGCACCAATCTGCTGCATGATGGCCACCGCCCGCTCATCACTGCGTTCACGCGCCGCGGTGATCACTTCCCGCGCGGAGACCTCGCGCCCGTAGTGAAGGCGGGCCAGCCGTTCAATGCCCGGCACGCCGCACAGGATTTCCGCTGAGCCACGCACCCCGTACACATCTACCGGCCCTTCCGGATCAATGATCAGGCGACCGGTATCCCCCGCCGTGCCATAGCCAAAGCGCAGCGGCTCACCGTTGATGACCATGCTGGCTCCCAGCCCGGTGCCGATCGCCAGCGCCATAAACCGACGCGATCCCAGCCCGGTGCCGAAGTGATACTCACCCAGGGAATGCGCGGTAAGATCGTTGTTGATCACCACCGGCAGGCCGTAGCGCTCCTCCAGCAGGCCGCGCATGTTCAGGCCGCGCAGCGCCGGGGTATTGTTGCAGGCGATCGGCCCGCGCCGTTCCTCATCGATCGCGCCATGCATGGAAACGCCGATCCCGATGATGCGTCCCTCGCCAGCGGCAAACACCTCATCCACCAGGGGGAGAAAACGGCTGAGGAAAGGCGCTGGATCGTTGCCCCGTGCCTCGGTCGGCATCCGTCGCACCCGGGTAAGTTCGCCTGTCGGGCTGACCAGCCCCATCTTGGTATTGGAGCCGCCAATGTCAATGCCCAGCGCTAGAGATGAAGAGGTCACCACATTGCCCCTCACAGGTAGAAGATGCGATCCCTGTACTGCGCCAGCAGAGCCGCGTTGTACTCATCGCCGCCCTCGACATTGGCCGCCAGGAATACCGGTGGTGTAACACCACGCGCCAGCAATTCCTCCACCGTAGCGGCCACCATCATCTGCAGGAGGGCCGGGCCAGTCACCCCGGAAACCGGGCAGATACGCTGCGGGACGCCATCGACCGTCAGGATGGCATCCCCCTTGGGCGCTTTGTTGTCCAGCACGACATCCGCAAATTCGTACATCTTCCTGCCGGAGGAATGACGCGAATCAACGGACTGCGTATAGACCATCGACGTCATGGCGATCACTTTGATTCCCCGCGCCTTCGCTTCCATCGCCATCTCCACGGGGACGGCATTGCGCCCGGAAACCGAGACCAGGATCAGCACATCCCCCGGACGGATGGGCGTATTGTCGAGGATACCGGCGGCATACCCTTCCAGGCGCTCAATGGCCGAGGACAGCATCACCGGGTGGGTGTCAATAGCCTCCAGCCCTGGCGCAAAGATCGGGTTGATCAGCATCAACCCCCCGGCCCGCACCAGAATATCCTGCAACACGGTAGAAGAATGGGTACAGCCAAAAGCGAAGATGCGCCCATCGCCGGCAATCGCATCCGCCAGGATTTGCGCTGCTTTGCGGATATTCTCCTGTTCTTCCTCCACAAGACGACGGAGCAAAGCAGTGACCTGTTCCGCATAAGCCTGTACAAGAGACGTCATCGCCAACCTCTTTCCAGAAAACGCTCAACCGGCGCTGTCTGCCAGCCGGTCGGCCCGATAGACAACCTGCCCGGCGATCACGGTCATCCGGACGCGCAGATCGGAATCAAGCAGCACCAGATCGGCGTCAGCGCCGACTGTCAGCGTACCCTTCTTGCCTTTCAGCCCCATCGCTTCCGCCGGAACCGCCGTCGCCATTGGCAACACTTCCTGCAGGGACATGCCGGTGAAGGCGATCGCATTGCGCACGGCAGCATCCATCGTCAGCGTGCTACCGGCCAGGCTGCCGCTGGGGATGCGTACAACGCCATTCCGTACGGTAGCGATCTGGCCATCGCCGATATCGTATTCCCCATCGGGCAGACCGGCAGCACGGATCGAATCGGTGATCAGGATGGTGCGCCCCGTCCCTTTAGCGCGGATGAGGAGCTTGACCATCGCGGGGTGGACGTGGATACCATCGCAGATCAGCTGTCCGTAAATGCGATCATCTGTCATGATTGCGCCCAGCGTGCCCGGCTCGCGGTGATGTAACCCCAGCATGCCGTTGTAGGTATGGGTTGCCTGCCGCAACCCGTAATTGGCCGCTTCCAGCATCTGGGCGTATGTGGCGCCGCTATGGCCAACGGCAAACTCCACCCCTTCCCGGACACCCTCTTTAATGAACTCCAGGACGCCCGGTCGTTCCGGTGCGACAGTCACCAACCGCACCACACCACTCTCCAGCCAGTTGCCGTACTCTTCCGGGTCAGGATCGCGCATATCGCTGACCTGCTGGGCGCCGCAGTGCGCCGGGTTCAGGTACGGGCCTTCCACATGCACGCCCAGATGGCGAGCACCGTCGTGCGGCTGTGGTGTGGTCATCACCGTTTCAATCGCGGCCAGGATGGAATCCGCAGAAGCGCTGGTTGTGGTGGCGTAGTAGGCCGTTACCCCATGCCGGGCGAAGAAGCGCCCCATGCCCTGCAGCGCCTCCGTTGTGGCGTCCATGGCGTCAAAACCATCGCCGCCGTGCACGTGCACGTCGATGAACCCCGGAACCACCCACAGGCCGGAAGCGTCAATGATTTCGTCAAAGCGCCCAGCCGGCCTGTCCGCCGTGATCGCGACGATGTGCCCGTCCTCTGCCACCAGGGCGTGGTCAGGCAATGACATGGTGGGCGTCAGCAGCCTGCCGCCCGTGATAAGCGTGCGCATGTGTGCGATCTCTCCCCCGCCGTCGCCACCCAGGATCGAGGCGCTACTTCACCGACCCCATCGTGATGCCGGAGATCATACGCTCGGAAAGCACGATGAACAGCAGGATCGTGGGCGCCATCACCAGCACTACCCCGGCAAACAGCCCCACCCAGTCCCCGGTATAGGTCATCGAGTTCTTCAAGGCATACAATCCCAGGGACAGCGGGCGCTGCGCCGGATCCTGGATGAAGATCAGCGCCAGCTGGAATTCGTTCCACAGGCCGATGAAGTTGAAGATGGCCGCCGTCAGGATGCCGGGGGAAGCCAGCGGCAACATCACATGCCGGAAGACCTGAAAATCGCTGGCCCCGTCAATCACTGCCGCTTCTTCCAGGTCCACCGGCAATGTCGAAAAGAAGCCGGTCAGGATATAGACGGTGAAAGGAATCGACAGACTGACATAGACCAGGATCAGCCCCTGCCTGGAATTGGTCAGCCCCATCCCGGCCAGCATGGCAAACAGAGGGATAAACAGCAGCGGATAGGGTATCCCGATCCCGGCGATGTAGATCATGGTGATCAGGTTGCTGCCCCGGAACTTGACCCGGCTCAGAATGTAAGAGGCCGGGGCGCTCACCAGCAGGATCGCCAGCACGGAGGCGCCGACGATGAAAACGCTGTTGAAGAAGTTCTCCCCCAGCTGCGCGCTGCTCCAGGCACGCTCATAGTTGACAAATTGCAGAGTAGTCGGCAACTTCCACGGTTCGCGGAAGACTTCCCGGTTGGACTTGAGGGATGCCAGCGCTATCCAGCCAATAATGAAGACCGTAAACAGCGACCAGCCACCCAGCACCAGATACGCCGGAATCTGCCCAACCCATCTGCGCTTGAGGAACGGGGTACTGGCGGACGGGGAGACCTGCCTTGCGCTCGCGGCTTGCTCAACCATGAATGCCTCCTGCGATGCTCGCACCTAATACTGTAGCTGTTCGCGGCGCATAAGCCGGCGCAGCACAATGACAACCAGAATCACGACCAGCAACAGCATCACCCCGATAGCAGTGGCATAACCCAGCCGATAGATGGGCTGCCGCTGGCCAAAGCCCAGAATATACATGTACACAGCCACCGTGTACGAATTCACGTTCGGTTCCAGCCCGGTGAACGAGAACGGAAATTCGAAGATCTTCACCGCATAGATGGCCCACAGCACCAGACCGACCGTGATCACGTCCCACAGCAGCGGCACGGTGATCAGCCGGAACATCTGGAACTGGCTGGCGCCGTCCAGCCGGGCGGCTTCGTAGAAGTCCTCAGGGATCTTATCCACCCCGGCCAGCAGGAGCACCAGATAAAATCCCACCTCGATCCAGATGATCGCTACCAGCATCGCCCAGAAGATCGAATCCGGCCCCAGCCAGGGGAACTCCGCCAGCTGATCCAGCCCGATCACATCGAAGAAAGCGCCCAGCAGACCGAATTTGGGCGTATAGAGGTAGCCCCACAGCGTCGTCAAGGCAATCACAGCGATCACGTTCGGCAGGAAGATAATGGCCCGGAACAGCTTGCGGCCCCGAATGCCGGAGGTGATCATCATCGTCATCACAAATGCCAGGCCGAATACAATCAGCCCGCCGACCACCAGAATCAGGATAGTGTTGCTCATGCTGCGCCAGAACAGCCGGTCATTGAACAACTCAACATAGTTGCTCAGGCCGACAAAGCTCTGGTTGGTGCCGAAGCCACGCCAATCATACAGGCTGTAGATGAAGGCGCGGAGAGTGGGCAGCAGAAAGAAGTAAAAGTAGAGGGCGCTGGCTGGCAACAAGAACAGGGCAATCAGCCGCTTCGATACCTTCATTGACCCTCCCCCCTTGCGCGCTCAACACGCAGGAACCGCCGGAATGATCGATGGTGGGGACAGGTCTCCCCATCCCCACCGTTCAGCGCACCAGGTGACGTACTCTAGCTATGCGAAGCCCAGTACTCCGCCGACTGGGTCGCCATCTTCTCCACAAACTCCTCAGGCGTGATCTTGCCCTGCCACAGTTCAGAGTAGTTGACGCCCAGGATCGTGTTCAGATACTCGGCATGCTTGGCGTAGACACCGTCCACATCTGGGAACAGCCGTTCCGCGTTCATCGCCGCCGCTTCCGCATCGGCAATGGTCGGTGACCACGGCACACCAATGCGGGTAACACCAACCAGCGATTCATCGGCCATCAGCTGCTGGTTTTCCTTGGTCATGATGAAGCGCAGGAATTCCATCGCCTCATCAGGATACTGCGTGTCCTTGATGATCATGAAGGACAGCAGCAGGGCCTGGGTATCGTTCACCGACCCCACACCCCCTTCAACCGCCGGGAAGTTGAAGCCACCCCACTCAAACTCGGGGTCAACCATATTGGCCAGCTCGATCGGCAGCCAGGAGCCAACCAGCGACTGAGCGGCCTCGCCAAAGGCCAGGGTATTCTGCCCCTGCGGCCAGACATACCCCAGGGTCACCGCGGGGATATCACCGCGATCCCACAGCAGGCGCAGCATCCGCGAGGTTTCCAGATAGACCGGGTCACGCCACATCTCGCCGGTCGGATCTTCAGCAGTCTGCAGCAGGAAGCCCGGCCCCTTGATGCGAGCCACCATGTTGGCCAGATAGAAGGTGGAGTAGAACGGCTCGTTGCCTTCCGCAGCAATAGGAGCATAGCCAGCTTCGCGAAGCTTATCGTTATTGGCCAGGAACTGCTCCCAGGTCAACGGCACTTCGATGCCAACTTCCCGGAAGACCCGCTTGTCATACCAGAACATCACCGTGTTGTAGATGTACGGCAGCAGGTAGATGTCCCCGTCAAGCGCAAACAGATCAAGCGTGCCAGGCAGGAAGACATCCTTCAACGGCACGTCCTCGTCCAGGGCCGGCATCTCCAGGTAATCGTTGAGCCGCAGGCCGAA
>FWPV01004532.1_pt1 | contig 27510 bp, 27 predicted proteins | sample 2228371 | NCBI WGS metagenome assembly FWPV01 (sample SAMEA103939776, study PRJEB20133) | metagenome
CTCTATCGTTATATGATCTATTGATCATATAACCAGAAAAGCATAATGTGTCAAGAGAAATCTTTGAAGTCCCAAAAAGCCATCTTCAACATTCAATAGCCCCCTGATGGCCATGCAGGCCGAATTTCAAAAATTGTCCCTGTCCGACGGGGGCCCTCAAACCAAGAAAAAGGGTAGTCAAGCGGAGATGGGTGTTCCAGCATTTTGCGGGACCACTATCGCCCGCCCCCCCTCAGGGCTTGGAGGAAGTCCGAAGTTCGACTCAGGAGGCTCGAGTTTCAAGTTTCAAAAGACGAGCCTCGATACAAACTCTGACAACGTGCAACGAGATTCTATTTTCCAATCGGTTGCAATGGGGCGTTTTAAGGATATTGATTTTTGGGCCAATATAAGGGATAAATAGTTATCCCCGCTTATCTTAAAAATCGAAGGAGGAAGAATGAAACGGAAAATCCTAATCTTAGGAGCGGCGGGAATCGTTCTGATCGGCGCTCTGTTCTTCTACTTTTTCTATCTTCAACATCCGGGGCGGCAGGTCCTCGCCCATGTGAATGGAGAAAGCATCACGGTTGAACAATTCAACAACGAATTAAAAAAAGTCGAATCTCCCCTGAAGGAGATGTTGAGTGAAGAACCCCAACAACTCCTTGAAGGAATCATTATGCACCGGGTCCTGCTTCAGGAAGCCAAAAGAGAAGGATTGACCCCTCCGATGAAAACTTACAAAGATACCGATAAGGAAGCGCGGTCACCTGAAGAGGCGATGATTACGGAGCTGATAAAAAAGAAATTTTCAACTCCACCGACGGTGACCAAAGAGGAGATCAAAGCCTTCTATCCCATGGTGAAGGAACAATTGGGGGGTAAATCTCTTGAGGAACTTTCACCTGTCATTGAAAAGTTGATTCAACAGTATAAACATGAAGAATCTTTAAAACAGTATTTCACGGAACTCCGCACTGCTGCGAAAGTCGAAATTGATCAGATCCGCCTCCAGAAGATTGCCTCCAAACCTCCTGAATCAAATTCGGAGGAAGAGCTCAAGAAGGCCCTTTCCAGCGGGAAACCTCTTCTGGTTGATTTTGGTGCCAACTCTTGTCTTCCCTGTCGCCAATTGAGACCCATCCTCAAGGAACTCAGCAAAGAATTAGCTGGCAAAGCCGGAGTTCTGGTCATCGACGTTTATAAATATCAACACCTTGCCAGAGAATATAAAATTGTGGCCCTTCCCACTCTGGTCTTTTTCGATAGTCAAGGGAAGGAAGTCTTCCGGCATTTTGGTATCATGACCAAAGAACAGATCGTTGCCAAACTGAAAGAGATCGGAGCGGAAACATAATCGAATACGGAATGCCCTATAGGCCGGACTGTATCCAGATGGGATAGCAGTCAGAGGATTGAAAAGACTTCCTTTGACAACAAGATTTACAGTTTTTCACAACATCCCTTTCCTTTGAATGGGTCCTATCGCACTCCTACTGATCGCTCTTGGATTATCTTTAGACGCTTTCGCAGTCTCTGTCAGCAATGGTATGACCATCCGACATCAGAGGACCAACCATGCCTTAAGAATGGGGATATTTTTTGGTTTTTTTCAGGCCCTGATGCCTCTGATCGGGTGGTCCGCAGGAGTCGGTCTGAAGGAGTGGATTTCTGGCGTGGATCATTGGGTTGCCTTTGGCCTTCTCTGTCTGATCGGTTTCAAAATGATTTATGAATCGTTGAGGAAAGAAGGAAAAGAAGGAAAAACCTTCTCTTTAAGCCTCGGGATGCTTCTGATCCTCTCCATTGCCACAAGCATCGATGCATTGGCCGTGGGAATAAGCTTTGCCCTGTTGGATATTGCCATCGTCACACCGATCCTTGTGATCGGAATGGTCACTTTTACGTTATCATTCCTTGGTGTTCTGACAGGGGACAAACTGGGCCATTTCTTTGAGAAGAAGATTGAAGCGATCGGAGGCCTCATCCTCATTGGAATTGGGGTGAAAATATTGATTGAGCATTTAAAATGACCTGGAAACAAACAGGAGAAAAGCGATGAGCTTCTGGAATCTTAAGACGTTAAAACTCGACGAGTTCAGACCCGGCATTCTGAGCAGAATCGAATCGGGTAAAAATTTAACGATGGCGGTCATGGAGATTGCACCCGGAAAAGAAGGCACAGCACACGAGCACCCCTTTGACCAGTGCGGTGTAGTTCTGGGAGGAGAGATAGAGATGGTGATCGGCGAGGAAAAAAAATCCTGAATTCGATGGAGACCTACTTCATTCCTGCAGGAGTCCATCACAACTGGAAGACCCTCGCCTCATCTGCAAAGATTTTAGATGTCGTGGTGAAACAAGTTTAACAAGAACTTTCGATATGCATTATAAGAGTGGTGTAAATCCCGATAGAAGCCAGGTTTCGCATGGGGTAAACAGTGCCGTTTTCTAATGGGGTAAAGACTTATGCATGCTCCCCAAAGTTTAATTCAGGAATGTCCAATCTGAAGGTCACATCGCTTTTCATTCTGAAACCTCTTCCCATTCCGGAGTATCAGTATCCAGAGGTGGACGTCTGATACGGATGCGCGTGGGATCAACGACCACAGTGCATCCTGAAAGGGAAGCAATATCTGTTTCTTTAATGAAATTGAGAATGAACCGGTTCGTAGTCAGAGGGCCCATACTCTGGGGCCGAAAAAGAATAATACCCGGATGGGTTCCAGGCGGGAATTTCCGGAGGTCAGCAAATTCAAGGTCAAGGGTAAGAAGGATCAACCCTTCGGAGTTGGCGGCATCTCCGACTTCGATGTCCGACTTTCCCAGTAAACCTTGTTCCTCCGCAGTAAATACGTTATAGCCCTCCTTCTCCAGGTGCGGTTTTAAACGGCGCGAAATATTCTCGTCAAGTTTGATTTTCATCAGGCACTAATCTTCCAGACATTTTCCCGCGCGAGTTCTGCTGCATAGGCCACTGCGGCCCGAATGTCATCAGGAGTCAGGGAAGGATAATGGTCAATGATTTCCTCCGGCGTCAATCCCTCGGCCAAAGCATCCAGGATGATCGAAATATAGATTCGCGTTCCCCGGATACAGGGTTTTCCAGTGCAAACTTTGGGATCCACCGTCACGCGAGCCAGCAGTTCTTCTCTTGTCATGGTTAACCTCCAGCATCTCCCCATATCTTCTCTGCTTCTCGAAGGGGGTTAGGACAAGGGATACATTCAATTTCATGATAGCATTTTCTTCTTATCATTGTAAATTGTTAAAAATCCCTGAAGCCTGTTCATTTTTTACAAAACAACATGGATCATGTCAAGCCTGTCCGGATGTATTCGATGAACCGATGCCACCCATCGGTCTGGATTCTTATTAACATCTAAATCGAGCGATTTCTTAACCCAGATGTTGCATAATTTTTGATTAAACGGGCAAGAGCGGTCCGTTCGGAAAGGCTTCGACCTGCCTGCGCGAAGCCGCTTCGGCAAAGGCATGGGCGAACCTTTTCCCGTTTCAGAACAACCGTTTCGTTTCCCTGCCGGAATTCACTTTTAGTGAAATCCCCCGTTTTCCATAACATGATAAAAAACCGCCGTTCGAAGGCTTGTAGGGCGGCTTGTCCTTGCCCGTTTTTGCAACTGGCGGGTTGTCCTAAATGAAAATCAATCGTTGGTGGAAAAAAGATAAATAAAACCCTTGCAATTTTAGAGGCTGAGGTCACATTTAAGATAAAAAACGCTCAATTTGGGTTCTAATATTTGGTCGAATTATAATTCAAAGAGAACGAAAAGTTGACTGAATTTTTTTGCCAATCTATAATGGACGACTATCAAACGATTTTCAGATAGATTGGAGGAGAAAATAGATCGTGGATCGAAAACGGCTTAAAGAGCTTGCGAAGGATAAACGGTTTATCCCCGGGATCTATAATTATTGCGATCGCTGGTGTGAGCGCTGCCCTCAAACCCAATGCTGTTTGAACTTTTCGATGGGGGAAGAGGAGTTTGCTGACCCCCAAACCAGAGATATCCGAAACGAGGCCTTCTGGAACAAGTTGTCCGAGATTTTTAAAGAAACCCAGGAAATGATCAAAGAGATGGCAGAAGAAATGGGGATAGACCTGGACAGCCTTGATTCAGTGGATGATACAGATCGTATCCGGGTAAGAGACGAGGCGGTCCAAAACCATATCATTTCTCGGGTCGCCAGGAGTTATGGCAAAATGGTAGAGGATTGGTTTCGGGAAAAGGAAGAACAACTTTTGGAAACGGCAACGGTCGTAAGCGATGGGGTGAACCTTGAGGAAGCCCTGGAGGTGATCCGTTGGTACCAATATTTTATTGCCGCCAAGGCCATACGGGCCGTCCTCGGAAAACTGGAGGAAGAACAGGATGGCCCTGATGAATTCCCGAGCGATGCGGACGGCTCCGCCAAGATTGCACTGATCGCCATTGACCGTTCGATCAGTGCCTGGGCCGTGATTTCCCACCACTTTCCCCTTGAAACCGAAAGCGTCCTTGGAATCATCTCCTTTCTTGATCGTCTGGGCCAGGCCATTGAAGAAACTTTTCCAAAAGCGAGGTCTTTTATCCGCCCTGGGTTTGATGACATAGACCTGAAGAAATAGTCAGGGCAGGATAGATGGTATTCCACCATCCGAACAGACCCTATTTTAAACCCGAATCCAGCGGCGCTGGAGGCCGTAATAAAGCAACAGGCCGGCCAGATAGGCCACACCCATGTTCCACATAGCCGTGCCCGCGGTCACGAGGAGAACGAAAAGGTTCTGCTTCTTTAGTTTAATGTCCTGGACAACCAGCGCTAGCTCCACGCCTGCAAAAAAGAGGAGGACGCCCAAAATCGGCCTCGGAAATATTTGAAGCAGGAGTGCCACGGAGTCGCTTAAAAAAAGCCCGGTGAAAAGCAGGGTCATCCCCAGGATCACCAATGCTCCGCCTGTTCTTGCACCGAAACGGAGATGGGCCGCCATGCCCCCTGCGCCATGACACACTGGGATCCCGCCGATCAAAGCACCGACCAAGTTCATCAGACCGTGATCAACCGAAATCTTTCTGGCAGTCACCTTTCGATCGGGAAAATGCCGGTTGTTCTCTTCCACCGTCGCAAGGATCGCGTTACCCAGAGTGAGAGGGGCTTGAGGCAGTCCCAGAAGAACAAAACCTGCAAGAAGTTCATTCCATGAAATCTGTCCGAAGGTCAGCTCGGGCCATCGAAAGCGAAACGTGAGATGGGTTAGTTCTTCTATTAAGCCCGGCTTCTGAATAAAGGCGAAAACCAACCCGTATCCTAAAAGCACCAGCGTGGCAGGAATGCGACGGCTATTGAGAAGGAAGAGCGTTAACACCGCTCCTCCAAGGGCAATGGCAGGCTGCAACCTCATCATTCCTAATCCTTCGATCATGAAACTCAGTCCCAAACCCAGCATGATGCCTCGAATCACAGGTTTGGTGGTGATCTTCTCGATCCACGTGACTGCCCCCGTCAATCCCATGAGGAGCCAGAAGAGGCCAGTGAAAATTCCTGCCCCCCAGATTGTTCCGGGACTCATCCCGCGAGTAATGGCCATCCCGCCAATGGCCTTCATCGGTTGAACAGGAATGGGAGTTCTAAAATAAAGGCCTGCAAAAATTTGAAAAATCCCGAAGGCGGCAAGAATACCGAGTGGGTCTATCTTATTGAGGGTGATGTAGCCGACAACAAAAGGGATGAGGGTTCCCAGGTCACCAAAGGCGCCTGCGACCTCCATCCGGTTATAGTCATTTCCCCAGAGTCGCATGTTGATCCAGATGTTGCATCATTTCTGCTCAAACGGATAAGGGCGATCCGTTCGAAAAGGCTTCGAGGCGAACCTTTTTCCGTATCAGCACAACCGCTTCGCTTTCCTGCCGGAATTCACTTTGAGTAAAGTCCCCCGTTTTCTATAAAACTATAAAAAACCGCCATTCGAAGCCTTGTAGGGCGGATTGCCCTTCCCCGTTTTTGCAACTGGCGGGTTGACTTTAATGAATTCCCCGAAACTGTCGCTTAAATCTCTTTTCCACCATTGCCTGAAGATCTCTAAAAAGAGAGTCTGTCCTGTCAACAAAGGCTTTTCCCCTGGGGGTCAACCGAGCTCCTCCCCCTTCCTTTCCACCCAGTTTTGTATCGATCAACTTAAATCCAGCCCGCTTTTCGATCTTCTGAATGATCCCCCAGGCGTGCCGATAGGACATTCCGAATTGGTCCGCCGCCCTCTGAATCGAACCCAACCGATCGATCGCAAGAAGCAGGGCGGTTTTCCCGCCCCCCAGAACAACCTCTCCCTTATTTTCGATCCAGAACTTCGTTTTGATCTCCATCCGACACCTCCAAAAGAGAAGTGGTAACACGTTCGTGTTTTGGAAAATCACCTAACGGGTGATAAGAATTGATCCTACGATATGCTAAAAAAAGCATATTGTCAAGCCAATATCGCCATCCCGGATGGATTGAATGGGTCATCGTGTCTAAAAATGCTTGGAGAACGGATCTCCCCCATAATGCTTGGCGATATCGATGCCTGCCTGAAGAACCTTTTGGGTCCCTTCCGAGCCGTTGTTTCCAACCAGGATCTTCTTAAACATCCTCTCCTCCTGCCTTCGCATGAGTTAGGCATTCGTTATCGTTCTCTCCCTTCGTGGCATGGGTGGATAGAACCACTTCTGGACAATAATGGCATAGCTCGATCCCGGTTTAAAGACATAGATATAAAGGAAAAGGACGAAGAAGAGAAATTTTATTTCAGGTTCAATCACCCGATCGCCGTAGCGTTTGAAAAGAAACGGGGAAATCCTGGGCATCCAAATAATAAGAGGGTCTTCGTGGAAGTGAGTGGGTAAAATTATATCTCTTTGATGCTCCATCTTCTCTTTGAAAGAAGGCCGAAGGGACTCCTTTTCAAGAAGCGGAAGAATGATTTAAATCGAGGGGAAAGCCTTGATTTGAATCCCCCATTTCTTTTAAGATGTAAGAGATGAAAGGGTTTTTTAATCAACTTCTCCGGATTGATCTCACAAGAAAAAAATGGAGCGCTGAGCCTATCCCCGACTCAGTTCTTAGATCCTACCTCGGTGGAAAGGGCCTGGGGTCTTATCTTCTTTTGAAAGAAAACCCACCCCATGTCGATCCTCTTTCACCGGAAAATCACCTGATTTTCACGCTCGGCCCATTAGCCGACACCCCTTTTTACGGCTCCAGCCGATTTGCTGTCTTTACGAAATCTCCTCAGACAGGCATTTACTCCGAATCCTATTCCGGAGGGAAGATCACCTCTTCCATGAGCCGGACAGGCAATGATGCCATCGTCATTGAGGGAAGATCGAATCGTCCCATCTTTCTTGAGATCAGCGATGAGGACGTCCTTTTCCATTCTGCCTCTGAACTATGGGGGAAAGACACCTACGAAGCAGAGGAGGCCATTCTCAAAAAGATCGGAAAAAAGGATTCCGGCGCATTGGTCATTGGCCCCGCAGGAGAAAACCTCGTTAGATTCGCTGTTATTGAAATTGAAAATTGGCGGTCCCTCGGAAGGGCAGGAATCGGTGCGGTTCTCGGGTCAAAGAAACTCAAGGGGATCGTTTTCCACGGCAGGAAACGGAGAGCGATCGCTGACCTTCCATTGCTGAAAAGATTATCCAAAGAATTTAGAGACCGCGTCAAGGATAATCCGACCGTCCACATCTACAAAAAGTATGGGACGCCCATGCTGGTCTCCATCATGAACACCATCGGCGCCTTTCCGACCAAATACTGGTCACAAGGAACACTGGAGGGATGGGAAGGAATCAGTGCGGAAAGCCTGATGGAACATTGTGAGGTCACGCCCTCTGCCTGTCCCCACTGTTTTATGGCTTGCGGAAAGATTTCCCGTGTGAAACAGGGAAGACATAAAGGCCTCTGCATCATGGGCCCTGAATATGAGACCATCTATGCCTTTGGTGGGCTCTGCATGGTCAAATCGATTGAGGAGATCATCTATCTCAACGATCTCTGCGACCGGTTGGGGATGGATACGATTACAGCAGGAAATCTTGCCGCCTTTGCCATCGAAGCCTCTAGGAAAGGCAAAATCAGAGAGCCACTCCACTACGGAGATGTGGATGCCATCGCCGGTATCCTGAAAAAGATTGCTTATCGAAAAGGCGTGGGAAAGATCCTTGCTGAGGGGGTTCGCTACGCCGCATCTGCCTGGGGGATGGAAAAGGACGCCATCCATGTAAAGGGCCTTGAACCTGCCGGCTTTGATCCGAGAGTCTTGAAAGGGATGGGACTCGCTTATGCCACCTCAGACCGCGGCGCCTGCCACCTCAGGGCGACTTTCTACAAATCGGAACTCTCTGGGCAGATTGATCCTGACCGGATTCGGGGCAAAGCCCGCCTCTTCATCGATTACGAAGACAAGATGACCCTCTTCGATGCGTTGATCCTCTGCCGTTTTTATCGGGATCTCATCACCTGGAAGGACCTTGAGAAAATGCTTCGTGCAGCTTGTGGGGTAACTCTGAAAAAAAAGGCTCTCAAAACCATTGCCACCGAGATCATTCAACTGGCAAGGGATTTCAACCGCCAAGAAGGAGTGACGAAGAGAGATGATAAACTTCCCCGCCGTTTCTTCCGGGAAGTTCTTCAGGAGTCCGGCAAAACGATCCAACCCGAAGAGATGGATAGGATGCTGAAAGAGTATTATCAACTGAGGGGGTGGGCATGATTCTCTTCCGAAGTCTAAAAACAAAAATCATCTTTAGCGTCATCCTGTTAGTGGTGGTGATTGAAGGAATTTTTCTCTATCTCAATATTAAATCCCTCTCACAACAGATGATCGAAAAGACAGAGGAAGAAGCTTTCAATCTGAGCGAAACCATCCGGCTGAGCATCCGCTATGCCATGATCAAGGACCGCCGGGATGAGTATCAAAGAATCATCGATGATGTGGCACGGCGAAAGGGGATCGTGGAAGTTCGAATCTTTAATAAAGCCGGCGAGATCACTGTCTCTTCAGATCGATCGAAAGTGGGAACAATCGTGGATATGAAGGCCGAAGCCTGTTACGGATGCCACAGAGAGGATGAAGCCAAAGTCCTTCTTCCATCCGATAGCAAAACCCGGGTCTATCATACAGAAAAACAGAGGCTCCTCGGTCTCATTAACCCCATCTATAACGAACCGGCCTGCTTCTCCTGTCACCCTCAAAACATCAATGTGCTGGGGGTATTGGATACGATGGTTACTCTTGAAGAGTTCGATCAAGAAAAAGCCTATCTCTACACCCGGATGGTTCTATCGGGAATCATCAGTGTGATTGTGCTCAGCCTTCTCATGAGCCTGCTTTTTACTCGCCTCGTCAACCGCCCCATAGCCAAACTTTTAGTCGCCACAAAGAAAGCGGCTCAGGGCGATTTTGATCAAGTCGTCCATATTGAATCGCATGATGAGTTGCGGGAACTCTCTGACTCCTTCAACCATATGATCAAGGAATTAAAGCGGTCACAGAATGCTATTGAGGAATGGACACAGACTCTTGAACAGCGAGTGGAGGAACGGACTCAGGAACTCCAGCGGGTTCAGGACCAATTGATTCAGGCAGGAAAGATGGCCGCTCTGGGAGAGTTATCTGCAGGTGTCGCCCATGAGATCAACAACCCTTTGACCGGGATTCTTACCTTTAGCTCTTTAATGCTCAAAAAGATAGATGATCAACACCCCTGGAAAAAGGATCTGGAGAATATCGTCCAGCAGACGACTCGTTGCCGAAACATTGTCAAAGGATTGCTCGATTTTGCGCGCCAAAGGAAACCGGATAGAAAAGAATGGGACATCCACGCGCTCATCGACCGAACCGTCACACTGGTTCAAAACCAAGCCCGTTTCCAGAATATCAAAATCGTGAGGGAGTTCGACCCCCAACTCCCAAAACTATTGGTGGATGGTGATCAAATACAACAAGTCTTTATGAACATCATCATCAACGCCGCTGATGCCATGACTGGGCAGGAAGGGATTCTAACGATTAAAACGACTTCATGCAATGGCATCGCAGAAGTCTTATTCAAGGACACCGGGTGCGGGATGAGCAAAGAACACCTTTCCAAAATCTTCACGCCCTTCTTTACCACCAAAGAAACCGGTAAGGGGACGGGATTGGGCTTAGCCATCAGTTATGGAATTATCCAAAGCCATGGTGGAGAGATTAAAGTAGAAAGCGAGCTTGGAAGGGGATCAACCTTCCGGATCACACTTCCCATTGACCACCCAAATGATAGTACCATGGAAAAGATGCAGGGAGGGGAAGAGAAAAAAACCTTTTCTGTTAGGGAAGAGACCGTTTCAGATCGAAATTCTTGATCAATTCATCCAACAGCCAGCTCCCCTCTTTCTCATCGAAGCCAACGGCTCCCAGAAGATAGTTTCTCCTCGTAACAACTAAAACGTTTCCCTGATAGGGGTCTTCCCCTTTCAACCTCTCCGTGGTGAATTGATCGACTCTACCTCTCTTGAGGAGATCGTCCTTAAAGAAGGTAAAAGCCTGACGTGCTTTGGAAGGATTTTCAAAAAGAGCCATGAAGAGTTTCATCTCCTGAACCTGCCCCACCCTCTTCATCCCAACAGCAGTTGGACGCAAATAGGTCCCCTGGAACCCTCTTCCTAAAAAGGCCTTGCCCAAAAGACCCCCGGGAAAGTATTGAATGGATGCAGGTTTGAGCCTCTCTTTAGGAAAGAGAGCGATCTCACTGGGCGGAGGAGAAGCGTTTAGAATCCTCGAAGCAACCAGAGAAGCGAAGGGCTTTAGAAAAGGGGAGTTCGGTTGCGTGGAAAAGAGCATGACGAAACAACGCCCCTTATAAAAGAGGGCGGATTGTTCATCGATGAAAGAGTCCAGTCCGATGTTTATTGGTCGTTCTTCATTTTTAAAACGTGAGAAGATGCCAAAGGCTTGAAGGACCTGGCCCATATCGTAGATATCTAACTCGATCTGCTCATCTGTCTTCTTTTTGTTCTGATAGATTCCAAAGATGGACCTCTGATAACCATATTGGAAAAAGAGTTCGGCTTGCCCATTGATCCGGTGAAAAAGGGTCTTCCGTGTGTAAGTTTCTGGCTTCTTCATCAGGATCCACCCGTCCGGCAGACCTGCCTGTGGAAGGAGGGACGGGAGAGGGGTCGCTCCTTCAGATAGGCTACCCCAGGTTAAAAGAAGAAAAAAAATAAAAAAGACGGTCGTTTGCATTTTAACGAACTACCCCGCTGCAAGCAGCGGGGTATGACCTTCTCTTTTTACCGTCATTCCGTGCTTGACACGGAATCCAGGCGGCACGGACTCCTGTTTTGACCGAAGTGACAGGAAATTAAAATGATTAGAGGTTCCCTCTACCCCCTACTCCACTCGATTAATGCTTGTACCACTTTCATCTGCCCTTTTATGTCAAGACCTCTCCTGCAGACGATGGAGCAGGAAGGGCATTCCGAACAGCGCTGAACATTTTGAGTCAGATCCTTCTCTATGAGAGCCTCCTTAATCAGTTGATCCCTCCCATATCCCTCATGATAGAAGATCAATCTCAAGAGGTCCTGGTGGAACACCCCATGAGGACACTCGCCCATACACCCTCCACACATCGTGCAAACCCGCCCTTGAAGATAAGCCCGATACGCTCTCAACTCATGGAGATCTCCCTGAGTGAGGGCATGGTCCATCATGGCCGCACATTCTTCAATCTGTTCAATGGTCGTGACACCCGGAACCGCGGTCGAAACGTTCTGATCTCTTAAGACATATTTTAAGGCAGCCTGGTGGGGAGTGAGTCCTCCCATCTTCTCCTTCCGATATCCTCCGGACTGGGTTTTCATAGCGATCACACCAATCCCCGCTTTTGCTGCCAGGGCGATGGCATCTTTCAAATCCTTTGAATGGGTAAAATTATACGAAACCAAAGCGACGTCGTGTAGATTTGACTTCGCCGCCTCTCTTAAAAGACTGGCCATGCGGGTATGGGTGGAGAAGCCTGTGAAACGGGCCTTTCCCTCTTTCTTCATCTTCTCCATAAACGCAAAGAGGGTTGTATCTGAAACCTCGTCAGCAGTATGGAGGTTATGCCAGATGAGAACATCAAGATAATCTGTCCTTAACCTGCGGAGGCTGGTTTCTACAGAAGCCCTCATCTTCCTTTCGTCACCTGGATGAACCTTCGTCTGAATGAACACCTTTGTCCTTTTCCCCTCAAAAGCCCTCCCCACCATCTCTTCATTCCTTCCTCCCATATAGCAATCGGCCGTATCATAGAAGTTGATGCCAAGGTCGAAAGCACGGAGCAGAACCGCAGGATCACTACAATTCATTACGCCCATCCCTACCGCAGTCACTTTTAACCCGGTTTTGCCAAGGATCCGATATTCTAAGGAAGGACTTTTATGGGCATGGGTCAAGGAGAGGGGATTTAGAAAATGGGCAGAGGTAACGCCCATAGCGACTGTCGATAGATTCTTGATAAATTGACGTCTATTCATTGAACGATTTGCCACCATTTCCTCCAGCATTCTATATTCTATAATGATTAATTATAGCCCACTCCTCTGAATTATCAATCTCATAAACCCTCTTTTCTGACCCTATATCCTCTGCCTCAAATTTTCACAAAGAAAGGTAATATTGATTCTTTACCATTTTTGCATTATGATGCATTCAAAAGGAGAACCAATGGGAGAATATACCGATCACCATGCTCGCGCAGGGATTGACACGCCCCTTCCAAAGATTGAGTGTTTCAAAAATCAATTTAAGGATTACGAAATTACGATCAGCATTCCCGAATATACCTCCCTTTGCCCTCGGTCAGGACTTCCTGATTTCGGGACCATCACCATCCGATACGTGCCGGACAAGTGGTGCGTGGAGCTGAAATCTCTAAAAATGTATGTTCTCGCCTACCGAAATTTAGGAATCTTTTACGAAAACGCAGTAAACCGAATTTTAAAGGACCTGGTGAAAGCGTCCAAACCGGTCTGGGCTGTAGTCACAGGGGAATTTAATGTGCGAGGGGGAATGAAGAGTATCGTCGAAGCCTCTTACCCACCAAAAGGTTCCGCCAAGAAGAGAAAATGATGCCAGAGGGCAAAAAAATCCTTTTTCTCTGTACGGGCAATTCCGCACGAAGCCAGATGGCAGAGGGCTGGATGAAGGCTCTCGGCCCAAAGGATTGGGTCGTCCAAAGTGCAGGTATCTTTCCCTCTTATGTCCATCCTTTAGCGATTCGTGTGATGGGGGAAGCTGGTGTGGATATCTCTGGGCAGGTTTCCAAAGCAACGGATCCGTTTCTTACAGAAACATTCGATTATATTATTACCCTATGCGACCATGCCGCCACAACCTGCCCCAATTTTTCAGGATCGGGAAAACGAATCGCCTGGTCTTTTGAAGATCCAGCCGCCGTCATCGGGACGATGGAAGAACGTTTAGCGGTATTTCGAAGGGTCAGGGATGAGATCAAGGCAAAGATCGAAGAATTCTTAACCTCCGAATCATCTTAATGTCTCAAAAATCTACCCTATTTCTCTCTCCCTTGAGCGCTTTTAAGTGGCAGGTCTCATTCATCAGAGAAAGAATATATTTTCCTCCCTTATACAGGATCAGATTGATGGCTGTCGTATCCTGGGCGATCTGCCAGAAATGGGAGTTGTCCACTCCCAGTATCCCGCAGAGGAGCACCTTATTGACCACACGGTGTGAAACGACAAGGACGTTTCCATAGGGATGTCTTCGGATCACTTCCTCGAGTGCGGCCATCGCCCTTGCTCGGACCTCCTCAAGGCTTTCTCCCCCTGGCAGTTTAGCCAGATGAGGCGTCTCCCGCCATTGTCGATAGGTTTCGGGATCGTTCTTCTGGATCTCTAAATGGGCATGGCCTTCCCAATTTCCGAAGCTCATATCGATGAAACCCTCCAGAACCTGCACGGGAAGGCCGTGAGGTTTAGCGATTCTTTCTGCCGTCTGTAAAGCTCGTGAGAGAGGGCTGGAGTAGATGGCATCGATCTGAACATCTTTTAAAAAGTCCCCTGCCAATTCCGCTTGTCTGAATCCCGTCTCGTCAAGAGGGACATTCGTTCTTCCTCGAAAGATCTCTTCCTTATTCCAGGCGGTCTGTCCGTGACGTACAAGATAAATCGAAGTCATATTTATCCTCTTTTTAATTAATGCCCCATGCTCGGAGGGTACTCTGGAACCATCAAAATTTATTTAGGTTATGGTTAGGGTTAGGAAGCCAGTTTGGGCAAGGTGAAGGGGCTAAGTAAAATATAGACTAATGACCTAACCCATTGACAAAACCGGCATCTTAGCCTTAGCCTTCAAACCAAAAACTTTTATTTTCTGCCTAATCCCTCACCCTTAGCACTCCCGACCCTTGAATTTTTCCCTGCTTTAAAAGGAGGAGGGCCTGGTTGGCTTCCTTCAGATGAAATTCCTCCACCTCCGGAAGGATGGGAATCTTGGCCGCCAGCAACAGGAAATCTTCGGCATCTTTTCTGGTGAGATTCGCGACACTCTTAATCTCCTTCTCATCCCAGAGATGCAGGGAATAGTCAAGCGGCGGGATGGGATTTCTTTTCCGAATCACTGCCACGACCAGTCTTCCTCCCTTTTCTAAGAATTGTAATGCCCGGGGGATGGTCTCTCCAATGGGTGTAAAATCGATGGCGCAATGAATCTTCTTCGGAGGGGAGTCTTCGACGCCTCCCACCCAGGAGGCTCCTAATCTTTTTGCCAGTGCCCGATGCTCATCACCTCTTGTGAAAACGAAAACCTCACATCCCCAATAGACGGCCATCTGAATCACAATGTGTGCAGAGGCTCCAAATCCAAAAAGCCCTAAAACCTGTCCCCTTTTAATCCCCGAAAGCATCAAATCGCGATATCCGATTGCTCCAGCGCAGAGAAGTGGCGCGGCTTGAGGATCGGAAAACCTCTGGGGGATGGAATAGGCAAAGTCTTCGTGAACGACCATATATTCAGCATATCCCCCATGGGCATCACACCCTGTCCCCTTAAAATCGAAACAGAGGTTTTCGCTTCCCGCCTTACAGAAATCGCATTGTCCACAGGCTGAATAGATCCAGGCCACCCCGACCCGATCACCTACCTTAAACCGCTTAACCTCTGAGCCCAAACGGATCACTTTTCCAACAACCTGATGCCCCAACACAATAGGAAGCCTGGGATGAAGTCGCCCCTCAATCTCATCTAATTCTGTATGACAGATTCCACAGACGGAGACTTCAATCAACATCTCATGAGGACCAGGGGTGGGAACGGATAGCTCTTCCCACTTTAAAGGTTTGTCCTCAATATTAGTGATCTCCCTTAAAACCATGGCTTTCATTTTACTCTCCTTGAAAACTCATCCTATAATATCAGGAAGATCTTTTCAATCATTTCGACTTTTCAAAATGGGTTTTTCCCAGGACGTTTCCAGAAAATAATCTAAGACTCGTTGTGAGGAGGGTTCTTTTTGAACGGAAAAAGTCTTTGACTCCTTTCTCAAACTGAAAAAACCCCTCTCTTTGATCACCTGAAAGGTCAAAGCCTTCCAGTCCAATCTCCTCTCCTCCAAACCATTCCCCTTTAAAATCTGGAAAAGTTCCCTCCAGGTCATACCTTCTTCTAATTCCCCCTCGTCCATCCTTCCCTTGATAAAATTGATGAGCCTCGCCAATCTCAAAAGGGTGACCAAATCCATGCGATGGAAGGCTTTGGTTTCTATAGGAAAGGCGCTTGAACGCCACACCTTGCGATCAAGTGGCAAGAGATTCTCTCTCTGGCATCTTTCAAAAAGAGGCGTCCGTGGCACCGGATAATAGATGCTCGGTCCAATCAGAACCCTTTTCCCCATCAAGGAGATCAGAGTATTGGTCATCTCTTCGATGGTTTGACCCGGTATGCCTAAGATGGCATAGGCAATGACATTCATACCGGTTTGATTTGCCTTTTCCAAAATTTGGTCAAATTCGATCACCGGAGAGGGTCTATTCATTCTTTCTTTTGTTTCATCCTTTGTGCTGACAATGGAGAGGTTGAGTGTCCGAAAACCTGCTTTTTTCATGTGACTCAACAGTGCACCATCTAATGAGGCGAAGGAGATACCGTTCATGGCAGAAAGTTCAAGCGTTTTTTCTCCGAAGGTTTCAATGATTGATCTCATGAGTTGTTCTGCCCTTTTTCGATCCAACGTAAAGTTGTCATCTTCAATATCGAATGCTTCAATCCCATACCTTTTTCGACATATCGCCATTTCTTGGACGATATTCTCTGGACTTCGGACTCTATAGGAGGATCCCATCACAAGGTGGGTTGAACAGTAGGCACATCCATGCGGGCATCCCCTGCTCGTGATGATCATCGTTGATCTCTTTCTGTTGATCCGATATCGGTCCGGGTTAAGAAGATCTCTTGCGGGAAGGGGAACAGAATCGAGTTCAGGAATAAAACTGTGGAGACGGTTGATGCGAATCTCCCCGCTTCGCTTGAATCCAATCCCATCGCCAAGAGCAATTTCCACCTCTTTTCCATTCGCTATACAATTGACAAGGGATGAGAAACGATACTCCCCTTCCCCCAGGATGACATAATCCACAAAAGGACTCTTTAAAGCTTCCTCGGGGGCGCAACTGATATGCGCCCCTCCCATGACCACAATCTTTCTGGAATCCCATTCTTTGATCAGTTGAGCCACTCGAAGGGCCTCCCCATGATAAGGGGTAAAGGAGGAGGAGATTCCAAAAACATCTGCCTTCGATTTTTGAATCTCCTTCTTGATCTCCTCCCATCCCATCCCGAAATGATAATACCCGGAATAGAGCTTGAAAGGACTTCGGTCATCGAAGGGATAAAAATCTTTCAGGTAGGAAAGCTCAACTGGAAGAGGGATCGATTTCCTCTGCTCGGTTCGACAATCGAGAATCTCCACCTCATGATGGTTTCTTTGAAGTATGGCAGCCAAATAACAGAGTCCGATCGGCTGCGTCCGGATGGAAGTCTGATAAAAATCCTCAATGGGCGGTTGAATGAGGAGGACTTTCATGGTTTTCAAAAGCATTTTAGAGTTTTGAAGTGGAATCATCCAATGGACGATTTAGGATCAAGTTGGGGTGAACCTAAATCGCCCCATTCATATTGCAAAATGCCAATCAGAGTGATAGCAGCGGTTTCGGTTCTTAAGATTCTCTGTCCCAGTTGAACAGGAATGAATCCTTCCCGGGTAGCCCATCTCACTTCTTCTTCTGTAAACCCTCCCTCTGGACCCACCATGGCATAGATACGGTTTGGATGATTGAACCCAGCATAGGTTTTAAGGACTTCTCTGAGAGGCCTTCCCCCTTTCTCCCATAGAATGATCTTTTGCCCTTCCTCCCGGCAATATTCTAATGACTCTTCAAAGGAAAGATAGCGTTCGACTTTCGGAACCCTTGCCCTTCTGGATTGCTGGACGGCCTTGATAGCAATGGTTTGCCAGCGATGGGCCTTCTTCTGTTTCGCCTCCCTCTCTTCGAGAGAAATGGATTTTTGTGATTTGAGAGGGACAATCGTTGAAACGCCCAATTCCGTTGCCTTCTGGATAATCCATTCCATTCGTTCTTTTTCCGGAAGGGCTTGAAGGAGAACGATCTCCAGGGAGGATTCCGTTGAAGAGGGAAAAACCTCAAAGAGGAAGACGGTAGCTTCCTCATCGGAAAGTCGAAGAACCCTCCCCCGAAACTCCCTCTGTTGAGAGTCGGTCAGGGTCACGATGCTTCCCCTTCGGGCTCCCTGAATGCGAAGGGCCTCCACTGGAGGCCCTTTGAGATGCACTTCGGAACCAATATCAACGGTCTGGTTGAGAAAAATCCTATCCTTCACACGGAGCTTTTCCCTTCTTTCTCTTTTTTTCTTTCACTTCCTCCCCACCGCTTTCGTACTCTTTGATCTTCTTCCCCAGCTCACGAAGTTTACGATCCACCAAATCATTGACCGTCCCTTCTTTGAACTTTCCATCGGGCATCTGCTCCCCTGCCTCAACGCCCGTTAAAATCTCAATCCCTTCGTCAATGGTTTTCACCGGATAGATGTGGAACTTACCCTCTCGAACGGCTTCCACCACATCCTTTCTCAGCATCAGGTCATCGACATTGAGGTGCGGAATGATCACCCCCTGTTTTCCGGTTAACCCTTTTGCTTTGCATACATCGAAAAACCCCTCGATCTTCTCATTCACCCCTCCGATGGGTTGAATCTCCCCCTTCTGGTTGACGGAACCCGTGACAGCAATATCCTGTCGCAAAGGGAGTCCAGAAAGGCTGGAAAGAAGGCCATAAAGTTCTGTCGAGGCAGCACTGTCTCCTTCCACACCGCTGTAAGACTGTTCAAAACAGATACTCGCACTCATGGTAATCGGTTTGTCCTGGGCAAATCGATCCCGAAGATATCCGGCAAGGATATAGACTCCTTTATTATGGATGGGACCGCTCATCTCCGCTTCTCTTTCGATATTGATAATGCCGGCTTTGCCCAGAGATGTCTTGACTGTAATCCGAGAGGGCTTTCCGAAAGCATAATCTCCCAAATCATAGACAGAGAGACCATTGACCTGCCCCACGACCTTTCCATCGGAATCAATCATCAGAATTCCCTCTTCGATCATCTCCTGCAACTTATCCTCGATGAGATTGACCCGGCGGATTCTCTTCTCCACAGCAAGGTCAACATGCTTTCCTTTAACGACTTCACTTCCGTCTTTGAGCGCCCAATAATTCGCTTCTCTCAAGATATCCGCTATGAGGTGGAAGCGAGCAGATAGTTTCTTCTGCCTCCCCGCCATCTCCACCCCGTACTCCACCACAGCAGCCACTCCTGTCCGATCGAAAGGTAATAACTTTTCCTCATCGCAGATCTTTCGAATGAAGCTCGCATACTGAAGAATTTTGCCATCGTCTTTATTCATAACCGAATCGAAGTCCGCTTTGATTTTAAAAATCTTTTTAAAGTCATCATCCAGGTTAAACAGGAGGTGATAGAGATAATTGTCGCCGATCATGATAACTTTTGTATTACACTCGATGGGCTCTGGTTTGAGAGCTGTGGTGGCAAAGAAATAGAATGGATCATAGGTCTGAACTTCCATCACCTGATTCTTTAACGTCCGTTTCAGGGCAGGCCAGACGCCTGGCTCGACAAGGGCATCCAGCGCATTAAAGATCAGATAGCCTCCGTTGGCTCTTAAAAAGGATCCTGCCTTGATATGGGTGAAATCGGTTTTCCAGACCCCCGACCGCTCAACCACCCGTTCGATGGTGCCAAAGAGGTTTCGGTAATTCGGCGTCATCTCCACGATAATCGGTGCCCCTTTGGTTTCGGAATTATCCACGACCACATTGACCTGATATTCAGTGAAGGTGTCCGAAGCGGAGGGGAGAACCAGCCCGGGAAGAACAGGGGCGGGGGCCTCTTCTTTTTCTTTAAATCGCTGGAGATTGCCGAGGATATCTTCCTGCACCTCATCCAAATATAAATGAATCTTCCCATAGTTAAATCGCTCTTTGATGTCAGCAATCGAGTCTTTGACAACGGGAGAGATGACTTCCATATCGAGAGCCGATAATTCATCCTTGATTTCTTTTTCAGATTTTCGGGTCTCTTTAAAAATGTCTTCAAGGTGATTGATCAGTTCGGCTTGCTTCTCTTTAATTCTCTGAAGCTCTTCTTTCGAGAATTTATCCTCCTCTGCCATGCTCTCCAATTGCTCGACATTGACCGGATTTCCTTCGACGACAGGAAAAATGCCAGGACGAGAATAGGGACCCATCTGGATCTGGACGAGTGCAAACCCTTCTCTGTTCACCTTCTTTTCAAACTCTCGAAACATCTCCGCCTGCCTGTTTCGAAATCCTTCAATCAGTTCTTTTTTCTTGTTGAGGTAGGTCTCGTTTTCAAAGATGAGGGGGATCTTCTTTTTCAAGGATTCAATCAGATTCTCCATCTCCTTCTTGAAACGGTTTCCCTGCCCTGCAGGAAGACTGAGCATATGGGGCATATCAGGATTTTTAAAATTGTTCACATAGCAGATGTCATTCGGGATTTTCCCAGCAATGTCCAATCCCTTGAGGACGGATTTGATGGTAGTGAAGCGACCTGTCCCCGCCAAACCGGTCACGAAGATGTTATAACCGATGCTATGAATCCCGAGCCCGACACGAATCGCCTCCAGCGCTCTTTCTTGGCCAATAATTTCGTCGCAAGGTTGGACCGATGATGTGGTGTCAAAGGGAAGGGAATCAGGATCACACCGCCAACGTAATTTTTCCACCGGTACCTCGGGATAGGTTCTTTCTTCCATGATGTTTTTCCTCCTGGTTGTGTGGGGGGTGTCACGGGCTTTTTTTATAACAGAACACTGGAAAAGTCAATGCGAAAGGAGTTCGTTAGATACCCTCTTTGGCAAGTTCTTGGATGAGATACCGGGCTCTTTCTGAAATTCTTTTGGGAACTCGGATAATCACCTTGACGTATTCATCGCCCCGGCTGTCTCCTTGGAAATGGGGCAGTCCGAGTCCTTTCATACGCAGCTTCGTATGGCTTTGGGTGCCTGGCGGAACCTTGATTTTTTTCATCCCTTCAAGGGTTGGAACTTCTATTGAAGTTCCGAGGACAGCCTCTGGAAAACTGATCTCTTTCTCCACAATCAGATCGTCGCCTTCCCGAAGGAAGATGGGATGCTCTTTAATCGAAATTTGGAGGTAAAGATCCCCGGGAGGCCCTCCTCGCCTCCCCTCCATGCCTTTACCGGCCAGCCTCAATTTTTTTCCTTCCTGGATTCCTTTCGGAATTTTGACAGAAACCTCTTCGACCTTTCCGTTTTTACGGTAAGAAATCCTCTTCTCACCGCCTGAAGCGACCTCTTCGAGCGAGAGGGAGAGTTCGTAGAGAATGTCTTCCCCTTTCTGGGGCATTCGACTCATGTCCTGATAGTCATAGGTTCTGCCGAAAAGATCTCCAAAATCAAAACTGCTTCTTCCTCCTCCGAATTTAAATTCCCTTCGGCCCTTTCCACCAAAAAGGCTTGAAAGAATCTCATCAAAATCGAATCCCCGAAAGATATCCTCTTGGGTAAACCGTTGACGGAAACCATCTGCTCCAAAGGTGTCATACTGTTTTCTCTTTTCCGGGTCACTTAAAACGGCGTAGGCTTCATTGATCTCTTTGAAGCGTTCCTCAGCTTCTTTTTTGTTTGGATTCCGGTCAGGATGATACTTCATCGCCAGCTTCCGGTAGGCCCGCTTGATGTCTTCTTCGCTGGCGTTTTTAGAAACACCCAAAATGTCATAATAATCTTTATTTGCCATCATTTTTTCCCTTCAGATTCTAAGTCGAACCGTCGACTATAAGCCTCTTGAATCACCCGATTTAAATACCCCTCCGGGTCCTCAATGGCCTCCCGGGTAATCACAAATTCTTTATGTCCGATTCGATCCCGGATCAATTTCATTCCATGCTCGTAATCTTTTAACAGTCTGGAGCAGATGAGTTGTCCCCTCATGTTCTCTTCCAGAGCCATTTCAATAATCCGGTTCAGAGCCTCTGTTTCAAACTGAAGCTGTATGCCGTTTCGCACGTAAAAATCTTTTTCGAATTCTTCCACCTGTCGTTGCACTTCCACCACTTCCTCAAAGACCGTATTGACATCATACCCCTTCTCCACCATCCGGCGCGCAATCAGATCAATTCGGCTTTCTGGAAAAGCGGTCCCGTACCGTTTGCGAAATTCTCCTTCCCTTCGGAGGATGGACGCCTTCAGCTCATTCCTCTCCCGTTCAAGCAATCTATCAAACCGAGCCACTCTTTCAGGATGGAGAGGATCCTGAAGAAGATTCTGGAGCTCCTGCTCGGGGTTGAGGACCACTTCCCGTGTGACGACGAATTGGCGAATCCCTGTGGAGGGAAGACGTTTTTCAAATTTGAGCAAAACCTTCTCCACCGCACTGACCAATCCCCTTGCGCCGGTCTTCTCCTCATAGGCTTTCACGGCTAACTCATAAAGGGCTTCGTCTTCAAATTGAATGTCAATCCCGTAGGATTTGAAATCCTTCTTTTTTCCTAAGATGATGGGATTGTTGGGATTTTTAAGAATGCCATAAAGATCTTCCACTTCCAGTTTTTCGAAAATGGCTGTTACCGGAAGCCTTCCGATAAACTCCGATTCAAACCCGAAAGCGATGAGATCTTCTGCTTTCACCTGTTTCAGGTACTCAGCCCTTTCATCTTTTGAGCGAATCTCTGCTCCGAAACCGATCCCTTCCCGGTTGAGCCTCCTCTTAATAATCTCTTCGAGGCCATTGAAAGCTCCGCTCATAATGAAGAGAATATGCTTCGTATTAATGGTCCGTTTCTCTTTCTTTCCCGTTCTTCGATATTGCTCGATCGCCTCTAACTGGGAGATGGGGTCGTGAGGGACTTTCAGGTCTACCTCGGTCTCCTCCATCGGTTTGAGAAGAGCCCGTTGTACACCTGTTCGGGAAACATCCGGACCGATGGTATGATTTGACGAAGCGATCTTATCGATTTCATCAATGTAGATGATCCCATATTGAGCCATCTCAATATCGCCATTGGCCTCATAGACCAGATCCCGAACCAGGTCCTCGACATCCCCTCCAACATAACCGGTCTCGCTGAATTTGGTGGCATCCCCTTTGACAAAGGGAACCCCAATCTTTTTGGCGATCAATTTGATCAGATAGGTCTTCCCCACGCCGGTAGGTCCGACCATCAGGATGTTGTTTTTAATATGACCCACTCCTTCATACCTTGTCTTTCCCTGCCGCATTTCGGTAAATTTAATCCGATTGAAGTGGGTACAGATCTTGGTTGCTAAAATTTCCTTTGCTTCATCCTGACGTATGATATAATCATTGAGAAAAGCTTCTAACTCTTCCGGCTTCAAATCAAATTGGATTTTCCTCTTTTTCTCGATACCCTCTTTCTCTTCCTTCGACACCTCTTCTGTCTGAGGCTTGGGAAAAAGCATCGGGACCACTAAACGAATTCGATCCCCATATTTTTTCCCCAGATACTCATTCAGTTCCTTCTCTAACTCCTTTTGATCTGGAATTTTCGAATTGGAATCCTTCATTCTCTCTTAACTCCTTTTATTTTAAAACAACACACATATAATATAACTACTCCCCCCATATTTTCAACCCCATTTTCAAAAAGAAAAAATAAAAAGGACTAAAAAAAACAAAAGGTTACCCTCCTATAAATAACAACGGCTTATCCAGTGCCAGCCTTGGGTGCCCTCTGGGCTTTGTGATGGCGACCTTTTTCTTTCTCTTGCCCCATGCCCGATGGGCTCGAATCATGAAAATGTTACGGTGCATCGATTAGGGGGATGGCTACGAAGACCGTTTCATTTAGCGTTTAAGGGTGACGTCAAATGCTTTCTTTAGACGTGAGACGTTACCGATTTTCAAACCATTATAAGGCACCGGTCCGCTTTTAAGCCAGTCCTTTTCCCCTGTGTTGGATCAATCTTATGGTAAGGTGGATATGAAATTGGATATTTTTGCACCATGATTTCCAATTCTATGCCCCCTTGAATCCGAACGTGAAAAGAAGTGAAAAGAGAGGATAAGTGAATGAAACAAATTTGAATGAAACAAAAAGCTCAGACAAACTTGATGGCCCTGAGGTGGTCTCCATCCCAATCAAACTGACGTCTCTTTCTCTTTCGGCAGGCTTCACCTTCCTGCAGAAGGGCTCCAACCACCAGAGGCAGGGCAATAGTGGCATCTATGTAAACGGCGGCATAGGCCGATTCTTTCTCTATTTTTCCCCAGGATTTCGCCTCCTCAAAAGTACACCCGGAAAGACCTCCCCATTTGGGATCATCGGTAGTAATTTGAAAGGCAAACCGGTGGCCACTTTCCTTTTGAAAAAGGAGTTCACTGACAGGACCCAATTGCTGGATATAATTCTTCGGAACCCCTCCTCCGATATAGATGGCTCCTGTGGCCTTGGCCTTTCGCTTCAGTTGGGCAATTTCGAAGTTATCTCGAATCTGATCGATAATGAATCCTTCAGAATGATCTTTCTTTCGTTGGTGGAGGAAGGTCAATCCTATCCCGATTGAACTGTCGCAGAGGGCAGGAACAAAGACAGGAACCCCCAGACGGGAAGCTGTCTTCAAGATAGAACCATCATCTTCCAGCCTCTTTCCAAGGGCCTCAAGGTATTGTCTTGAAGAAACCACTCTTTCACTCAATCCCTCAGGGACGGAAGAAAGGAATTCAATGACCCGATTGATTTCATGATCATCCATCAGGGCATCATAGACCCGGACGATCCGGTGTTTCCGCAAGGCGTCATCATCTCCTTCAACTGTCCCGAGATAATGTCGATATCCCAGGCTTTCGAAAAGATCATGGAAAATGTTGGCGCCTGTGGAGACAAGGACATCAATCATTTTCCATTCCAGCATATCCCGAATCACCTGCCGCATCCCCCCAGGAATCATGGCCCCTGATAATCCCAGGAAGATCACACAGGTGGGGTCACTCACCATCTTCTGGAAAACTTCAAAGCACTTATAGAGATTTCGGCTCTGAAACGAGGTATGTTGAAAAGCCTGAACGAGGTCGTAAACCGTTTGAACCTCGGCCATATGGAGTGGTTGAATAGGATGGCGAAGAAGCAACGATTTATCTCTCGGTTTCATTAGCCAATATATCCTTTTCGATCGGTCAATCGTTTCGGAAATTAACAAATCGTGACCAATAAGTCAAGCCATAATTGGGCAGGGAGAGTCCTAACAGATTGACAGCAAATTTCTTGACAATCGGATAGAAATAAGATAGTTAATTGAAGTTGTAAAAAGAGGACGTTTTGAGGAAAGGCTAAGGGTATGAAAAAGAATTCGATCCGAATCGCCATTGTAGGTGTTGGAAACTGTGCCAGTGCTCTCATTCAAGGGATTGAATTCTACCGGGATCTCAGTCGAAAGAATCCGAAGTTTGAGCCCTTGGGTTTGATGCATCTGGATATTGGAGGGTACCGACCCTGGGATATTGAAGTCGGCGCGGCTTTTGATATCGATCGCCGAAAAGTGGGAAAACCCCTTCGAGAAGCCATTTTTGCCAAGCCGAATTGTACCAAGACCATCTTTTCCCAATTTAATGATTCGGGAGTGATCGTCTCAATGGGGGAAGTCTTGGACGGGGTTTCGGATCATATGAAGGACTATCCTGAAGAACGTTCCTTTGTGGTTGCCCATGAGAAACCGTGTAATGTGGAAAAGGTTCTGAAAGAATCCGGAGTGGAAATTCTTCTAAATTACCTTCCCGTCGGGTCGGATCTGGCAACCCAGTTCTATGCGGAAGCCTGCCTGAATACCGGAGTGAGTTTGATCAATTGTATGCCCAGCTTCATCGTCTCGGATCCAACATGGTCGAAACGATTTGAAGAGAAGGGAATCCCTGTCATCGGAGATGACGTCAAATCACAGATGGGGGCAACCATCATCCACCGAGCCTTAGCCAAACTCTTCGAAGATCGCGGGGTCAAACTGGATCGAACTTATCAGATTAATACAGGGGGGAATACCGACTTTCTCAATATGCTCAACCGAAATCGCTTAAAGAACAAGCGAATCTCCAAGACCGAAGCCATTCAATCCCAATTGGGCATCCCCCTTGAGCCAGAAAACATCCACATCGGCCCTTCGGATTATGTTCCCTGGCAGAATGACAACAAAGTCTGTTTCCTACGGATGGAGGGAAGAGGGTTTGGGGAGGTCCCGCTCAACCTCGAACTCAGACTTTCTGTGGAAGATTCTCCCAACAGCGGTGGGATTACCATCGATGCGATTCGATGTTGTAAGATTGCCCGCAACCGTGGCATCGGAGGCCCACTCCTTTCGATTTCCGCTTATGCCATGAAACACCCTCTCATCCAGTTTTCGGATAACGAGGCCAAATTAATGGTCGAGGAGTTTATTGAGGGTAAAAGGGAAAGGTAATTCATAGTTCGGAGTTCGGAGTTCGGAAGTTAAAAAATTCGGAAAGCTTATTCCTTAAAAGAAGTTAATCCGGTTTTATCTTCTGAAGATTTAATCTCTTTGAAATACTCAACAACCTTTCTTAGATCCCGTCCCAGTTTTTCATAAAGGGCTTCAAAACGGTCCAGATGCTGAAGGTAAGTCCGGTGAGCCAGGAGAACCGCATTGTTCAGTTTTCTCTCATCAAAGCCTTTATAACAGTCTGTCTGGAACCGATCTTTCGCTTCTCGAAAAGCCCCTCGGAGGGACTGAAAGATCTCTTCTCTTCCTTTCAATTTTTCCTCTCTCGTTAGGGGCTGCTGATAGAATTCCGATAACCGCTTGTAAGCCTCGTCGATCCATTTCGCAAAGAGTAGATCATCCTGCTGATAAGCCATCGCAAGGGTGACCTCTTTTGAATCGGATCCGTACTTCTCGGTTAAAAAATGGATCGCCCCCTTGTTTCCAATGAAGGTGGCCAGCTGCTCGTTCAGATCGGTTGCATCCTTGAAAAAGAGCGTGGCATGCACCATCTCATGAAGGATGACGTTTGCCAGGGTGGCCTCGTCCCACCTGAGCATGGTTGAAAAAATGGGGTCCTTCAGCCACCCAAGCGTGCTATAAGCAGCTGCCTGCAGGACATAAGTGTCATAATCCTTTCGCCTGAGCCTCTCCTCCTCTTTCAGAACGTCTGCAAGAGTGAAGAAACTTTTGTAGGTCACTCTTCCAATAATGGGAAAGCTCCATGAGTGGAACTCGAAGCGGTCTTTCTGGCTCGCGGTGATCATGTAGAGGACAGGCCGATAGATTTCCAGATATTTGGTATAGTTCCCTGTTCTTCGTAACCCCAGCCTCTCCTCCCCATAACGTTTGACTTCCTGGATGAAGTGGATCTTTTTCTTCGTTTCATCCGCTACGGTTTCATCTGATAGGACTTCTTCAATAGGAAGGCTCTGGAAAGTGACAAAAGACTGGTGCCAGCCCAATCGGGAAAGGTAGAGGAGGTGGCCACAGCCAGTGGAAAGAAGAGAGAGAAGAAACAGTAGGCCGATCTTGAGGGTTCGATTCATTCCTTCCTTAATTTCTGTAAGACGACGACCAGAACCATCAATGCTAAACCGATGACATCGTAAAGGGGAATGGGATAGACGAGAAGGAGTCCAGCAACGATGAGCATAACCCTTTCGTAAAGGGTGGTCTGTTTGAATAACCAGTTCTCCACGCCGCCGGCAAGTGCTGCAATCCCAAGGAAGGCAGTCACCGCTGTCCAGAGGACATTCATCACGGGCCCCTGGAGAAGAATGCCGACCCCTTTGGGATCGAGGGTAAACATGAAGGGCACAATAAAGGCAGGGAGAGTGTATTTCCAAGCATACATCGTTGTCTTATAAGGATTCCCCTTGGTCAGGGCGGCAGCCGCAAAACAGGAGAGCGCTGT
>FWPV01004887.1_pt1 | contig 27496 bp, 28 predicted proteins | sample 2228371 | NCBI WGS metagenome assembly FWPV01 (sample SAMEA103939776, study PRJEB20133) | metagenome
TTCGGTTTGCTCATGCACAACAGCTACCACGCTGGATTCACAAGGTGAATCCCTCACGGGATTTGTGCAACAAAGCCGATCTGATCTGCAATATAGTCCGCATGGGCGATGTAGTTCAGGCATTCGCCCTGCCGTGTGCCTGCCATCGGGCGAGGAAGTGATACTCATCGCCACTTCGATTTTCGCTTCGGCGTAGCGCCAGCTTTCCGCGAGTGCCCACACGAGAGGCAGGTGACATAGACTTTCCGACTTCCGAAGAACCCCGCCAGCAACCCCGACGGACCGAGTGCCACCCCACCAGCAACAGCTTTGCCCAGGCCGAAACCAGCCTTGTTCGCCGAGATAGAGGTGCTCTTGCATTTGGGACACATCGGGCCCGCGTCGGTTGTCTTTGCCGGACGAAGCGACTTCTCGTGCTGGTCGCAGGCAGAGGAAAAACGCTCGATAAAGGCGCTGCTGCACCCGCATCGAATGCACTTTCCATCGCTCATCATGTGACTAGAAGGAGTAGTGTTCTCTGACATGTGAGCCTCAACCGCCTGAATCCTGAAGGTATTTTGCAGCAGCAATGAGGAGGAGCTATGTTTTTTGACCCATGGTCTGTAGACCGATTGAGTGCAAGACCGCGCTATGCCCGAATGGACATCAGGGCGGTTCTAGGCAGGAATGTGAGGAAGTACCGGGACCGGAAAGGCCTCTCGCAGGAGACCTTCGCTTTCGACGCTGAGCTTCATCGAACTTACGGCAGCGGCGTCGAGCGCGGTGTCTGGAACCCTACGGTCCTAATTGTAGCGAAGCTGGCGACCGCACTGGGCGTCGAGCCGCACAAGCTCTTGGAAAACTTGGACTAAGTGTGGAAACGTGGTGCCGCTGAAGGGACTCGAACCCCCGACCCCATCATTACGAATGACGTGCTCTACCAGCTGAGCTACAGCGGCACGTTTCCATGAGCAGGCCCTACTATGGCCCCACCAGTTTTTCAAGCGCCCAGGTAACCCCTTGGCTTTGAACATCATTCCGTGGCAGACCCGCTACTTGCGAATGAAGTGCTCTACCAGCTGAGCTATTTGGGCTGTGCGCGCGGTCATTTAAACGAGGCAGCGCCGACGCGCAACCCACGTTGCCACCAAATCTTGCCCCTGCGCCGCCCAGCACATGAGGGAACACAGAAATGTCCCGCCCAGGGACCCCCTCCTGATCCGGCGCAAGAAGGTTGCGAAAGAGCTTGATGAACTCAAGCACGCCGAGGGCCTTGCCGGCGTACTGTTCGAGGTGGCGACCAGCGCGTGCTTGAAGAAGGACCAGCGGATTTGAGAGCGCCGCGCAACCCGGATCGCCGCCCGGATCATTTCTGGATCGAACCAGATCGTCAGCGACAAAGGGCCCTTGAGAGTCTTGTTACACTCTGGCCACGTCACGATCTTGGAACTGGGTAACACTCAATCGGTACAGATGGTGCCGACATCCTTTTTGCGATTCACCTCTTCAACCGCCATTCATCATGCTGACGTGGGCGGCCACGATCTGCCAACCCGCATCGGTCCTGATCCAGGTCTGCGTCTGGCGTCCCGTCTGACCGGGAAAGTCCGGGCGGTGGAACAGGGTCGATGCAACGGCCACGTCATGCCCGAAAGTGGTGATGACAATGTGTGACAGGCTGCGCTCGAAAGGGGATTGGGTGGCACGGAACTGGCGCACTTCCTCGATCCCATACTGCACCTCGGCCACGCCGTAGCGCACGGTGTGGGGCGCGGGCAGGAACATCGCATCCAGCGCCTCAGGGTCGTGGCGCAAGAGCGCCGCCTCGTAACGGTGAAAGACGGCCTCAACCTCGGCCAGCGTCTCGGGGTCGTTGGTCGCCAGGGGCATCACGCGACACCCGATGTCATCCGGTCGCGCAGGCGGCGCAGGAAGGGGATCGTCTCGAACTGGTCCGGTCGCACCCGGGGCCAGTCGACGCCGCCCGGCCTTGGCAGGGTGCAGGATGTCTCGATCAGCCCGGCTTCGGTCGCGATCAGGTCAAGCGGCGTGTCATGCGCCTCGATCACCACCGCCGCCTCCGGCACCAGTTGCAGCGAATGCACTGTGGTGGCCATCGGCGTGCGGTCGTCGATCAGCCCCAGCGCGCGGAAGATGCCGGTTTCAAGATCGGCAAAGCCCGCGCCCTTGCCCGTCCGCCCCCCAGCGCGGCTGACCGCGACCGAACCCACGACGCAGAACTCCAGCGGTTCGATATCCTCGAACTCCAGCCGTTCGCCATGCGCCATGAAGCCCTGTGGCGTGGCGGCCATCTCGAAGCTGATGCCCTTGTCCGACAGGCGTGCAGGGTCAAGCCGCAGGTAGGGAAAATCCTGTGTCAGGTAAGGCACGGGGGTGTAGACGATGCGCCCCTCGTAAAGCGCGCGGATGCGGATCGGGGTCTGCGCGTGGTCCGGGTTGGTCTTGACCGTCCGTGCCCTGGCCCAGGCGGGGTGCTGCGCCAGATGCCAGGCCGCCGTATCGGCACCGACGAAGGTCGGGATCATGCTGACGACCGGTCCGATGCCGACGCCCGCGGTCTGCAGCCGTTGCCAGACTTCGGCGCGGATCACATCCTTGGCCGGGCTGCGCCCCGCCCAGCGCGGTGTCTCAGGCATGTTCAACCTCCAGTGCCGCTGCAAGTGCCGCATAGGGCGTGGCCCAGCCGACGATGCCGCCCTGCGCCACGATCATCTCGATGGCCGCCGTCTTGAACGCGGCGAAATAGCTTTCGGTGGCATCCTCGATCAACAGGCAGTCATGGCCCCGGTCATTCGCCTCGCGCATCGAGGTTTGCACGCAGACCTCGGTCGTGACCCCGGCAAACACCAGTTGGGTGATGCCCATGCCCTGCAGCCGCTCCTGCAGGCCGGTGGCCCAGAACATGCCCTTGCCGGGCTTGTCGATGGCAATCTCGCCCGGCAGCGGGGCGAGTTCGGGCAGGATGGCATTGCCCGGCTCACCGGCGATCAGGATGCGGCCCATGGCCCCGGTGTCGCCGATGCGCAGGCCGGGTGCGCCGCGCAGCCGCTTGGCGGGCGGGCAATCCGACAGGTCGGGGCGGTGCGCCTCGCGCGTGTGGATGATGGGAAGGTTGTGCTTGCGGAAAAGGCCGATCAGCGCCGCCACGGTCGGCACGATGGCCTTGAGCCGCGAGACGTCGTTGCCAAGCGTGTCGCCGAACCCGCCCGGTTCGATGAAATCGCGCTGCATGTCGATGACGACAAGGGCCGCGTGGGCGGGATCGAAGGCAAAGTCATAGGGCCGGGCCGAAACGGAGACTGCCATTCTCAATGCCCCGCCATATGCTTGCCGATGGTGTTGCGGTCAGTCTCGCCAATCGGGGCGACATAGGTGATCGACCCGCCCGACATCACCGCCACCCGGTCCGACAGGTCCAGCACCTCGTCCAGATCCTCGCTGACCAGCAGGACCGCAGCACCCCGGTTGCGCTGCTCCATGATCTGCGTCCTGATTTCCGCCACCGAGGCGAAGTCGAGACCAAAGCAGGGGTTGGCCACGATCAGCACATCGACGTCGCCCGACAGTTCCCGCGCAAGGATCGCGCGCTGGACGTTGCCGCCCGACAACGATTCGATCGGGCTGTCGGGTGAGGCGGTCTTGACCTTGTAGCGGTCGATCAGTTCCTCGCCCTTGCGGCGCAGCGGGCCGGGGGACAGCCACCAGCCCAGCGACGAGATCGGCGGCTTGTCGTAGGACCGGAAGGCGATGTTTTCCGCCACGCTCATCCTTGGGACGGCGGCGTTCTTCAGTGGCTCTTCCGGCAGGCCGAACACCTTGAAGCGGTCGAAATCCTTGCGCGTCGGCTCGAACGGTTTGCCGTTGATGAAGAGACGCCCATCCTTCAGCGGGCGCTGGCCGGACAGCACCTCGACCAGCGCGCTTTGCCCGTTGCCCGAAACGCCCGCGATGCCGACGATCTCACCCGCCTTGACCTTGAGGTCGAGGGCATGGATCGCGGGCCGACCCTCGGCATCGTCGGCATAAAGCGCGGTCAGCTCCAGCACGGTCCGGTCCTCGGTGCGGGCGGCACGGGCGCTGCGTTCGCGGATCGGGGTGTCACCGATCATCATGGCGCTCATCTCGGCCACCGTGGCGGTCTGCGCGTCACCGCTGCCGGTCAGTTGCCCGCGCCGCAGGACGGTAAAGCTGTCGCAGAAGGCCTTCACCTCGCGGAACTTGTGGCTGATCATCAGGACGGTGACATCACCCGCCCGCGCCATGTCGCCCAGAAGGCCCAGCACCTCATCCGCCTCGCCGGGGGTCAGGACCGAGGTCGGTTCGTCAAGGATCAGGAAGCGGTTTTCCAGATAGAGGAGCTTCAGAATCTCCAGCTTCTGCTTTTCCCCCGCCGACAGCGAGGACACGCGCCGGTCCAGCGGCACACGGAACGGCATCCGGTCCATGAACGCCTGCAGCTTCGGCATCTCGCGCTTCCAGTCAATGACGGCGGGCGCGTCGGCGCGGCTGATCACCAGGTTCTCGGCCGCTGTCAGGCAGGGGACAAGGGTGAACTGCTGGTAGACCATGCCGATCCCGTGGGCGCGCGCGTCGCGCGGCGAGGCGACGGCCACTTCGGCCCCGTCAAGGCGCAGGCTGCCCCTGTCGGCGCGGTAAAAGCCCATGATGCATTTCACCAGGGTCGACTTGCCCGCGCCGTTTTCGCCCAGAAGCGCATGGAACGACCCCGCCTTGATGTCGATGGACACATCGTCCAGCGCCACCAGCGGGCCGAAGATCTTGGTCATCCCCTCGGTCTGCAACGACGGCGCGCGCAAGGCGACTTGCGTCAGCGCGTTCATGGCAGCACCTGCAGGAGCTGCGCCGATGTGGCGACCGCGCCAAAGACGCCGCCCTGCATCTTGATCATGTCCAGCGCGGCAAGATGGTTTTCCACCTTGGTCGCGGCGCAGCAATCCGACAGCAGCAGGCACTCATAGCCCCGGTCATTCGCGTCGCGCATGGTGGTGTGCACGCAGACATCGGTGGTGACGCCGGTGAAGATGATGTTGCGGATGTTCTTCATGCGCAGGACGAGTTCGAAATCGGTTGCGATGAAGGTGCCCTTGCCGGGCTTGTCGATGATGGCCTCACCCGCGACGGGTTGCAGTTCGGGGATGATCTCCCACCCTGGCTCACCGCGCACCAGGATACGCCCGCAGGGGCCCTGGTCGCCGATCCCCGCCCCGATGCGCTGCGACCGCCAGCGCTTGTTCGCGGGCAGGTCGGACAGGTCGGGCTTGTGCCCTTCGCGGGTGTGGATGATCGGATAACCCTTGGCGCGCATCGCCGCCAGCAGCCCCTGGATCGGCCCGATGGGCGCGCGGGTCAGGCTGATGTCATAGCCCATGCTGTCGACATAGCCGCCCGGCGCGCAGAAATCGGTCTGCATGTCGATGACAACCAGCGCGGTGTTGTGCGGCCCAAGGTCGCCGTCGAAGGGCCATGGGTATGGGTCGGCGTCCACCGTCACCCCGCCCGGCACCCGTGCAGCGGCAATGCGTTCGTCGAGATGGGTCATGGTGTCCCTCATTTGGTGATGGAAAGCTCGCCCGGCGCGTCCGAGGCCGCCGACTTCGACTGCGCCGAGGCGATCATGATGAACAGCGTCAGGATGTAGGGGGCGGCGTTGAAGAAGTAGTAGCCCTGGCTGATCCCGACGGATTGCAGCGACGGCCCCAGCGCCCCCGCCGCCCCGAACAGAAGCGCCGCCCAGACGCAGCGGATCGGGTCCCAGCGGGCGAAGATCACCAGCGCCACCGCCATCAGGCCCTGGCCGGAAGACAGCCCCTCGTTCCAGCTGCCGGGATAGTAGAGCGACAGGAACGCCCCGCCGATCCCCGCCAGAAACCCGCCCGCCGCGGTGGCCAGGAGGCGGACAAGGTCGATGTTGACCCCCATCGCGCGCGCGGCAGGTGCGCTGTCGCCGGTCATCCGCAGGATCAGGCCCCAGCGGGTGTTGGCGAAGGCCCAGGACAGGAACACCGCCAGCGCGATGCCGACGAAGAACAGGGGGTTCACCTGCAAGGCCTGTGCGACGGCGGAATTGCCGGTCCAGTCGCCCAGACCGATCGCCTCCAGCCGGGGGGCCGAGGGCTGGATGAAGGACTTGCCGAAGAAAAAGGCCAGCCCCGTGCCGAAGGACATGAACGCGATCCCGACCGCGATGTCGTTCACCCGGGGCAGCGCGCAGATCCAGCCGTGCATCGCCCCAAGGACCAGCCCTGCCCCGCCAGCCGCCAGCACACCCAGCCACGGGCTTCCGGTGGTAAAGGACACCGCATAGGCGACCATCGCGCCCAGCACCAGGTTGCCTTCATGCCCCAGATTGATGCGGCCGGATTTCTCGGTCAGGCATTCCCCAAGGGCCACGAACATGAACGGCGTCGAGACGCGGATCGCCCCGCCGATCATGGCGAAGAGAACGATGAAAAGCTCTGCTCCGGTCATGTGCGGTCTCCGCTGCGGCGGGGTTGCAGGAAGGCGAGGCGGCCATACAGCGTCTCGGAGGTCAGCAGGACGACGAAGATGATCCCCTGCAGGACAAGGATCGTGGCGTCCGGCATCTCCATCCGCCGCTGGATCAGCCCGCCCGAGGCCGCAAGCGCGCCGAACAGGATCGCGACCGGCACCACGGCAAGGGCGTTCTGCCGGGCAAGGAAGGCCACGAGGATGCCGGTGAAGCCGTAGCCTGCGACCAGTGAGGCGTTGGCTTGACCCTGGACGGCGGCGACCTCGAAGAATCCGCCAAGGCCTGCGGCAGCGCCGGCGATGGCGCAGCAGCCGATCACCAGCGCGCCGACCGGCAGCCCCTGCGCCTGTGCCGCCCGCACGTTGCCGCCGGTCATCCGGGCGGCAAAGCCAAAGGTCGTGCGCGTCATCAGGACGTGCAGCACCACCGCCAGCACCAGCCCAGCCGCCAGCCCCCAATGCACCGTGGTGCCGGGTATCGGGCCGACGCGGTAAAGCTCGCCGATCGGCATTGTCGATGGTTTGTTGGCCGAGGCCGGGTCACGCAGCGGCCCCTCGACAAAGAAGTTCATCGTGGCGATGGCGATGTAGGACATCAGCAGCGAGGCGATGGTCTCGTTCACGCCACGGTAGTGCCGCAGCCAGCCGACAATCCCGATCCACACCGCCCCGGTCAGCATGGCGACAAGGGCCATCAAAGGCAGACCGATCACCGGCGTGATCCCGCCCGTCACCAGCGGGATCGCGACCGCCGCCGCCATGAACCCGCCCAGCACCAGCGCCCCTTCGGCGCCGATCACGGTCAGCCCGATCCGGGCGGGAATGGCAAAGGCAAGGCCGGTCAGGATCAGCGGTGCGGCCCGCAACAGCGTGTTCTGCACCGAAAAGGCCGACCCGAAGCCGCCGGTCCAGATCAGCCCGAAGAACTCCAGCGGCGCTTTGCCAAGTGCCACAAGGAAGACCGAGAAGACCAGCGCCGAGGCAACCAGTGCCCCGACGGGGATCACCAGCGCCTCGATCCGGCGCAGCGTTGCTGCCGAAAGCCCGGGCGCGGCAAGCGGAGATGTCGATGTCATGGTCATGTCATTGGTTCCCCGCTTGCCCTGGTTTCCGATCAGGTCAGCGACCCTTCGACGCCTTCCAGCAGGTAGTTCATCCCGTCGAGGACCGGGTCGTAGTTGTCCATCGTGCCTTCGATGACCACGTTGCCCGCGTTGTCCTTCAGGGGGCCGACATAGATCGGCTTGCCCTCTTTCAGACCGGCGATGGCGGCATCCGCGGCGGCAATCGCCTCGGGCGTGGCACCCTTGCCGTAGGGCGAGTTGCGCAGCATGTCGTTGTGATAGCCGCCTGCGATGAAGTTCGGCACTTCGGTCCCGGCCGCCAGCGCATCGGCATAGATCTTGTAGATCGTCTCCCACTTGTATTCCGCGCCGGTGATGAAGCCGTTGGGGGCCAGCGGGGCCTGGCTGGCGTTGTGGCCGCAGGATTTCACGCCACGCGACTCCGCCGTCTCGATCACCACCTTCGGGCCGTCGACGTGGCAGGTGATGACATCGCAGCCCGCGTCGATCAGGGCGTTCGCGGCTTCCGCCTCGCGCACGGGCATCGACCATTCGCCGGTGAAGATCACCTGCACCACGGCGGCCGGATTGACGCTGCGCGCGCCCAGAAGGACCGAGTTGATGTTGGACAGAACCGACGGGATCGGCTTGGCCGCGACAAAGCCGATCTTGCCGGTCGGGCTGGACAGGCCTGCCGCCACCCCGTTCACATAATGCGCCTGATTGAGGTAGCAGAAATACGACCCTGCGTTGACCGGATCGGTATCCTTGTTCCACAGCGGGGCGGCGTGGCGGAACTGGACATTCGGGTATTTCTTCGCAGTATCAATGACAAAGGGGTTATAATAGCCGAACGAGGTCGCAAGGATCAGGTTCGCGCCATCAAGGTTGATCATCGATTCCATCGACTGCGCGACGGCATCGGTTTCGGGCACCTTCTCTTCTTCGATGACGGTGACGCCGGGGACGCCTTTCAGCACCTCCATCGCCAGGGCATGGGCCTGGTTCCAGCCGAAGTCATCACGGGGGCCGACATAGACCGCGCCGATCACGATGGGCGTCTGGGCGCGGGCCATGTTGAAGGGCAGAGCGGCAGCGGCAACGCCGGCGGCTCCGGTGCGCAGCAGCGAACGGCGGGTCAGGGTCGAATGGGTCATGGAAGTCTCCTGCATTGGGTTTGGGGTCATCGGGCAAGCCCGGATTTCTGATAGGTCGGCGACAGGCGGGACGTGAGAAAGGCATCGCCCCGGATCGGCGCATAGCGGGCGGGTCGGTCGGGAGCGGCGCAGCCGGGCAGGCAGGCGATCTCGGCCTCGGGGTTCGGATCAAGGAAGAAGGCCACCGAAAACCGCTCGCGCCCCGCCGGGCTGACGACGCGGTGGGGGGTGGAAACGTAGATGTCGTTCGTCCAGCGCATCAGGCAGTCGCCGATGTTGCAGACAAACGCGCCCGGCACATGCGGGGCATCCAGCCAGTCGCCCGTCCGGCTGCGCACCTGCAGGCCACCCACGCCGTCGGTCGCAAGCAGCGTGACGCAGCCGTAATCGGTATGCTCGCCCGCCCCAAGCTGGCCCGCCTCGGCCCGCGCGGGGGCTGGGGGATAGTGCAGAAGGCGCAGGACAGCCATTGGTCGGTCGAGCTTGTCGTCGAAGAAACCGGGCGGCAGGCCCAGGTCCAGCGCAAAGGCACGGTGGAGCAGGCGGCCAAGGTCCTGACAGGCGGCGAAATAGGCCAGCATCGTGGCGCGAAAGCCGGGGACATCGGGCCATAGGTTGGCCGCGCGAAACCCACGCCCGGCCAGAAGGTCAGGGTCGTCGGCAGGGAGTTCCAGCCCGATGTTGAAGGCTTCCTTCAGGTCGGCGGGTTTGCCGGGGTCCAAAGCCTCACCTTTCATGGGAACATAGCCCCGGTTGCCAGCGGCGGTGTATAGGACCTTCCGTTTCTGCGCCTCTGGCTGGGCAAAGAACCGGGCGGCGGTGGCAAAGACCGATGCGCTCAGCTTGGCAGGGACGGCGTGGCCGGTCACATAGAAGAACCCGACCTCCCGGCAGGCCGCGCCGATTTCGGCGGCGACATGGCCCGCATCGCTGCCCATGAGATCAGAGACGTCGATGACGGGGATCGCGGTCATGCGACAGCCTCGGCTTGCTGAAGAAATGCGCGCCAGCCGCCCAGGGAGGTGATGTCGCGGGCCCCGGCAAGACCTGCGGTTTCGCAAACGAACCCCTTGACCGCGCTGCCATCGTCCAGAACCACCGTGCCGATGGCCAGGGGCGCCGGCACGCCAGCGATGAAGGTGCCGAAGGCCGCGCGGGGCAGGCCCCAGACCTCGACCGCGATTGCCGCGCCTGAAGGGTCGCGCACGAGGCCCGGCCGCTGCGGCGAACCGCCCGCAAGCGCATGCAGCCGGTAGTGCGGCGCAGTCCTGCAGGTGCGGATCAGCCGCGCGCCAAGGCTTGCAAGCTCGCGGTTCAGGGGAAGGCCCGTCATATGCGCCCCGCACACGGCCAGCGCGACTTCGTCGGGCAGGGCCGTCTCGGGCAACGCGGCCTTGGCGGGGCGGATCCAGCCGGTCGCGCCCATGCGCCCCGCCTCCAGCCCCGCAGCGACGGACGCTGCCAGCGCATCCCGCCCGCCGCGCGCCAGGATAGTGACGCTGCCCGGACGCCCGTCCGGACGGTCGCCAGTCGGCACGGCAATGCCGCACAGGTCCAGCAGGTTGACGAAATTGGTGTAAGTCCCCAGCCGCGCATTCGGCCCGATGGGATCGGCGGCGATCTCGTCCAGCGTCACGAAATACGGAATCGTCGGCACGCACAGCACATCGACCCCGGCCATCGCGCGCAGACAGTCCTTTCGCAGCGCCTCCAGCCGGTAAAAACCCTGGAACGCATCCACCGCGGTCAACCGCAAGCCGGGTTCGAGGATGGCACGGGTCACCGGATGCAGGGTGTCGGGTGCGTTGGTCAACCGGGGGCCGACGGCAGCCACCCTCTCGGCCAGCCAGGCGCCTTCATACAGCATGGCGGCAACCGCGTAGAACGGGGCGAAGTCGATCTCCTCGACCACGGCACCCGTCGCAGCCAGGTCCGCGACGGTTGCCCGGAAATCGGCGGCCTGCACCCTATCGCCAAAGACCTGCAGCGAGGTCGCATCCGGCACCCCGATGCGCAGGTCACGCGTCGACACAAGCGGGCCCGTCGCAGCAGCGCGGGAATAGGCATCCGCCGGATCGACCGCCGCCGCCACGCCAAAGACAGCCCAGGCGTCGGCCACGCTGTGGGCAAAGATCGACATGGTGTCCAGCGTCCGGCAGGCGGGGATCATGCCGGTGGCCGACAGCGTGCCGAGCGTCGGCTTCAGCCCGACCAGGGCGTTCAGCGCGGCAGGCACCCGGCCCGAGCCCGCGGTGTCGGTCCCAAGGGAAAACGCCGCGATCCCGCGCGCCACTGCGACGGCCGGACCCGACGACGATCCCCCCGGCACAAGCGCCGGGTCCAGCGCATTTCTCGGCGCAGGTCCTGGCGTGCGAACACCAACAAGCCCGGTCGCGAACTGGTCAAGATTGGCTTTGCCCAGCACGATGGCCCCCGCTGCCCGCAACCGCGCCACGACGAAGGCATCCTCGGTCGCCATGTAGGACAGGTCCGGGCAGGCCGCCGTCGTCGGCATGCCCGCCACGTCGATGTTGTCCTTGACCACGAAGGGCACGCCCCAAAGCGGGCGCCCATCGGGCAGGCCCAGGGCCGTCGCCTCGGCCAGGGCCAGAGCGTCTGCCCGGTGCAAAAGGATGCCCGGGTCATCGGCTGCATCCAGACGGGCATAGGCCTCGGTCACGACCTCGGCAGGACGCAGCCCCTTCGCATAGGCGTTTGCCAGATCGACAAGCGTGAAGGGAAGCGCGCTGATCATGTCCGAATCCGTCCTGAGTGCCGGCACCCGCTGCCCTTGCATCAAGCCCATTTTCTGCGATGACAAAAAATGCTAATAATGCACCAATGCGGTGCATTAAATGCACCACCCTGGGAGAGTGCCCCTTGCGACACCTGGAATCCCTTCGCCTGATCGAGGCTGCCGCCCGCGCGGGGTCGATCCGCAAGGCCGCCGATGACATGAACATCACCGCCTCGGCCCTCGTCCGCCGGATCAACCGCTTCGAAGAGGAGTTCGGTTCCGAGGTGTTCGAACGGCTGCCATCAGGCGTGCGCCTGAACCCGGCGGGCGAGCTGGTGCTGCAGCATTACCGCGCCACCCTGTCCGACCTTGCGCGCGTCCGGGGGCAGGTGGCCGATCTGGGGGGCGAACGCCGGGGCCATGTGTCGATTGCCTGTTCGCAGGCGCTGCTGCCCTGGTTCCTGCCCCGCCAGATCGCCCGCTACCGAAACCAGCATCCGGGCGTGACCTTCTCCGTCAACGTCCGGGACCGCGCCCGCGCCGAGCGGGAGCTTGCCACCTATTCCAGCGACCTCGCCCTGGTGTTCGAGCCGGTCTATCTGGTGGATTTCCAGGTCATCGCCACGATCCCGCAGCGGGTCAGCGCGGTGATGCGCGCAGACCACCCCTTGGCCCGCAAGGCCGAGTTGCGCCTGCGCGACTGCCTGGATGCACCCCATATCGCGCCGTCCTCAAGCTACGGCGTGCGTCACCTGCTGGACTTCGCGGCGCGCAGGGGATCGCGGCGCGTAGCCCCGGTGGTCGAGACCGAGAGCTTCGAGCTTATTCGCCATTATGTGATCCATGAACAGGTGATCGGCTTCCAGATCCCCATCGGATTGTCGGGGCTGGACGATCCGCGTCTGGTGCTGCGCCGGATTTCCGAGCGTGACCTGCCGACGGGAAGCCTGATCCTTGGCCAGATGCGCGGACGCACGCTGCCCGTGGCCTCGGCGCGATTTGCGATGCAGCTCGCTGCCGCACTGGAGGCCGAGGGGGCCGTCCAGTTCTCGAGGGCTGACGAACCCGAAGCCGAGGATAGCCAACGCCTTGTCGGCCATGATCGAAAGACTGCCCGCAAAGGGATCGCTTAGGATACACTCGATCACCTTTTGCTGCGGTGTCTTCTTCGCGGGCATGGGGCCGTCGTAGCACCCGTCCTGATCGGGCACGCCCCAACCGACGCCATCGGCACGAAACTCATAGAGACGGGTGCCCCTTCATCGCCCGCAGCACCGCGTCCCGCCGCTCGGCCGGTGTCGTCAGGGCTTTCCCAGGAGATCCTTCAGAACCACGTTGTCCAGCATGACATCCGCCACCAGGCGTTTCAGCTTGGCGTTCTCGTCCTCAAGCTGCTTCAGGCGTTTGGTGTCCGACAGGTCCATCCCGTCGTATCTGACCTTCAACGTGCAGAACGTTGGCGGGCTCAGCCCGTGCTTCCCGCAAAAATCAGCGGTCAGCAAACCCGCCTCCTGCTCTTTGATCATCCCGATAATCTGCGCCTCGGTGAAACGGCTTTCCCTCATCTTGTCTGCTCCTTCAGGTTGGGCAGACTCTACATCACAGCGAGGGAACTTCCGGGGGGCAGGTCACTTCGCGTCGCCGCAGTGCATCAACCCCGCGCCAGCCGCCGCAAATCGTAGGTTCGGGCTGAAGCGTCCCGCTATTCGAACAGGTCGATCTCTTCGTTGATCTGGTCGATGACGCCCAGACGCTGCAGTGCCGGCTCTCCGGCCCGGCCGATATACGCCACCGCCAAAAGCCGGACCAGGCTGGCCAGCGTCGTGTGCGTCGGAAGCGCCCCGTAGGTTGCCACATGGCTTCCGATCGCCAGACGGGAAAACCGCTGGGCGCGGGCGAGGTAGCGATGGTCGGTCAGGGTGATCACGTTCATCCGCGACGTGCGTGCATAGGCCGTCAGGGCCGACTGGAACTTTGGCCGCGGATCAAGTGTCAAAAGCAGTAGCACATCGCGCGGTCCCGTCATGGCCAGGTCTTCGGCCCAAGCGCCAGGACTGGCCGCAAGCAGGTGAACGTCGGAACGCAGCCTTGCAAAAGTCAGTCGGGCCAGACGCGCAAGCCCTTCCTCGGCACCAAACCCCATGCACCAGACGCGCGGCGCATCAAGGATCAGGCGCGCGGCCTCGGTCAGAAGGTCGGGGCGCATTTCCTCGAACGTGCGGGTAAGGTTCAAGAGTTCCAGTTCGAGATGATCGGAGATCGAGCGTCCCAGCGCCCCCGTGTCTGTCGCTGCCCGCGAATAGGCATAGGGCTGTGTGCGGTTGCGTTCTTCTCGCGCCTGGGTGCGAGCCTCGTCGAAATCGGTGTACCCGAGATTGCGGAAAAAGCGGGCCGTGGTGGCCTTGGACACCCCGGCCAGCGCCGAAAGCTCGGTTGCACTGTGGGTTTCGATCAGCGCCTGATTCTCCAGCAGGAGGACGGCCAGATTCTGCTCGGACTTCGTCAGCCGAGATATTCTCTCTTGAATTCTGAGTGTTAGCCGTGTCGCCATTTGCCTTTCTTTTGCGCATCTGCGCGCTTGCTTTTGTGAAACTGTCGTTTCAATGTGATGAAACAGTGAAATGAGCCGGGCCGATCATGTCTAAATCGAAGATCATCCGCCAGCAGATTTGGTCGAAGCTGCACCATGTGGCCAGGCCCGACACGCGCTTCCACATGAATTTCGCCGAAGTGATCCCCGATTTCGCAGGGTCGGAAGCAGCGACCGGGCATCTTGTGACGATGCCCGCCTACCAGAAGACCAGCTTCGCCTTCATCACCCCGGACAACTGCCTGGTGGACCTGCGCCGCCGGATGATCGCGGCGGGCAAGCCCTTCGTCATGTCCACCTATGGCATCTATCGCGGCTTTCTGTTGATGGAGCCGGGAATGGTGCCGCCGGGGGCAGAACTGTACGCCGCCTGGCTGGACGGGATGGAACACTTCGCCCGGCCCATCTCGCTGGAAGAGGTTGCCCGGCGCGGACGGTTCGACTTCATGGTCACCGGCGCTTCGGCCGTTTCGGTCGACGGCGTGCGCTTCGGCAAGGGGCACGGGTTCTTCGACCTGGAATGGGGCATGTTCACCGACCTGGGCCTGGTCGACGAAACGACGCCCGTGGTCGCCGTGGTGCATGACTGCCAGCTGGTGCAGGAAAAGCTGACCCCGTCCGAGACCGACATCCTTGTCGACTGGATCGCCACGCCCTCCGGCCTGCACAAGGTCGAACGCCGCGCCAAGCGGCCGTCGGGCGTGAAGTGGAACCTTCTGGAACCGCAACAGATCGCCAACACCCCGCCGTTGCAGGAACTGCAGCGGATCCAGGGGATCGCCTGATGTTCAACCCTTCAACCAACAGGACCGCCGCCATGAGAGTCTCGCTTTCCCGCCGATCCTTCCTGTCCACCGCCGCTGCCGCCTCGGCGCTGCCGTTCGCGCCACGCATGGCGCGCGCCGCCACGCCCTTCACCATGCAGGCGGCCTGGATCAACGATGCCGAATTCGCCGGCTATTTCCTGGCGATTGACAAGGGCTACTACACGGCCGAGGGGCTGGAGCTGACCTATCTTTCCGGCGGGCCGGACGTGATCCCCGAAAGCACGATCGTCGCGGGGCGGGCCGACCTGGCGCTGACCACGCCGGACACGACGATCAAGGCGATCACCGAACAGGGTGCCAAATTCAAGATCATCGGCGCGCAGTATCAGAAGAACCCGATCGGCATCGTCAGCCTGAAGAAGGCACCGATCACCACCCCGGCGGAGATGGTCGGCAAGACCATCGCCGTGCCGCCGGTGAACACGATCAGCGTCGAGGCGGTGCTGGCCGCCAACAACATCGACCGCGCCAGCGTGAACATCGTGCCCTACGCCTATGACCCGACCCCGCTCATCAAGGGCGAGATCGACGCCAGCCTCGATTTCACGACGAACGTGCCCTACACCATTGCCCAGGCCGGCGAGGAGGCTGTGTCCTTCCTCCTGTATGATTTCGGCTACACGATCTACAACGACACCGTCGTCGTGACCGAGGATGTTCTGGCCGCCAAACGCAAGGAACTGGTCGCCTGGCTGCGCGCCAGCCGCAAGGGCTGGGACGAGAACTTCGTCGATCCCGCCGCCTGGCCACCGAAATGGGCCGACACCCATTTCGCCGGCACCGGCCGCACGATCGAGAACGAGGTCTTCTTCAACACCGCCCAGAAACCGCTCATCGAAGCCGCGACCGGCATCTTCTCGATGACGGAAGAAGGCATCGCCGGCAACATCGAGGCGCTGTCGAAGGTCGGGATCAAGGCCACGCGCGAGATGTTCGACACCACGCTACTGGAAGAGATCTGATGACGGCACCCGCAGGGATCACTCTGTCCGGCCTGTCCAAGACCTTCCACGGTCGCGGCAAGCGGGTAGAGGCCCTGCGGGAAGTCACCCTGACCTGCGCGCCCGGCAGCTTCACCGCGCTGATCGGGCCTTCGGGCTGCGGCAAGTCCACCGTCCTGCGCGCCGCGCTGGGGCTGGAGCCGCTGGAAGCGGGAAAGGTGGAAATCGGCGGACAGACCCCGCAGCGGGCGACGGCGGCGGGCATCACCGGCGTCGCGTTCCAGGATGCGGGGCTCTTGCCGTGGCGGACAGTGACGCGCAACATCGCCCTGCCGCTGGAGGTGCTGGGGCGCGATGTCGGTCCTGCGGCGGGCCGTATCCGCGATCTGATCGCGCTGGTGGGACTGAAAGGGTATGAGGATGCGCTGCCGGGCGAGTTGTCTGGCGGAATGCGGCAGCGCGTCGCCATCGCCCGCGCGCTGGTCAGCGAGCCCCGCGTGCTGTTTCTGGACGAACCCTTCGGCGCGCTTGACCAGATCCTGCGGCGTCAGATGAACATCGAATTGCAGCGCATCTGGGCGAAAACCGGCGTCACGACGCTGCTGGTCACCCACGGCATCGACGAGGCGGTCTTTCTGGCCGACCGTGTCGCCGTCATGCAGTCGGTTCCGGGCCGGATCGTGGATGTGGTGGACACCGACCTGCCCCGCCCCCGCGATGCGGCACTGTTCGCAGCCCCGCATTTCCATGAGCTTTGCGACCGGATTGCCGGGGTGTTGCATGGCGCCTGACCTGCGCCGCTGGCTGCCCCCGGTCCTGCTGCTGGCGGCATGGGAAATTGCGGGGCAGCTGGATATCGTGGCCTCGGGCGCATTGCCGGCGCTGTCGGAGATCCTCGGCCGGCTCTGGGTGGACCGGGCGGACTATCCGGCGCATGTCATGGCGACGCTGCTCGCCTCGGGCGCGGGCTTTGCGATCGGCAACCTGATCGCGGTGCTGGCCGGGCTTTTGTTCGTGATGTCACCCGTGGCCGAGCGTCTGTCGCGCGGGCTGAACATCGCCATTTTCGCCCTGCCGCCCATTGCCATCGCCCCGATCCTGACCCTGACGCTGGAGGGGATGACGCCCCGCATCGTGCTGGCGGCGCTGGGAGTCTATTTCGTCACCATGCAGGCGACCGTCACGGGCCTGACGCACTATGACAGCCGCGCCGCGGATGTCGTGCGCGCCTATGGCGGCGGCCGGGGAGCCGTGCTTCGGCTGATCCGCCTGCGCGGCGCGGTTCCGGCGATCCTGTCGGGATTTCGCGTCGCGGCCCCGAACGCCGTCCTCGGCGCGATCCTGGCCGAGTTCGGCGGCGGCGGACGCTTCGGCCTGGGCGCCTACCTCCTCGGCTCGCTGGGGCGAGGAGAGCCTGACCGCCTCTGGGGCATCGGTCTGGTGGCAACCCTGATCGCGGGCCTGTCCTATGCCGTCTTCGCGCTGATCTCGCGCCGGATGCTCGGCGCGTCGATCGCGCTCAGCCTGAACCCCGCCGCACCCCCTTCGGTGCAGCTGGAACAGGCATCCTTGCTGCTGGTCGTCGGGGCGGTCCTGATGCCATTCGCCGTCTGGTGGGCGATCCTCTGGGCGTTGCGGGTGCCCGAGATGCTGGGCAAGACCCCTTGGGGCGTCGTCGATTACCTGTTTCTTGCCCAGACTGCGCCCACGGCGCAAGCGCGGCTTCTGGCGGCCTTGGTTCAGACACTGCCGATCACCCTTGTCGGCATGGCGGCAGGGCTGGCCTTCGCCTTCGCCCTGGCCGTGGCCGGACGCCTGACGCCCGCCTTCACCCGCGCCTTCCTGCCGGTGGCGCTGGTCACGCAGACCATGCCGCTCGTCGCGCTTACCCCGCTTCTGGTCCTCCTTCTGGGGCGTGGCACGGCGGTGACGCTGTGGATCACCATCTCTGTCACCTTCTTCCCGGCCTATGTGATGATCGCGCAGGGCATCGCCCAGGTGCCCCGCGCCGCGCTGGAACTGCCGCGCGCCTATGGCGCGACGGGATGGAGGGAGCTGCGGCTCGTCGCCCTGCCAGCCTCGATCCCCTGGCTGTTTGCCGCCGTCCGCCTCACAGCGCCGCGTGCGCTGCTGGGCGTGATGATCGCCGAGTGGCTGGCGACGGGGCGAGGGCTTGGCAACCTTTTGAACCAGTCACGGGGCTATCTGGATTTCGGCATGATCTGGACCGTCGCGGTGGTCAGCGTGGTGATCTCGGTCGGCTTCTACCTTCTGGCCAGTTGGCTGGAGACACTGGTTCTGAGACGGATGGGTATGGCACTGCGGGAATAGGTTCGAGCGGGCGGTTCATGCGCCGTCTGGATGCCCGGGACCCGAACCGATCAACTTGGCCATCTGGGCCGCAGCCTGGTCGGTATCGCCGGACTCGATCGCCCGCACCAGAGATTCGTAAAGACGGGAATTCGGCTCACTCAGTCCTTCGGACGGGGCCCGGCGTTCCTCATCCAGACGGGCAACGACGGAAACCGCTACCCCCAACTCCAGCACCGCCGAGGACGCGCGCAGGAACGGATTGCCCGAGGCCTCGGCCACGACACGGTGGATTTCGAATTCCGCAAGGGCAAACGGCTCTGGCTGGTGGGACATCGCCGCGCGCTGGTTCAACCAGTAGTGCAGCAACCTTACGTGCTCGGCCTCGCGGTGCAGCGCCGCAAGCCGCGCGGCCTGAACTTCAAGGCTTCGGCGCACGACATGCAGCGAAGCGAAAAAGGCGGGCGAGGGACCACTTTCCAACTTCCAGGTAAGGACCTGGCGGTCATAGAGGTTCCATCGCGACTGCGGCAGGACTCGTGTGCCGACCTTGGCTCGTGGCTCGAGCAGGCCCTTCGCTTCCAGCGTCTTGAAGGCTTCGCGCAGGACGGTGCGCGAAACACCGAACCGGTCCATCATCTCGGCATCGCTTGGCAGGACCGAACCGACCGGCATTTCACCTGCGACGATGGCGCGACCGACCTCGTTGATCACGTAGGAATGGAAGTTTTGCGCCACCTGCCGCCCGGAGAGCGTTCGGATCAGGCTCCCCGGTTCGCTCACGGCATCAGGTCCAAGGTTTGAAGGTTCGGCGCGACCCGGCCCGAAAGACAAGCCGCTGCAGCACGATGAACATAAACAACAGCACGCCGACTACAATCTTCGTCCACCAACTGGACAAGCTTCCATCAAAGACGATGTAGGTTTGCACCAATCCCTGCAACATGACGCCGATGAATGTGCCGGCGACGAAGCCGTAGCCCCCGGTCAGAAGCGTGCCGCCAATGACGACGGCGGCGATGGCGTCCAGCTCGACACCCAGGGCATTCAGCGAATACCCGGCGGAGGTGTAAAGCGAGAACACGACTCCGGCCAGTCCGGCAAGAAAGGACGACAGCGCGTAGATCGCGATGGTCGTGCGGGCCACCGGAACCCCCATCAGGGCGGCCGAGGTTTCCGACCCGCCGATCGCGTAGACGTTCGAACCGAACCGGGTGCGGTGGGCCAGCACGATTGCCACCGCGAAAACGGCCAGCATGATCATGCCCACCACAGTAAGCCGTCCCCCGCCGGGCAACAGGATGTAGCTTTTCGAAACGGCGGTGTAGAACTCATGCTCGATCCCGATGCTGTCGGGCGACAGCACCGATGCACCGCCCCGGGCAAGGAACATGCCCGCCAGCGTCACGATGAAACTGGGCACCTTCAGATAGTGGATCGCCGCCCCCATGATGGCGCCGAAACTTGTGGCGACCGCGAGGGCAATGGCGAATGCGACGAGCGGGTGCAGCTTAAACCACATGATCAGCACGGCAATCAGCACTGTGGTGAAGCCGATCACCGCCCCGACGGACAAATCGATTCCGCCCGAAAGGATCACGAAGGTCATGCCGACGGCGGCAATTCCTAGGAAGGCATTGTCAGTCAGAAAGTTCCCGAGGACCCGGGTCGAGAACATCGCGGGGAACTGCAGGATCGCCAGCAGATAGGCAAACAGAAAGATCAGGGCGGTGGCCAGCAGGGGCCGCAGGCTTCGGTTCATTTCTCGTTCCCAGAGGCGGGGCGGCGGCGCAGTAGCTGCGCCGAAAGGGGCGATTGCAGGATCAGGATCACGATGATCACGGCGGATTTGACCACCAGGTTGAACTGCGGCGAAAATCCCGAAATCAGGATGCCGGTGTTCATTGCCTGGATGATGGTCGCGCCAAGCACGGCCATCGGTATGGAAAACCGCCCGCCCAACAGCGAGGTGCCGCCGATGACGACGGCAAGGATCGCGTCCAGTTCCAGCCAGAGTCCGGCGTTGTTGGCGTCGGCCCCGCGGATGTCGCCGGCGACGATCAGCCCGGCGATGGCCGCGCAGAAGCCCGCGAAGGTGTAGACGATCAGCAGCAGCGCATTGGCCGAAAGCCCGGCAAAGCGCGCGGCGGACCGGTTCACGCCCACCGCCTCGATCAGCAGGCCGAGGGCGGTCTTGCGGACGATCAGCGTGGCCAGAACCATCAGGATCGCGGCAATCACGACCGGCATCGGAAAGCCGAGGAACGATCCGGTGCCGATGAAGATCAGCACCGGGTCCGAGAAGGTGACGATGTAGCCCTCGGTGATCAGCTGCGCGAGGCCGCGTCCGGCGACCATCAGGACCAGCGTCGCGATGATCGGCTGGATATCCAGCAGCGTCACCAGGATGCCATTCCACAGACCGCAGACCAGACCGGCACCAAGGGCGGCCAGCACGGCAAGCCATGCGGGCAAGCCCGACGTCACCATGACCGCAGCGACCGCGCCGGAAATCGCCATGACCGCGCCGACCGACAGATCCACGCCCTTGGTCGCAATCACCATCGTCATGCCGATTGCCAGGATCGCGACCGGCGCGCCGCGGTTGAGGACGTCGATCAGGCTGCCGAAGAAGCGGCTGTCCTGCCAGGTGATGCTGAAGAAACCGGGAAACAGCAGCCAGTTGACCAGCAGGACCGCCACCAGCGCGATGACCTGCGGCCGCGTCAGGACATGCGCCAACGGCCGCGAGGGCGGCAGCGGCGGTTTCGAGGTCGGCCGGATGTCAACAGTCGGTCGGGTCACGGGCGGGCCTCTCGGGCGGCAGCGGGTGGGGTTCCGGCAATCGCCTGGACGATCGCGTCGGGGGCGATGTCGTCGCCTGAAAGTTCCGCCACCATCTCGCGGTCACGCATCACGACGACGCGGTTGGAATAGGCTACGACCTCGTCCAGCTCCGACGAGATGACGAAAAGCGCCAGACCCTCTTCGCGCAGGCGGTTGATGGTGCGGACGATCTCGGCATGGGCGCCGACATCGATGCCGCGTGTCGGCTCGTCCAGGATCAGGAAGGTCGGATCGATCGCCAGCCAGCGGGCCAGGATCACCTTCTGCTGATTGCCCCCCGACAGAAGCCTGACCGGCATGTCATGGTTCGCCGCGCGAATATCCAGCGCTTCGGCATAGCGACCGGCAAGCTCGACCTGATCCTCGCGGTTCAGGGCCTTGAACCAGCCCAGCTTGGCCTGCAGCGCGATGATGATGTTTTCGCGGACGGAAAGGTCACCGAAGATGCCGTCGATCTTGCGGTCCTCCGGGCAGAAGCCGAAGCCGGCGGCGACGGCCTGAACCGGATTGCGGATGGTCACCGGTTTGCCATCGACATGGAATGTCCCGCGCTCGGCCGCGTCGATACCGAACATCAGGCGGGCAACCTCGGTGCGGCCCGACCCGAGCAGGCCCGCCACCCCGACAACTTCGCCCTCGTGGACCGTAAGGTCGAAGGGCGCCACGCCCTTGCGGCCGACATCCTGAAACCGCACCCGCACCGAGCCGCGGATGCCCCCGGCCAGCGCCGTTGGATGATGCTCGAAGGCGACGTCCTTTCCCAGCATCATGCGAACCACGCTGGTGGTGTTCAGCGCGTCCAGCGCCTGGGTCGCCACCTTCTTGCCATTGCGCAGAATGGTCACGCGATCGGCGATTTCGAAAACCTGGTCGAGGAAATGGGTGATGAAGATGATGGCCAGACCCTTCGCCTTCAGCCCGCGCACAACCTCGAACAGGCGCTGCACCTCGTTGCGGTCAAGACTGGCGGTGGGTTCGTCAAGGACGAGCACCTTGCCCGAAAGTTCGACCGCCCGGGCAATGGCGACGATCTGCTGAACCGCGACCGAGAACTCGGAAAGCCCGGCGCGAACGTCGATGTCGAGGCCATACCGCGCGAGAAGTTCGCGCGCGGCGGTGTCGATCCTTTGATGATCGACGAGGCCGAAACGGGTGGGCTGGCGGCCAAGGAACAGGTTCTCGGACACGGATCGGTTCGGCAGCAGGTTCACTTCCTGGTAGACCGTACCGATCCCGTAGCTTTGCCCGTGCAAGGGATCGCGCAGGGTGATCGGCTGGCTGTCAAGAAGGACTTCACCCGAATCGGGGTGATACGCACCGGTCAGGATCTTGATGAGCGTGGACTTGCCTGCGCCGTTTTCGCCCAGAAGGGCATGAACTTCGCCCCGACGCGCGGAAAAGTCCACATTGTCCAGCGCCCGATGCTGGCCAAACACCTTGACGATGCCGCGTGCTTCCAACACGGGCGCAGCTTCGTTCTCTGTCATGGCCTTGCCCCCCGATCCGTCAGACATTCCGCTTATCGCGCGGATAAAGCAATTCCGCCGGGCGAAGGTGCGAAGCCTTCGCCCGGCGGTGGTCCTGGCGGAGGAAACTAGTATCCAAGACCTTTCCGGCGGTCGTATTCGCCCTGCGGATCGTCCGCCGGGGTATAGAGTTTAGATTCGGTGATGATGAACTTTTCGGGCAGGGTACCGCCGTCGAAGAACGCGTCCAGCGCCGCAAACGCAGGACCGGCCATGTTGGGTGTCAACTCGACCGTCGCGTTCGCTTCACCTGCAACCATCGCGGCAAAGATATCGGGTACCGCGTCGATCGACACGACCAGAATGTCGCTGCCCGGCTTCAGACCTGCGTCCTTGATCGCCTGGATCGCGCCCACGGCCATGTCGTCATTGTGGGCGTAGACGGCGCAGATGTTCTTGCCGCCGTCTTCGGCCTTGATGAAGCCTTCCATGACTTCCTTGCCCTTGGACCGGGTGAAATCGCCGGTCTGGCTGCGGGTGATGGTCAGGTTGGCCTTGCCCGCCAGCGCTTCTTCAAAGCCCTGCTTGCGGTTGATCGCGGGCGACGATCCGACGGTGCCCTGCAGCTCGACCACGTTGCACTGCTTGTCGCCGACGGCGTTCACCAGCCATTCGCCGGCAACGCGGCCTTCCTTGACCTGGTCGGACGCGACCGAGGTCAGATACAGATCCTCCGGCCCCTCGATGCCGCGGTCCAGCAGGACGACGGGGATGTTCGCGTCCTTGGCTTCGGTCAGCACCTCATCCCAGCCGGTGGCAACGACCGGAGCCACGAGGATCGCATCGACACCCTGGGCGATGAAGCCGCGGATCGCCTTGATCTGGTTCTCCTGTTTCTGCTGCGCATCGGCAAACTTGAGGTTGATGCCCAACTCGGCCGCGACCGACTTGGTCACGCTGGTCTCGGCCGCGCGCCAACCGGATTCAGACCCGATCTGCGAGAAGCCGATGACTTTGCCGGCCAGTCCTTCGGCATAGGCTGCCGAAAGCAACAGGCCGCTCAGTCCCGCGCCAAGCGCGAGAGTCTTGAAAGCTTTCATGATTTTCCTCCCAGTGGAACCCTTGGCCACTCTCCTCAGGTGGCTGGGACCACGGTATCAAAAGTATTACTGTATGCAAGCGTTCCGTTCACGGCACCGTGTTTTTCATCCGAGCTGAGGCAAGAGGCTTCGATGTGACCCCCGTCTTCGTTTCCATCGATCCCGACCGCGATACGCCCGGGGCTCTGCTCTGGCCGGCGACGCGTCGAACATGCATCCGAAACCTATCGCACCGGCTGGCAGCGAAGGTCAGGTCAAGGCGGTCACCGGCCTGCACGACCTTCGGCGCAAAGCGCGATGCCGCGGACGAAGTCCACCTGATGGACCATTCGACCCTCACCCATCTGATGGTGCCCGGCACCGGCGTTGTGGATTTCTTCCGCCGCGAGATTACATCCGATCAAATGGCGGAAAGCGTTGCTTGTTTTGTCGGGGCGGGCAAAGCTGCGACGTGACGCGCGCTGGAAGAGCAGGACAGACGCATGACCGAAGACCTCGACGCCGACCTTGGCCCGGACCGCACGCTGTTGCTGGTCGATGACGACGAACCCTTCGTGAAACGCCTTGCCAAGGCCATGGAAAAGCGTGGTTTTCTGCCAGAGACTGCGCAGAGTGTCGCCGAAGGCCGGGCCAAGGCGATTGCCCGCCCTCCCGCCTATGCCGTGGTCGATCTGCGGCTGGAAGACGGCAACGGGCTGGAAGTGATCGAGACGCTGCACGAAAGGCGCCCCTCCTGTCGCGTGGTGGTGCTGACCGGCTATGGCGCGATCGCGACAGCCGTCGCGGCCGTGAAGATCGGCGCGATCGACTATCTTTCCAAGCCCGCCGATGCCAATGATGTGACGAATGCGCTGCTTGCCCGAGGAGGAAATCTGCCGGAACCTTCCGAAAACCCGATGTCGGCTGACCGTGTTCGTTGGGAGCATATCCAGCGTGTCTACGAAATGTGCGACAGAAATGTCTCCGAAACGGCGCGCAGACTTTCGATGCACCGCCGCACCTTGCAGCGCATTCTTGCAAAGCGCAGCCCGAAGTAATTGACGCTTCTTGCACTGTTGCGGCATTGCGCCTATTGAGAGCGCGTCTTTGTCCGAGGAGGATCAGACGTTGAAAATCGACTTGAATAGCCTTTCCCTGAAAGACCTGAAGGATCTGCAATCGCAGGTCGCAAGGGCGATTTCCGGATATGAAGATCGCCGCAAGAAGGAACTGATTGCGGAACTGGATGAAATTGCCAAGGCCAAGGGCTTTTCGTTTGCCGAACTGACCGGTGCCGTCCCGGGCCGGAAGCGGTCACCCTCCGTCGCGAAATATGCGAATCCGGCGAATGCAGCCGACACCTGGTCGGGTCGCGGTCGCAAGCCGCGCTGGTTCTCCGAGGCGCTGGCCAGGGGGAAGAAGCCGGAAGACCTGGCGATCTGAGCGTCCGCTCCGGGATCGCAGCCATTTGAGGAATGCCCGGGCTGCAGCCAGCTTTGACCCGGGCAGCGTCACCACGAAACAGGTCGGCAGCTTGTCGTGGCTTTCCTGCGCACCGCGCAGGCGGCCGTCAGCACCGTCTGACCCGATCAGCGCCACGCATTCGATCACCAGTCCCAACCCCTGCCGCGCGGCGGCAACGGCCATCCTGGCACCGCCCGGCAAAGTCAGGTCGCGGTTCCCGATCAGGAATTTTGCCCCGGCAAAGATCATCCGGGCCGGAGACGCCTTCACTCCCGGCCGGCCGCCGCCGCCATGGCCGCCGCCAAGATCCATCCGTTCGCACTCCAGGCCGACGACAGTGCTGTCGGACTGCAGGAACTGCCGGGGCCCCGGGCCTTGAAATCGCGCAGACGGGGCATCGGCCATTGCGCCGCAAAGCTGCCCCGCCGTCTGCCTGCGCTCGAGAGGGCCGGGGGACGCGATACCGCCGAATACTTCTGGGCACAGGGGCACCCGTCGCCGTCAATCGCAAGCCGCCAGAAGCCGGGCGACGGTCGCGGCATAATCTGCCCGCACCTCGGCGGGCGGACGTAGCCGTATTTCCAGCCGGTGCAGCACATCGGGCAGCGGACGACCGAACAGCTTGTCGGCCTCTGCCTCGTGAAACCCGGCGATCCGCACCGCCTCCAGCCAGGCCGAAACCTTGTCCGCCGCCTTGATCGCCTTCTTGATCGGCGCAGGCAGGATCGCAGGCAGGCCAAAGCGCAGATGCACCGCCGCCGTCAGCCGTTCATCCAAAGCGCCATAGCCCGGACCCACGGCCGCCTTCACCGGGCTGATCATGTCACCGATCACATATTCCGGCGCATCGTGCAGCAGCGCCGCCAGCCGCCACTTCGCGGCGATCCCAGGACTAAGGCGGGAAAAGATCTCTTCGACCAGCAGGGAATGCTCCGCCACCGAAAAGGGCCAGTCGCCTTCGGTCTGCCCGTTCCACCGCGCAACGAAGGCAAGCCCATGCGCGATGTCCTCGATCTCGATGTCCAGCGGCGTGGGGTCCAGCAGGTCAAGACGCCGCCCGGACAGCATGCGCTGCCACGCCCTGGGTTGTTTGGTCGATGCGGGTGCCATGGGAACCTCCGCCCCCATGGCTAGCCAGCGACCCGCGCTTCGGCAAGTCTCAGATCTTCAGCACCACCCGCCCGTCGATCTGTCCCGCCTTCATCCGCTCGAAGATCGCGTTGATGTTTTCCAGCCTGTCCCAGCTGAAGTGCGTGGCGACCTTGCCTTCACCGGCGAATTCCAGCGCCTCGCGCAGATCGTTCCGCGTGCCGACGATCGAGCCGCGCACGGTGATGCGTTTCAGCACGATCTCGAAGATCGGCAGCGGGAAGTCGCCGGGCGGCAGGCCGACCAGCGACATGAAGCCGCCGCGCCGCAGCATGCCGACCGCCTGCGAAAAGGCCGAGTTCGACACCGCCGTCACCAGCACTCCATGCACCCCGCCAAGCTGCGTCTGCAGCTCCTTCGCCGGGTCCGTGTCGACAGCGTTGATCGTGACATCGGCCCCCAGATCGCGGGCCAGCTTCAGCTTGTCCTCGGCGATGTCCACCGCCACCACATGCAAGCCCATCGCCTTGGCATATTGCACCGCCATATGTCCCAGACCGCCGATTCCCGAGATTGCGACCCACTGGCCCGGCTTGGCCTCGGTTTCCTTCAGCCCCTTGTAGACGGTGACGCCTGCGCACAGGACCGGTGCCGCGGGCCCCCAGTCAAGGCCGGACGGCAGCTGCCCGACATAGTTCGCCTCGGCCTGCACATACTCGGCATAGCCGCCATCGACGGTATAGCCGGTCATCTGCTGGCTTTCGCACAAAGTCTCCCACCCGCCGACGCAATACGGGCAACGGCCGCAGGCGCTATGAAGCCAGGGCGCCCCCACGCGGTCGCCTTCCTTCAGATGGGTGACGCCCGCGCCGACCGCTGCAACTTCTCCCACACCCTCATGGCCCGGAATGAAGGGCGCGGTCGGCTTCACCGGCCAGTCGCCGTTGGCGGCGTGCAGGTCGGTGTGGCAGACGCCCGAGGCGCGGACGCGGATCAGCACCTGCCCCCGGCCGACCGAGGGTACCGGTACCTCGCGGATTTCCAGGGGTTTCCCCAGGGCGGTCACAACCGCCGCCTTCATCGTTCTTGGCAAGCTCATCGGTATCTCCTGCGTTTGGGTCTCGACTCTCGGGAAAGCCTAAGCCTGCCCGAAGAACCGGACGTTGATCTGCCGCAATGCGGCGGAATTGCCCAAGCGGGTGGCCTGTGCTATCTGCCCGCCTGACCATGGATAAGGAGTGCGGCGCATGCCGAAAGATTACATCGTCAAGGACATCGCCCTCGCCGAATTCGGCCGCAAGGAACTGACCATCGCCGAAACCGAAATGCCCGGCCTGATGGCCTGCCGCGAGGAGTTCGGCACGACAAAGCCGCTGAAAGGCGCGCGCATCGTCGGCTCCCTGCACATGACGATC
>FWPV01004890.1_pt1 | contig 27492 bp, 37 predicted proteins | sample 2228371 | NCBI WGS metagenome assembly FWPV01 (sample SAMEA103939776, study PRJEB20133) | metagenome
GACCTGGGCGGAGTCGAACCGCCTACCTCTTCATTGCAAATGAAGTGTTCAACCAGCTAAACTTCAGGCCCCCGGGGTTCTATTTTGGTTCGACCACAATAAACCAGATCCTAGCTGGAAATAATATCGTAAAGCAAACTGAAGGCCGCTACGAAGTGTTTAGATGAATAAATACATTAAATAAAGCTTTTTTCATTATTATGGAAAAATATCACTTCAGAAGGTATCCTTCAGTTTACCTTCCAATTTATTTTCACAATCTATTATATTCTAACAATAAATGTCATTTTGTCAATAACCAAGCAGGGAGTAAATCCTCTTTCAAAGGTAAAGAGCTACAGTCATATTCCAAAAAGCATGAACAAGAATCGGTAAAACTAAAGATTTGCGAAGTGAAAAAAGATAGCAATTAGTAATGCCCAAAAGAAGAATTGATATTGGATAGATAAGCAAAGAAAATTCCATCAGATGCAGTCGAGTAAACATAATCGGGATATGGAGAAGCAAAAACAAAAAGCTTGAGGTAAAAGCAGAGCCGAATTGTCTGCCGGATATTAAATACAGTCGGTTATATAAATAACCTCTACCCAGTATTTCTTCCCAAAGAGAAGAAAATATATTCAATATCAAAAAAGGGATAATGCCTCCGCTAACTTTGACAGATAAAAGCGGCAGAAATGAGAATTTTCCATACTTAAGATAATTTGTAAAAAGTCCCTCAAGAGCGAAAAGAACTCCTATTACTACTCCGAGATAAAGATCGAGAAATATATTTTTAAAATCTGTATCAAAGCCTAGATCTTTTATCTTTTTCTTTTCCTTATATAACACAACAAATATCACCGGCAGGGTAAAAATCAGAGGTTTAACAAAAAATTCATCAACTCCTTCTGGAAGATAGAATTTTGCTCGATAAATAGCCCAAACTATAAATATCAGAAACCAGACGATAAACACCTGGTGCTTCATAAATCCATTGTATGCACAACGAAACAAAAATTACAAGCAAGATTTTAAAACCAAACTAATAACTTTCAAAGTGCAAACTAAAAGACAAAAACATAACTAAAGATTCAAAATATAGCAATATGAGAAGTGATGTTTTGCCATTTCGATTAAAATTTGTGCGGTTGGATTAGATTTTGCGAGAACTGCAGGGAAACAACTTCTGCTTTGCAAGCAGAAAAATTTTGCCTACGAGCGAAAAATCAGACCTGCAACTTCAATCCCTTATCTCAAATCCAAAAAACTCTCCTTTTGCCTCTTTCCACTTCTCCTCCACTCTTTCTACCCAAGCTACCTCCGGACCTTGATGGCAGAGTTTGATCATTTTTTTGATGTCATTTTCCTCTCCCTCAAAAACAGCTTCGACAGTTTTGTAGTCAGCATTTCTCACCCATCCAGTCAGACCCAAACTCCTGGCTTGTCTTACCGTCCAGGATCTAAATCCTACTCCTGTCACATCTCCTCTAATAAAAACATGAGCCTGTTTCATATTAAAATGGTATATCTTTTATCTTTTTCTTTTCTTTTTTATTTTTTTTATTATTATCCCATGCTCCCAGCTGTTTTAGCTTCCACATAAAAAGCGCCCCTTTTCTCTTGAAGTTGGAATCCTTCGTATACGAAAGAGCTTTTTCCAACAATGCTCTTGGCAGTGTTTTAGCAAGTTTAATATAGAGGGCTTTGTGTTTGATATCGTTTAGCTGTTCTGATAGGTATATTCCATATGATTGGAATTCGCGGGAAATATACTTATCCTCCAGCGGATTAAATTTATTCAGAATATCAGCAATCGTCTGCATATAAAAAGAGTATCGCGCATTAAGTATAATAAATGAGAAATGACTTTTTAAAATACCTGCTGTCTACTATCTATTATCTCTTTTACTAAGTATAACGATAAGACATAGAAAATTAAATCCCTAGTTTGATAAATAACTTGCATATTTGTTTAAATGTATAGATCACGCCAAAAAATAGTTTTTTTTGTTATCTAGTCGAGGAAAATATTATCACAAGCTCAAACATTAGAGGTCGCGATAAGTTGTTATCAAAAAAATATCTTGCCTTTTAATTCTATATACTTTTCGCTTCTGTCCTAGTTGTATCTGTTCATGGCAGTTTTAATATCTTTTTCGACGGCAAGCTCCAACGCTTTAACTGATTTTCTGATCAGCTTCTTCACTTCTCCTCCTTCTGTGTCTTTAAAAGGAGATAGCACATATTTTTCTATCTCTCTCCGGTGAAGATTAAAATCGGCGCTGTGCTGAATATTTAATTTCCCTCGTCCGATACCCAATCTAAATCTAATAAATTCAGCTTTTCCCAAACTCTTGATTATTGAATCAACCCCGTTGTGTCCGGCGCTTCCTCCGCCTACTCTAATTCTTATTTTACCAAGAGGCAGATCAATGTCGTCATGTATTACCCATAAGTCGCTTGGATCAATCTTATAAAAACTCACCAGCCGCACGACGCTTAAACCAGATTTATTCATATAGGTTTGAGGTTTGACAAAAAGCAAGTCTTGATTGACTCTGCAAATTTCTGCTAAAAATTTATCTTCTTTTACCCAAGATTTCTCTGATCTGGTAATCGGCAGCAAATTTTTTACTATTTTTTCCACCACCATAAAACCAATATTATGGCGTGTATATCTATACTTTCCTCCGGGGTTGCCTAAACCAACTATTATCTTCATAGATTAATTTTGATTTCTATTTTTAAGTAGGCAGATCACTTCTTCGTCTGAAACCTGATCGAATTCCTGATAAAACTGTCCCACAGCGGAAAAACAATCAGCAATCTCCAGCGCAATTATCTGATCAACTTTTGATTTTAATTGATTATAAGTATCTCTGGCAATAACTGGAACCGCCAAGATGATTTTCAGATAAGAAATGGGGCTTGACTGGACGCTCCCCGCTTTTTGCTTAATATATTTTACGGCAGCCAAGACAGTAGCTCCGGTAGCGACGCCATCATCAACAAGTATTATCAAATCTTGATTTCGAATTTGTTTTTCAATATTTATAGTTTGATATTTTTTTTCTCGTTCTTTTATTTCCTGACTTTTTTCTTTTATCTCTTTTCTCAAATAATCTTCTTCTATCACTAGCCGAGACAACATATCATAGTCAAAATAACACACACCATCTGGTGCCAAAGCTCCTATAGCCAGTTCGGGATTAGCCGGAGCCCCCAGCTTTTTGACGATAATTACTGATAAGGGTAAGTTTAGTTTTCTGGCGATTTGATCTGCAACAATCACTCCGCCTCGGGGAATAGCTAAAACAGCTGACTGAAAAAATGTTTTATATTGGAAAAGTTTTTTGCCTAATAGTTGTCCGGCTTCTTTTCTATTTTTAAACACAAGTGTAGAAAATATAACCTCAAAAAACGCTACAGAATAATTTATGACGGATTATTTATTTCTCTTACTATTTAGTCTTTATCAATTTGCTAATTATTTTAATTTAGCCAACTGCTTTTCAGCTAGATCTCCAAAAAAAGGCAATTTATACCTTTCTCCATTGTAGGCCTTCCACATCAACACTAACCAAAGTATAAAAGCAACCAAAGTTAAAAGCGGCGACAGAATCAAAGCTACCAGCCAACCCAAAACTGGAATAATGCCTAATACGATATTAAATAAGAAAAGGGCTCCAAATAGTAGTGTTGATTGCATTGCGTGAAAACGAATATATCCGTTTTGTTTTTCAGTCAAAAGCAGCACTATCCCGGTAACTGGCCCTAGAAGATAAGCAGCTGCTCCCATCATTTTTTCATTACCTGTTTTCTCTGCCATTAATTATTCACCTCCTTTAGAAACTTTCTCCCAATTAACCACCTATTTCAGGATATCAGACTAAAAAACCATAAGTCAATACATATTTATTCTTCTATTCCCGCAAAGAAATCTTTTTCAGGCAACTTTACCTTTACTCTCCGATAGTATTGAAGGATAAAATTATCTATTTTCGGCCAAGATTGATAAAATGCCAGAATAGACATTACGTCTTTCATTTGGCTCTTGTGACACATCATTGCCTTCTTTTTTATCTCAAAACAACAGGAATAGTCTATTCTAGTTGTTATTTCAACCTCATCATAACCTTCGGGAAAATAAATAAAATAATTTCTCATTTTTCTGGCGCTTGTTATCCTTTTGCTAAGACAGTAATAATAAAGTTTATTGGGATATCGAGTTTTCTGATAGGCATAGGTAGTTATCATTGATACGGCAATATGATCCAGATGTCCGGATATTCCCCGTCTTTCATTTGTCAGTATCACCTGAGGCTTAAAATCATTTATTTTACGGATTATTCTATCAGCCATCTTGTGATAAATCGCATTGCACAATTCGCCATCTAAAAAATCCAGAAACTCAACTTTGCTAATGCCCAAAATCTTCGCTGACTCTATCAATTCTTTTTCTCTTATATCTGCAATTTTGATGTTTTTCATCCTCGTCTTACCTCTGCTATCTACTCTCTGATACTGACCGCTGCTGATCTCTCCCGCTTCTCCTTTAGTAGCGCAGAGCAGATGAATTTCCACCCCCCTCTTGGCATAATAAGCCAGTGTCCCCCCCGGACCAAAAGCTTCATCATCAGGATGAGCAACGACAACAAGCGTTCTTTTTGACATAAATTATCAATTTGAAATTTTCAATTTTTAATGAATTTTCAATAGCTAAATTTTAAATTTAAAATTGAAAATTAAAAATTAAATATTATTCTATAAAGTCTTCTCTCTTTTGCCCCCAAATCATATTTATATTTTTCTCCTCCTCTGAGAAAATCAAATCTTTTTTTCTTTTGTTCTATCGCATGTTTGATTAAAAATGCTTTCAAAACCAATCCGGGAGAAAATCTAGCGAATTTCGGATCAAAACCAGAGTTATATAACAATACTTCATCTTTATAAAAGAAAGTCAAAGCTGAAGCAATAGTTGCTTCTTCCAACTTGAGAAAACAAAGCGCCGACATTTTTTGGGGCCAAAATACTTCAAAAATATCACGGAAAAAACTCTTCATTTCAGATTTCAGAAAAGCTCTTTTCCGGTCGCTTGACAGCTCCATGAGATAAAAAAATCTCTCAACATCTGCCTTATTCCCTTGATAACAGATTTGAAATGCTTTCTGCTCTTTTATCCGCCTCATCTTTCTTCTAAGTTCATGCCGGTCATGTCGGTTAAGAGTCAATAAATACTCATCCCAACTTTGCGGTAAGTCAAGGTACGGCGCTATGTCGACCTTTTCAGCTTTTCCCCCTAACTTTTTCAGCGCTTCAAAACTCGGCGAGTTTTCTCTAATAAAATTAAATTCAGCTTTGAGCTTTGAGCTTTGAGCTTTGAGCTTATCAAAAACTGCCTGCCAGATTGTTCTTTCAAAAGAAGTTTTTGCAATGATGTCTCCAAAATCACTCACCAGCTCCCCTCCCAAAACCGGTGTTGTCCCTAACAAGCTTATTTTGTTTTCTTGAACAATCAAAGGTACAATCCCTATAATTTTCCCTCTCTCCCTTATCTCCCATATTCTCACTTCTTCCTCACTGCCGAAGTGCTTCACCCATAAGCTCAACCACTCCCGTGTCTGAAAAAAAGAAGCAGTACTGCTTTTGAGTATAAGACTGTCCCAATCATTATTTTCCAAAAGGGAAATTTCTTTTATCTGAAGCATATTTGAAATTTGTCATTCTAGGCTTGACCAGGAATCCATACCTTCTATATATAATCCTTTAATAAAATAATCGGCAATTCCTCTATTTTCCTGAACTTTTCATCATTGGTGATAAATCCGTCCGTCTGGTGAAAAAGTGCCGTTACCAGCTGAATTGCGTTCGGAAGAGTCAAATGATATTTTGCACGCATAATTGAAGCTCCTTCGCATATTTTTTCATCCACTGCGACAAGCTTCAGATTGGGCGTTTGCAGTAATCTCTGTTTTTCTTCTTCCCAGGCTATCCTGTCTTTTTGCAGTTTGGCAGAAGATAAAATTTCGGCTAAAGTAAGGACAGAGGAAACAGCAGTCAATTTTTTGCCCTCAAGACAGGAAAAAAGGGTATAGGTAAGCGGTCCAAAAAAGTGATGTGCTTCAAATTGATAAATAAAGCACATGGCATCAATACCCACAAAGTTGAGTTTCTTCAGGCATCTTTTCCATTTTGGATTTACTGATTTAATTTTTGTTTCCATTCCTGACGGAGAAGATTGATAAACGAGACGGCATTCACTCCTTTCCAGATATCCTTATGCATCCCGTAAGTTTCTTTTGCCCAGCTTGCCGGCCTTGCTTCAATAATTACAGATGATTTCGACAATGCCCTTACCGATACTTTTCTGCCCGGCTTGATTTTGTCGGCAATAATGCGCACATTTTTGGGAATCACTACCTGTGATTTTGGTCCTACTGTAACAGTTGCATCACGCATAACAATTCCTCCTTATGTATAACTTTAATCATATTTGTTATACCTTTGTCAAACGGCATATTTCTAAAAAAGATGTAAATTTGAGGTTATTTTTTGGGCGGAAAATAATTTTTTATCTTCTTGAGGCTCTTTCATCCAAAATTTTCCGTCCCTCCCCAATCACAGATTATATCATTCCAATATATCAAACATAACTAACATATAGCCCTTTTCTTCTTCTTGTCAAGATGCGATAAATCTCAACCTTTTTCTAAAAGTAACATATGTTATATTTGACAAAGTATATAACATATGTTATTCTCTTTTTATATGAATAGAATTCCGATGCAGATATATTTGGATCCAGATATAGTTTCCTTTTACAAAGCCTATGCCCAAAAGCATGGCAAATCTTTTGCTGAGATTGTCAGGAGTATTCTCGCCCAAGATATGCCACGTCTTAGTAAGACTCAAAGAGATACGAAAGCAGTTAAACCATCCAAAGATATTTATAGCCAACTCGTGCAATCTATTATCAAACTCAATAATCAATTAGCAAAAGTAAAAGATCATTATCCTGATATTGATAATAATACTCTAATCTATGACAAACTATTCAGATAAAATTCTTCTTGATGCCGATTTTTTGGTCGCTTTGGCATATCCTGCCGACAAACATAATGAAAAAGCCAAAAACATTCTCTTTTCCGCCTGCGCAGAAAAACCTCTTTTTTTTACCAATCAATACTTAATTTCCGAAACTCTGACAGTAGTTCTAATTCGCAGTAAAATGATTTCTCTGGTTAAGGAATTTAAGAATGAACTGCTTGAGAAATATCAAAAAATCATAAGGATAAAATATATCGGGAAAGAATGGGAAAAAGATATTTATGATTTATTTATCAATCAGTCAATATTCAAAGGTGATTTTCTCTCCTTCTCCGACTGCAGCCTTATTGTTCAGGCAAGAAAACAGAATATCAAAACTATCTTCACTTTTGACCGCGCTTTCAAACAGTTTGCCAAGGAATTCAAAATAGTAGGAATATAAGAGTCATTAAAACAAACTCATCTGTTCTTTGCCTTTTTTCTCTTCTGAAGCTTTAGAAACAACAGGCCAGATTTTCACTACTCCAAATACGCCGTCATATCCCGGATCTACAACAATATCACCCTTTCTGACTTTGTCAATCGCCCGGGCTACTTTTTCTCCAGATATTGCTAATATGTCTGAAATTGAGCTATTTAATAACACTGCAAATTCACTACCTAGTTTATCTGTCAACTTTTTATACTCATTTTGAACAGTTTGAGTTGTAGGAGTAGTTTCAAAAGCTTCTGCTATTATCTCCTGAAGCGGTACTAGCATTATATACGGCGGCCGCGATGGTAATGTTTCGCTTTTAATACACTTTGTCCCACCCATTACTCCCGGCAACTGACAACTGGAAACCGACAATTCTTCAACTGTCCTTTTTGCCAACTCTTCTACTCTATGCATTACTCCCAAGGTCAATTTCTTACCGCAAACCGGACAAATTGTTCCTTTCTTGGCTGTTTCAGCTGGATTTTGTTTCACCCCGCAATTTCGGTGTCCACTCCAGTGGTATTTCCCCTCCTCAGGATAAAACTCAATGGTATAAGAAATAGTATTAGGTATTATGTATTTTGTATTAGCTATATTTTGATTCTTATTCATATTTGATGCTTGATACTTACTGTTTACTACTTGAGAATCTGCCTGATTATTCATAACAGCCTGCCGAATTGCCTCAAAGCATAACTCATCTACTTCAAACACAGTTGCTTCACGTCCCAATTTGGGTCCGGAGTGAGCATCAGAGTAGGAAACAATTGCTCGGCTGTCTAACTCTTTTATGCGCCAATTCATGGCCGGATCGCTAGAAAGTCCAGTCTCAACCGCATAAATATATTTAGAAAAGCGACCAAAACATTCTTCAAGAGAATCAAAACCAGACTCAGAACCATAAAGGGAAAACCAAGGCGTCCAGATATGGGCTGGTATGATTAAAGATTTCGAATCTATTGTCAAAATCAGCTCCATCAACTCCTGACTGGTAAGACCCAAAATAGGTCTGCCGTCAGATATCAGATTTGCTCCCCGACTGATTAATGCCTGATTTATCTTTTCCGCACTCTTAAAGGAAGAAATCCAGACGACAAGATGAATTCTTCTTGTTTTTCCTGATTGAGAATAGATTGAGCTTAATTCTGTTGACAATAAAAAAAACGGGCCGTTTCGCTCATCCTTAATTTTTAAGAGTCCATTTCCAACTTCCTCCAGGTTTTGTCTTATTTCCCGAAACCATAAAGGGTGAGTCCAATCCCCTGTTGCCGCTAAATCAATCCCTTTTTTTCTCGCCCACTGCCAAATGTTGTAGATTGTCATCTCCTGCGAAACCGCCCGAGAGTATTTTGAATGCAGGTGTAAATCAGTAATTATTTTCATAATAATCATACCCTCCCTATATGTTCAATCCTGCCTATACAAGTTATGTAAAATGCACTTTCTATTTCGATCAAGCAGACTTTGGATAAATCTTTTTTAGAGATAAGCGTGATTTGGAAAAATTGTATCTGTATTACTAAAAAAATTGCCAACCTGTCAATTTAGCGAGATCGACTACTGCAGGTTGAAAATCTCTAAAAACTGATCTGTTAGTCCTGTCAAAAATAGCTGAAGAAATTCTGTTTTAGATAAGATTGGTATCACTGCCAAAAAAAAGAGGAGGTTCATAAGTTAACTACATTATAACAGAACTGCAAAGACACAAAATAAGCAAATCTGTCTATAATCTTTTCGAAATAATATTTTCATTTTTAAAAAAACTTTATGATATAATCCTTTGGGCTGATAAATGCTTTATGAAAATAGTCATTTTAGACAAAGAGGAAAGCCAGAAAATTGGCGGTATTGAAGTATTTTCAAAGCGTCTGTCTGATTATCTGACCAGTCGTAATCATCAGGTATATATCCTTCGTTTTGCCAAAAAAAATATCCGCCAGAAAAATATCTATCGTCTTCCCTATTATCTGGCAGAACCAAGAAGCTTTATTTTTCTTCCTTCGGAAAAAACACTGCAGATAATTAAAAAATTCCTTCAAAAGATAAAACCCGATATTATCTATACCTGCGTCGGTCTATCGCCATTAGATTTTTTTCTTCCCTCCCTGACGCATGATTTGGGAATTCCGCTGTCTGCTATTCTTCACGCTGATTTCAACTATTCTCTAAGTGCTTATCAGATATTAGCTAAATCGGTCTTTCTGGCCTATCTGCCTTTTTGCAAACAACTGGATCTATTGCATGTTTTCTCTGATAAACTGGCACAGTTTTATATCTCAAAAGGCGTAGAAAAAAAAAGAGTGCTTACTTTAGCAAACGGCGTTGACACGAAATTTTATTCACCCGGAAAATCAGATCTCAGCAAAAAATATGACTTCACCAAAGGAATACTATTTTTAGGCAGATTGACTTTGCAAAAGAATCCTGAAGTGTTAATCGAATCTTTTCTGAAAATCAATCCTGACCTAAAGACAAAACTAATATTGGTCGGTTTCGGGGAAAAATTCAAAGAGCTGCGAGAAAAATATAAAGATAAAAGAATTATCTTTACCGGCTGCGTCGAAAATGAAACTTACAAACTCGAGATTATCCGCTCATGTCAGATTTTTGTGCTACCTTCAAGAATTGAAGGGATGCCGCTAGCTCTACTTGAAGCCATGTCCTGCGGTCTTTGCTGCATTACCAGCGATGCGGGAGCCAACAGTGAGCTGGTTTCTAAAACAGGCATTGTCATTCCCACATCTTCTCTTAAACAGCAACTGCCTCTTGCCCTTAAAATTTTTATTGAACATCCAGATTTTGCTCGTAAACTTGGCCAAAAAGCAAGAAAAAGAGCTGTAAATTTCTATTCACAAGATAAAATCTTCAAAAAACTTGAATCAAGACTCCAGCAGACAATCCGACAATATCAGAAAAAAGACCGCCCCAGAACAACCTCCTTTAATATCAGTAAGCAACTTGATAAAATTTGGCACTTGGCTAAGAAAATGGGTATTTCAGTCAATAATCGGTCTAAATAGTTTTTCTTTTTAAGAAATCCTCTATTTTCCCAAAAACTTCGTTGGGTGAATTGATAATAGAAATATGATTGCTATTAACAAATTCCACTTTTACCCTATTTATCAATTTTTTCACCAGCCTTACCTGTCTTTTTGAAAAAATTAAATCTTTTTCTCCGGCAATAATAAGTACGGGCGCTTTAATATTAGGAAAATATTTTCTTCCATCCCATTCTAATACAGCTAGCATATGTTTTCCGATTGTGGTTATTCCGGTGGCTTTCAGATCTGCCAGCAGTCTGAAAAGATTAAACTCCGAAGTGCCTTGATATTTTTGATAATCTACTCTTGTCATACCCTTTTCCCTCTTGTTAAGCCAAATCAAAAAATATGCCGTCGTTTTAATAATGGGCAGTATAAAAAAATTATCTATATACCAAGGCATCTTTATACCGATGTTAATAAGGATCAATTTCTCAATTTTTTCTGGAAATCTGCTGGCATAAATACTGGCTATCATACTGCCAAAACAATGTCCTATCAAAATTACTTTTGACCACTTTTCTTTTTGAATAATCTGATTGATATCAAAGATATGTTTTTCTAAAAAATATTCTTCAATATCTTTTGGCCTGCTAGACAAACCAAAACCGCGAAGATCAACTACTGCAAAGGGATTATTTATCTTTTTTAGATTTTTCATCATTAAATTCCAAGCGCTCATCGATCCGCCTGCTCCATGAAGAAAAATAAGCGGCAGACCCACTCCAGATTTAAATTTATAATAGACTTTTACCCCTTGATTTATTACAATTTTATTTATCATCATAAAGTTGCCACGATTTATTATAATGCAAATCTCTAATCAATATTTATGACTGACAAAAAACCCTACATTTCTGTAGTAATTCCGGCCCTTAATGAGGAAAAATATATTAGGAATTGCCTTGATTCTTTTCGAAAGCAATCATTTATTGATTTTGAAATCTTGGTTATCGACGGAGGATCAAAAGATAATACTATTTCAATTGCCAAAAAGTACGGCGCTAAAGTTTTTTCCCTGAGTGGATCCAATATCTGTCAAGCCAGACAAAGAGGCTTAAAAGAGGCAAGCGGAGAAATCTATGTCGGAGCTGATGCGGATAATATCTATCCAAAAGATCATCTGCAAAGAATTGCGGATAATTTTGTCAAATATAAAGATGCGGTAGCAGTTGTAGGAGGCGGCATTTTTGAAAAAAATCCTGCTTGGACTTATTATCTGTGGCGCTTAATTTACTTTCTAATTAATCTCTTTTATCGTCTCACTGGCTATGTTCTTTATGCTCCAGCTTTTAACATCTCCTATAAAAAAGATGTTTTTCTAAAAATTGGCGGATATACTACTTATCTTGATTATGGCGGGGACGAGCTCGACGTGCTTTCTAGATTAAGAAGAGTAGGCAAAATAATTTTTGACAATAAGCTAAACTCATATGCCAGCAGCCGAAGGACAAGAGAAGGAATATTAAAAGCTTTTTTTCTTCATTTAATTTTTTATTATTATTTAAGTTACCTACTGGCAAAAATATTTAAAAGGACAATCATCAAAGGTCAAGGCGTAAGATGAAAAATTCTCCCAAAATCAGCGTCGTTATTCCAGCCTACAACGAAGAAAAATATCTGCCGAATTTACTTTCATCACTTAAATCCCAATCTTTCCGCGATTTTGAGATTATTGTAGTCGATAATAACTCAACCGATAAAACCGCAAAAATAGCCAGATCATTCGGCGCAAAAGTAGTTAAAGAAAAAATTAAAGGAATGACTCCAGCCAGAGAAAAAGGCTTCAGCTCGGCTAAAGCGGAGATTATCGCCAGAACTGATGCTGACAGTACGGTATCAAAAAACTGGCTTGAGACTATTTATCAAGCTTTTCAAAATCTTCCCAATAGTTGTGCTCTAACAGGCAGTTTTACTTTTCCCTCTGTGGGAAAACCAATTGCTTTATTTCTTCGTCTTTTTACTAATCTGTGCTATTACAAATTTTCTAAGCTGCTGATGGGACATTATCCTTTAAGTGGTCCAAATTATGCTGTACGAAAATCTTGCTGGAAAAAAATAAAAAATCAAATCCACCGGGATGATAGTATGGTGCATGAAGATATGGATCTTTCTTGTCATCTAGCAGAAATCGGACAAATCACCTTCCTGCCGCAAATGATAGTCTCTTATTCGTTGCGAAGGTGGCGCATGAATTTTTTTTACACTGCTTTTGAATATTTATTCCGCTATTTCCGCACTATCTTTATCCATCATTCTTTTTTTTCTTGAGATTGCCACATCTTCTTCACTTCTTCAACAGTAGTAATTTCAGAAGGATTTTTATCATCTCTAAATCTTATCAGCCTCGGAAATCGCAAAGCGTATCCGGCAGTCTTTACCTCCTGCGCGCTTCCCGATTTTGACGGCCCCATAATTCTTCCACAGGTATGCACTTGACTACGAGTAATCTCATCTGCTCCCACCTCAACTACCAATGATGGTTTAAGCCAAACATCCGCCTCCAAAAGTTTATCAACTTGATAATTTGCCGGTTTTTCTTTTATTTCCAGATTTTTTATCCTTTTTTTAAACTGGCGAAACTGCTCATCGGTCAGTCCTGTACCGATTTTCGTTAAAGTAACAAACTTATCTTTGTTTTCGTCAAATACCCCAGTTAAAAATTGTCCGACGCCAAAACTAGTCCTTTTACCTTCTCCATATGTATAACCCATCACCAAAACATCAAAAGTGTCCATCAGACGCCTGCTCATCCCTTTTTTAAACTTAATCCAATTCCATCCTCTCACACCTGCCTGATATACGCCGTCCAATCTTTTAGCGATAATCCCTTCATAGCCTTCACTGATGGATTTTTCAAAAAAATCTTCTATCAACTGTTCCCGATCGACAATATGTTCTCTAGCATAGAAAAGCACTTTATCTTCTTTGATTATTTCCTTTAATTTTTTCTTTCTCTCTAGATAAGGCTTGGCTATATAATCTACTCCATCGCAAAGCAAGAGTTCAAAACAGTACACCCGCACCGGCACCTCTAAAACTTTTTTTTCAATATCATATTTTCTTTTTCTCTGCATTGTCTGTTGAAAAGGGATAGAAACGCCGGTTTTTGGATTATAGGCAACAATTTCTCCTTCAAGAATTACTTCCTTTGCCTTTATCTGTTCTACAACAGAAGCTACTATCTCGGGAAACATCTGGGTCATGTCTTCCAGATTTCTAGAAAACAATTTAATAATGTTTTTTTCTTTTTGATAATGTATCTGCACTCTAAGTCCGTCATATTTTGATTCAACCGCACATTTTCCTATTTTCTCCAAAATATCTTTAGCGCTGGTCAATCTATCTGCTCTAGCCATACGAATCGGCGTTCCAATAACAGGCAGAGTGCGGCTAAGGCCTGACATTTTTTTAGTTTTGATTGTTCTTCCGATATAGCCCATATCAGGCCGTACATTATATGCTTTTTCTATCTCCGTCCGCTGATTTTTTGTTCCTGTCAGCGTCCAAGAAAAAGCGTCCAGCATAGTCATATCTGAAAATCCCAACCTCAATTTTCCCAAAGTAATTCTAACGATATAACAGGCAGATAACGAATCAGACTGTCTGATCAAATCGGCCAATAAACTAATTTTCTGCTCCTGAGATCCGTCTCCGCTACTAAGAGCGACTTTAGACAAGAGGCTAAAAACTTGGATAATAGTCAATTTTTTATTTATTCTTTGCTCTTTAGATTTTTGATTTTTGATTTTAAATGCGGCATTACTCAAATCTCCTTCTTTCTTAAAAGCGGCCAGAACTTCATCTTGATTCGCACAAACACCACTAGCTATTGCCTTTATCATCATCTTATCTGCTACTCCCATTTCGACATTTTCGTAAAGCGGCACTACTCTTCCCTGAAGAAGGTAACAAATTTTATCTATTTCTTCATCTGCTGCCTCTTTGAATAAATCAGAAAGAATCTTAGTGATATCGAGCCGAGAAGAAGTTGCCTCTAGTTGAGATAAATATTGAGCAAAGCGCTTGAAAGTCATTTTTGCTTTTTATCTTAACAAATATTTTGCTGCCTTTGTCTTGCCTTCTTTTTTTACAAGACCTTTTCTTATTAAATCATGCAGATCCCTAAGAATTGTATCCTCTGAAATCTTTGGAAAAATATCCTTAAAATTGGTATTTTTTAGATAGCCGGCCCGTTGAATATATTCTATGATAATAATCTGCCTCTCTGATAAAAATATCTGTTTATCGCCTAGCTTTCTTTTTAAATTAAGATCAGTGGAAAGTCGTTGAATTTTTTCTTTAATTTTGGTTAACTCAATGGCTAATCCCTGAGAAAAATATTCAAGCCATATAGTCAGATCTCCAAGAGCAGCGGATTTTAATGCCTTATAATAACCTTGTGCGTCTTTATCATAATATTCTTCAAGAGAAAAAAATTTTCGGATGTCATAATTGTCTAAAAAAAGAACCAAAGTGGCGACCGCCCGGGCAACTCTGCCGTTTCCGTCAATAAAAGGATGGATTCGAACCAGCTCATAATGAGAAATTCCCGCTTTGAGTACTGGATGTATCTCATCTTTAGTTAAAGAGTTTATCCAAGTGACAAAATCATCCATCTGATATGGTACTTCAATAGCCGGCGGAGGACGAAAAGTTATCTCGCCGGTTATAGAATTTTTTACCACTACCTGAGTTTCTCGATATCTGCCGCATTGCTCTTTATCAAGAAGCTTGTCAACCGTCAAGGCATGAATCTTTTTAATTACCTCTTGAGTGATTTTTCCTCCTGAGACTTCGCCTTTTGCTACATACTCCAAAAAACGAATAACATCCCGATAGTTTATTACCTCCTGTATATCTCTGTCCCGGGCTACAATTGGCTGACCCTTCAATACCTGTGAAGCTTGCGTGATATTCAATTCATTTCCTTCGATATGAGTACCGTGATGAACTGTTCTGACAATTGCTTCTTCTCTGAATTTTTTTTCATAAGATGGTAGCATAGGCGCGTTGATGATCACTTCTCTAGCCGCCTCAATTATGCCGATATTTTTGAGGATTTTATTGGTTATAGTAAATTTTGGAGAGAACATAACAACAATTTTCAATTATTAATTTTCAATACTTCGATAATACTCAGTATTGATCCTGAGTATATCGAATGGATCAATTTTCAATGAATTGATAATTTTCAAATTTAAATTTCAATAAAAATTTAAAATTTTAAATTGAAAATTATAATGTTATTATCCCATATTCCTTTCAAACTTCAATCTAATATACTACCCCCTTCTATTGCCTAGTGCCCCGTGCCTCAATATGCTATGATCTACTCATGTTTCTCTTCTATCTTGCCTCAATACTTGCCGGAATTTTTTATGGTATTACCGAAAGCATAAATAAAAATATTGCTGAAGAAAAATATTCTGCTTTTGCCTATACATTCCTCCAATTTCTTTTTAATTTCCTTATTTATCTTCTCCCTTTTATTTTTTTCTTTCAGTTTCCGAAATTTGGAATTTCCTATTTATATCAACTGATTAATGTTATCATTGTTCTTTTTTCCAATACACTGCTTGTAAAAGCCTACAAAACAGAAAATATTTCAAATATTTCCATTATCTCTAGAATAAACCTTGTTATTACTTTTCTTTGCGGTATTATTTTGCTTTCAGAGCCTTTTAATTTGACCAAATTACTTTCCATATTTTTAATTATTATTGGTATCATCATAGTTTTTTATGAAGGAAAAAAATTTAAAATTACCTCCGGTTTCTTTTTTGCCCTTATTTCAGGGATTATCTGGGGCTTCTTTGGCTTTTTTTGAAAAATTAGTGCTCAAAGAGTTCAATATCTTAACCTATCTTGTTTTTCTCTATTTACCCAGTATTTTGGTGCTTATTAATAATAAAGCAGTTAGACACGACGCTCCGCTTCTTTAGAAAGTATAAGGAAAAAATTCTTTTATCAAGACTTTTTGCGGTTTCAGCGAGTGTTATTCTCCTTTGGTGTATTAAACTTGGCGATATTTCAATAGTCAATACCAATTTCGAAACCTCTTTTTTCCTTTCTACTGTTTTCATCGGAATATTTTTATTTAATGAAAGAAAATTCTTATTGAGAAAAACCGCAGGTTCTCTTCTCTGCATCTTTGGCATCATCCTTTTGAATCTCTTGTAACATATTTACATTTGGTACAAAAAAATAGAGACGACTGTACTCAGATTTCTTATCCAAATGTTCCAAAAAATAATCACCTACACCTGGGGTGTACTAGTTTGGCACATCAGGATATTATTACTTACTATCTCTAATAACTAAAAAAATAGCATAACTACTCAATATAATGCTTGACAAATTGTGTAATCAATTGTATGCTTAACTTATATGAATACAAGTAATGTCAATATCGAAGATATTATGCAAAAAATACTTCCTCTGACGGTTTTCAGAAGGAAAGCTGGTGAAGTACTGAAGAAACTGCCACAAGTTGGCACTTTCCTGATTACCAAAGACGGCAAGCCTGTAGCCAAATTATGCGCGCTTGACACATCCGAATCTTATATAACCAGCCAACAAAAAGTACAAAAAGCAAAATCGTTAATCGGCGGTTTTGACCTTGGCATCAGGCAATCTCCAGAGAAACTTAATAAACTTATAGACAAAAACTATGAAAAAATGCTATCTGGACAGTAATTTTCTTATTTACCTTAAAGACAACCGCTCTCTATATCATCAGAATGCTTCGAAAAAACTAATGCAATTGATTTCAGAAGAAATAAACCTTTGTATTTCTCCGCTTGTTTTAGATGAATTTCTCTATGTTTTCCGCTATTATATGATAAGGAAAAAAATTCCCAATATTTATCAAAATCTTAAAAAAGCCGTCTCAGACATTCTCCAGATTCCTTCTCTTTCTATACTCAGCCTTCCGGTTTCTGTAAACGATCAGTTGAAAGTCATTTCATACATGGGAAAATATCGTCTTCTACCAAGGGACGCGTATCATCTGCTAGTAATGACATCAAATAATATTTCTCTTTTTGCCACCTTCGACAATGATTTTGAACATGTCTTTGAAGCCAAAACCATCTTCAAAGCTTAACTTTCTCATTGACCTTTCCACCCACACCTGATGTGTACTAACTAGATTACTAGCCCCCAAGCCCCCAGTGCCTAGCCCCTAATCCCCTAGTCGTCTTGACAAGAAGAAGCAAAATTCCTCACTAAATATTCTAAAATCATATGTTTCAAGAAATATATGTTGATAATAAAGATTTATTTGTTACATCAATTGGGATTTATAGAAATGATAGAGTAGTAGCATATATTAGTTGGGGTGATAATAGAGTTTTTATTTATGGAGAAGAAGGATATAATATTTAATTTGCGTTGTCTGGTCTAGGATCAAGACTCACTTGTCAAGAACCAGAACATCTACCCACAACAATACGGTAATAAAACTTACCACTGACTGTACACTATCACTTCTTTTATTTTCTTCAAATCCAAGTCTTTGCTTATTATTACTTCAATTTTATTGTCAAGTGCAGTGGCAGTTAAAAACAGGCCAAAAATATATACATTTGGTGCTTTGTCCATAAGACGAAGAAAAATTGGCAAAACTGCCGGTCCGGGATAAATAAGTTTTATTTTGGGATTTGACAAAAGCAGTCTCATATCCTCTGCCACTTCTTTTAAAGGAACTTTATATCCCCTGCTTAAAACTGCCCCAAATTCAAGCAGATTCTGCACTGAAACAAAGGCAAAAAAATCCCCATTTTCAATTTTTTTAAATAGTAATAGCGCTTCCTTATGAAAAGAAGACTTTTTGTCGATGGCGTAAAGAAGAATATTGGTATCAAGCAGACACTTTTTCCCCGAGATAGTCTTCATATATTGTTTCTCTTTTAACTTTTTTTATTCCTAAATTGTGCCTTCCCAAAAATTTGACAAAATCTTTTTTGTCTATGTATGTTATTTCTCCTTTAATAGATTTTTTAAGCGCCTGACGGATAATATCGGATAGGCTGGTTTTTTTGTAGTAAGCCGCCAAAGTAGCCTCCTCAAAAAGCTCCTGCGGCAATGTAATGGTAGTTCTCACTGTATTACTCATATCATCATACTATCATATCATAATACTTGTGTCAAGATTTTACCCACAGCTTGTATGTGCTTGCTAGAAGTATCAGATTAACAGCCCCCTAAAATTATGTCTTTAGTCAGAATAAATTTTTTTATCTTGCTTTATAGCCAAATTACTTCATCACTTCTATTATTGACATTCACACACACACACACACTACCATAAAAATTATATGAGCAATACTGAAACAAATGGAGGTGTTGCTAGGCCACCAAAAAATTTCCTTGAGCTTCTGGGAGTGCCTGCAGAAAAAGAGGAACAGTTAAATCAGGCACGGGAGCTTCTTTCGCTTTTAGTAGAATCAGGATGTGTTATTTCAATACCAAAACCGAGAAAAGAAATTAGAAGAGAAGTTAAAATAAGACATAGCCGCGATGTAGCTTCAGACACTGATACTTATATTCAGGAAGAAGCTGGCCAAGAGCCGGAAATTATCGGCTGGCTTATTCCTTTCGGTGATTACGAAGGGTTTGTGATTATTGATCTAGATTTAGTTACCTCTGTAAGATTCATAGAATCTGATTCTAGAGAACAATATAGAAATCAATACCTTTATGACATATTCTCTCCTGGTTCTATATTACCTCAAAATATATATGTAAGTGGTCATCAAATTCACTCTCATGGTCTCCATCTCCCATTTGAAGATATAGGAAAAAGACTTACGCCAAACTCTCCAGAAACGATAGCGCAAATTAATGAATGTTTAGAAAAAGCTCTAGGTGAATCAGTAGAAAAACTGCAAACTGCTATTTCAGCTAGAAGACAAAATCAAGAGACAACTATCTCCTCTATGGCTAGTTTATATCAAAGACTGACCAAACCTCCTGAAAATCAGCCGCCAGCTCCGCCTCCTTCCCTTTCCCCGCCGCAAACCACATAACCACTTAAAAATTGCAACTTATCAACCTCTCCCCACTACCCACACCTGGTGTGTACATGCTTGACACATCAGGATTTATTCATCAATTAATAGCTTTCTCATTGTTTTTGGAATTTGCTTTGCCAAATCCGAGGCATTGTACCAATATCCTTTTTCCCTAAAAAGCTCCTCTCCTGCTTTTTTATTGATATATGAGCCAGCTACTGCCGAAAGGAATGCATCATTTTTACAGTAAAGCCCGGCTACTAATCCCGCCAGCACATCCCCCGTTCCCCCTTTGGTCATCCCCGCATTCCCTCCTCTAATTTTTTCTACTTTATCTTTTGAAGTAATAATATCTGTTTCCCCTTTTAACAATACTAAACAGTTGTACTCTTTGGTAAACCATTCTGTATATTTTTGAATTTTATTGAAAATTACCTTCCTGGGCTGGCAGGAAAATTGAAAATTTGTAATTTTCGATATTAATCCTAAAAATTCTCTCTTATGTGGTGTTAATATCGAATTTTTGGGTATCCACTGCGGCTCTATCATCTGTAGCGCCCCGGCATCAATCACCCATTTTTTATGTGGGTATTTTAAAAGTAGGTATTTTGATAAATGATAAGTAATCATTCCTTCGTGAATAATTCTGTTAATCTCTTTAATATTTGATATCGTATATTTTATTTTTGAGGTATCACCTTCCGCTCGGACCATTCCCGGCCCAATTAAGACGCAGTCATCTTCCTCAATATAATTCTCAATTTCCGTCCTAGGAATGATAATTCCGTTCCTGAATTCCCTCTTTAGCTCATGAATAATTTTGTTGTTCTCTTTGGTGGATGCATAATGCACCAAATCAACAATCCTACTTGCCACCTCAAGTGCCCAAAGAGATGCAGCATGAAAAAGATGCGACCCGCCGATAATCAAAAGCTTTCCATTTTGCCCTTTGTGGGAAGATTTCAAAGGTAACTTTAGTAACCTAAAATATTGCTTTATCATGCCTTTAATTATGACAGTCTTATCAGTCTAATTCAATAATCTTGGCATCTTTCAGTCTTATCTTTTCGATAAAATGCCTATCAGCTACCGTAATGATTGTCTGCTGCCGGCCGATAACTTCAAAGACAATTTTCCTATGCTCATGATCGAATTCCGATAAGATGTCATCTAGTAGCAGTACGGGTTTTTCTCCTGTTGCAGATTCAATATATGATAATTCGCTTAGCTTCAGCCATAAAACTGCCAATCTTTGTTCCCCTCTGCTTCCATAAGAAGACAGATTTCTCCAGTTATTTCTTGTTACTTGTTTTTTGTTGTTTGTTATTTGAAAAATAAAATCGTCCCGATGCGGCCCAACCAATGTTACCCCTGCTAATACCTCTTCTTCTTTATATTCTTCCAGTCTTTCTTTGGAAATAATGCTTGAATCATAAATTATTTGGTAATTAGTTATGGGGAATTGGTTACTATTTTGAAAATTGTAAATTGAAAATTGAAAATTATTGATAAAATTAATGTATTCTTCTCTTCTTTTGCTTAAATACTGCCCATTTTTAATTATCAGCTGATCCCAAAAAATCAGCTGATGATGGTGAGCTTCTTTATCCCTTATCGCTTCAAGTACTCTGTTCCTTTGCCGTAAACCCTTTTCATAAGAAATTAGACATCTTCTATATTCTCTGTCTGTCTGGATTAGCACTGCATCCAGATATTTTCTTCGCAGTGAAGGCGAGTTTGTCACCAGTTGCAGATCCTCCGGCCAAAATAGTACCACTTTTAGCCTGCCGATAAAATCCAGCATTCTTCTAACTACACCATTAATCATATATCTTTTTAACGGCGTTTTTATGCCAGTTACTTGTCCGCGCGTCAGAACAACTTCTAAATCAATCAGCTCATTTTCGCCGTCAACCTGTCTCTTTTCTTTTTCGCTGTTTTGCTTAACAATTACTCCTTTTGTTCTGGCTATCTCCTCTCCAAACTTAATCATTTCCCGATCAAATTCAGCCCGAAAACTTCCGCCTGTAGCTAAAAGAAAAACAGCCTCTAAAATATTTGTTTTCCCGCTTCCGTTCGGACCAAGAAGAATTGTTGTCTTAGGTGAAAATTCAAACTCTTTTTGGGAATAATTGCGGAAATTAGTCAAAAGTAAATGAGTAATTATCATTTATGTTATTAACGGATCAAGCAAGGGAAAGATTCCCAAAAGAAGATGTATTAAAGTTTGGGATTCCCAAAGCGGCAGGACCCGTAAATTATTACGTTATTACCGTTCCAATAAATTCTTTATTGTTTAAAACCTTATCCAAGTTGTTTATATCTTTGCCAATCACATAAACTTTCAATTTCAGCTTTTTTGCCAGTTTTGTGGCGACAGGATCAAACGGCAAATTGCTGCCAGGCTTCCATTTGTCGCCGACCAATTTTTCCAAATCATCCCAAACAATTTGATGAAGCGGTCTGGCGCAGGTAAACTGATGCGGGTCTTTATCATAAATACAGTCGATATTTGACATATTGATGACAACAGGCACCCTATAATCTCGCGCCAAAATAACTGCGTCATAATCTGTAGACCAGCCCGGCTTGCCGCCAGCTGCAATTATTACGTTTTCCTTTAGATTTTTTATTTTTTTAGAGTAGTCGTGAATTATCCGTGGATGGACTACTTTCTGAAAAACAGTCTTGATCAAGTGAGCGTTTAGACGGGTAGCGTGGATGCCCAGCCAGTCCAAATCCCAATCAGAAATCCTTCCTGCGGTCTTTCTGGCTGCTTCGATATAATGTCTGGCAGTTGAACCGCCTCCCACTACAATAAAAAATCGCCAGTTTTTGGCGATTTTGTTTCGGATATACCGGTTAAATTCGGAAATGAATTTCGTATCAATCCCTCCGTTTGGGACAATAAGACTTCCCCCAAGGGAAATAACTATTGTTTGGATTTTACTCATCTTATGGTAAGTATTATAGCAGAAAAAAGGCTAAAGTGCTTTTTATCTAATTTCTGTAGGTTTTTCCCAAGGATAATCAGTTACTCCAAAAACACCATCAATATTTGTCCTAGCATATACTGGCTGCCATAAATTCAATCTATCAAGCATCTCGCCAACCGACCAAGCAAAATTATCTTTCACTAATTGACCAATTCTCTCATCTGTCCAGCCAGAAGCATTTGTACCATAAGTATTTACCCTGATGACATGAGGATCTGGTCTTCCGATAGAATAACTTATAGATACTTCAGCAGTATCTACAATTCCGCCTGCAACCAAGCTTAGAGCAATATGTCTGGCAAACAGCGCACCAGATCTGTCTACTTTAGTTGGGTCCTTACCTGACCATCCACCCCCACCATGCCTTGCAGCCAATCCATATGCCTGAACCATTAATTTTCTATTTTCTGTTCCTGCATCAGCTTGCGGTCCAAACACAGTCCATCTACCATCACCACATCCGTTTATTACTAGTTGGGTATCCTCATCTATTTGTAAATCATAACGATCTAACACTGGTTGAATCTGTTCTTCTCGTAGTAATTCTCTTAATTCCCCAATCGGCAGTAAAGGATCATGAGCTACTGCTATTGTGAGATTATTAATTCCGGTAGTAACTAACTTTCCACCTCTTGCCTCCTGTCTCAATATCACTTGCGATTTTCCATCAGGTCTTAAAGCTTTATTATGAGAGCCTTCCTTAAACATCTCAAACTGTCTTCTAGTAAGATCTCTTGCTACCATCGCCGCTAAAGGCATAAATTGAGCTGTTTCTCTAGTGGCAAAACCAACCATCGCTCCCTGATCACCAGCTCCCCCTATATCTACTCCTGAAGCGATATCTGCTGACTGACTAGTAATGGCAACAAGAACTGATTTTGGAGTAGGATAAAAACCGAAACTTGGATCGTTATATCCAGCCATACGAAAACCTTCAATTAGGGGTAGTTTAAACTCAAACGTATGAATTCCAGATGGCAATGTTACCTCACCTACAGCTACTACTAAACCGTTTTGCTTTACTACTTCTTGAATTTCTCTTGGAAATAGATCTAAATTTTCTCCAGCTACATTTATTCCTGCTTTTGCAGTGACTTCAAGTGCAACTCTAGGTCTTCCTCTTACTCTACCTGATTTTTCTATCGCTTTATCTAATACATTATCACTGGCTAAATTACATGCGATATCAGGATGGCCTGGAGTTACAGACTCTGCATAAGGTACTATTCCAAATCCAGGATTAACTCCACCAACTTCAACTTTCATATGAGTCTCCTTTCAAGAAAATAAAATAGATTTCAATCTAAACGTTTATTGAGATTCTGGTTATTATTGCCTACTATGATTAGAGTGAGTCTTGAGGAGGATAACTTTTTATCCCATATATATAGGTCTTCTGTCAAGAGATCAAAAATGATTCTTTTTGGATCATTTTTTTAAGTTGTTATGCTTCCATGAAAATGTTTCTCACCTGATAAACTAAGGTTGTGCTACCAGAACAAGATTTTTGGTGAGAAACTATGGAAGAATATTATGTTGGAATTGATTTACACCGACAATACTTCACCTGTTATGCCACTGATAGGAATGGAGAGAAACTTTTAAAAGAAAGACTTCCAAACAGTTTGGATTCCTTGGAAGAGTTGGTTAATCATTTTTCTATTCCCCCCAAAGGTAGTCATTGAAGCCACCAGAAACTGGATGTGGCTGGTTGCCGCTTTGAAAGATAAAAGCTGTGATGTGAAGCCGGCTCATCCTCTAAAAACTAAAGCTATTGCTTCTGCCAGGATCAAGACAGATTCAATTGATGCTAAAACCTTATGTTATCTCTTAAGAAGCAATTTAGTACCAGTCTCCTATGTGGCCGGCAACATAGAGCAGAACAATCGTGAGATTTCCCGAGGAAGAGTAAACTTGATTCAGTTTAATACGATGGTTAAAAACAGGATAAGAGCTATCTTGAGCAAAGAGAACAAGGGAAAACCTGGTTGCTCTCGCTTGATCTGAATGGGTAAGACCTGAAAGGCGGATGTGGCTTTGAATCGACATCAGGTGCTTAATCCGCCAACTGGCGGATGGCGCGAATAGATGCCTAACTGTTTTATTTAGGTTTATCCATCAAGAAAAAGATGGTAGAATACCGTTTGGAGAAACATTTTCATAGATGATGGATAGCCGATGGATCCAGAGGAATTACAATCGTATATCCGATAATTATTTCTCTTTTCCACTGTGAAAGGGCCGGCAGGCGGGGGTTTATATTGGCGATCTTTGGGACAAAATTGTTAATTCTGAATAATAAGTATATTAATTATTATTATTAATAATTAAATCACCATATGATTGAGCTGATGATTTTTTATAGATAGTTCCAGCTGAACCATCCCTATTAGAAGACGTTAAAATACTACCAGTATGATTATTGGTTGTGTAATAAAGAGCAATACGTCCGCCACCAGCTCCTTGTGTATAATCAGAAGCTAATCCTCCTCTAGCTTCGATTGCTCCATTACCTTCTAAAATTACTGTATTAATCCAAACAGAACCACCTGAACCAGTAGCACTAGTATTCCACCAAGAAAAAGGTTGGCCATTAGCATTAATTGAACCATTAACAGTTAAAGTGCCACCTACAGTTAGTTTTACTGCTCCACCACCAGCACTACTACTTCCTCCTGAACCTAAATTATTAGGCTGGGTGTATGAACCATAAACTGGACCAGAATTGCCATAACCATAACCACCATAACTACCTCCTGCATTACCGCTTATTGGTTTACCCGGACCATTACCCGCTGAATAACCTTTACCTTGTACATTAATCGAACCGCCTGATTGGATATCCAGGTTATTAGTAACATTAAGATTAAGTCTATTGGTTTCAGAGGTAGTATTTCCATCATGAGTAATGGTGCCGCCTGATTGAACTACAATATTATAGAATGAATTAGAAGCTTCATAGTTGTTACCAATAAGATAACCACCATTTTTAACTGTGGCTGTTCCAGAAACAGTAGTTTGGGAAGAAGTAGTTTGAGCGTAGTAGACATAACCACTTATTTCAGCTGTAGCAATAGAAACAGTTCCTTCATATAAATAACCATTATTAGAACTAATATTTAAATTACTAAGGTTAAATGTTTGATCTGATTTGATTTTAAATTTACCGTAATTTTGAATAGTAAAATTATCAAGATTATATGTTCCTGAATCAGGTAAATCAGTTATTTTACTACTACTTACATTACTATTATCAATAATTAAATCACCAGTTGTTTTTATAATTTTTATATTGAAATTGAAGCCATCTAATTTATCTTGCAGCAATTTTATTACCAGATCCGCTTGCCGCAATGCTAATTGACTTCCTCGGGTACCAACAATAATCTCACGCATAATTAGTATAATTATACAAAATTGCATCTCGCCCAACAATCATTACATAAAAGTAGACGATTGTTTACATGTGATGTATAATGTATTATAGTAAAGTACATATATTATGAAACGCCAACTAACGAAAAGACAAACACAAGTTTTACAAGCAATTGTAAATTACTTCAATGAAAAGGGATTCATGCCTTCAATACGTGATTTACAAGGTATATTAGGAATTTCAAGCCTAAGAGGCGTCACAATACACCTCGATGCACTTGTAAAAAAAGGATGGATCGAACGAGAACGAACCTCAAGAAGTATAAGACTCCTTAATAGCGACACATCGGCAAAATCAAGGCAAATACCACTTCTTGGCTCAATCAGGGCGGGTGAACCGATATTCGCACAGAATAGTATTGAAACCTATATTTCATTTCCAGACACTATCATCGCATCAAATGTAGAAGATTTGTTTGCTCTTAATGTAAAAGGAGACAGTATGATGGGCGATGGCATACTTGATGGTGATATTATCATCGTTAGAAGTCAACCTATTGCCGATGATGGTGAAATTGTTGCAGCCTTAATTGAAGATGAGGCAACGGTAAAACGTCTTGACAAAAGATCTAAACCAATGCGGCTTATTGCATCAAACCCATCTTACAAACCTATAGAATTGTCCAATGGAAACACTCGTATTCTCGGAAAAGTTATTGGCTTAATTCGCTCATATAAGCGAAGCTAAACTTTGGCGCTTTTTATTGCTTCTTCGATGCTTGAAAATGTATTGAATACAGTATTTAACCTGGTGATTTTCAAAATTCTATCGATTCCTGTATTGCATTTAACTAACAGAACAGATCCCCCCTGAGGCCTAAGCCGCTTTGTTGCTGAGATAAGAGTTCCAAAACAACTACTATTCATATATGTTACACCAGACATATCTATAATAAGATATTTCTGACCACTACCAATTACTTTATTGACCGCATCTTTAAATTGGGGAGCTGTATATACATCTATTTCTCCAGCGACCTTGAGAACCTTAATCCCTTCAATTTCTGTTATTTCTGTTTCAAGCCTAATGCTTTCCAAGGTATTTTCGCCTCCATTTTTTAACATTTTGAGTATACAACCTGCCTTTAAGCGTGTCAAACATTATCTCGGCCTTGATGCTACGATTAATAAGTCAAATGTCGTTGCCGAAAGCCAATGTAAAACAAAGCATGGCAAGAATGAGCGTACTTTGAATGCGATAATACCAAGTATAATTCCCGCAAACAAAGATGCAACAACTTCAACTCCAGGCTTCCCCAAATGAAGAATGCAAAAAGCTATTGCTTGAACAACGACCGCAAACCACCCAATAGATCTTGCCAATCCAAATAACAAATACCCTCTAAAGAAAAACTCCCAACAAAATAAATACAATCCATAGCTAAAAGTTGCATATATCATTAGGAACGGTTGTGATATATATGGGTTCTTCGCTGGATAAACTCCTCGGTTAAACGCATCTAAAAATTCTGGAAAGTGTTTAAAAACAGGATAAT
>FWPV01004891.1_pt1 | contig 27490 bp, 25 predicted proteins | sample 2228371 | NCBI WGS metagenome assembly FWPV01 (sample SAMEA103939776, study PRJEB20133) | metagenome
GCGCCCCGGGGGCCGCGGCGGAATCGGCCGCCGGGCCCTTCCCGGCGGACTACGAGAGCCGCATCCTCACCTGGCTTCGGATTCACGAGCCCGATGCGGACAGCGTGGAGATCCTCTCGCTCAGCGCCCCGGAGCTGCGCAGGCTCCCGGGGGACCTGCCCGAGCAGGGCCTCGCGAGCGGGGAGGCGGTGTGGGAGGTCGTGGTCGTGACCCGGCGCAAGGCCGGTGCGGCCCCGCCGCGCCCGATCCGCGTCCTCTTTCGCGACGGGGTGATTCGGGCCGTTCTCCGCTGACCGGGCGACCCCGCCGACTACTCGTCCGAAGTTCGGCCGCGCAGGGGGTTGTCGGGATCCCCGGCCGCGACGATCCGTGCCAGCAGTTCCCGCTCGGGCCCGCGGGGAAGCCGGCCTTTCATCTGGGCCGCGAGCACCCGTTCTCCCGCGGGGTTCGTCCACTCGGCCTCGGCCTCGGCCCGGCCGTCTTCGTCGAGGCGCGTGATCGTGATCGTGCAGCAGAGCTCCTCGCCGAAGTAAACCGGCCGCAGGAAGCGGAAGCTCATCGCGCTGGCGAGCCAGCCCACCTGGCCGCCGAATTCGCAAATCATGGAGCCCGGGAGCAGGCCGTGGCAGATGCGGCCGCGGAGCCCCTTGGCGTCGCACCATGCGGCATCGTAGTGCACCGGGTTGTAGTCGCGCGTGAGGTCCCCGAAGGCGCGCGTCTCCTCCACGGAGAAGGTGCGGCGGATGCGGAACCGGTCTCCGACCCTGAGGCCGCGGGCGGCGGCCTGGCGCAACGGGATGCCCATGGCGTACCCCTCCCCCTTTCCCCCCCGCCCGGCGGGCTCAGAGAACATCGACCCGCGGCAGCCCCGCGCGGCGGCGGAGGCAATCGAGCAACCCCGCGCAGCCGGTCATGAGGTTGTCGCCGAAGGGCGCCCCCCCAGAGCACCGGCGGGCGGATCGCGGCGGCAAGACGGCGCTTCGGCCCGGTCGCGAGGATGAAGCCGAGCGCCTCTTCGCCCGCCGCCCGCCGGAGGTAGGCGCCGTGACCGCCCTCGGCGAGAAGCCGCTCGTGGTCGAGGTCCCCCGCCGCCGTGCGCCGCACGAGCTCCTGCAGCCGCCCCGGCGTGAGGTCCCGGGTGTGGATCTCCGCGAGGGCGCAGAGTTCCTCGCCTTCCCGGGCCGCGCAGACCGTGTGCGAGGTGGCGACATCGAGCACGAGAAAGGGGCCCTCCGCGGGCGCCCGGGGGTCGAGCGCCGCGCCGGCGACGGCGGCGAGCCCGCTGTCCATGGCGTAGACCGCCTCGGCGGGCAGGCCGCGCGCGGCGACCGCGGCCGAGCGCAGGCGGTTCAGGGCCGGGGGGATTTCCTCGGCCCGCCAGAGCAGCTCGTGCAACCGGCCGCCCGACTCGAGCGGCCCGCGGTAGAGGCGGTGGCGGAACTCGAGATGCGAGCCGCCCGGATCGGGACGCCGTGGTCCTGGAGGCAGAAGGCCACGACGTCGAAGGCGAAGGGGACGCCGAAGCCCTCGATCAGCCCCCGGATCCGATCGACCTCGATGTCCGCGAGCTCCACGTGGGCCGGGCCGAACCGGCGGCGGATCCTCTCCGCATCCGCGGCCTCGATCCGCTCGAAGCCCCAGCCGCGCACGACCTCCGGGTCGTGGTGGAGCGTCGCCGCCGCCTCCGCGGTGATCCACACGCGATGCGTTTGGGCGCGCCGGCGCAGGGCCTCGGTCACCGGGCCGCCCCCCATCTCGCCGCCCGTGACGAGCAGATCGCCCGCCAGGCGCTCGATCCGCTCGGCGATCGTACGCACGGGCGAGGCGACGACCGCCTTGAGCGGAAGCTCCCGCTCGGTGTCGACCCAGAGGATGTCGAGCGTCCCCGCCCCGACGTCCAGACAGAGAATCCGGCTCAACGCGTCGGTTCTCCTTTCCCGGGGGGCGCGACGGGACGGCCGCCCCGCCGCGGCACCCCGAGCATCAGCAGCGATGCGGCCAGGGCGCAGGCCGCCCCGAGGCCGAAGGCCAGGCCGTAGGATCCCGTCTCGTCGCGCAGCACCCCCGTCACCCAGTGGGTCAGGATGGCGCCGGTGCCGTAAAACGGCGTCCACAACCCGGCCACGGTGCCCATCGCCCCCCGCGGGAAATAGTCTCCGGCACAGGCCCCGTAAATCGGGAAGGTCGCCCCGTAGCAGGCGGCAAAGAGGGCCGTGAGCGCGCAGAGCTCGGCCCAGGAGGGCGATCCGGCGGCGAAGCGGCCGATCACCAGGGCGACGGCGAGGTTGGAGGCGAGGATCGTGTCGCGGCGGCCGAGGCGGTCCGACGCCGGAAGCAGAAGCAGCACCCCCACGACCTGAAAGAGCCCGTGCACGGTCGCCAGCAGGCCCGCGCGCTCGAGAGAGACGCCGGGCCGGCCCGCGGCGAAATCCACCAAGAAGGTCGTCAGCCCGTAGAGGCCGAAGGAGAGGAGCGCATAGGAAGCCCCGATCCGCCAGAACACGGGCATCCGGAACACGGCCGCCAGCGGGACCCTCGCCTCGGCCGGCCCGGGCGGACCGGCCGGTGCCCCGGGGCGCTCGCCCCAGGGCGTGCGCCCGCAGGCGGCGGGATCGCTCCGCAGGAGCACCCCGTTCGGCAGCACCAGGATCCAGGCCGCGGCCCCCAGGAGCGTCCAGGCCGCGCGCCAGGAGGAGAGCTCCACCAGGGGCGGGAAGAGGACCCCGGAAGCGGCGAAGCCCAGCCCGTAGCCCGTCGAGAGCAGCCCGAGGGCAAGCCCGCGACGCCGGGGGGCAAACCAACGCTGGACCAGCGTGATGACCGGAACCCACAGCCCCGCCGCCCCCAGCCCGGCCAGGCCGAAGGCGACCGAGGCGGCCGCGAGGGACCCGGCCCGCGCCAGAAGCAACACGCCCGTCCCCAAGACGAGCAGCCCGGCGGTGATGACCCGCCGCGCCCCGATGCGGTCGGTGAACCAGCCGGCGAAAGGGGCGACGCCGATGTAGACGAAGAGGTAGGCGTTGTAGATCGTACCCGCCCCGGCCCGGCCGAGCCCGAGATCGCCGATCATCGCCGGGAGAATCACGCCGTAGCCCAGCCGCACGGCGTAGTTGACGAAGAGATCGGCGAAGCAAAGAACCAGGATGAGCCAGGCCGAGGGCGACCCGAGGGCTCTCCCCACGCGAGGCTCCTTTCTTTTCCCGCCGCCCCACGGCCGGCTGCGGCCGGCCGGGGGGTCAGACCCGGAGGATCTCTCCCCGGCGCGGCACCCCGACCTCGTGGCCGTCCTGCCGCAGGGTGCGCTCGAGCGCCAGGGCCTGTTCCTCCTCGCCGTGCACGAGCGCGATCCGCCGCAGGCGCAGGTTGCCCTCGCGCAGAAAGCGACGGATCTCCTCGCGGTCGGCGTGCCCGCTGAACCCGTCGAGCTTGACCACGCGCGCGCGCAGCGGGTAGTCCTTGTTCAGGAACCGGACCACGGGTTCCGGGCCGCGGCGGCCCGCGCGCTCGTATTCGAGTCCCAGCTCCTCGATGCGGCGGCCGAGCGTGTTGCCGGCCATGAAGCCGACGATGAGGATGGTGTGCTTCGGGTCGTGGATCTTGAAGCGCAGGTGATGGAGGATGCGGCCCGCCTCGCACATCCCCGAAGCGGCGATCACGATCTGGGGGCGGTCTTCGCGGTTCAGGGCCATCGATTCCGCGACCGTCTCGACGAAGTGCAGCGTCTCGAAGCGGAAGGGGTTCTTCCCCCGCGCCAGGAAGTCGTTGCGCGCCGCGTCGTCGTAGACCTCGGGGTGGGCCCCGAACACCCGCGTCAGGTTGACCGCCAGCGGGCTGTCCACGTGCACTGGCACCCGCGGCAGGCGTCCCTCGTCGAAGAGCTCGTGGAGCACGTAGAGCAGCACCTGGGTGCGGCCGAAGGCGAAGGCCGGGATGAGGAGCGTTCCGCCGCGGGCGAAGGTCTCGGCGGCCACCTGGGCGAGCCTGCCCTTCAGGTCGGCGATCGGCTCGTGCAGGCGGTCGCCGTAGGTGCTCTCCAAGATCAGGAGGTCGAGATCCCGGTCCTCCTCGGCGAAGCGGAGCTCGGGGTCGTGGTAGACGGGCTTGCCGAAGCGGCCGAGGTCGCCCGTGAAGCCGATGCGGCGCACGGCGCCGTTTTCCCGCACCGCGAGCACCGTGATCGCCGAGCCGAGGATGTGGCCCGCCTCGTAGAACGTGCAGCGGACGCCGTCGGCCGGGACGAAGGGGGTGCGATAGGGACGGGGATCGAAGGCGCCCAGCGCGCGCTGGGCGTCGGCGAGCGTGAAGAGCGGCTCGACGGTCTCGAGCCGCAACTCCTGCAGCAGGGCACGGATCCGCCCGACGTCGAGCTCGTGGCCGTTTTTCTTGAGCATCCGCTTCACCGCCGCGGCATCCGGCGGCGATGCCCCCGCCGCCGGAAGGCGCCCGGGATGGAGCAGGGCCGAGCGCAGGGTCTTGTAGTTCAGGTAATCGGCATCCGACTGCTGGATGCTCGCCGCGTCCGGAAGCAGGTAGTCGCAGGCCGACTTCGTCGGCGGGGTCGAAAAGACGGGCCCGGCGTAGCCGTCGCGCACGAGGAGCGGAAGCCGCCCCGAGTGGTCGGCATGGGCGTGGGAGAGAACGACCGCGTCGATCAGGCGGGGGTCGAAGGGCAGGACGCGGTTTTTCTCGGCCGCCTCGCGGCGCCGTCCCTGGAAGAGCCCGCAGTCGAGCAGGATGCGCTTGCCCCCGGCCGTCGTCACCAGGTGCATCGAGCCCGTCACTTCGCGGACCGCCCCGTAAAAGGTGATCAGCATCCACGTCTCCCGGGAGCTGGGGTGTCCGGGGGAGTCCGGCGCGGTCGGCGCCGGGGGACCCCGGCTCACGGCACCCTAAGCCGGGACGCGGGGCGCTGTCAACGACGCCCCGCCCCGGTTTGTGTTCCCGGGCGAACGGGGCTACGGTAGGGGCATGGGCGTTCCGTTTTCCCGTCACGCCGGATGCGGCCTCGCCTTCGGCCTCCTTCTGGGGGCGGTGCTCGTCCCCGCGCCGGCCGCCGGGACCCCGCCGGTCCGGCCGGATGCCGTGGTCGAGTTCCTGGGAAGCGACGAGCGGGTCCTCGCCCGGCTGATCGTGGAAATCGCCTCCACCCCCGAGGAGCAGGCCCGCGGCCTCATGGAGCGGCCGCTGCCCGATCACCGCCACGGGATGCTCTTCGTCTTCGACCGCGCCCGGCCGCTGACCTTCTGGATGCGCAACACCCCCACCCCGCTCGACATCGTCTTCGTCGACGAGAAGGGGCGAATCCTCAACATCGCCGCCTACACCGTCCCCTATTCCGAGCGGCTCTACCCCTCGGAGGGGCCGACCCGCTACGTCGTCGAGGCCCGCGCGGGCTTCGCCGAGCGCTACGGGATCCGCCCCGGCCAGCGCATCCGCTGGAACCGGCTGCGCTGAGCCATGGCCGGCCGCCGCCCCACCTCCTTCCTGGCAGCGCTGCTCACCCTCGGGCTTGCGGCGTCCGCGGCGGCGGGGCTTCCCGAGGGGGCCTTCGTGGGCATCGCCTACGGTCCCTTTCACCGGCCCGGGCTCCACCCCGGCGGCCCGGAGGAGCCTTCCGAGGCCGAGATCGTCGAGGACCTGCGCCGGATCGAGGAGGCGGGCTTCCGCCTGGTGCGCACCTACGGGTTGGAGGGGGTCCTTTCGCGGATCGTGCCGCTTGCGGAGCGGAACGCGCCCGGCCTGCGTTTCCTGTTGGGCGTGCACGCCTGCGGCGCCCCCGAAGGGGGAGAGGCTCCCTTTTCCCCGGCCACGCGCGACCAGGCGGCGTTCGCCGTGCGCCTGGCGCGCGATCACGCCAACGTGGCCGCCGTCGTCCTGGGAAACGAGTGCCTGGCCGGCGAGCCCGAGGCCTGCCCGCAGCCGGTGCGGCCGCCGGAGTGGGCCGCCGGGGCCGCCGCGCTGCGCCGCGAACTGCGCGCGGCGGGTCGGGGGGTCCCCCTCACCGCGGCGCTCTCGATGACCGCGGCGCTCGGCGCCGCGGCCGCGGCGGGCTGGGAGATCGCCGCCCACGCGGACTTCCTGCTCGTCAACGTGCACCCCTTTTTTGCGCCCGTCGCGGTCGAGCAGGCCGTGTTCGCAAACCTGGAGGCGTCGGTCGTCCGACTTCAGGAGCGCTTCCGCGGCCTGGGCAAGCCCCTGGTCGTCGGCGAGACGGGCTGGCCGAGCGCCGGACCGTCCCAGGGGCCGGCGCATCCCGGGGTGGGGGCGCAGCGCCGCTTCGTGCACGACCTCTTTGCCTGGGCGCGGGAGCGCCGGCGGGGGGTGTTTCTCTTCGAGATGTTCGACGAGCCGTGGAAAGCCTCGGAGCCGGGAGGGGTCGGCGCCCACTGGGGGCTGTTCGATTGGCGGGGTCGGCCGAAATTCGACCTGCCCGGCCGGTAGAACGGCGGAGGGCCGCGTTCAGTGCATCGCCGGAGCCGGTCGGCCGGCCAGGGCGGGGTGGCGGTGGCCGGCGAGCCGGATCAAGGTTTGGGCCATCGCCGCGTGGGAGTACCCCTCCGCCTCGGCCGCGCTCGCCATGCTCGCGTCCTCGCTGATGTCGGGGTTGGGATTGACGTCGAGCACGTAGAACGTCCCGTCCCGCAGGCGCACGTCGAGGCGCCCGTAGTCCCGGCAGCCCACGGCCCGGTAAGCGGCGCGGCAGATGCGCTCGAGCGTGTCGCGCTCGTCGCTTGCGAGCGGGGCGGGAAGAAGCGTGCGGATCGCTTCGTAGGCCCGCGAGCCGGGCGTGAACTTGGCGTCGTAGGTGCACAGCCGATCGCGGATGTCGTCCAGAGCGGCGAAATCCATCTCCGCCGGCGGCAGCATCCGGATCGTGCCGTTGCCCCACAGGGAGACGTGGAACTCGCGGCCGTCGATGAATTCCTCGACCAGCGCCGGAATGCCCGCGCCGGCGAGCAGGGTCTCCACGCGCTCGCGGAGCTCGGCGGCGTCCATGACCACCGAATCCGAGGTCACCCAGTCGCTGCAGTGGCCGACGGCGGGTTTGACGATCGCCGGGAACCGCTCCCACGCTCCCTCCGCCGGCGGACGGTCGAAGAGCCGCCACGGCGGCGTGGGGATGCCGCCCGCGGCGAGCAGCCGTTTCACGCGGTGTTTCTGGTAGCTCAGGGCCAGGGTGTCGGATCCCGAGCCGGTGAAGACGAAGCCCTTCTCCTCGAGGGCGCGCGCCACCATCCACTCGCTGTGCCGGATGCCGGGGATTCCCTCGCACCAGTTGAAAAACAGGCAGCTCTCCGGATCGACGCCCGCGAGGCGATCGGCGAAAAAGCGGTCGACGACCGCGAGCATCTCGACGCGGTAGCCCTCCGCCGCAAGACGCGCGGTCAGGCGCTCCTGGGCCGCGAGGACTTCACCGCACTCGGCCGAGGTCCAGGAGGGGTCGAGATCGTAGAGCAGCAGGACCCGCAGGCGCTTGAGGAGATGGTCAACGTTCACTAACCTATTTCCCCCTCGTCACCGGCTGCCGCTTTTTGCCTGTCCCGGCACGCTGTGGCAAGATTTCAAGTCAGCACATAAAGTTACTCGCGATTATAACGAAACCGAAATTCGTGTCAAGCAGATTTGCAACACCACATATGGTGGTCCGAAAAGGATCACCCAATATGGCATTTCGGGAATTCAGAAACTAGGCCTGTTTTCAAGGAATGGGGCGGGCGGATCGCGCGCGAGCGCGTGCAGGAACAGGCGGAGGAAAAAGAGGGCGGCCGCCTGGCCGCCCTCTTCCAGAAGCCCGCCGCAGGGGTGGGGGCCGGCCGGGGGCGAATTTCTTTTTTTTTGCTACATGAAGCGATATGGTTTTTCTTGTTTCGGTGATTCGGTAGAAAAGGGGCCGGGGCGCGGGCCTCAGTTGCGGAAGCGCCTGCGGATCGAATCCTGCTCCTGCGGGGAAAGCCGGTCCCAGCGCTGCAGCTGCTCTTCCATCCGCCGCCGCTCCTCGGGCGGGAGCTCCCGCCACTGGCGGTAGCGCTGCTCGTATCGCTCCCGTTCCCTCGGCGGCATGCGGTTCCACTCCTCGTAGCGCCGCCGCAACTGCTCGCGCTGATCGGGCGGAAGCTGCTGGAACCGGCGGTAGCGCTCTTCCAGGCGCGGCCGCTCCTCGGGGGGGATTTGCTCGAAGAAGGGTTGCGGGCGACCGCCCCGCTGGGCGACGAACCCGGCGGACGCCGGCGCGAGGGCCGGGGGGGTCGCTTCGCCCGCGCGCGCCAGCGCCGGCGCGGGGACCGCGGCGCAAAGCACGAGGATCAGCGCCAGGCGCCGCATCCGGTGTCCCGGCCGCACGCCGCGTGCGACCGCCTCAGGCCGTCCTTTCACCGCGCGCCTCATCCCCGCGTCCCTGCCGTTCCTCTTCCGTGCCGCCCCCCGGCTCCGCAGGCAGGGAATCGGGGAGGTCGACCAGGTGCACGAGCCGTTCGATCGTCTCGAGCTCCTGCAGAAGATCCAGATGGCGGATCACCTCGAGGTCGCCCGGGTCCCACTCCGCCCTCACGAGATCGGCCCCCTCGAGGTCCGGCCGCGGGCCCCACGTCCCGCGCAGGCCGGCCACGGCGAAGGCCAGAAGCAACCCCGCGGCGGCCAGCGCGGGCAGCGGCCGGAGAACGAATTCCCGCCAGCGCGATAGGATGCCCCGCGGGCGCTCGGGCGGCAGCCTGCGCCGCACCGCACGGCAGAGGGAATCGACCTCCCCGGGCGACCACGCCGGCGCCGCGCCCGCGCGCCGCACCGCGGCCAGAAGCGCCGCCAGCCGTTCGCGCTCGGCGCGGCACGCGGCGCACTCCCGCAGGTGGGACTCCAGGAGATCGCGCGCGGCGGCCTCCCGGAGCTCGCCCAGGACCTCCAGGCCGAGGGCGTCTTCGAAGCGGCGGCATGCGGGCTCGTTCATGGGGCTCCTCCGCGGTCGGGCCGGTCGAAGCGCGGGCCGAGCTGTTCGCGAAGGCTGCGGGTCGCCCGGAACAAATGGGACTTGACCGTCCCCTCGGCCATCCCGGTCAGCTCGGCGATCTCGGCAATGCTCATGTCTTCGAACACCTTGAGGGCGAACACCGTCTGCTGGTGCCGCGAAAGCCGCCCGATGGCGCGGCGGACCTCGGCTTCCAGCTCCCCGGCCGCGATGCGGGCCACGGGGTCGGTTTCCTCGAGCGGCGCGGCCGCCGCCTCGAGCGGATCGTCCCGCTCCGCCTCGTTCGCCTCTTCCGTGCGGCGCCGGCCGGGGAAGAACTCGCTCCAGCGCCGGCGCCGCCTGCGGGCGTCGTGGGCGGCGTTCACCGCGATGCGGTAGAGCCAGGTCGAGAAGCGGGCGCGCCCGGCAAAGGCGGGCAGGCTGCGGAAGGCCTGTAGAAACACCTCCTGGACGACATCCCGCGCCTCCTCGGCATCGAATCCGCAGAGCGGGTAGACGATCCGGTGAACCCGGTTCAGGTGACGCCGGATCAGCCGGTCGGCCGCTTGGCGATCGCCGCGCCGGGCCCGCTCGACGAGGTCGGCGTCGTGCTCGGCTTCCCGGCCGGAAGGGGCCGGCCCGCGCACGGGGGCGGATGGCGGCGGGATCGCGGAATCCGGGGCCGGCCCGGCGGCCCGGGGGTTGGGGTCCGAAACGCTCACGACGGCTCGATCCTACACCCGAGGATCGGCATTTGACAAACCCCCGGCCCGCGCGGGGGCCACCGCCCCGGCCCCACGGCCGCGGCACCCTCCGGGGCGTGTTGCCCGGATCTAAACCGGTATGACGCCCGGCGGGCCTTTCCGGTTTACCCCGGTCCGCCGGGCCGGACCACGGCCTTCACCCGCGGGCCGAGCGCGCGCAGGGCCGCGAAGTCCCCCGCCACCCGGCCCACCTTCTGCACCGGGGCCGCCGCCCGCGGCTCGGAACCCCGGCTCGCCGGCGTCGGGCCGAAGAAGAGACAGAACCAGCCGCTCGGCGCATGGTAGGCCAGGTCCCCGACCGCAAGCACCTCGGTCGTCTCCCCGGGGTAGTCGCCGAACCGCGGCCGGGTCGTCCCGTAATATTCCTCCCCCCAGCGGGACCAGTCGCACTCGAGGGGCAGGGCCGCGGCCATGGCCCGGCCGGCGGCGGTGTCGTTGAACTCGCCGGAGAGCACGAGGCCTTCGATTTCGATCCGGATCGGTGTCGGCATGGGCCCTCCTCGATCGATTCGGCGCTGCGGTCGCCGGTTGCGCCCGCCGCGGCCGGCCCGCGGCGCAATCCCCCCCCGGATAGCTCCGCCCCGCCGCGGCTGTCAAGTGCGCCCCCGGGCCCGCGGCCGGTTGACGGTCGGGGGCTTTTCCACGACAATGCGCCCCGCCGGTGACCGGGCCCGCGGCCGAACGGGACCGCGGGCGTCGGCCCGGGGAAAGGCGATGGATCGACGCCGCAAAGACGAACTCCGCCGATCGGGCCTCGCCGCGTGCGGTGGGCTGTTGCTCACGGCCGCGTTTCCCAAAATCGCGCTCGCCGCCGCGGCCTGGGTCGCGCTCGTTCCGCTGCTCTGGGCGATCCGGGAGGCCCGGCCGGCCGAAGCCTTCCGCCGGGCGGCGCTCTTCGGGATCGCCCATTTCGCCTCGCTCCTCTATTGGCTCGTCCCCACCATGGTCCGCTACGGCGGCCTCCCGGCCCTGCCGGCCGTGGGGATTCTTTTGCTGTTCGCCTCCGTGTTGAGCCTCCTCTTCATCGCCCCCGCCACCGCGGGCCTCGTCCTCGCCGTGCGGCACCCCCGCCACCTCCTTTTTGGGCTTCCGCTCTTCTGGGCCGGCTCCGAGTACCTGCGCTCGTTCCTCTTCACCGGCTTTCCCTGGGCGCTGCTCGGCACCTCCCAGGTGGACTGGCTGCCCTTCGTCCAGATCGCCGACCTGGCGGGCCCCTACGGCATCTCCGCCGTGCTCGCCGCGGCCAACGCCGCGGTCTTTCAGCTCCTGCTCGCCGCCTCCGGGTGCGGCTGGCAGGGCGAACGCCTCTCCCGCCGGGCGGCGGCGGGCTCCGCCGCGGCCGTCGCCTGCCTGGCGGCCGCGGTCTGGGGGTACGGGGTCTTCCGCATCGCCGACACCGAGCGCCGCGCGGCCGAGGCCCCCCGGCTGCGGGTCGCCGTGATCCAGGGCAACATCGCCCAGTCCCTGAAATGGGACCCCGCCTTCCAAGCGGCGACGATCGACACCTATGTCCGGCTTTCCCGCGAGGCGGAGGCCCACTCGCCCGAGCTCGTCGTCTGGCCCGAGTCGGCGGCCCCCTTTTACTTATTCGCCGAGGTCCCCCCCACGCGCCGGCTGCTCGAGGGGATCGCCGGCTCCCGCGCCCATCACCTGATCGGCGCCCCCGCCTTCGAGCTCCGCCCCGGGGGCGCGGCGGACTACTTCAACAGCGCCTTCCTCGTCGCCCCCGCGGAGTCCCGGGTGCTCGGCCGCTACGACAAGGCCCACCTCGTGCCCTACGGCGAGTACACCCCGTTCAAGGAGTACCTCCCCTTTCTCGGCAAGATGGTCGAGCACATCGGCGACTTCACCGCCGGTCCCACGGGCCGGACCCTCGCCATGCGGGAGCGCACCCTCGGCATCCAGATCTGCTACGAGATCATCTTTCCCGCCCTGTCCCGCGCGCTCGTCGCCAACGGCGCCGAGCTCCTGATCACGATCACCAACGACGCCTGGTACGGGAAATCGGCCGGGCCCTACCAGCACTTCGCGCTCGCCGTGCTGCGGGCGGTCGAGACCCGCCGCGCGCTCGTCCGGGCCGCCAACACCGGCATCAGCGCCTTCGTCGACCCCACGGGCCGCGTGCACGACCCGACGCCGCTCGAGGTCGAGGCGGTCGCCGTGCGCGACGTCCCCCTCCTCGCGGGGCGCACCGCCTACGTCGCCTCGGGCGATCTCGCACCGGCCGCCGCGCTCGCGGCCGCCGCGGGGCTCGCCCTGGCGGGTCTGCTGCGCCGCCGCCGGGGCGCCCCGCAAAAAGTTCTGCCCCTTTCCCGTCGATCCGTGCTATAGTGAGAGGGTCCCGCCGTCCGGCGGGAGAACGAACGCGAAGGGAGAACCGGGAGCCATGAGCTACGAAGTCAAGCAAGCGCTGCGGGAGGCCAAGAGCCAACTCGAGAAAATCCGAGGTTGTCTTTGACGTCGAAGGCACCGAATCCCGCCTGAAGGAGATCGAGGCCGCCCTCGCCCGGGAGGGGTTCTGGAACCGCCCGGAGGAAGCGAAGACCGTCCTCAAGGAACGAACGGCCCTCACCCAGCGGATCGAGCGCTACCGGGAACTCGACGCCGAGCTGCGGGACGCCGAGGAGCTCTACGAGCTCGCCCAGGCCGAAAACGACGAAGCCACCCTCGCCGACCTTCACGCCCAGGCGAACACCCTCACGCGCCGCATCGAGCGCTTCACGCTGGAGCTCATGCTCGACGGCGAGGACGACGCCAAGAACGCGATCGTCTCCATCAACGCCGGCGCGGGCGGCACCGAGGCCCAGGACTGGGCGGAGATGCTCCTGCGCATGTACACCCGCTGGGTCGAGCGCAAGGGCTTCAAGTTCGAGCTGATCGATTTGCAGCCGGGGGAAGAGGCCGGCATCAAGAGCGCCACCTTCACCGCCGCGGGCGAAAACGCTTACGGCTACCTCAAGACCGAGGTGGGCGTCCACCGCCTGGTGCGCATCTCGCCGTTCAACGCGAGCGGCAAACGGCACACCTCCTTCGCCTCGGTCTTCGTCTACCCCGAGCTGGAAAACGAGATCGTGGTCGACATCGACGAGAAGGACCTGCGCATCGACGTCTTCCGCGCCAGCGGCGCGGGCGGGCAGCACGTGAACAAGACGAGCAGCGCCGTGCGCATCACCCACCTGCCGACGGGGATCGTGGTGCAGTGCCAGCAGGAAAAATCGCAGCACCGCAACCGCGAGCTGGCGATGAAGGTGCTGCGGGCGCGGCTCTACCAGCTCGAAAAGCAGAAACAGGAGGAAAAGCTGCGCGAGATCCACGACAGCAAGGAAGACATCGCCTGGGGCAACCAGATCCGCTCCTACGTCCTGCAGCCCTACCAGATGGTCAAGGACCACCGCGTCGGCCTGGAGATCGGCAACGTGAACGAGGTCCTCGACGGGGGGATCGACCCCTTCATCGAGGCCGTGCTCCTCGCCCGCGAGGCCAGGGCCCCGAAGGCGGCCTGACGGCGCGCCTTGCGCCATCCGCCATGGATCCGCGCGTTCTTCTCGCCCGCCGCTTTCCCCCCGGCTCGCCGGCGCTGGACATCGTCACCCGCCACGGCGAGCGGGTGGCCGCCCGGGCGCTCGCCGCGGCCGACCGGCTCCGCGACCTCCACCCCGACCGCGCCTTCCTCGAGGAGGCGGCGCTCCTGCACGACATCGGGGTCGCGCTCACGGACAGCCCCCAGATCGGCTGTCACGGCCGCGAGCCTTACATCCGCCACGGCGTGATCGGCCGGGAGATTCTCGAGCGCGAGGGCCTGCCGCGCCACGCCCTCGTCTGCGAGCGCCACGTGGGCGCGGGGATTTCCGCGAAGGAGATCCGCCGGCAGGGCCTCCCGCTCCCCGTGCGCGACATGCTGCCGGTCACGCTCGAGGAGGAAATCCTCTGCTGGGCGGACAAATTCTATTCCAAGACGGGGGAAAAGGAGCCGGCCGCCAAGTCCCTGGAGGAAATCCTCGCCGGGCTGCGCCGCTTCGGGGAGGAGCCGGTCGCGCGCTTCCTCGCCTGGCACGCGCGGTTCGCTTCGTGAGGCGGCCGGGCGGGGCCCCCCGGGGGGTCGCCCGGCCGCCTGCCGGTCACCAGCCGCGCATCAGGTAATCGTGGATCGAATTGGCGGCGAGCCGTCCCGCCCCCATGGCGAGGATCACCGTCGCCGCCCCGGTCACGATGTCCCCGCCCGCCCAGACGCCTTTTTTCATCGTCTTGCCGGTGCAGGGGTCGGCTTCGATGTAGCCCCACTTGTTCACCTTGAGGTCGGGTGTCGAGCTCGTGAGCAGCGGGTTCGCACCCGTGCCCACGGCCACGATGCACAGATCGCACTCGAGGGTGAACTCGGAGCCCTTCACCGGGATCGGCCGGCGGCGGCCGGAGGCGTCGGGCTCGCCCAGCTCCATGCGGATGCACTCCATGCCGACCAGGCGGCCTTTCTCGTTTCCGAGGTAGCGCACGGGGTTGGTGAGCAGGAAGAACTCGATCCCCTCCTCCTCGGCGTGGTGCGCCTCGGCGGCACGGGCGGGCATCTCCTCGCGCGAGCGCCGGTAGACGAGCCGCACGCGGTCGGCGCCCAGGCGGAGCGCGGTGCGCGCGGCGTCCATGGCGACGTTGCCGCCCCCGAGGACGACGACGTCCTTGCCGCGCGGGATCGGCGTGTCCACCTGAGGAAAGAGGTAGGCCTTCATCAGGTTGGCCCGGGTCAGGTACTCGTTCGCCGAGAGGATGCCGACCAGGTTTTCGCCCGGGATGTTCATGAACTTGGGAAGCCCCGCACCGAGCCCCAGGAACACGGCCTGGTAGCCCTCCGCGAAGAGCTCATCGAGCGTCACCGTGCGGCCGACGACGACGTTGCATGCCACCTTCACCCCGAGGCGCTCGAGAAAGTTCACCTCCTGGGCGACGATCTCCTTGGGCAGTCGGAACTCGGGGATCCCGTACAGGAGCACCCCGCCCGGCTTGTGGAAGGCCTCGAAGATGGTCACCTCGTGGCCTTTCTGGATGAGGTCGCCGGCGACGGTGAGCCCGGCCGGCCCGGATCCCACGACGGCGACCCGCTTGCCCGTCGGGGAGGCCTTCGGCGGCAGCGCGCCCGTCCCGTGCGCCCGCTCCCAGTCGGCGACGAAGCGCTCGAGGTTTCCGATGGCGACCGGCTCGCCCTTCTTTGCCAGCACGCACTTGCCCTCGCACTGGATCTCCTGGGGGCAGACCCGGCCGCAGACCGCGGGCAGGCTGTTTTGTTTCCAGACGTGGCGGATCGCCGCCGTGAATTCCCCGGCCGTGATCAGGCGGATGAAGCCGGGGATGTCGATCCCCACGGGGCAGCCCTCGACGCAGCCGGGGTTCTTGCACTGCAGGCAGCGCGAGGCCTCCTCCCGGGCCATCTCCGGGGTGTAGCCCAGGGGCACCTCGAGGAAGTTCCGCGCCCGCTCCTTCGGATCCTGCTCGGGCATGGGGACCCGGCCCTTCTTGGGTTTCTTCTCCTTGACCGTCGCCTCGTCAGCCATGCGTGATCTCCTCCGCGCGGTTTTCCGGTTGGACACCGTCGAACGGTTCACTTACGATGCCAGGACTCCTCCATCATGCAGAATTCCTGGAAGCAGGCCTTTTCCTCTTCGCAGTAGGCCTGCAGCCGCAGCATCAGTTCGTCGAAATCGACCTGGTGGCCGTCGAACTCGGGCCCGTCGACGCAGGCGAAGCGCGTCTCGCCGCCCACCGTGACGCGGCAGCCGCCGCACATGCCCGTGCCGTCGACCATGATCGGGTTCAGGCTGACGAGGGTGGGCACCCCGTAGTCCCGGGTCAGCTGGGAGACGAACTTCATCATCGGCACGGGCCCGATGGCGACGACCTGGTCGATCTTCTCGCGGTCGAGAACGTCCTTGAGGGCGTGGGTCACGAAGCCCTTGCGGCCGTAGGAGCCGTCGTCGGTGCAGACGTGCAGCTCGTGGGAGGCGCGGCGCATGAAGTCCTCGAGGATGAGCAGATCCCGGGTGCGCGCGCCGATGATGGCGATCACGTGGTTGCCGGCCTCTTTCATCGCGCGGGTGATCGGGTGCAGCACGGCGACGCCGGTGCCGCCCCCCACGCAGACCACCTTGCCCAGCTTCTCGATGTGGGTCGGCTTGCCGAGCGGGCCGATCACGTCCTGGTAGCCGTCGCCCTCCTTCAGGGTCTTGAAGAGGGCGGTCGACTTGCCCACGACCTGGTAGATGACCGCGATCACCCCGCGCTCGGGATCCGTGTAGGCCATCGTGAGCGGGATCCGCTCCCCGGTCTCGTTGGCTTTGAGGATGACGAACTGGCCGGGCTTGGCCTTGCGGGCGATGAGCGGGGCCTCGATTTCGTTGAGAATCACCGTTCCCTGGGACATCTCCTCGCGCTTGACGATCTTGAACATGATCCTCCTCCCTGCCGGGGAATGGACGGTGCCGCGAAAGACCGCTGACAAAACGACCAAGGGGCTATATTTTCACGAATCGTGGACCAAATCAACCTTCGGCTGCCGCCCCTCGTCGACAGCCACTGCCATCTCGACGACGCGGCCTTCGACGCCGACCGGCAGGCCGTGATCGGCCGCGCCCGCGACGCCGGGGTGGGGGCGATCGTGACCGTGGGCACCGACGCGGCCTCCTCGCGCCGGGCGGCGGCGATCGCCGCGGCCACCCCCGGGGTCTTCGCGGCCGTGGGCATCCACCCCCACGAGGCCCGCCATGCCTCGGAGGCGGCGCTGGAGGAGCTCAAGCGCCTCGCGCGCCATCCCCGCGTGCGCGCCTGGGGCGAGATCGGCCTCGACTTTCACTACAGCCACTCGCCGCCGGGCGCCCAGGAGAAATGGCTCGAGCGCCAGCTCGAGGCGGCCGCAGCCCTGGGTCTTCCCGTCATCTTCCACGAGCGCAGCAGCGCGGGCCGTTTCCTGGAGCTCGTGGCGGCCGCCCCCCCGCCGGCGGGGGCGGTGGTCCACTGCTTCAGCGGGACGGCCGCCGAGCTCGAGCGCTACCTCGAGCTCGGCTTCCTGATCGGCATCACCGGGATCCTCACCCTCCCCGGCCGGGGGGCGGCCCTCCGCGGGCTCGTGCGGCGGATCCCGCGGGAGCGGCTGCTCGTCGAAACCGACGCGCCCTGGCTCACCCCCGACCCCGAGCGCAAGATCCGGCGCCGCAACGAGCCCGCCTTCGTCCGCACGGTGCTCCTGCGGCTTGCCGCCGAGACAGGCGAGGATCCCGCGGCGCTTGCCCGCCAGGTGACGGAAAACGCCGCCCGCCTCTTCGGGCTCGACGGCCTTGCCGCACCGGCGCTTTTGGGCTACGTACCCGACGGGACCTGATGCCCCTTACCCCCCTTGCCCGACGGAGCGTCGCGATGCTCGCCCGGCTTCTTCCCTGCCTCATCGCCCTCGCCTGGGTTTCCCTGAACCCGGCGTGGCCTCCGGCCTCGGCCGCCGCCGAAAAGGGAAAACCGGACGCCTCCCGGCCGATCGCCGCCGGCGTCGAGGAGCGCACGGGGCTGTTTCTCACCCTCTACCAAGGCGACTGGGCGCTGGTGCGCGACCAGCGCCGCGTCACCCTGCCCGTCGGCACGGTGGAGCTTCAGTTCCCGGACCCCCCGGCGACGATCCTGCCGGAGAGCATGCGGCTGCGCGCCCTGGACGAGGCCCCTCTGCGCGTCCTCGAGCAACGCTACGAGGCGGACCTCATCAGCCCGCAACGCCTCCTCGAGCACCACGTCGGCAAGCAGGTCAAGCTCTTCGTCGAAAATCCGTTCAGCGAGCGCCAGGAGGAGATCCCGGCGACGCTCCTCTCCATCGAGGGCGGCCCGGTCTTCCAGATCGACGACGAAGTCACCTACGGGCATCCCGGCCGCATCATCTTCCCCAAGGTCCCCGAGGGGCTCGTCAGCCGGCCGGCCCTCGCCTTCGTCGTCGAAAACGCCACCCCCCGGCCGCAGCGGGTCGAGGCGGCCTATCTCGTCCGGGGGGTGCGCTGGCAAGCGGACTACGCGCTCGTGATCGGCGAACGCGAAAACCGCGCGGAGCTGACGGGGTGGGCGACGGTGGAAAACGACAGCGGGGCATCCTACCTCGGGGCGGTCGTGACCCTGGTCGCCGGCGAAGTGCCGCTGCCGCGGGAAGGGCCCCCGCGGGCGCGGCGGATCGACGTCCCGGGCCGGGCAGAGCCCAAGAAGCTTCTCGCTTCCCCGGAGGAGGCCCCGCGGGAGGCCTTCGGCGAGGTATACCTCTACCGGCCGGAGCGGCCGGCCACGATCCGCCCCGGCCGGGTCACGCAACTCCGCTTTCTCGGCGCCGAGGTCCTCGGCCTGAAGCGGGAGTTCGTGCTCGAGTCCCCGGGGCGCTTTCCCGGGGAGCGCCGGCAGGAGGCCGTGACCCGCGAAACCGCCGCGGTCGTGGTCGAGATCGAAAACCGCAAGGAAAACCGCCTCGGAACCCCGCTGCCGCAGGGCACCGTGCGCGTCTACCGGACCGACGAGGCGGGGGGGCTCCAGTTCGCGGGCGAGGACCGCCTGAAGGCCGTGCCCCGGGGGGGCGTTCTGCGCATCGCCCTCGGCCGCGCCTTCGACCTCACCGCCGAGCGCCGGCAGACCGCCTGGAAAAAACTCGCCGCCGACACCTTCGAGGCGGGCTGGGAGCTTGTGTTGCGAAACGAACGCCCCGAGGAGGCCTCCCTGCGCGTCGTCGAGTCGATCCCCGGCGACTGGACGATCCTTTCCGCCTCGCACCCCTACCGGAAAACAAGCGCCGGCCGGGCGGAGTTCCGGATCCCCGTGCCTCCGGGAAAGGACGTGAAGCTCACCTACGCCGTGAAGTTCCGCACCGAATGAACCGCCGCACCGCCCGCCTCGCGTTTCTTTTGTTGCCGGCCCTCGCCTCGGCCGCGGCCGCGGGGGATTCCTTCCGCATGGGGGATGCGCTGCTCTGCACGGTCGAGCGCTCGACGATCCCCGGGGGCGCAGGCCGGCGGATCTTCCTCGCGGGGCTCGATTCGCCGGCGCCGCGGGCGGTCTTCGAAAACCACATCCGCGCCGCCCTCAGCCGCATCTTCGACTCGGAGGAGGTCCTCGTCCTGCAGCTCGTCGCCGCGGTGAGCGGCAGCGTCGACACCTTCGTGATCGACAAGGCGGGCGGCCGCTTCGCCCACGTCTCGGCGGGGATCTTCCCGGTCGAGACCCACGCCGCCGCGGAAACGGGCACCTGCCGGCCGGCGGCGGCCGACACGCCCTTTCCCTGACCCGCGCCCGGGGGTCGCGCCGGCGGCGGCCCGGCCTACTTCGAGGCGGCCGCGATCGCCTCGAGGAAGGCCTTCATCATGGCCTCGCCCTCGGCGCCGTGTTTCTCGACGATGATCTTCTTCACCTCGGGCATGGTCGCCTCGCGGAAGCGGGCGATCTGATCCGGGGCGAGCGCGTTGACCTTCATGTCCTTGCTCAGCCCGGCCAGCCCCCGCTCCGAAGCCTCGATCACGCGGCTCACCCCGCGGCCGGCGACGATCGCCGAGCGCACGGCGTTGGCGAGGACCCCTTTCTCCGCGGCGCTCAGCCCGTTGTAGAAGTCGGCGTTCATCACCCACACGTAGGGGGCGAAGAGATGCCCCGTGAGGGTCAGGTACTTCTGCACCTCGTTGAACTTGGCGAAGGAGATGATCGGAATCGGGTTCATCTGGCCGTCGGCCACCCCGGTCTGGAGGGCGGTGTAGACCTCGGTCCAGGCGATGACGGCGGGCTGGCCGCCGAGGGCGCTCACGATCGCCTTGTGGGTGTCCAGGCCCATGGTGCGGATTTTGAGGCCCTTGACGTCCTCGGGGCGGGTGATGGGGCGCTTGGAGTTCGTGATGTGAAAGAAGCCGCCCGAGTCCCCGAAGCCGAGCACCTTGAGGCCCGTTTTCTTCTCGATGTCCGCCGCGAGCCGCTGGCCGAAGGGGCCGTCGAAGACGGCATAGGTCGTGCTGATGTCCGGGAAGGCGAAGGGCACGTCGATCACGCCGAGCATGGGATACACCGAGGCGAAGCCGCCGACGGAGTGAATGCCGGACTGGACCACGCCCGACTTCACCTGGGTGACGACGTCGTTGTCCTTGCCGAGTTGGCCGTTCGGAAAGGTCTGGACCTCGAGGCCGCCGTTGGTTCCGGCCTCGACCAGGCTCTTGAACACCGTCGCCATGGCGCCGGTCGCGTTGTCGAAGGGGTCGTCCTTGTTGAGGTGGTGGATCTTGATCACCTTGCCCGCATCCGCCGGGGCCGGAAGGGTCAGGCCGGCGCAAAGCAGACCGACGAGCAGCCATCCCAGAACTCGTTTCATGGTTCAGCCTCCTTGTCGTTGCATGGGTCGTGTCGTCCAAGCGCGGGGCCCGTCGGCCGCCGCGCGGGAAGCCCGACGTCCGCCGGGACCTCCTTGCCTCACCGCCCCAGGAGCAGGCGCGGCATGAGCAGCGTGAAGCTCGGCCAGAACGCGACCAGGAACAGCGCGCCGACCTCGAGCAGGATGAAGGGCCACAGCTCGCGGGCGATCGTCTCCAGCCGCTCGCCGGTGATCGAGCAGATCACGAAGAGGCAGGCGCCGACCGGGGGCGTCATGAGCGAGATGTTGAGCGCCAAGACGATCATGACGCCCGCGTGCACCGGGTCCATGCCGATCGCCTGGGTGAGCGGCCCGAGCACGGGGGCGAGGATGATCAACGCCGCGTTGATGTCCATGAACATGCCGATCACGAGCAGCAGGCAGAGGATCAGGGCGATCACCACCTGGGGCTGGCGCGAAATCGAGAGGAACAACTTGGCGATGCTCTGCGGGATCTGCAGAAACGTCATCCACCAGCTCAGGATCGAGGCCGAGGCGATGATGAGAAAGACGACCCCCGTGATCACCGAGGTCCGGACCAGGGTCTGGTAGATCGCCGCGGGGGTGAGGCTGCGGTACACGAAGACCCCGAGGAAGAAGGCGTAGAAGACGGCGACGGCGGCGGCCTCGGTGGGGGTGACGACCCCCAAGAGGATCCCGCCCAGGATGATCGCCGGCATGAAGAGGGCGAAGAGGCTCGAGCGCAGGCTCCGGAGCAGCCGCCGCAGCGAGAAGCGCTCGCCGCTCACGGGCAGGCGCTTGCGGCGGCCGACGAGGGCGATGTAGAGCATGCAGAGACCGCAGATGAGGAGCCCGGGAAGGATGCCCGCCGCGAACATGCCGGCGATCGAGACCCCCATGAGGGAGCCGTAGATGATCATCAGGTTGGAGGGCGGGATGGTCGGGCCGATGATCGAGCCCGCCACGGTCACCGCGCAGGAAAAGGGGCGCGAATAGCCCTGGCGGACCATGGCCGGAACGAGGGTGTTGCCGAAGGCCGCGGTGTCCGAAACGGCCGCGCCCGTCATGCCGGCGAAGATCACCGAGGCCACCATGTTCGTGTGCGCCAGACCCCCGCGCCAGTGGCCGACCAGGGCGTCGGCAAACTCCACGATCCGGCGCGTGATGCCGGTGCGGTTCATGATCTCGCCGGCCATGATGAAGAAGGGCATGGCCATGAAGGTGAAGAGGTCGAGCCCCTCGAAGAAGCGCCGGGGCGCCATGGCGAGGACGTTGTGTCCCCCGAGCTGGAGCAGCCCCGCGACCCCGGCCACGCCGAGAACGTAGCCGATCGGGAGGCCGAGGAGCATCAGGCCGAAAAAGAGAAGCGCCACCAGGCTCATGCGGCCCCCCTCGCCGGCGAAGGGGCTTCGCGGTCGCGCAGCATCGTCACCAGGATCTGAACGGAGGTGAGCGCGCCGCAGGCGGGGACCGAGGCGAAGGGAACGACCATCGTCATGCCGAAGACGGTCGCGTACTGGGTCGCCCCGGCCGCCGCCATGCCGACCCCGTAGACCGCGAGAAAGAGAAAGAAGGCGACTCCCACGAGATCGAGCCCCAGCCGCAGGGCCCGCGCGACGCGGGCCGGGAGCGCGCGCTGCACGAACTCGAGACCCACGTGCTCGCGACGGTAGGCGCCGACGGGAACGGCCAGCAGCGCGGCCCAGATCATGAGGTAGCGCGAGCACTCCTCGCCCCAGGTGAGCCCGAGCTTGAGGACGTAGCGCTGGAGGACCTCGAAGCCGACGACCAGCACGAGCGCCGCCATGAGCGCGGCGCAGAGGCACTCGATCCCCCGGTTCAGCGCGGCGCCGAACGCCGCCACCCGCGGCAGCCCCCTCTCCATCGGCAACGACCTCCCGAGGCCCGGGCCGCGGCCGGAGCGCCCGGGGGCTTTCCCCCCGTTGACTCCGGCCACGGGAAATGGTTTCTTCTGCGCGATGTGGCGGCAAATGTCAATCGCCGGCGGGCGGGCGAAAACGCCATGAGCGCCTTCCGCCTCGCCTGCCCCACCTGCCCGGAGACCTTCCCCGTCGAGGACGGCCACTTCTCCTGCCCGCGGCGCGGAGAGGCGGGCGATCACCTCCTCCGGCGCGTCGGCCTCGAGGGGGAGGCGGCCGCGCGCGCGATCGCCTCCGGCTGGGAGCGCGCGGGGGCCGAAAGCTTCCTCCGGCTGCAGGCGCTGGTCTCCGCCCGGGCGCTCGCCGGCGAGGAGGGCTACCGTCGCATCCACGACCGGCTGGAGGAGGCGCTCCTTTCCCGCGAGGGAACGGGCTTCCGCGTCACCCCGCTTCGCCCGCAGCCGGCGCTTGCCACCGCCCTGGGCCGCCGCGGGACGCTCTGGGTGAAGGACGAGACGGGAAACGTCGCCGGCTCCCACAAGGGCCGCCACCTGTTCGCGACGCTGCTCTACCTCGAGGCGCTCGCCGCCCGGGGGGGCGCCGCCGGGAAGCCCGAGCTCGCCGTCTACAGCTGCGGCAACGCGGCCCTCGCCGCGGCGGCGGTCGCCCGCGCGGGCGGCTACCGGCTGCGCGCCTTCGTCCCCGCCGAGGTCGACCCGCGGATCGCCTCCCTCCTCGCGGAACGCGGCGCGCTCGTCGAGCGGATCGCCCGCGCGCAAACCGGGGAGGGCGATCCCTGCTACGTCGCCTTCCGCGAGGCGCTCCGCCGGCCCGGCGTTCTTCCGTTCGCCTGCGCCGGAAACGACAACTGGTCGAACATCGAAGGCGGCTCGACCCTGGGCTGGGAGATCGTCCTGGCGCTGCGCGATCAGGCGGCGGCTGTCGATCACGTCGTCCTCCAGGTGGGCGGCGCGGCCTTCGCGCGCGCCGTCGCCCAGGCCTTCGAGGAAGCCTTTTCCTTGGGGTTTCTGCCGCGGCTGCCGAGGATCCACGCCTGCCAGCCCGAGGGCGGCTTTCCCTTCGTGCGCGGCTGGGCGCTCGCGCTCGCCGCGTTTGCCGCCCTCTGCGGCGTCTCCACCGGCATCCCCTTCGACCGCAACGCCCCGCCGGCTGCGGCCCTGGCGCGCTTGGCCGCCTTCCTGCGGGTCGAGGGACCTTCCCTCTCGCCCCTGGTCGCCCGCTTCGCCCGGGACTACGGGGATTCCGCGGCCCAGGCCGTCTTGGCCGAGATCGCCCGCCGCCCCGGCGCCTTCTTCTGGCCCTGGGACGGGGCCGCCCCGCAAAGCCTCGCGCACGGCATCCTCGACGATCTCCCCTACGACGCCACCGGCCTCCTCCCTGCCGTGCTGCGCACGGGGGGCCGGGCCGTGATCCTTTCCGAAGCGAGCATCCGCGCCGCCTGGGAGACGGCACGGGCGGCGACCGGCATCCCCGTCTGCCCCACGGGCGCGGCGGGCCTGGCCGGCCTGATGGAGCTCGAGGCCCAAGGCCTCCTCGACCCGGCCGAGGCCGCCCTGGTCGTCTTCACCGGCCGCGACCGGAGCGTCGATCCTCCCCCGAAAGGACCCGCGACCCCATGACCGCTTCCCGCCTCATCACCGGACCGACCTACGCCGAAATGCTCGAGCCGGAGCGGATCGCGCCCGATCTGCGACGCCGGGCGCTCGCCGCCGCCCGTCAGGACCCGCTCGATCCCCTCAACCTCTTCAACATTTCCTGGAAGGACGAATCCGGCCGCATCCGCCACGAGGTGCTCCCCCGGGGGCTGACCGGGGTCGACTGCCCGATCGTCGTCCTCTACGGACGGGACTTTCCCACCGGCAGCCACAAGGTCGGCGCCACCTACAGCGTCCTGATCGAAAAGGCGATCACCGGCGAGGTGGATCCCGCCCGCCACACCATCGTCTGGCCCTCGACCGGCAACTACGGCATCGGCGGGGCGTGGGTCGGCTGCCGCATGCGCTTCGACTCGATCGTCATCCTGCCCGAGGAGATGAGCCGCGAGCGCTTCGAGCTCATCCGCGGCTACGGCGCGCGCCTCGAGCTCACCCCCGGCTGCGAGAGCAACGTGAAGGAGATCTACGACAAGTGCCACGAACTGCGCCGGGCCCGGCCCGAGCGCATCCGCGTCATGAACCAGTTCGCGGAGTTCGCCAACTACCGCTTCCATTACTTCGTGACCGGAAACACGATCGTCGAGCTCGCCCGGCGGCTTGCCGCGGAAGGGGTGGGCCGGGGGGTGGTCTCGGCCTTCGTCTCGGCGATGGGCTCGGCGGGCACGATCGCGGCCGGCGACCGGCTCAAGCAGCAGTGGCCCGGCCGCCATCGGATCGTGGGGCTCGAGCCCATCCAGTGCCCCACCCTGTTCGCCAACGGCTACGGCGGCCACGACATCCAGGGGATCGGCGACAAGCACGTGACCTGGATCCACCACGTCGCGAACCTCGACGCCCTGATGTGCATCGACGACCTGGAGTGCAAGCTCGGGCTCCAGGCCCTGGTCGAGGAGCCGGGGCAGGAGGCGCTGGCCCGCAGCTTCGGCGTCCCGGAAGAGACGGCGCGCCGGCTCTCCGGCCTCTTCGGCATCTCCGGGGTGTGCAACGTGCTCGGGGCGATCAAGACCGCGCGCTTCTACGGCCTGGGCGGCGACGATCTCGTCGTCACCGTCCTGACCGACGCCATCGACCGCTACCGCTCGGTCATGGCCTCGCTCACCGAATGCTTCGGGCCGATGGACCGCGCGGCGGCCGCACAACGCATCGAGGGGATTTTCCACCGCCAGCGGCTCGACTGGATCCAGGAAGGAACGCGCCTGAACCGCGAGCGCTGGCACAACCTCAAGTACTTCACCTGGGTCGAACAGCAGGGAAAGACCGTGGAGGAGCTGAACGCCCAGCGGCGGCCCGAGTACTGGGAGGAACAGCAGGCCGAGGTCGCGCGCATCGACCGGCTGATCGAGGCCTACCGCGCCGGCGCCGGCCGACCGGAAGGAGGAGGAACATGAATCTCGCCCAGCGGGTGCTCGAGCGGGCGCAGGCCCAGGCGGGGCAAACGGCGGCGCTGCTCGCCGAACTCGTGCGCATCCCCTCGCCCACGGGCGGGGAGGGGGAGGTGGCCGCCTGCCTGCGCCGCCGCATGGAGGAGGCGGGCTTCGAGGAGGTGCGCTTCGACGGCCTGGGCAACGTGATCGGCCGCATCGGCCGCGGCCGCCGCCGCCTCGCCTTCGACGGCCACCTGGACACCGTCGGCCCGGGGAACCTCGAGAACTGGAGCTTCGACCCCTACGGCGGCGAAATCCGCGACGGGCATGTCTGCGGCCGCGGCGCGGCCGACCAAAAGGGCGGGGTCGCCTCCATGGTGGCCGCAGGCCGCATCCTGCGGGAGGTCGGCTTCGACCGCGACCTGAGCGTCTTCTTCGTCGGCAGCGTCATGGAGGAGGACTGCGACGGGCTGTGCTGGAAGTACCTGATCGAGGAGGAGGGCTTGCGGCCCGAGGCCGTGGTCAGCACCGAGCCGACCGACGGCGGCCTCTACCGCGGCCAGCGGGGCCGGATGGAAATCGAGGTCGATTTCCGCGGCGTCTCGGCCCACGGTTCCGCCCCGGAACGGGGCCGCAACGCGGTCTACGCCGCCGCCCGGGCCTGCCTGGCGATCGAGGCCTTGAACGGCCGGCTGCCCGCGGACGCCTTCCTCGGCAAGGGGTCGGTCACGGTCAGCCGCTTCGTCTCCGACGGCCCCTCGCTCTGCGCGGTCCCCGACCGGGCGCGCCTCCATCTCGACCGCCGGCTGACCGCGGGGGAGACCCGCGAGTCGGCCGTCGCCGAGATCGAGGCCCTGGTCGCCGGGGAGGAGGCCCGCGTGCGCGTGCTCGACTACCTCGAATCCTCCTGGACGGGCCGCCGCTACGGCATGCCGAAATACTACCCGACCTGGAGCTGGCCCGAGGACCACCCCGCGGTCGCCTGCGGTGCCGCCGTTCACCGGGAGCTCTTCGGCACGCCGCCGCGGCTGGGCAAGTGGACGTTCTCGACGAACGGGGTGACGATCTCGGGCCTCTACGGCATCCCGACGATCGGCTACGGCCCCGGGGCCGAGGCCATGGCCCACGCGCCCGACGAGAAGATCCCCATCGCCGATCTCGTCCGCGCCGCCGCCTTCTACGCCATGTACGCCCTGCGGTTCTGAGACCGCCACCGGAGAGGAGACGCCATGGACCCCTTCGACCGATTGCTCGCGGAGATCGCGCAACGGCCGGGAGCCCCCGCCGCCCCCGATTTCCTCCTCACCTGGGAGAAGAGCGAGCCCGAAATCCGCCGGATCCTCGCCGTGGCCGAGGCGTTGCGGATCCTGCGCCGCGAGAACCGTTCGCTGCGCTGTTTCGACTCCGGCCTCGCCGTGAGCCTCTTCCGCGACCAGTCCACGCGCACGCGCTTCTCCTTCGCCTCGGCCGCGAACCTCCTCGGCCTCGCCGTCGCCGACCTCGACGAGGGGCGCTCCCAGATCGCCCACGGCGAGACCGTGCGCGAGACGGCGAACATGATCGCCTTCTTCACCGAGTTCATCGGCATCCGCGACGACATCTTCCTGGGGGCCGGCCACCGGTTCATGGAAGGGGTCGCCGCCGCCGTGGCGGAGGGCCACCGCGAGGGAGTCCTCGAGCAGCGCCCCGCGGTGATCAACCTGCAAAGCGACGTCGACCACCCCACCCAGAGCCTGGCCGACCTGATGCACCTGGCGCACCACTTCGGGTCCCTCGAGGCGCTGCGCGGCAAGAAGCTCGCCGTGACCTGGGCCTATTCCCCGAGCTACGGCAAACCCCTCTCCGTCCCCCAGGGGGTGATCGGCCTGATGACGCGCTTCGGCATGGAGGTCGTGCTGGCCCACCCCGAGGGCTACTCCCTCATCCCCGAGGTGGTCGAGCGGGCCGCGGCCTTCGCCCGCGACAGCGGGGGCGGCTTCCGCGTCGTCGACTCCATGGAGGAGGCCTTCGCGGAGGCCGACGCCGTCTACCCCAAGAGCTGGGCCCCCTACCGCGTGATGGAACAGCGCACGGCGCTGCTGCGGGCCGGGGACACCGCGAAGCTCCAGGAGCTCGAGCGCGAATGCCTCGCCGAGAACGCGCGGCACCGCGGCTGGGAATGCACCGAGGCGATGATGCGGCGGACGAGGCACGGCCGCGCGCTCTACCTCCACTGCCTGCCGGCGGACATCTCGGGGGTGTCCTGCCCGGCGGGCGAGGTGGCGGCTTCCGTCTTCGAGCGCTACCGCATCCCCACCTACGTGCAGGCGGGCTACAAGCCCTACATCATCGCCGCCGTGATGGTGACGGCCCGCTTCGCCGAGCCGGCCCGGCTGCTCGACGCCCTGCGGCGCCGCGGGGCCCCCCGGGTCGGGGGGAACCCCGGCGGGGCCGGAGGAGCCCGCACGCCCCTTGCGCCGGGGACCGCGGCGGGCGTCCCCGCTGCGCCCCGGTCCGCGCCGGCCGCCCGGCCTTCAGGGCGGG
>FWPV01004899.1_pt1 | contig 27472 bp, 42 predicted proteins | sample 2228371 | NCBI WGS metagenome assembly FWPV01 (sample SAMEA103939776, study PRJEB20133) | metagenome
AGCGGAACCACAGGGCCCCCTCCTGCTCGTAGATATGCCCGCGCTCGCGCAGCTGCTCGATGGCGCGGTTGACCGCCCCGCGTTCGGCCAGGCCGCGCTCGGAGTACCAGTGCTCGAAGCGCACGCCAAAACCTTCAAGGTCGTCACGAATGTCATCGAGGATGTCGTTCAGGCCCAGGTCGAACACGTAGCGATAGCGCACGTCGCCCAGCAGTTCCTGCGCGCGGGCGATCAGGGCATCGATGTGCAACTCCTTGTCGCCGCCCTGCGGCTCGTCGGGCGGCACGCCCTCGAACACCTGCTCGATCGGCGCGGTATAGGCATCGCCGTGCTCATCCTTGAGTTTTTGCGCGATGGCGTAGATGTAGCCGGTCGATTTGTAGCCGTTGGAGGGGAAGGCAAACTGCGCGCCGCAGAGCTCCAGATAGCGCAGCCAGATGGAGGTGGCGAGGATGTGCATCTGGCGGCCAGCGTCGTTGACGTAGTACTCGCGGTGCACGTCATAGCCGACCGCCGCCAACAGGTCCGCCACCGCCGCGCCGTAGGCCGCGCCCCGGCCATGACCGACATGCAGTGGGCCGGTCGGGTTGGCGGAGACGAACTCGACCATGACCTTGCCGCCGGCACCATGCGCGGAGCGACCGAAGGCCTCGCCGGCCTCCAGCGCCTGGCGGACCACGTCGAAGACCGCCGACTCGCGCACGTAGAAGTTGATGAAGCCCGGGCCGGCAATCTCGACCTTCTCCAGCAGGGCAGCCTGCGGCAGGGCGGCGATCAGGCGCTCGGCGAAGAGGCGAGGAGGCAAGCCCGCTGGCTTGGCCAGTTGCATGGCGATGTTGGAGGCGAAGTCGCCATGCGCACGGTCCTTGGCACGGGAGACCTGGGGGACGACACCATCCGGCAGGCCCAGCCCCTCGGCACGCAAGATATCCAGCGCACGGGACAGGAGGCTTTCAAGCTGTTCTTTCACGGTTCGACCCACCAGGACTGAATGCAATCAATCATTCTAACCAGCCGGACGGCGTGCGTGGAGTCCTGCCGCCCATTTTTAGCTCAGATCTTGGGGATCGACATCCAGCGACCAGCGCACGCCCCGCCCCTCGGGCCAGCCACGCAGCTCCGGAAGCAGGCGGCTCAGCACCTCGTGCAGGCGGTCGCGTCGAGGCGACGAAAGCAGCAACTGGAGCCTGAAACGCCCTGCGCGCCGCTCGAGCGGGGCGGTGGCGGGGCCGTAGGAGACCACCTCGGCCTGCACATCGGTAAGCCACGCGGCCACACGACCGAGCAGGCGGCGGGCCCGCTCGGCATCGCGCGCCTCCGCACGCAGCAGGGCCAGATGGGCAAAGGGCGGCAGAGCCGCCAGACGGCGCTCGTGCAGCAGAGCCTCGGCGCAGGCATCGAAGCCCCCATGCAGCAGGGCCTGCAGCAGAGGATGGTCGGGCTGGTGGGTCTGGATCAGCACCTCACCGGGGCGTTCGGCCCGCCCAGCCCGGCCGGCCACCTGGACGATCAATTGAAGCAGACGCTCAGGAGCACGGAAATCGCTGCTGAACAGCCCCCGATCAGCATCCAGCACCGCCGCCAGGGTCACGCCCGGAAAGTCGTGCCCCTTGGCCAGCATCTGCGTGCCGAGCAGGATGCGCGCCTCACCGCTCCGTGCACGCGCGAGCTTGCCCTCGAGCACGCCTTTGCGCCGCGTCGTGTCGCGGTCGATACGCTCAATCGGGAATTCAGGAAACAGCCCCTGCAGGGCCATCTCCAGCCGCTCGGTGCCCACCCCCTGCATCTCCAGCTCCGCCGAGCCGCAGGCGGGGCAATGCGCCGGCAACGGCCGCTCGGCACCGCAGTGATGACAGACCAGCCGGCCGTGTGCGCGATGCACGATCATCGGCGCGCTGCATTGGCGACAGTGCTCGACGTGACCGCAGGCATGGCAGGTCAGTGCCGGGGCATAGCCGCGCCGGTTGAGGAACAGCAGGACCTGCCCCCCCGCCATGAGGTGGCCGCGCATACGCTCGATCAGCGGGGCGGACAGGCCCTCGCGCATGGGGCGGCGCCGGACGTCGAGCAGCTCAAGACGCGGCGGGACCGCCCCCGCTGCACGGGCGTCCAAGCGCAACAGACGGTAGCGCCCCTGCCTTGCATTGTGCAGGGTCTCGAGCGACGGGGTGGCCGAGCCGAGAACGATCGGAACACCGCACTGGCTGGCGCGCACCACCGCCACGTCGCGCGCGTGGTAGCGCATCCCTTCCTGCTGCTTGTAGGAGGCATCATGCTCCTCATCGACCACGATCAGCCCGAGGCGCGGCAGGGGAACAAACACGGCGGAGCGGGTCCCCAGCACCACCCGCGCGCGGCCGTCACGGGCCATGAGCCAGGCATCCCGACGGGCCCGATCGGTCATGCCCGAATGGAACACGACCAAGCCACCCCCTAGCCGCGCGCTGAAGCGAGCCACCAATTGGGGCGTCAGGGCGATCTCGGGCACAAGGACCAGCACCTGCCCCCCCTTGGCCAGCACGTCATCCATGGCAGCGAGATAGACTTCGGTCTTCCCGCTGCCCGTGATGCCATACAAAAGGAAAGCGGCAAAGGAACCAAGGCCATCCCGTACGGCCCGATGGGCCTCGACCTGGGCCGCATTGAGCACCACATCCCCGGCGGGAACGTGCGGCTCCGCCTGCCCCTGCCCCACTGCGACCTCCACCCGCTCAACCCAGCCGCGCGCAGCAAGGGTACGGAGGGCTGCGGCGTGGGCACGCAGGGCCGCGTCCGGGAGCTCGCCCCCGGCCTCCCGCAGATGCTGCAACGCCGCATTCTGGCGCGGCGCGCGTGGCAGCACAGCGGGGGCCCCATCGGCAAGACGCCAGCCCATCGCGGCTGGCACATCAAGCGTGCCGCCATCACGCAAGGCAGAGGGGAGCATCAGGGCAAGCACCTCACCCAAGGGCGCGTGGTAGTAAGACGCCAGCCACGCCCCTAGGCGCAACTCAGCCGCACCCAGGGCAGGACGATCATCAAGGATGCGCAGCACCTCCTTCAACGTTTCGACCGCGCACTCCTCGCCCCCCAACTGCTCGACGACCACACCCATCCGCCGCCCCGCGCCGAACGGGACCTCAACCCGCCCACCGGGGACACAGCATGCAGCCTCGGCCTCACTGGGCACGACATAGTCGAACGTGCCATCGACCGGGGCCGCAACGGCAACACGAACGCGAGTCAGGGAACCATTCATCCAGGCACTGTATCGCAGTCCACCCCCGCATGCAGCATCCTGCATTTGACATGCCTGTCAATAACCGGATAATGCACCGCCTCGATTTGTTCAATCCCGAATTCTTAGGAGAGCCCCCGTGGCCAACAACGCATCAGCCAAGAAGCGCATTCGTCAAAATGAGAAGAATCGCGCCCGCAACGTCGCCTTGCGCTCGCGGGTTCGCACCTTCATTAAGAAGACTCTGAAGGCGATCTGGAGCGGCGACAAGGCCGCCGCCCAGGCCGCTTACAAGGAAGCCCAGCCGGTCATCGACAGCATGGTGAACAAGGGCATCCTGCACAAGAACACCGCAGCGCGCGCGAAGAGCCGCCTGAACAGCAACATCAAGGCCATGGCCTGATCGAGCAGTAAGCGCACATGAAGAAACCGGCCACTGGCCGGTTTTTTTATGTCCACCGGATTCCCCTCGGATCAAACACCACAAAAAGCAGCAACAAGAAAGCCGGGAATCCCCGGCTTTCTTACACCCAAGCCCCGCAAACCGAGGCAGAGATCCATTACTCAGCAGCAGCCTCAGCCGCTACCGGACGATCGACAAGCTCGACGTAGGCCATCGGGGCGTTGTCGCCAGCGCGGAAACCGCACTTGAGGATGCGGATATAACCACCCGGGCGGCTCTTGAAGCGCGGCCCCAGGTCAGTGAACAGCTTGCCGACCACGTCGTTGTCACGGGTGCGAGCAAACGCCAGGCGACGGTTGGCCACGCTGTCCGCCTTGGCCAGGGTGATCAGCGGCTCGGCGATGCGACGCAGCTCCTTGGCCTTGGGCAGGGTGGTACGGATGACCTCGTGCTTGAACAGCGAGTTGGTCATGTTGCGCAGCATGAGGTTGCGATGCTCGGCATCGCGGCTCAGCTGACGACCAATATTACGGTGACGCATTATCGTATTCCTTCAGCAGACATCCGCCCTGATCAGGCGGACTTGTCGGAGAGGTTTTGGAGTTCGGCCGGCGGCCAGTTTTCCAGCTTCACACCGAGGGAAAGGCCATGCTTGGCGAGCACGTCCTTGATCTCGGTCAGAGACTTCTTGCCCAGGTTCGGGGTCTTGAGCAGTTCGATCTCGGTACGCTGGATCAGGTCACCGATGAAATAGATGTTCTCGGCCTTCAGGCAGTTCGCAGAACGAACGGTCAGCTCGAGGTCATCGACCGGACGCAGGAGGACCGGATCAATGCCGCTCTCGCGCACAGCGGGACGCTCGACGCTCTCGGCCTTCAGGTCGATGAACACGGCCAGCTGGTCCTGCAGGATGCCTGCCGCCTTGCGGATCGCATCTTCGGGCGAGACTGCGCCATTGGTCTCGATGTCGAGCACCAGGGAGTCGAGGTCGGTGCGCTGCTCAACACGGGCGCGCTCGACGGCATAGGCCACCTTGCGCACCGGCGAGAAGGACGCATCGACACGCAGACGACCGATGGAGGCGGTTTCCTCACCCTCGGAACGACGCTGGGAGGCCGGGACATAACCACGGCCACGCTCAACCCGCAGGGTCATGTTGAGCGCACCTTCCTTGTTCAGATGGGCAATCACATGATCCGGGTTCAGGATCTCGATCGCTGCATCCCCCTTGAGATCAGCCGCAGTGACCACACCCGGGCCCTGCTTGCGCACGCTGAGGGTGGCCTCATCGCGGCCATGCAGCGCGATGGACAACCCCTTGAGGTTGAGGAGAATCTCGATGACATCCTCCTGAACCCCCTCGAGCGCGGTGTACTCGTGCACGACACCTTCGATCTCGACTTCCGTGACCGCAGCACCCGGAATCGAAGACAGCAGGATGCGGCGCAGGGCGTTGCCCAACGTATGGCCGAAACCACGCTCCAGGGGCTCCAGCACAACCCGCGCCTGGCGCGGGCTGTGGGCTTGCACCTGGATTGTGCGCGGCTTCAACAGTTCGTTCATTTTGTCCTGCATGAGGCTGGACCCCAGGATTACTTGGAATAAAGCTCGACCACCAGCGACTCGTTGATGTCGGCAGGCAGGTCGGCACGGTCAGGAAGACGCTTGAAGACACCTTCAAACTTGGAGGCGTCGACAGTCATCCACTCCGGGGCACCGCCACGCTGGGCAGCGATCTCCATGGAATCCAGGATACGCTGCTGCTTGCGCGCCTTCTCGCGGACGGCGATGACATCCTCCGGACGGACCTGATAGGAAGCCACGTTGACCGCCTGACCATTGACGGAGATCGCCTTGTGGCTCACCAGCTGACGCGCTTCGGCGCGGGTGGCTGCAAAGCCCATGCGATAGACGACGTTGTCGAGGCGCGACTCGAGGAGACGCAGCAGATTCTCGCCGGTGGAACCCTTCAGGCCAGAGGCCTTCTTGTAGTAGTTGCGGAACTGACGCTCCAGCACACCGTAGATGCGGCGAAGCTTCTGCTTCTCACGCAGCTGCAGGGCGTAGTCGGACATCTTCGGACGGCGAGCGGCAGCACCATGCATGCCGGGCGCGCGATCCAGATGACATTTGCTGTCCAGGGCGCGAACGCCGGACTTGAGGAACAGATCCGTGCCTTCGCGACGGCTCAGTTTGCACTTGGGACCGATATAACGTGCCATTGTTCAATACTCCATCACACGCGACGGCGCTTGGGGGGACGGCAGCCGTTGTGGGGGATCGGCGTAACATCAGTGATGCTGCCGATCTTGTACCCCACGTTGTTCAGGGCACGCACCGCGGACTCGCGACCCGGCCCAGGCCCCTTGACGAGGACGTCCAGGTTCTTCAGGCCGTAGGCCTTGGCGGCCTCGCCCGCACGCTCCGCGGCAACCTGGGCCGCGAACGGGGTGCTCTTGCGGGAGCCACGGAAACCGGAGCCACCGGAGGTTGCCCAGGACAGGGTGTTACCCTGACGATCCGTGATGGTGATGATGGTGTTATTGAACGACGCGTGAACGTGAGCCAGACCGTCCGTGACGACCTTCTTCACCTTCTTGCGCGACTGAGCCGATGCTTTAGCCATGTAATCCTACTCTGTGATCAGAAGTATTCAGCCCGGATCACTTCTTGACCGGGCGACGCGGGCCCTTGCGGGTACGCGCATTGGTCTTGGTACGCTGACCGCGCACCGGGAGACCGCGACGATGACGCAGACCACGATAGCACCCCATGTCCATCAAACGCTTGATGCTCATGGAGACTTCGCGGCGCAGGTCACCCTCAACGGTGAACTTTGCCACCTCGGCGCGCAGGGCCTCGACCTCGGCCTCCGCCAGGTCGCGAACCTTTGCCTCGGGACGCACGCCCGCATTAGCACAGATCTCTTTGGCGCGGGTCGGGCCGATGCCATAGATCGAGGTCAGTGCAATGACAGTGTGCTTGTTCACCGGAATGTTAATACCAGCGATACGTGCCATGATTTTCCCCCAGGAAAAACGGGAAGCGCGGGAGTATAGTCGCCGCGCCTCATTAATTCAATAGGTTAAGTTAAGTCTGCCGTCAGCGGCCGCCGAGCCCACCCAGCCCGCGCAAGTGCGCCTTGCGCATCAGCCCCTCATACTGGTGAGACATGAGGTGAGCCTGAACCTGAGCCATGAAATCCATCAGCACCACGACGATGATCAGCAAGGACGTGCCACCGAAGTAGAACGGGACATTCCAATACAGGATCAGGAACTCCGGCAGGAGACAGACGAGGGTGATATAGATGGCACCCCAGAAGGTCAGCCGGGTCAGCACGCCGTCGACATAACGGGCAGTGTGCTCGCCGGGACGGATGCCGGGAACGAACGCACCAGAACGCTTCAGGTTGTCTGCGGTCTCACGCGCGTTGAAGACCAGCGCGGTGTAGAAGAAGCAGAAGAAGATGATCGCCGCGGCATAGAGCATCACGTACAGGGGCTGACCAGGAGACAGCGTGGACGCGATGTCCTTCAGCCACTCCATACCCTCAGACCGCCCAAACCAGTCACCCAGCGTGGCCGGGAACAGGATGATGCTCGAGGCGAAGATCGGCGGAATGACACCAGCCATGTTGAGCTTGAGCGGCAAGTGTGACGTTTGGCCTCCGACCATCTGCCCACCCTGCTGCCGCTTGGCGTAGTTCACCGTGATCCGGCGCTGGCCGCGCTCGACGAAGATCACGAAACCGGTCACCGCAATGGCCATCGCCACCAGCAGGAAAAGAACCAACAGATTCATTTCGCCGGTGCGCACCAACTCGAAGGTGCCGCCAATCGCGGAAGGAAGACCGGCCACGATACCCGCGAAGATGATCAGCGAGATACCGTTGCCGATGCCCCGTTCGGTGATCTGCTCCCCGAGCCAGACCAGCAGCATGGTGCCGGTGACAAGGGTGACCGTCGCCGTCACCAGGAATCCATAGCCCGGGTTGATGACCAGCCCCTGGCCATTCACCTGCTGCCCCTGAAGCGCAATGGCAACGCCAATGGCCTGGAACAGCGCCAGGACCAAGGTACCGTAGCGGGTGTACTGGGTGATCTTGCGACGCCCTGCATCTCCCTCTTTCTTCAACTGTTCAAGGCGCGGCACGACAACGGTGAGCAACTGCACAATGATGGAGGCCGAAATATACGGCATCACACCCAGGGCAAAAATGGACATCCGCTCAAGTGCGCCACCCGAGAACATGTTGAACATGTCCAGAATGGACCCGCGCGCCTGGTCAAACAACGCTTCCATGACATGGACATCAATGCCCGGCAGGGAAATGAAGGTTCCGATGCGGAACACGACCAGTGCGCCCAGGACGAAAAAAATGCGCTGGCGGAGCTCGGTAAGCTTACCGCCTCCAGCCAGCGCAGTGATGCCTGCGGTTCGCGACACGTGTTACTCCACCCGACCACCAGCGGCGGTGATGGCCTCAACGGCGCCCTTCGTCGCCTTGATGCCCTTCAGGGTCACAGCCTTGCCGATGGAGCCGGACAGGACGACCTTGACGTAGAGAACATCACGGCGGACGAGACCGGCTGCCTTCAGAGATTCCAGCGTCACCTCATCACCCGCGACCTTGTTCAGGGCGGAGAGCGGAAGCTCGGCGCTGACCAGGGACTTCTGGGTGATGAAACCAACCTTCGGCAGACGACGCTGCATCGGCATCTGGCCACCCTCGAAACCGGTCTTGAAATGACCGGTACGGGAATGCTGACCCTTGTGACCCCGGCCACCCGTCTTGCCAAGACCGGAACCGATGCCACGACCGAGACGGCGCGGCGCCTTCTTGCTGCCCTCTGCGGGCTTGAGATCATTCAGGCGCATGTCACACCGCCTCCACGCTCAGAAGGTAAGAAACCTTGTTGATCATGCCGCGGTTCTCAGGCGTGTCGATCACTTCGACCGTCTGATGCATGCGACGCAGTCCAAGGCCGCGCACGCAGGCCTTGTGGGCCTCCAGGCGACCGGCGACGCTCTTGACGAGCGTGACCTTGAGTTTGGCTTTCTCGCTCATGACATTATCCCAGGATATCTTCCACGCGCTTGCCGCGCTTGGCGGCCACGCGCTCGGGCGAACCCATCTGGCGCAGGCCATTGATGGTCGCACGGATCATGTTCATCTGGTTGCGGGTGCCCACGCACTTGGCCAGGACGTTGCGCACGCCCACAGCCTCGAACACGGCGCGCATCGCACCACCGGCGATCAGGCCGGTGCCATCACTGGCCGGCTTCATGAACACGCTGGCAGCGCCATGACGCCCTTTGAGTTCGTGCTGCAAGGTGCCGTCATTCAGAGCGACGTCGATCATGTTCCGACGCGCCTTCTCCAGCGACTTCTGGATGGCCGCGGGCACTTCGCGCGCCTTACCGTAACCAAAGCCAACGCGACCGTTACCGTCACCCACCACGGTGAGCGCCGTGAAGGAGAAAATACGACCGCCCTTGACCGTCTTGGATACACGATTGACGGCAACGAGCTTCTCGATCATGCCGTCCGTGGCGGTGTTTTCGGCTTCAACCTTCATCGTCATGCCTCTTAGAACTGCAGACCGTGCTCACGCGCGGCTTCAGCCAGCGCCTTGACACGACCATGATATTTGAAACCCGAGCGATCGAAGGCGACCTTCTCGACACCGGCGGCCTTGGCCTTCTCGGCGATGGCACGCCCCACGGCGCTGGCTGCATCCGTATTGCCGGTGTAATTCACGGCCTTGCGGATATCCGCAGCGACGGTGGATGCGCTGGCCAGCACGCCCGAACCATCGGCCGCGATGATCTGGGCATAGATGTGGCGCGGGGTGCGGTAGATGCAAAGACGCGGCATCCCGAGCTCGCTGATTTTTGCGCGGGTGCGGCGTGCACGGCGCAAGCGTTGTTCTTTCTTGGCGTTCATGCTGGCACCTTACTTCTTCTTCGCTTCCTTACGCAGGATGGTTTCATCCGCGTACTTGACACCCTTGCCCTTGTAGGGCTCCGGCGGACGGAAACCACGGATCTCCGCAGCGACCTGGCCCACGGCCTGCTTGTCGATGCCGCGAACGATGATCTCGGTCTGCGACGGGGTCTCAGCGGTGACGCCGGCCGGAAGTTGGTAGTTGATCGGGTGCGAATAGCCGAGGGCGAGGTTCAGCACGGTGCCTTGCGCCTGGGCGCGGTAACCCACACCCACCAGCTGGAGGCGACGCTCGAAGCCAGCGCTTACGCCGGTCACCATGTTCTGTGCAATCGCGCGCATGGTTCCCGCAAGGGCGTTGGAAGCCGCAGCCTCATTCGCAGGGGCGAACTGGATAACACCGTCATTCAGCTCGACCTTGACTTGCGGGTTGATGCTGAGGTCTTGGGCACCTTTCGGGCCCTTTACGCGCAGCACCTGACCATCCAGCACCACCTCGACACCTTTGGGCACTGTGATAGGTTGTTTAGCGACTCGGGACATTGCTTGTTACCTGAATTACTTAGCTTACGGTGCAGAGCACCTCGCCACCATGACCACCGGCACGGGCGGCACGATCGGTCATGACGCCTTTGGAGGTGGAGATGATGGCGACACCCAGGCCACCCAGGACCTTGGGCAGCTCATTGGCGCCACGGAAGATACGCAGGCCGGGACGGCTGACACGCTGAATGGCATCGATGACCGGTCGGCCTTCGAAGTATTTCAGCTTGATGGTCAGCACCGGGCGCACATCACCGCTGACCTGAAAGTCGGCGATATAGCCCTCGTCCTTCAGCACCTGGCAGATCGCCAGCTTGAGCTTGGAGGACGGCATGCTCACCTCGGCCTTGCGCGCCGCCTGACCATTGCGCACGCGGGTCAGCATATCGGCGATCGGATCGTTCATGCTCATGTATTAGCTCTCCGGATTACCAGCTGGCCTTGCGCAGGCCGGGAACTTCGCCACGCATGGCGTGTTCGCGCAGCTTGTTGCGACCGAGGCCGAACTTGCGGTAGACACCTTTCGGACGACCGGTCACTTCGCAGCGGTTGCGCAGGCGGCACTTGCTGGAGTCGCGCGGAAGCGTGCTCAGCTTGGCAATGGCGGCCATGCGATCTTCGAACGAGGTGGACTCGTCGGCGATGATTTTCTTCAGCTCGGCACGCTTGGCTGCGTATTTGTTAACCAGCTGTTCGCGCTTTTTCTCGCGCATCAGCATAGAAGTCTTTGCCATCGTTCAACCCTCAGCGACGGAACGGGAATTCGAAAGCCTCGAGCAGCGCACGGGCATGATCATCCGAACGCGCGGAGGTGGTGATGGTGATATCCATCCCGCGCAGGGCATCGATCTTGTCGTAATCGATTTCCGGGAAGATGATCTGCTCGCGCACGCCCATGCTGTAGTTACCGCGACCGTCGAAGGACTTCGGGTTCAGACCGCGGAAGTCACGGATGCGGGGAGTGGCGATGGAGATCAGGCGATCGAGAAACTCGTACATGTGCTCGCGGCGCAGCGTCACCTTGACCCCGAGCGGCATGCCTTCACGCAGTTTGAACCCCGCGATCGACTTGCGCGCATAGGTCACCACCGGCTTCTGGCCGGTGATAGCAGCAAGCTCGGCGACCGCGTTTTCGATCACTTTCTTGTCGCGCGCGGATTCACCCAGGCCCATATTGAGCGTGATTTTTTCCAGGCGCGGAACAGCCATGACGTTGGTGATGCCAAGCTTCTCCTGAAGCTGCTTCACAACGGTCTGGCGGTAGTAGTCTTGAAGTCTGGCCATGGGGCGCACCTTATGCGTCAACGACTTCGCCGTTGGACTTGAAGAAACGGACCTTGCGGCCATCGTCCAGCGTACGGAAGCCAACCCGGTCACCTTTTTGGGTCGCGGGATTAAACAGCATCACATTAGAAATATCAATCGGCATCTCTTTCTCGATGATGCCGCCGGGGATACCAACCATCGGATTGGGCTTCTGGTGCTTTTTCACCAGGTTGATGCCCTGCACGACGATGCGGTTGTCCGCCCCCACCTTGAGGACGGTACCGCGACGGCCCTTGTCCTTGCCGGTGATGACGATGATTTCGTCACCCTTGCGAATCTTATTCATCTATCGCCACCCCGCTCAGAGCACTTCGGGCGCCAGGGACACGATCTTCATGAACTTCTCACCACGCAGTTCGCGGGTGACCGGTCCGAAGATACGGGTGCCGATGGGCTCGAGCTTGTTGTTCAGCAGTACGGCGGCATTGCCGTCGAAACGGATGACGGAACCGTCAGCGCGGCGCACACCCTTGGCGGTGCGCACGACGACGGCGTTATACACGTCACCCTTCTTGACCTTGCCACGCGGGATCGCGTCCTTGACGCTCACCTTGATGATGTCGCCCACACCGGCATAGCGGCGGTGGGAGCCACCGATCACCTTGATACACTGCACTTTCTTGGCGCCGCTGTTGTCAGCAGCATCCAGCACGGTCTGCATCTGAATCATGGATCTATCCTCAACCTGCAGTCGCGCGTTCGATCACGCGCACCAGGTTCCACGCCTTGGTCTTGGAGACCGGACGGCATTCGACGATTTCCACCTTGTCACCGGCGCGGCACTCGTTGTTCTCGTCGTGCACATGCAGCTTGGTGGAGCGGGTCATGTATTTGCCGTAGATCGGGTGCTTGACGCGACGCTCGATCAGGACAGTGATGGACTTGTCCATCTTGTCGCTTACGACGGTCCCCGTGAGGGTTCGTTTGGTATTTTCGGTCATGATCAACCCTCCGCCTTCTCGCCGAGCACCATCTTGATGCGCGCGATGTCGCGACGCACCTGACGCACTTGGTGAGGCTTGACAGCCTGGGAAAGGCCCGCCTGCATGCGCAGATTGAATTGCTCCTTGCGCAGGGCGAGGAGCTCCTGATTCAGCTCGTCCACAGACTTGCCACGAAGTTCTTTAACATTCATCACATCACCGTCCGGGTCACAAAGGTGGTCTTGACCGGGAGCTTGGCGGCGGCCAGGCTGAAGGCCTCGCGCGCGATGTCCTCGGTCACACCTTCGATTTCGTACAGCATCTTGCCGGGTTGGATCTTGGCCACCCAGTACTCGACGCTACCCTTGCCCTTACCCATACGCACCTCGAGCGGCTTCTGGGTGATCGGAGTGTCCGGGAACACGCGGATCCACAGCTTGCCGCCACGCTTCACGCGGCGGGTGATGGCACGACGGGCGGCCTCGATCTGACGGGAGGTCAGGTTGCCGCGCTCGATGGACTTCAGACCGAACTCGCCGAAGCTGACTTCGTTGCCGTTCTGCGCCAGACCGCGGTTCTTGCCCTTGAATTGCTTACGGAATTTGGTTCGTTTTGGCATCAACATGGCTTAAACCTCAATCAGCCCTTGGCCTTCTTGGCTGCGGCAGCGTCCTGAACGCCAAAGACCTCGCCCTTGTAGACCAGCACTTTCACGCCGATCACACCGTAGGTGGTCTTCGCCTCGGCGAAGCCGTAGTCGATTTCGGCACGCAGGGTGTGCAGCGGCACGCGCCCCTCACGCACCCACTCGGTACGCGCAATCTCGGCGCCCCCCAGGCGGCCGGACATGATGATCTTGATGCCCTGGGCACCAAGACGCATGGTGTTCTGCACGGCGCGCTTCATGGCGCGGCGGAACATGATGCGCTTCTCGAGCTGCTGGGTGATGCTCTCGGCCACCAGCTGGGCATCCATCTCCGGCTTGCGGATCTCTTCGACGTTCACCTTCACGTTGGCGACGTCCAGCCCCAGCATCGGGGCGACTTCGGCGCGCAGACGCTCGATGTCCTCACCCTTCTTGCCAATCACGATGCCCGGACGGGCGGTGTGGATGGTGATGAAGGCGGAACGTGCCGGACGCTCGATCTGGATCTTGCTCACGGAGGCGTGGGCAAGCTTCTTCTTGAGGTAGTCACGCACCTGAATGTCGTTGTTCAGGTACTTGGCGAACGACTTGCTGTCAGCGAACCAGGTGGAAGTCCACTGTGTGGATACGCCGAGACGGAAACCCGTCGGATGTACTTTCTGACCCATTCGACTGCTCCCTTATTTCTCAGCGACAGTCACACTGATGTGACTGGTGCGCTTCACGATGCGGTTGGCACGACCCTTGGCACGGGCGTGCAGACGCTTCATCACGGGACCTTCATCAACGCAGATGGCGGCAACGCGCAGGGCGTCGACATCGGCACCGGCATTGTGTTCGGCATTGGCAATGGCGGACTCGATCACCTTGCGCACCAGGCCAGCGGCCTTCTTGTTGGTGAACTTGAGGATCTGCAGCGCCTCGGCGACATGCTTGCCGCGCACCAGGTCCGCCACAAGGCGGGCCTTCTGGGGCGATACATGTGCATATTTGTGTACGGCATTAGCTTGCATCACATCACCCCTTAGCGCTTGGCCTTCTTGTCCGCCACGTGGCCCTTGAAGGTACGCGTGGGGGAGAATTCACCGAGCTTGTGGCCCACCATCTGCTCGGTCACGAGGACCGGCACATGCTGCTTGCCGTTGTGCACGGCAATGGTCAGACCCACCATGTTCGGCAGAATCATGGAGCGACGGGACCAGGTTTTAATGGGACGCTTGTTGCCCGACTGGACGGCGTCCTCAACCTTCTTGAAAAGGTGGTGGTCCACGAAGGGACCTTTTTTCAATGAACGCGGCACCTTGGAATCCCTCGATTACTTCGTGCGACGACGCACGATGAACTTGTCAGTACGCTTGTTGTTGCGCGTCTTGTAGCCCTTGGTCGGAATACCCCACGGAGTGACCGGATGACGGCCACCAGAGGTACGCCCCTCACCACCACCGTGCGGGTGGTCGACCGGGTTCATGACCACACCACGGACGGTCGGACGAACACCCAGCCAGCGCTTGGCGCCGGCCTTGCCGTAGTTGCGCAGGTTGTGCTCATGATTGCTCACCTCGCCCAGGGTCGCGCGACACTCGACGTGCACCTTGCGCATCTCGCCGGAGCGCAGGCGCAGGGTGGCATAGCTGCCTTCGCGAGCGACCAGCTGGGCAGAGGTGCCGGCACTGCGAGCCAGCTGGGCACCACGGCCCGGCTTCAGCTCGATGGCGTGCACGGTGGAGCCGACCGGCATGTTGCGCAGCGGCATGCAGTTGCCCGGCTTGATCGGCGCATCAACGCCGGAGGAGATCGCATCGCCAACGCTCACACCCTTCGGAGCGAGAATGTAGCGACGCTCGCCGTCGGCATACTTCAGCAGCGCGATGTGCGCAGTGCGGTTGGGGTCGTGCTCCAGACGCTCGACAACGGCGGGGATCCCGTCCTTGTCGCGCTTGAAGTCGATGATCCGGTACTGCTGCTTGTGACCACCACCGATATGACGGGTAGTAATACGGCCGAAATGGTTACGACCGCCCGACTTGGTCTTCTTCTCCACCAGGGCGGCCCAGGGAGCACCCTTCCACAGGTGGGACTTGTCGATCATCACCGCGCCGCGGCGGCCCGGCGATGTCGGTTTTGCTTTCTTGAGTGCCATGACTTTCGAACCTCGCAAGCTTAGGCGCCAACGCCGTAATCAATAGTCTGACCGGCAGCCAGCTTCACGTAGGCCTTTTTCCAGGCCTTGCGGGAGCCTTCCTTGAAACGGAAGCGCTTGCGCTTGGGCTTGACGTTGACCACACGGACCTGCTCGACGGTGACCTTGAACAGGGTTTCAACGGCCTGCTTGATCTCCGGCTTGGTTGCATCGGTGGCAACCTTGAAGACGTGCTGGCCGGCAACGGCATTCACCAGGGAAGCCTTTTCGGTCACGTGCGGGGCACGCAGGACCTGCAGGATGCGCTCAGCATTCATGACAGCCACTCCTCAACCATCTTCAGTGCACCCACGGTGATGACCACCTGATCCGAGCCCACCAGGCTCACAGGATCAAGCGCCCTCGGATCCAGCACGCCCACATCGCCCAGGTTGCGGGCGGCGAGGTACAGGTTTTCGCTCACGACCTCCGGAACCAGCAGGGTCACACCCTTGAGGCCCATGCCATTGAGCATGGAGGCAACGAGCTTGGTCTTCGGGGCCTCGACATCGATCGCATCAACAACAACCAGACGCCCCTGACGCACAAGCTCGGAAAAAATCGAGCTCATCGCGGCACGATAGGCCTTGCGGTTGATCTTCTGCTCGTAGTCACGCGGCTGGGCGGCGAAGGCACGACCACCGGTGCGCCAGATCGGCGTACGGGTCGAACCGTGACGCGCACGACCGGTGCCCTTCTGGCGCCACGGCTTGACGTTGCCGCCACGCACTTCGGCGCGGGTCTTCTGCGCCTTGGTGCCAGCGCGAGCAGCAGCCATGTAGGCCACGACCGCCTGGTGCACGAGGCCCTCGTTGAAGTCACGGGCGAACACGCCATCAGCAACCTGAACGGAGCCACCATTCTGAAGCTTGATCTCCATTACTTAGCCCCTTTCGCCTTGATGGACGGACGCACGATCAGATCGCCACCGTCAGAGCCCGGAACAGCGCCCTTGACCAGCAGGAGCCCACGCTCGGCATCCACGCGAACCACGGTCAGGTTCTGCGCAGTGACGCGCTCGTCACCCATGTGACCGGCCATGCGCTTGTTCTTCCACACGCGACCCGGGGTCTGGCGCTGACCGATGGAACCCGGCACACGGTGCGAACGGGAGTTACCATGGGTGGCATCCTGGGTACGGAAGTTGTGGCGCTTCACAGTACCGGCAAAACCTTTACCAATGCTGGTACCCGTGACATCCACGGCCTGCCCGGCCGCGAACAGCTCGACGGAGATCTCGGCACCCGGGGCGTACTGGGACAGCACATCCCCATCGACGCGAAACTCCCACAAACCGCGACCAGCCTCGACACCCGCCTTGGCAAAGTGCCCGGCAGCGGCGCTGGTCACGCGGGTCGCGCGACGAACACCAGTGGTGACCTGAAGGGCGGTGTAGCCATCGTTTTCGATGGTCTTCACCTGGGTCACGCGGTTGGGTGCCACCTCGATCACGGTGACGGGGACGGACACGCCCGCATCATCAAAGACGCGGGTCATGCCGACCTTACGACCGACAACACCTAGCGACATGTTTTTTTTCCTCGTTACAGCGCCGATTACGATTGACCGGCGCCAAGCCAAAATTCATGCAACAAAAAATGCATCGACCCGGAGGGGCTTAACCCTCCAGGTCGAGCGAGTCGCGCACTATAACAGAGTTTTTTCTGTTAGTTAAGCTTGATCTGTACGTCCACGCCAGCAGCAAGATCCAGCTTCATCAGTGCATCGACCGTCTTGTCGGTCGGATCCACGATTTCCAGCAGGCGCTTGTGCGTCAGCAGCTCGTACTGGTCACGCGCATCCTTGTTGACGTGCGGGGAGACGAGGACCGTGAAGCGTTCGGTCTTGGTGGGAAGGGGGATCGGCCCCTTCACACGCGCACCGCTACGCTTGGCGGAATCCACGATCTCGCTGGCCGAACGATCGATCAGGCGATGATCGAACGACTTCAGGCGGATACGGATGGTCTGCTTCGCCATGCTCTATTACTCGATGATCTTGGAGACAACGCCGGCGCCGACGGTACGGCCACCTTCGCGGATTGCGAAACGCAGACCTTCTTCCATGGCGATCGGGTTGATCAGGGTGACGGTCATGGCGACGTTGTCACCCGGCATCACCATCTCAACCCCTTCCGGCAGCTGCACCGCACCGGTCACGTCGGTGGTGCGGAAGTAGAACTGCGGACGGTAGTTGTTGAAGAACGGAGTGTGACGACCACCTTCGTCCTTGCTCAGCACGTACACTTCGCACTCGAACTTGGTGTGCGGCTTGACGCTGCCCGGCTTGCACAGCACCTGGCCACGCTCGACTTCGTCGCGCTTGGTGCCGCGCAGCAGCAGACCGACGTTGTCGCCCGCCTGACCCTGGTCCAGCAGCTTGCGGAACATCTCGACGCCGGTGACGGTGGTCTTGACGGTCGGACGGATGCCGACGATCTCCACTTCCTCACCCACTTTGATCACACCGCGCTCGATACGGCCGGTGACCACGGTGCCGCGGCCAGAGATGGAGAACACGTCTTCCACCGGCATCAGGAAGGCGCCATCAACGGCACGCTCCGGCTCAGGGATGTAGGTGTCCAGAGCCTCCAGCAGGCGCAGAACGGACTTCACGCCGATCTCGGACTGGTCGCCTTCAAGGGCCTTCAGCGCGGAACCCACGATGATCGGGGTGTCGTCGCCCGGGAAGTCGTAGCTGGACAGCAGGTCGCGGATCTCCATCTCGACCAGCTCGAGCAGCTCGGGGTCGTCCACCATGTCGGCCTTGTTCAGGAACACGACGATGTACGGTACACCGACCTGACGGGACAGCAGGATGTGCTCGCGGGTCTGCGGCATCGGACCGTCCGCCGCAGAGCACACCAGGATCGCGCCGTCCATCTGCGCCGCGCCGGTGATCATGTTCTTGACGTAGTCGGCGTGACCCGGGCAGTCCACGTGCGCGTAGTGACGGTTGGCCGACTCATACTCCACGTGCGAGGTGGAGATGGTGATGCCGCGCGCCTTCTCTTCCGGGGCCTTGTCGATCTCGTCGAAGGCCTTCAGCTCGCCACCGTAGGTCTCCGCCGCCACCTTGGTCAGCGCCGCCGTCAGCGTGGTCTTGCCGTGGTCTACGTGACCAATGGTGCCCACGTTCACGTGCGGCTTCTTACGTTCGAATTTTTCCTTAGCCATGAAACACCCCCGGATGGGTCAAATGGACAAATGGGACGACGAAAAAAAGATGGAGCTCTTGACCAGAATCGAACTGGTGACCTCGTCCTTACCAAGGACGCGCTCTACCGACTGAGCTACAAGAGCAAAAACTGGAGCGGGTGATGGGAATCGAACCCACGTCATCAGCTTGGAAGGCTGAGGTTCTACCATTGAACTACACCCGCTTAAGGGAGCAATTCCCATCATCCGCTAGAAATCAGCGAATCTGGTGGTGGGGGAAGGATTCGAACCTTCGAAGGCAGTGCCAGCAGATTTACAGTCTGCCCCCTTTGGCCGCTCGGGAACCCCACCGCGTCAAACAGGTTGCGCATACTAGACAGACGGCGACGCGCTGTCAAGCATGGTGCCGGCAGTGGGACTCGAACTCACGACCTACCGCTTACAAGGCGGTTGCACTACCAACTGTGCTATGCCGGCAACGGCGGCGGATTCTATGCCATCCCTCCCGCGGGGGCAAATGGATCAGCCGGCCTGCGCCATCAAGGCTATCCCTTCCAACACGAGGTCTGGCCGCAGCACATGGCCCCGCCCCAGCGCTTCCGCAAGGATGGCGGCATCCCCCCCGGTCAAATACAGGCTCGCATTCGCCCCCGCCGCCGCAATAGCCACGTCGATCGCGCGCAGCGCACCTCCGACGAACATACAGCGCGCTCCGACCGCCACGCCTGCCTCCGTGCTGGCCTGCAGCCCTTCGCCGCCTGCAAAGCCCGAAGGCGGAGGCCCACCCCACGCATCCGCCACGCCCGCTGTCCCACCGAGAAGACATGCCCGCAACAAGCGCAACCCCGGCATGATGAGCCCACCAAGATGCCTCCCCTGCGCATCCAGGGCGTCCACCGTGACCGCCGTACCGGCGTCCACCACCACGACCGGGGCGCCCTCCGAGCCCGCATGGGCTGCGACCAGCGCGGCCAACCGGTCCACGCCAAAACGCTCGGGCCGCGCATAGGCCACCCGCACGCCACAGCATTCGGCACGACTGACGAGAAAGGCCAGCGGCACGCCGGGCCAGCAATCCTGCACCGCCGCGCGGATGGCCTCGCCCACCGCCTCACCGGCCACGCTGGCGACATGAACGGCCTCGGGCCGCGGCTGCCCCACCCAGGACTGACGCAGCAATGCCCGAAGGTTCCGCCCGCGATGCTCGACCGCCTGCGCCACCGCCTGCCCGAACGCCCACTTGACCCGCGTATTGCCCGCGTCGATCGCAAGCCTCATCCGCCCCCTCTCACACTGGCCTCGCCGGCATGGCAAAGGCGCTCCCCGCCCGGGGTGATCACGCGCAACGCACCATCCTCCGTCACCCCGCCGGCCACCCCCTCCCAGACATCGCCGCCCGCCCCGCTGACACGCACCGGGCGGCCGACCAGGGCATCAAGGCGGGCAAAGGCATCGCGCCACTCCTCATCCTCCGAGCGCATCGCCGCCCACAGGGCATCGAGCACGACATCGAGCACCCGCGACCGCGGCGGGACGCGCCTCCCGAGGATATCGCTCAAACTGGTGAGCGGCTGCCCAACCCTGCTCCGCCAGCCCCGAGGGAAGGCGTGGTTGAGCCCCACGCCGACGACCAGCCCCGCCGCTCCACCCTCAATCAGGATTCCACCCAGCTTGCGCCCATCCACGATCAGGTCATTCGGCCACTTGAGGCGCACGCTCCGAACCCCGAGGCGCGCGCAGGCCTGCGCCAGCGCCACCCCGACCCGCAACGATAGCGCCGAGGGCGGCCGCCCGCCGGGCAGAAGCGCATAGGGCCAGGCCAGCGACAACGCCATCCCGCCACCAAGGGGCGTGAGCCAGCGGCGCTCGTGCCGCCCCCGCCCGCGCGTCTGCTGCTCGGCCGCCAGGGCGAGTGGATGGGACACCCCCCGCTTGAGCGCCTGCAGCAGCTGGGCATTGGTCGAATCGGTCTCGAAGCAGGTCACTGCACGGATACGGACACAGCGGGGCGCGAGGGGCGTCACTGGGGCGCGCAGGCGCACGCCCCGCGCCCCATCGAACTGCAGGGGCGCCCCGCGCCGGGCATAGTCACGCAGGGCGCGACGCAGCACCGGCACCCCCACCCCGCAGGACACCGCACAGGACGCCAGGGCATGCCAATGGCCATCGCCAAGGCAGGCCAGCACGCCCCCCCAGAGGGCATCCTGGCGACCATGCGGCCCAGCGGACATGCGGCCGGATCTCATCCAAGGCCAAGCCATTGCGCACGCCGGCGCGCCACCTCCCCTTCCGCCTGCGGATCGAACGCCAGGGTAGCCCGGGTCACGGGGGGCGGATCGAGACAGAGCCAGGTCTCGAGCAGCTCGTCGCGCCGGAAGGCGTGCACACGCACCTCCTGGCCGATCCGCAGACGGCGAAGTGCCGCCTCGAGGCCCGCTGCGTCGACCCGCAGACCTTCGAGGGCGACCAGCACATCGCGCGGGGCCAGCCCCGCGCGCTCGGCCGCTGCGCCGGCATACACCGTGCCCAGCACCGCCTCACCCTGCCCCCCGGCACGAACCTCCGCCCCGAGCCATGGTGTCTCGCGCTCCGCCCCCCAGACCAGGCGCAGCCCCAGGGTCATCGCCACCTGCTCCAACGGGAGCTCGGCGGTGCCGCGCAAACCCGCCTCGAACAGATCGGCCAGCTCCACCCCCGCCCGCACCTGAAGCCACGCCTCGAGCTCGTCCTCGCTGACCCCGCGCCCGGTCAAACCGTGTTCATGCCAGAGGGCGCGCAACAGCTCATCCAGGCTTACGCGGTCACGGCTGCGCCGGCGCAGCTCGGCATCCAGCATCCAGGCGAACAGCGCGCCCTTGGTGTAATAGCTGATGCCCACATTGGCGGTGTTTTCATCCGCCTTGTACAGCCGAGTCCAGGCCGTGAGGCTCGCGTGCTCGAGCGACTGGCGCAGGCGTCCCGGCGCACGACGCACACGACTCAGCGTGGCCGCGAAGGTGTCGAGGTAGTCCTGCGGGGCGATCAGCCCCGCGCGGGCCAGCAGCAGGTCGTCGTAGTAGCTGGTCACCCCCTCGAACAGCCACAACAGGCGGGTGTAGGCCTCCGCTTCCAGCGGCAACCCCATCAGGGCCGCGGGGCGGATGCGCTTGACCAGCCAGGCATGCAGGTATTCGTGCGCACACAGGCCGAGGAACTCGCGATAGGCGGCCGTGGCCCCCACCTCGCCGGGGAGCGGGAAGTGCTCCCGCCGGCACAGCAGCGCGCATCCCTCGCGGTGCTCCAGGCCGCCGTAGCCGTCGCCGGTGACCAGGGCGAGGAACAGGTACCGCGGGAAGGGCGGCGGTTCCGCGCCGAACAGGCCGACCACGGCCTCGCAGGCGCGCGCAAGATCCGAGGCGAGGCGCGCCTCGTCGAACGCGACCCGTCCGAGCCAGGCGAAGCGGTGCGGCACGCCGCGCACCTCGAACTCCAACGCGCGCAACGGCCCGAAGGCGACGGGTGCATCGAGCAGGGCCTCGAAGTCCTCGGCGAAATAGGTGCCATAGCCCTCGCCATCGACCGCATCAGGCGGGAGCATGACGGCCGCCCGCCAGCCCTGCGCGCACGGGCTGGCGGAACGCTGCAGTTCGACCCGGCACGGGGCCCGCTCCAGGCCGAGCGGCCGGAGCCACAGGGCAGCCCCGTCGGCGAACCCCCACAAGGTGTCGAGGTGGGCGGTGCGCACGGACAACTCGTGCGCGTGCACCCGCCAGCGCAGGGTCAACGGCCCGTCGACGGGGGCGGCACGCCAGGTCTGCTTGTCCACCCAGGTCAGCGGCACGGCACCGCCCTGCGCGTCGCGCGCCTCGATGTGCGTCACGTGCCGGGCATGGTCGCGCACCATGTAGCTGCCCGGGGTCCAGGCGGCCATGGCGAAGCGCTGCCCCGCGGGATCGGGGGCAGGGACGGTCAGCTCGAGGGCGTATTCGCGCGCCTCGGGGTGGGCGGGGGCGATGCGGTATTCCAGCATCAATCGGCCTGTTTGAGCAGGGATTCGTCGAACGAGGAATCCATCACCATCAGATGATGCCCCGCCGGATGCACGCGGTGGTGCTTGACCTCATCCGGATGGGCATCGCGGATCGCCCCCACCTCGACCTCGAAATGCAAGGTACGCCCGGCCAGCGGATGGTTGCCGTCGAGGATCACCATCTCGTCATCGAAGCCGGCGATGGTGAACTCCATGCGCCCCTCCGGCCCCATGGCCTGGACATGGTTGCCGATCTCGACCGCCACCTCAGGGCTCAGGGTGCTGCGCGGGACCTCGATCATGCCGGCCGGGTCGCGCTCGCCGTAGGCCTCCGCGGGGGGCACCGTGACCTCGAAGCGGTCGCCAGTGCCGCGCCCCTCGAGCGCCCGCTCCAGCCCGGGAATGAGGTTGCCGTGGCCATGCAGATACGGCAGCGCCTCGTCCCCGACATTGCTGTCGAGCACCTGCCCCTCCTCGTCACGCAGGGTGTAGTGGATGAAAACGACCTTGTCCTTGCTGATATTCATGCAGACCTCAACGATAAACGGGCATCAGGAGCCGACCATGCCATGCCAGAAGGGCAGGCTGAACAGGCTGAGCAGGGTGGAGAGGGTGGCCGCGGCGGCATACAGGCCGGTGTCGAGACCGTAGCGGTCGCACAACACCAGGCCGAGCACCATGACCGGCATGCCGGCCTCCAGCACCACGGCGGTCAATAATGGGGGCGAGAGGCCGAGCATCAAGCCCGCGCCCCAGACCAGGGCCGGGGCCAGGGCGAGCTGGATGACCAGCACCGGGCTGACCCGCACGAGCGCGGCGGGCTGGAGGGCATCCAGACGCAAGCCCATGCCGAGGGCGATCAGCATGAGCGGAACGACCCCCGCGCCGAGCCGGTCGAGGATACCCCCGAGCATGTCCGGCAGTGGCACGCCCAACAGGTTGAGGGCGGATGCCAGCAGCGCGGCCCACAGCGCGGGCACCTTCAGGATGCCGACCCAGAGGGGCTGGTCGCCGTGGGGCCGCCCGTAGAACACCGCGATGGCGATCCCGAGGCTCAGCAGCAGCGGGGTGCAGGCAAACAGGTCGTACTGGACCGCCACGGCGCGCCCGAAGTCGCCGTACAGCGACTCCAGCACCGGCAGGCCGAGGTAGGTGGCATTGGGGAAGGCGGCCGCGAGAAGCAGCGCGCCGGTCTGCCCGCGCGTGAGCCGCATGAAGCGCGCGAGCCCGGCCATGAGCCCCATGCTCGCCAGCACCCCGAGGGCGGCGAGCCCGGCGATGCGCAGGCTGTCGGCCCCGAGCGGGGCGCGCCATAGCACCCCCAGCACGAGGGCAGGCAGGAGCACATAGTAGACGAGGGTGGTCAACGCACCGCGTGCCTGCGCTGCCTCCCACCCACCCGGACGTGCCCACTGCCACCACAGGCCGATCAGGACCATGGCGGCCATCTGGCCGATGACGAGGATCATGGCCCGGCGGCGCCCCCGGATGACGCGGCCAAGGCCGCACGCACCTCGTCCATGTCCACCGCGCGCAGATGCCCCACCAGGGCGGCCAGGTCAGCGGCCGAGAGCGCCCCCGGCTGCAGGTAGAGCACCACGCCCTCGCGCACCCCCATCAGCATGGGGATGGAGCGCACGCCAAACTGGGCCGCGAGACTGGGTTCGGCATCGACATTGACCTTGCCGAACACGGCGTCGCCGGTCTCTTCCGCCACCGACTCGAACACCGGGGCAAAGGCCTGACAAGGACCGCACCACGGTGCCCAGAAGGCGACCACCAGCACCTCGTGCTCGGCAAAGGCACGCGCGAGGCCGGGCGCGTCGAGATGGATGACCCGGGGGATGGCCGACGAACCGGTCATGCTCCATCCACCCAAAGCCCCAGGCGGCGCGCGACCTCCTCGACCACCAGCAGAGCCTCGTCCAGCCTCGCGGCCTCGAGCACCGTCTGGCGCTCGGCCAGCCTGAGAGGCAGGCGCTCGGCCAGGCGGTAGACGACCCAGCGTGCGTCGCTCATCGGCCCGACCGGCGGAGCACTCTCGACCTCCAGCAGGCTGGCGAGCAAGCGGCGCATCGGCTCGGGAGGCGGCTCGCGCGCGGGCCCCTCGTCCAGCCACTCGACCTCCGCCAGCACCAGTCGGTCGGGCCGCGCCTCCATGCCGCGGATGCGGAAGCGGCGCTGGCCGCGGGTGTAGATGCCAAGCAACCCCTCTGCCCGCATGCCGGTGTCGATGATCAAGGCGGAGGTGCCGACCGCATACGGCATGGCCGGCTCGCCGACCTCGCTGCCCTCGCGAATCAGGCACACCCCGAAGGGACTCTGCTGGCGCAGGCAATCGCGCACCATATCGATGTAGCGCGTCTCGAACACCCGCAGGGACAGATCCCCCTCGGGGAACAGCACGGTATGCAGAGGGAAAAGGGGCAGGGTATTCGGGGCCATGATCATTCCCCCCAGCGCGTCATCAGGCTGTGCGGAAGCCGGAGATGGTCGAGGATGCGGGCGACGACGAAATCGACCAGGTCCTGGATGCTCTGCGGCCGGTGGTAGAAACCCGGGTTGGGCGGCAGGATCACCGCCCCCAGCTGCGCCAGGCGCAGCATATGTTCGAGGTGGATGGCCGAGAACGGTGCCTCGCGCGGCACGAGGATGAGGGTGCGCCGCTCCTTGAGCGCCACATCGGCGGCACGCTCGATCAGTGAGTCCGCGAGCCCCTGGGCAATGGCTGCGAGACTCCCGGTGGTGCAGGGGCAGATCACCGCCGCATCCGGCGGATTGGAGCCGGACGCTGCGGGGGCCAGCCAGTCCTCCCGCCCAAAGACCTCCAGCCGCCCCGGATATCCCGGAAAGCGGTCGAGGAAAAACGCCTGCAGCGCCTCAGGCCGCGCGGGCCAGGGCTCCCCCATCTCCAGGGCGGCCACCTGGTGGGCGGCCTTGGAGACGCACAGCTCCACCTGCGCCCCTGCGGCCAGCATGCACTCGAGCAGGCGCTCGGCATAGACCAGGCCCGAGGCGCCGGTGATGCCAAGGAAGACGCGCATGGTCATGCCTCGACCTGCATGCGCAGGACCTCGAGCAGGCGCGCATGCGCCCCACCGAAGCTGCCGTTGCTCATCAGCACGATGTGATCACCCGGCCGAGCGTTCGCCGCCAGGCTGTCCACCATGGCCTCGACATTGCCGCCGCTCCAGCTCGGGCGATGCAGGGCCTCGGCCACACGGCGCACGTCCCAGCCGGCATCCTCGGGCTGGAACAGCCAGACCGCATCCGCGGCTGCCAGCGAAGGCGCGATGTGGTCGGCATGCACGCCCATGCGCATGGTGTTGGAGCGGGGGTCGAGCGCGACCAGCAGACGGGCCGCGCCGATCCGTGCACGCAGCCCCTCGAGCGTGGTGCGGATGGCGGTCGGATGGTGGGCGAAGTCATCGTACACCGTCACGCCCCGCGCGCTGCCGCGCACCTCGAGGCGGCGCTTGACACCGGTGAAGCGGGCGAGAGCCTCGATGCCCACCGCCACCGGCACACCCGCATGCCGCGCAGCGGCCAGGGCCGCGAGGCCGTTATGCATGTTGTGGACACCGAGCTGCCCCCAGCGCACCTCGCCCACGCGCTGACCATCAAGGAGCACCTCAAAGCGCGAACCGTCCGCAGCCGCCTCGCCGATGGCCCACTGGCCGGTGTGACCGAAGGTCTCGACCGGGGTCCAGCAGCCGCGCTCGAGCACCGCGTCCAGCGCGGGATCCTCGGCCGGGCGCACGATCAGGCCGCCGCCGGGGATGGTGCGTACCAGATGGTGGAACTGGGTCTGGATCGCCGCAAGGTCGGGGAAGATGTCAGCGTGGTCGAACTCCAGGTTGTTGAGGATCGCCGTGCGCGGCCGGTAGTGGACGAACTTGGAGCGCTTGTCGAAGAAGGCGGTGTCGTACTCGTCCGCCTCGACCACGAAGAACGGTCCCTCGCCCAGGCGCGCGGAGCAGCCGAAGTCGTTCGGCACCCCGCCGATCAGAAAGCCGGGCTTGAGCCCGGCGTATTCAAGGATCCAGGCCAGCATCGAGCTGGTGGTGGTCTTGCCGTGGGTGCCGGCCACCGCCAGCACCCAGCGCCCGCGCAGGATGTTGCGCCCGAGCCATTCCGGGCCGGAGGTGTAGTCCAGGCCCCGGTCGAGCATGGCCTCGGTGATCGGCATGCCACGGCGCATGACGTTGCCGACCACAACCTCGCCGGTGACGCCGTCGAGCTGGCCTGGGTCATAGCCCTCGACCCAGGGGATGCCCGCGGCAGCGAGCTGGTCGCTCATCGGCGGATAGACATTGCGGTCCGCACCGGACACCGCATAGCCCGCCGCGCGCGCGAGCTGGGCGATGCCCCCCATGAAGGTGCCGCCGATGCCGAGGATGTGGAGAGGACGCTTCATGCCGGCGCACCTGCAGGGAACACCGCGGCGATGATCAGGCTCGCGGCGATGAAGTAGGCGAAGGCAAGCAGCAGCCCGAGTCCGGCCCCCAGCTCCAGGGCACTGCGCAGGACCTGCCCCTGGGCGATCAGTGTCCACAGCAGGGCCACCAGCAGGCCGATCTGGGCCGCGCTCAGTTGCGTGGCCGCAGGGTCCAGGGGGGCCATGGCAAACAGCGGCCAGGACAGCAAGGCGAGCAGGAGGTTGACGCCGAGCAACGCGGCATAGGTCTGGATGAAGCGCTCGGGAAAACCGCGGAAACGCAGCACGCCCCAGGCGAAGGCGGCGAGGAGCAGGGCATCGAGACCCGCCTGGGCCACGCCCTCGGCGAAGCTCAGCCGCGAGGACAACACCATCCCACCGACCAAGGCATAGGCGCCCGCAAGCCAGACCGGCAGGCGAGGATCGACGGGCAGGTCCTGCGGACCCGCGCGCAGCAGGCAGATGGCGAAGAGCTGATGGAGGACGGCGTGCACGGGACGGGCCTTTTTTCCGGGTCGATCAGCGTAACCCATGGCCCGCCCGTCCGACAACGCGCCCGGAGGCGTGAAAGGAACGCGCTGCAGCTCGGTACCGTCACGCCACTGGGAAGCCCACCCGATCAGGCTCAGCGCTTAAACGAACTCGGCGCCGAGGACGGATGTGTACGCCAGCTCAAGAGG
>FWPV01004902.1_pt1 | contig 27467 bp, 30 predicted proteins | sample 2228371 | NCBI WGS metagenome assembly FWPV01 (sample SAMEA103939776, study PRJEB20133) | metagenome
CGCAGGCTCGGGGCTCTTGGTAGTGACGACTTCAGTCGTCCGGGTTCCCGGCGGTTGGAAACCGCGGCAACCGTTACAAAGCCTGCCTGCGCAGGCTTGGGGCTCCTGGTAGTGACGACTTCAGTCGTCCGGGTTCCCGGCGGTTGGAAACCGCGGCAACTGCCTGCGCAGGCTCGGGACTCCTGGTAGTGACGACTTCAGTCGTCCGCAGCCCGGCGGTTGGAAACCGCGGCAACCGATGCAAAGCCTGCCTGCGCAGGCTCGGGACTCCTGGTAGTGACGACTTCAGTCGTCCGGGTTCCCGGCGGTTGGAAACCGCGGCAACCGTTACAAAGCCTGCCTGCGCAGGCTTCCTGGAGTCGGCGGAGGCCGACTTCGCAACGGTAGCCGTGACTTCCAGTCGCCGGGAATGGGGGTTGGGGATTGTCGCCCGGTGGCGGTTGGAAACCGCAGTTGATGAAGCGGCCCCGGCAGCGGGGATGCAGGAACGGGCCCTATAGTAGTACAATCCGTGGACCCGTCAAGCCGCCGCTCGGTGAACTTGTAGGCGGTGGGGGTGGTGCCGTAGGTGTAGCGGGTCTCGCCCCAGGCCTTGTAGCGCAGCTCCGCCACGCGACTGCCGCTGCTGTTGGCGGTGATGGCGGTGGAGCCCAGATGATCTGTCAGCAGGTAGTAGACCGTGCTCGTCCCCACCCGCATGGCCACCCGCTGGCCGCCCGCATAATAGTACTTCACCATCGTGCTGGTGCTGCCCTTCCACTCGAAGTAGTCGCCCACATAGGCGATGGTGCTGCTGCCAAAGGTCGCCTTCACCCGCTCCCCCGCTGGGATAACTCATCTGATTGTTAAAGAGCGCATTGAACACCAAGCCTTTGGCCGAGGCTGGTCAGGGGCACTAATTCTGCACAAAATGGCTTGGTAGGCTCACTTCCTTAAGAGCAACTGAAGAGCAACTGGCCTCCGCTACAGATTCTTGACTGGCCGCCGAGATGCCTTCCTCGTCTGAATCAAGAACAAAAGAATCCCCAGAAACCCTCCTGCCAGATCCACACCGGTATCCAGCAGCTCATCGGCGCCCGGCAGCCGCCCTTGGTAGAGCAATTGAAAGCCCTCTTGTCCCAGAGCAACAGCCAGGATCAGCAAGAGCGACAGGCCAGGGTGATATCGGCGCAGCAGGGGAGAACGGGCCTTCAGCAGGAGGCCGGCCAGGAGATAGGCCAGCACGGAATAGAGCATGACATGCATCAGGATGTGGACCCACAGGGGGCCGAAGAGGGTGTCAAACACCTGGCGATAGGTGTCGGAATACCAGGTAAGCCACCCGAAAGGGAACAGGATGCCAACGATCCAGCCGATCAAGACAAGCTTTCTCCACATCGAACACCCCTTGCCTTAGGCAGACAAGCCAGGCTCAGCGGGCATTGCCCTTCAGGTGTTGGGCCATGCGTTCGTCAATGGTCCTCAAGATGCGCTCCAGGTCTTCCAGCGCCATGCCCTCCGGGGCAACCCAGGTTGAGAAAATAGACAGATACTTGCCATATTGCCCTACAGTCTTGCACATTGTGAAGTGATCTGGAGCCGATTGGGATCGCCCAATGACCGCACACCCAAACTGGAATTGATCCGCCACCGAGCTTTGATAGAGAAGCGCCTCAGGTGGCTCCCACGGCGTCAAGCGGTCCGCTGAATAAAATTCCTTGGGCATCTGACGATGATATTCTGTTGTTGCCTTTGCTGTTTCTCGATAGCGGAACAACCTATGTGTTGCAAGGGCATTGGAACCTTGTAGTCGGAATTGAATAGCAGCAGACGCTTCTGCTCCTTCAAGCCAATACCACGGGAATGGAGGGATGTCTAGATACCACGCTGCTGGGAACAGCGATATATCCACTAGAAGGCGTTCAAGTTCTGGGTCAAGAGCCTTTGGTGTCGCAGATGATGGTTGTGGTTGGCAACCCACCATGATCAGCAACACCGTGGTCAATGCCAGCCAGCGCCAGTAGCAACTGATCATCGGATTCATTGAGCACCTCGCTGCGCCCCTGGTGCAAGGAACCTTGCGTAGTTCGAGAACACCTCATAAAAATGTTGGACGGTCACAGAGAGCTGGTAGCGAACATAGAGCTCTATCCCGATGCTGATGGCGGCCTGATCGCTCGGATCATCACCAAAGCTGAGCAGCCACCCCTCGCTAACCAGTTTGCGTCTGTACTCCTCATTCTTGCGGTTGTCCCAGAAGTTGGCAATACCGGCGCCGACCTTTAGTTCCAGAGCCCCAAAGCCGGCCGCCATTCCGACGAAACCGTAATGGATGTTGCCCAAGATATCGAAGCGATAGGTCTTGTGATCGATTTCGACGCTCAAGCCAAACCTATCAATGACTTCCTGCTTGTAATCCCAGGGTGCTCCCGATTTGACCATGCTGATCCAGAGCTCGTAGGCTTGTCCCTTGAGAACAGGCGCTGCGGACCTCGTGACGCTAGACGACCAGTAAACACGGGCTTGTTCGTTGAGGAACCGGATGAGAGCAGTGATCGAGCTGGCAGCGTCACTCAGCATACGTTCCATAAGCCACTCTACTGCGATTTCGGCATCGGCGAAGCGCAGAGGTCCAGGGGTAGACCAGTCCCCCCTTGCGTTGTGCCAATAGTATCCACGGGCATTGTACCAGCGGTTCTTCCAGTACCATTCGTTCACCCAGCAGGCTTGATCTTCTGGTGCGCAACCCTGATGGCCACTGGGGTCCACGAGTCGTAGCGGGTTGTTCAGCACGTACGCGTACCGGTTCAGCGCCTGCGGGTTGCCCGGCTCGGGCACGAGGGTGTCCGCCGAGATGAACCGCCCCAGCAGCGGCGAATAAAACCGCGCGCCGTAATCGTACAACGACCCCAGCGCCGCCTCCTCGCTGCGCTGGCCGGTGAAACGATAGTCGGTTGGTAACGTGCTGGGGTTCGGATTGCGCGGCGTGCCAAAGGGGAAGTACTTCTGCCGTGCGACCTCCCCGCCGCCGGCGTTCGTCACCAGGCTGGTCGAGCCCAGGTGGTCGGCCGTGAGGTAGTATACCGTACTGCCTCGGCGCATGGCAACTCGCTGGCCGTTGGCGTAGTAGTACTTCACCATCGTGCTGGTGCTGCCCGTCCACTCGAAATAGTCCCCCACATAGGCGGTGGTGCTGGTACCGAAGGTGGCTTTGACCTGCTTCTCATCGCCATTGTGTCAGAATGTTGTTAAGGTTCAACACGCGGGACGCCGCGCAGTAGGTATTGCCAAGCTGCTTACCTCATCAACTCTGGACGTGACCAGATGTCTTCCAAGATCACGGCTATGAGGTCCGGCAAGGATGCATCCGGAGGAAAAATGCGCGTTTTCTCAGGATCGAATTCCCACCTACCTTTCTTGTCCAAACGTGATATGTCTACTCGTATCTCTTTGTCAGTCCAGCCAATAGTGTACGAGGCCCCGGTTTGAGCTAGCTCCTTCCAACTACGCGCCTTCGTTGCCATCAAGACTGGGTCTTTGCGCTGTCGCATCTCCTCCCGCGTCGGATCGGGCAGACGAGGATGGCCCGCCGCTAAGACCTTCTCCACGGCGGATATTAACTCCTCAGCGTTGAGTCCAGCAGTATACACCGGTTCGATATCCATGAACGGCCCGGATTCAAGCTGCGCTTGAACCGGCAAGTAAGCCTTGCCACGCCATACGTAGATGCCAACGACGCGAAGTCGCATGTTGCTCCTCCAAATCCTATCATGGCACGATAACGATATTCAAAGTGACACCGACCGTTTGGGCCCACTGTTGCACTTGTTGCAGCGCCTCCATCTGAGCCTGGGTGGCTCCAGGTGGAATCGCCAGCAAGAGTTCGCGCCCAGTAATCTGAGCAGCGTTAATTCTCACACCTCCCCACGTGGCACCTTGCCAGTTGGCAAGGGTGGTGATGTACCCTTGCACTGTGCTCGTCAACGTGCTGATGTTCTGGTAGCTCGCTGCGCGTAAGTCAATGCTCTTGATGCTCGTCGCCACACCATTCGCAAAACGGTCGATGACTGGAAAATTTCGAGCCAAGAAGGGGCTGCGCCCCAGCATGTTTTCGATGACCTGCCCGCGCTGGAGAGCTGGCAAAGCCCAAGGACTGGCTGTCGTTGCTGCCGTTGCCGCTGTAGCCGCAGCCTGCGTCCCCAGCGCCCCGGCCACCCACTGGGCGCCCGCGCCCAAGGTGGCACCGACGACCGCCCCGCCCGCCGTCCATAACGCCGCCTCCCGTCAACTGAAATCATCCCGGCTCAGGGCATGGTTACATAGACGAGCTTATCGAGGTTCGTTCCCCTTGGCTTGTAGCTCTGGTCTAGAGCCCACGTCCTCCAAGATGGCCTCCACAATCGTCCGAAGCGCCGTATCTTTAGTAAAGCTCAGTTTCTTCGCCGAAGCATACTCGGTCCGTCCCAGATGATCAAGCTGCGAGATGTATACATTCACAGCCTGCTCTGTCCACTCAATGGTATAAACTGCACTGTGTTGGGAGAATTCCCGCCAACTCTTGACTCTAGCTGCCCGCAATACCGGGTCCTTCCGTGATAGACGCCGCCATTCTTCCCAAGCGGGGTGAGGTATTCGTGGATGACCAGCGGCCAAGACTTTCTCCAACGTAGCGACTAGAGCCTCTAACGTGAGAACGGTGGTATAGACCGGCTCAATGCCCATAAACAATCCGGCCTCTGTCTGCGCCACGACTGGCAGGTATGCCTTGCCTTGCCTCACAAATACTGATGCACTCTGGATTGCCATGGAACCCTCCCTTACGGTACAACCACAACATTGAGGGTTACACCCAGGCTGGCTGCATATTGCTGAAGTTGCTGCAGAGCCGTCAGCTGGGCCTGGCTTGCGCCAGGTGGGCTGGCGTCAGGAATCTATCCCTCCTCAGCTGCTCCAGCCTGCCGAGCATGGACTTCCTGTAGAATAAATTCGGCAATCACTTTTAGTGGAGTGTCCAAGGGAAATTCCCTCTGATGTGCGAAATCAATCTCTTGAACGTCCTTTGCTTGCCGCGGTGAAAAAGCCACTAGGATCTTCTCTTTTGTCCACCAGAGTCCAGAGCGAATAACACCTACCTGCGCCATTTTCTTCCAACTGCGTATACCGATAGCCTTCTGAACGGGGGTTGGTTGGCGAAATTCCGCCTGGGTCGGATGCCGCATTGGAGGGTTGCCAAACTTGACAATTTCTTCCAGGGCGCTGGTCAGCGCATCTACAGTGAGCTCAGAGGTCAGCAGTGGGCCGGCTTCCCAGAAAAAGCCGACTTCTGTCTTACCGATGATTGGGAGATACGCCGTGTTGCCCCAGATGAAGATACCAGCCACCTCGATCATTACGCTTCTCCTCCATCGGGTCACGGGATCTGAACAATGGTCAGTGTCACGCCCAGGTTCGCTGCATATTGCTGCAATGCCTGGAGAGCAGCCCATTGTGCCTGCGTGCCTGCACCACTTGGGACAGCCAGGAGCAATTCACGCCCTGTAATCATATTCGCTTGTAACCACTGCGCTCCTTGGAAGTTTGCCAGTGTGTTGATGTATCCTTGTACTTGACGACTCAGCGTTGCAACGTTCTGGTAGGTAGCTGCATTGAGGTCCAGCGTCTTGATGCTCGTCGCAACCCCATTGACGAAGCGGTCAATCACCGGGAAATTCTGGGGTAGATTTGCCCCCAGCATCCGGTGAATAACCTGCCCCCGTTGCAAGGCTGGCAAGGCCCAGGGACTGGCCGTCGTTGCTGCCGTCGCCGCTGTCGCTGCGGCCTGCGTCCCCAGCGCCCCGGCCACCCACTGGGCGCCCGCGCCCAAGGTGCCACCCACGACCACTCCGCCCGCCGTCCACAGCGCCGCCTCCCGCCAACTGAAATCATCCCGGTGGGTGATGGCGTAGGCCCCAAAGCCCACCACCCCGCCAACAACGCCGCCCACCACCCACCAGGCAATGTGGCCGGAGTCGTCTGTGTAGGCCAGGGGGTTGTTGCGGGCGTAAGTATAGCGGTTCAGGAACTGGGGGTCAAGGGCAAATGGCGTGTCAGGAGCCTGAGCCTCAGGCTGCAGGCGTGCCCGCTGGAGCTGGTTCCACTGCTCCAGCGTCTTGGGGTTGGCGTAGGACACGGCCAGCGGCAGGTAGGGTGTGGGGTTCTTGGCATCGCTTTGTACCAGACTGTCCGCCGAGATGAACCGCCCCAGCAGCGGCGAATCCCACAAGGGGAGGCTGCGCGCTAGAACCGCGCGCCGTAGTCGTACAATGACCCCAGCGCCGCCTCCTCGCTGCGCTGGCCGGTGAACTTATAGTCGGTTGGTAACGTGCTCGCCGGCCCGCGCGGCGCGCCGTAGGGCTTACTGGGTTGGACGTCTACTATTCGGTAAGCATAATAGTAAAGGCGATAAGGAGCACAATCAGTCCGCCCGCGCTCAATACGATGGTGACGAATGCAAAGGCGCGAACGACCTTTTGATTGGCCCATATCTCCTCAAGGTTCGACCTCTGCTCTTTTGGTACAGCAAGTCCACCTAACCGGCTGTACCAATGAAGGCCCAGAGCCTTCCACCGGATAGGATTTCTCCATACTCGGTATCCTTGAACGAGTCCATAGATTCCCAGCATCGCCAGGAAAACTAGAAACATTGATTCGCACACATCAATCTGCGACGCCAACTGTGCCTCCTTGGGACCTATTACGTAAAGCTACTTACTCTGTAACATAGACTGTTGCAGATGCCGATAGGATGCTAAGGCGTGATGCTTACTCCGTAATGTAAATCCCAGATAATTCCAGCAACGCTAGAGGAAATGCCGATTGGTCCTGGTATTAGCCCGAATAACGCAGTTGATACAGAGACCGTCAAATCCATGCCGGTCGCTTTTCCCGCCTTGTATTGAGCAAAGGTATAGGTAACGCTAGTCGCTTCGGCCCCAGTGCCAAGTCCGACCAGTGCGATTCCGCCTGTTATCAATGCCGGGTTGCCTGTACCTAGACCCGCCACACCGAGTGCCACCCCTGCATCCTGCCCCAAGCCAGCAATCCCAAGGCCAACACTGTCCAATCCACCTTGTCTTTGTCGAACCTGAGATGCAGATACTGCGCGTGCGCCGGGATGATGCCGCCGTTGACATAGTAACCGCCTGCTGCACCCAACCAGGCCGCAGCTTCCGGCGGCAGGTGTGCAGAGGGATCCGCCTTGAAATAGTATGGCCGCCCATCAGTTGTGCGAACCCAGCCCTGAGACGGATACAGATACTCCCCTTCCAGAACTAGACAACCTGTGTCGCCCTGGGCAAACCGCCCATAGAATATCTGACCGTCAGCTGCCGTATAGATACCGAAGGTCGAGCCGATCTCGGCCCGGCGGAGCACTTCCAGCCAGCCCCACAGCCCTGCATAACGCCCACCTTCCCCGAAAAGCGCCAGGACAGCTTCCCACGAGTCCGCGCCGAGGTACTTCATAATCTCATCTTCGGAGAACATCCCCGTCGGATCCGTATACCGCAGCGGATTGTTCAGCACGTACGCGTACCGGTTCAGCGCCTGCGGGTTGCCCGGCTCGGCACAATCGTTTCGGGTTGGACCCAGCGGTTAAGATAAAGATGGTAGTAACGGGCGCGGTAGCCGTAGAGGGCCAGACCATTCTCCCAGCGCTGGCCGGTGAAAAGTCAGTCGGTGGGCACAACGCTACCTCTTATCTAGTCGTATGGGTAGTACCGCATGGCTTCAATGCCGCCATCACTCGCTCGGTAGCTTAAATTAGCAATAGTCAAGCGGTCATCAAATCTTGGCTAACCATCTCTCTTTTCTTTCAGCAAGTCTGCATACTCTTGCTCCGCTCTTAGAATGGCCTCTCCCGGTAGCGAGTCAAGGGGCCAAGAGTCAACGATAATCTGCCCCATTCCACTAACCCGGGGTAGCTGAGTCGGGGACTCTGCTCCTTCAACGGCTTGGAGCATTTTCTGCAGAATTTCCCGAAATCGCAGTAGTTGTCTCCGAGACATGGGACCTGACTCAGCAAGTGAGGCCGTGGTGAGTGTTGCATCGATCGCTCTTACTGCTTCCTGAATTGTTTGTTGGACTTGCTCAGTTTTGCTCATGGCGACAGATCTCGATCTGGATAAAGGATGAACTTCTGTATTTGACCACCTGGATAGCCAGGCCCCTGAGATGCCACTCGACCCTCAATGATAATTGTACCAGGACGTATTTGCCATTGTTGTAAACGTGTCATTTGATTCCATTCCGGCTTGATGGCCAGACTCTCCCGTGAGGCAGGGAATGTCTCAAAGAGATAACGTCCCCTCGCAGGAGCATTTACATCGTCGTAATAGCGGATACCAAACTCATTGGGCCCCGCTAATCTGACCTGTATGGTTTCAATCTCGAACGATTCGATAATCTGCTTGCGGTAGCGCCTTGAGACACCCTGCCGCTGCAGATATTCCGAGGCTTGGCGAACACCCTGATAAAGGTCATCCGCGTGCCTTGCGCTCCGCACGCCCGCCGCCGGGAGAATGGGCAGTAACCCCGCCAGGTCCCACCAACTGAAATCCCCCTGCGACCAGGCATAGAAGGTCATCCCCCAGTCGCACCACTCGCAAAGGAATCCCACGGCGGTTTGAACGATGGCCGTGGTCTGCGGGTCCAGCAGCGGACTGTTGCTGTATGCCGCTGCCAACTGGGGGTCATACGGGAGTTGGGTGCCATCGGGCAACTGCCAGGCGCTGTCCGGTAGCAGGCCGGGACGCAGGCTGCACCCTTCATATTCGCAACCCGAGGTGGGTCGGCGTCCGCTCGGATCCGTATACCGCAGCGGGTTGTTGTAAACATACGCGTACCGGTTCAGTGCCTGCGGATCCCCCGGCTCCGGCACAATCGTATCCGGCTGCACGAACCGGCCCAGCGCCGGGTCGTAGTACCGCGCCCCATAATACATCAGCCCCGTGCCGGCGTCCAGCTCCTTGCCGGTATAGGTGTACTTTACCGCCGCCGTGCCCGAACCCCACGCCGCCTGGGTGTAGCCCCACGGGTTGTAGCAGATGATCCTGACCCGGCTACCACCTTGGTTGGTGACCCGGCTGGTGCTGCCCAGATGGTCGGAGAGTAGGTAGCTCAGTGCCCCATTCTGGCGCACGACGAGGCGCCAACCGTTGGCGTGGCAGGTGAAATTCAGTTGTTAAGGTGCGTCCCCGTTTACCTGCGCTTGCTTACTCTCACCAACTTGCACCGCCTATGGCAAGCAACCAGCCTTCTGGAGAGCCTCTCGAAGCCGCTCTCGCTTCTCCGTCTCGCTGAGCTGCTGCCAGGCGCCATGGGTCACGTGGGGCAAGTCAATCACCTCAAACTGATAAGGGTCATCGGGGCGGTAGTCGACGTTGGGCGAACCACAGACCGGACACCAAATTCGGCCTGTAAAGTCATACAATTGCCCTGAGGGTGCCGGATCGCAGGCTACCCCTAGTACACGTCCAAAGCATTCACTGGTGCCTCGCTGGCGACCCAATAGTTCATCGACCAGCTCTCCCACTTCATCAAAGACAGGATCTTCCCACGAATCAAACTCGGCCAATTCATGGTTAAGCGTCCTGCCTAACAAGCGCCCATACGTATCACCAGCAAGAACATAGGTGATTGCCTGGTGTCCATGATCTTCGCATTTTACATGCCAACGAATAACACGTGTTGGTCTGGATTGCATGACAGTTCCTCTGACTCAGGGTACAGGGCTTACCATTTGCGGGATCAACCACTCCTCGAAGTTGAACGGATTGAGCGGGTTGTCCAGCAGAGCATAGTTGTAGCCCGGCCCTCGGTAACTCCGAAACTTGATCACGTTATAGCCCTGTTCCATGGCTCGCTGCGCAAGCTCTTGGTGAGCTTTGGTGGCATTCACGTCCTCAATGTATCCCCAAGCTTTGGCTACGGCTGGGTCGGTCAGATCCAGCACCTTGGCCTTACTCAGGTCAAGTTGGAAGCGAATCACATGGCTGGCCTTGCCGCCGTGGGCTGCCACTTCAGCTACGGCCGTCTCACCTTCTTGGGCCACATAGAGCGCTCGCCCGAATCGTGCTGAAGTGTCAAAGAGTTCTGACAGGATTTTGTGAGCACGCTCTGGGTAACTTCTGCACTCCTACGAGCATGCCGTACATCCTCAACCTTGGAGACCGCTTTGGCCGCATCTACCACCTCATCGGCATGGCTCGCCACCTCGAGGGCGGCCTTGGCTGCCTTGCCGCCCCGCACTACCATCCCCACGCCCGCCGGGACGACGGGCAAGACTGCCGCCCCCACGTCCACCACCAGCGCGCCGATGTTGAGCAGCGACGGGTCGCAGCGGACTTCGTAGATGTCCCAGGCGATGTTGGCGATGTCCCAGGCCGTCTCCAGCCAGTGGCCGCTGGGGTCTTTGTATCGTAGCGGGTTATTGTTAACGTACGCGTACCGGTTCAGCGCCTGCGGGTTGCCCGGCGAGGGCACAAGGGTGTCCGGCGAGATGAACCGTCCCGCGAACGGCCAGCAATGTCGCGCGCCGTAGCCCCGCAGGCGGATGCCGCCGATCGCGCTGGCCTGGCGTTGGCCGGTGTCCCCTGCTCGGCGCTGCGGGGAGGCTGCGCGCCAGGTGTATTTCTTTGATAAGTTGTTGGCAGCCTTGCCCGGAATCTCGCCCCAGGGCAGGTAATGCTGCTCGCTGGTGCTGGGACCGGTATCCACTACGCGCATGTTGCCGAGATGATCGGCGACCAGATAGGAGACCGACACTCCCCTCGCGCAAGGCAATGCACCAGACGCCGAACTGATAGTAGCTGGTTGCCACGCCGTTGTGCAGCTTGTAGTGCCCCCCGATGTAAAGATGGTCGCCGCTGGCGTCGTTGCGGCCGATCACCCGACTGTTGGCGTCGTAGCTGTACGTGGTCTGGCAGTCGACGGTGACTGACGCCAGCCGGTTATCAGCGTCCCAGGCCAAAACTAGCTCCTGGTTGGGCACGCCCCTGTTGCGCACTACCAGATTGCCGTCGGCGTCGTGATCATAGCGATCCACAAGGATTTCACCGCCAAGACACCAAGGTACAAAGGAATTCAGAAGGACTTCGTGTCTTGGTGTCTTCGTAGTTTTCGCCTGTTTGGTTACGGCGTGTCCGGGTTAGGAATTTATTCGCCCAGTTTGCCACTCCTCATACTGTTTCCTGAATTCTTCCTCTCGCTCTCGTTGAAATTTGTGATAGTCGTGCTGCCATCCTTCGAAGACATCTTGGCGACAAAGAGCTATCAGTTGCTCACAAGCCGGTCGAAGTCTTCTAGCTAATTCCTTAAGTTGCTGTTCAACGTTCAAGAAAGGTTGCTCCTGAAGCAACTTATCGATATGCAGGGCCTCTCTTTCCAAAAAATTAAGCACGCCGCCAATGTCATACCAGTATTTGGTTCCCTCCACGACATCTTGCCAGCCAATTGGAGATGCTTTGGTACCGACCTCAACATAGATATCCCATCGATTCTGGATGAACCTGATGCGACAGTCTTCCGACTCAAGCACAATCAAATGTCGCCCTCCTCCTGGAGCGTCTTCACAGTGCACAACTACAAAGCCGTACTGATCAAATAAATAAGCGAAATGTCGCTTCACCTCCTTCAAGAATTCAACGCACTCAGTGGATACCATCATTACCTCCGTATCATCGGACCTTAATCCAGCTATTGCCGACTAACTCGTAGCCATAATTCGCCGCTTCTCGCATTAGGAATCTTATTTCTCTAGCTGTGAATGACTGGGAACGCGTCGGTGAAGACAAAACCTCGCTGATCGTCTCTCCTACGAGTTCAATCCTATTGACTCCTGCCTCAAGTTGGTTTCTGAGAAACTGCTCGTTAACAGCCCAGGCAAGTTCCCGGTCTTTACCCAAGGCTTCAAAGACACCTTCAGCCGTCTCAAAGTAGATACCGCCGTGCTTCTTGGCCTCTGCTACATAGCCACCGCCTTCGACCCACTTTCCCAGAACAACTCTATTGCCAGAACCACGGGTAGACTGCTCGGCCAATGCCTTGATCAACCTGACCCTTTCATCCGAATGCGCCCCGACCTGCCGCAACCGGCTTGCTGTCAGCACAGCATGGACGCCATCACCCATATGCCCAGCGAGCCGCGCTGCATCCACCATCTCATCGGCGTGGCTCGCCACCTCGATGGCGGCCTTGGCTGCCTTGCCGCCCCGCACCATCAGCCCCACGCCCGCCGGCACAATCGGCAAGACCGCCGCCCCCACGTCCACCACCAGCGCGCCGATGTTGAGCAGCGACGGGTCGCGGCGGACTTCGTAGATGTCCCAGGCGATGTTGGCGATGTCCCAGGCCGTCTCCAGCCAGTGGCCGCTGGGGTCTTTGTACCGCAGCGGGTTGTTGTTAACGTACGCGTACCGGTTCAGCGCCTGCGGGTTGCCCGGCTCCGGCACGAGGGTGTCCGCCGAGATGAACCGCCCCAGCAGCGGCGAGTAAAAACGCGCGCCGTAGTCGTACAGCGACCCCAGCGCCGCCTCCTCGCTGCGCTGGCCGGTGAAACGATAGTCGGTTGGTAACGTGCTGGGGTTCGGATTGGGCGGCGTGCCAAACGGGAAGTACTTCTGCCGTGCGACCTCCCCGCCGCCGGCGTCCGTCATCAGGCTGGTCGAGCCCAGGTGGTCGGCCGTGAGGTAGTATACCGTACTGCCACGGCGCGCACCTGTGGCAGCGCTACGGCGCAGCCACAGGTGCAGTGCTACGGCTTTGCATTGTTAGAATCTTCAGGCATAATTTCTAATGCTGTCAAAACATTTTGGGAACGCCATTTGTGCCCGAAATGCCCAATCGTGGCTACCAGCCACGCAACAGATATCCCCAACCACCTTAAGGAACGTTCCCCACGCCAAAATATCAGGATTCCCCAGGCCACTAACCCTAACGACAACCAAAACACACGGTATTTGGACATAATCTTAGGCGGGAGGTATGGAATACCCCCCGCAATGCCCCCGACCATTACTACAGCCAAGACACTTGCCCAGGAAACGTTTGCAGTGCTGAAGAGTTGCCAAACGGTGACTATGAGTGCGCTCAAACTAATCGCGCCTATTAGCCCCCATACCACTTCACGCTTGTTAATCATCTGGCCTCCGGATGTGGCTGATAAGGTCTTGGTACGGGGCGGGGGAGGGGTGTTCCTTGTCCAGAGGCGATGCTATAGGAGGTATCGAATGTGACCCATTCGGCTAGGTTTACTCCAAGCACGATCAGCCCGACCACTCCGCCTGCACCTTGCAGTACCGTCTGGGCGATTGCTTTAGGTGCAGCCTGTCGCATAAGCCATACAGCGCCCCCAGTTGCAATAGCAGTCTCTGCAAGTTCGAGGACATCCCCCAGGCCCAGATCAAACCCGGCAAAGTACGTGCGCAGTTGAACATGCTGGGAATACCCGCGGTACCACTCAGCCGGCAGCGTCAACGTAGCAGCCGCTGTGTACATCCCACCTATCCTGCGATACACATTATAGCCATGCTGAAACGCCAACCAATTCCAGGTCTCACGCAGATCATGGGTCGGCCCGGCACCGGCATACACGGAACGATACAGCGCCGCCTTGGACGCATCCGTCTTGCTCACCCAATCGCCAATACTCACAGCGCTGCCCAGCCCCTGGTTGGGAATATACCAGCCTGCCAGTCCGCCGAGTTCATTCAGAACGAACATGGTAACGTCATCGGCCCCGGAGGTGAGTACATCGCCCAGCTCCGCCTCCAGCAGAATGGCTTGCCAGGCCTCGCTAAACAAACTGCGCCAGTTCTTGCCAAACCAGGCGATCAACTGGTCTTCCGTGAAGTGCCCCGTCGGATCCGTATACCGCAGCGGATTGTTGAGCACGTACGCGTAGCGGTTCAGCGCCTGCGGATCGCCCGGCTCCGGCACGAGGGTGTCCGCCGAGATGAACCGCCCCAGCAGCGGCGAATCCCCTGACTGAAAGCTGCGCGCTGTACCATACTACCCTGGCGCATGAGCAACCCTTTGAGTGGGCTTTAAGCTTGTCCTGAGACACGAAAAGATACGCTTGGAAGTACGAACAAACAGCTCCACTATCCGCCGTTGCTGCAAGCTCCTGCCAAGCGGCCAAGATCGCACGCCCTTAGCTCTTGAAGCTGCGCTATGCTGTTACAGGTCACCCTGTTGCACAATAGGCTCTTCATTCCTCCCCACGCCACAAGGGCCGATCAGTACGCTCGACATTACAATGCGGTGCCAATGCCGTGGTCAAAACGCGTACCAACGCTTTGTGATTGCTGTACAGCGCATAAAACGCAAAATTCGGCCTACCTTTTTCGTCTGTAGGATTCAACCATTCCAACCACGTGCCGTCGGCGTAGCGGACGAGATAATGACTATACACCCCCTCCGGTGGGTTGGGGCGTGCCAGCCGTTCTATGGCTGTCAAGCCAAGCTGTGACTCGGCAGCCGCAATCGCTGCCTCTACCAAAGATCGTACATCTTTGAGGGATTCGGCAGGACCGCCAGTTCGAGGCCAATTGTGAAATACTTCGAACAAGGTATATGCCAGATATAGCGCAAGCAATCCCTTCACCAGGGGTTCTGGTATGCTGCTTCCCAACGGCAACGGCCTAGTGAGCCCGTACACCATCATTGCTATGAACGGCGCGATCAAGGCTAGAGTAGCTATTCTCTTCGCCCAGAGAGACCAGGCTTGGCGCCCAACCACAGATATATACATCGGCGCAAGAAAGACTATCAAAAAACCCACATAAAACAAGAGCCATCTGTTCATCATCGCTACTCCGCAAGCAGCTTCTGATAACCCACGCCGGAAGCGCCTCCGACACCCACTGAGACAGCGGTTTGTCGCCAGTACAGATTCTGTGCATTGCCGGAGATAAGCCTCGACCATATGATTGTCTCAGCCTTGCGTCCTGGCATGAAATGTGCGGCCTGCCTCATGGTGCGCATGGTGCCGTTGTCTACAGGGAAGGCCTTACTCAACCCGACACTCAATGTTCCTGCGGTCACAGCATTGAGCGCCGCGCCACCCACCGATGGCTTGAACGTGGCACCCCCTCCAGTTGCCTGATTGACGATATTCTCGACGGCTCCGCCGGCCAGGTAAGCTGTTGCACCTCCTGCCGCGTTGACAGCGGCGGCGCCTGCAGTCAGCGCGGTGTTGGTGGCAGCTATACCTGCAAGTTTCAACGCTGAACCGGCTAGAGGTGTCGCAAAGACACTGACCGCCCCTGCGACAGCGCCACTTGCAAAGGCGCCTACAACACCTCCCACCGTGACCTCCTGGCCTGTCACGTGGGCTGCTACCAGGTATCCCAGCGTTGATATCGTTCCGCCGATCAGTGCTCCGCCCACCAACGGCGCCACAAACCAGGCTAAATCCCCGCCCGGGTCCACATACGCCAGGGGATTGTTGCGAACGTAAGTATAGCGATTCAGGAACTGCGGGTCAAAGGCCGACGGCGTGTGGGGAGGCTGTGCATCAGGCTGCAGGCGTGCCCGCTGGAGCTGGTTCCACCGCTCCAGCGTCTTGGGGTTGGCGTAGGACACGGCCAGCGGCAGGTAGGGTGTGGGGTTCTTGGCATCGCTTTGTACCAGACTGTCCGCCGAGATGAACCGCCCCAACAGCGGCGAGTAGAACCGCGCGCTGTAATCGTACAACGACCCCAGCGCCGCCTCCTCGCTGCGCTGGCCGGTGAAGTACATCCTGAGCGCAGTCGAAGGGCGGTAGTCGGTAGGTAACGTGCTGGCCGGCCCGCGGGGCGCGCCGTAGGGCGTGTACCGCTGCGCGCTCACCGCGCGTCCGTGCTCGTGTTGTAGCTCACGCTGGTCGAGCCGAGGTGGTCACTGAACAGGTAGTCCCCTAGGGGGAGGCTGCGCGCTATAGCACGCCATTTCGGCGCAGGGCAACTTGCTGACCGCCGTGGATGTAACACCTGGTGACGGTTGCCGCCGGTATGTGCGCACGAGTTAGCGTTTGCCTATAACTTCTCGTCGGTCTCGGTTTGGAGTCTCGCTGCAATGCTTTGAATCAACAACGCATAATGATCGATTTCCGGACGAATCGCAAAGCTAGGCAGGATGGTTCTTCCGTAGATCCAACCTATGATGCGATGAAAAGGAGTAATTCGCCTGACCCGGACGACTGTGCGCCGCAGCGGCCAACTTATGTTCTGTATATCCACAACGTCTGACCAACGGATTCTCGCTTTCAGAAACAAGAACATCGAGATCGTGAGATGGTCATCCTCAAGCCAGATATCGGGATAGCCGTTCAACAAGAGGAACCCAACTGTCCATCCAACAAACAAGAACCACAGACCAAAGCAGATCAGGTTTAGCGCTGATCGCACATCTCCGTTTAGTGCCGCTCCGACCGGAATTCCTACAGCCGCCATCGTTGAGAGCAGAAACGCCAGCGTGCCGACAAACACCTCGATTCCTCTCCCAAGCCTGGCGACACCCGAATACGTATACTTCATAGGTCGTCTCTCCTGTTCAGCGACGAGGCAGCCATGGTAGGGCTGGCGTCTGTTGTAAATCAACGCGAAATGCTGTGAACAGCTCACGAAGCGCCGTTCCCGCATCAAATGGGGGCCAGGCCTGGCTGCCCAGAGTATTCAGCTGATAGATTTCATACGTGTAACCAAGCGACCGATAAATCCCAAGTCCAGCGCCACCGCCAACAGTGATCGCGCCACCATGCGGCATATCCAAGAAAGCAACGTCAACGGACTGCGGTGCACCCCAAAACTGCTCATACGAGGTAAACATGTACGAACCAGCAACTGCTCCGTGGGCAAACGCCGGCCCGCTGTACGCGCTATTTGAAGGCAACTTACTCACTGCAAACCAACCCATACTGGCACCAGCAGCTTCGCCACCCAGCAGTCCAAACTCGGCGGTGCCAAACAAGCTGAACTCACCGGTATTAATGTTAAGGAGCGCGTCAGCAGTAACACCACCAAAAACCCCTGCTCCAGCGGTTCCTGTGAGGCGCAGGCCCAGCGCATCATAGCCGCTCAGATCCACACTGGAGTTGTGAAGCAGGGCTGCTGGATACATGATCCAAGGAAGAATTCCAAGTACTACTGGACTGGTCGTCTTTTCGGAGAGTAGAAATTGAAGGAGGTTCTCCTTGCCTTCGAACACTGCGCCCTTGCCGAAGTATAATGCGCGCCAATTCTCGCCCAGGATTGCTGCAAGTTCCGCCTCAGTCCAGTGCCCCATCGGATCCGTATACCGCAGCGGATTGTTCAGCACATACGCGTAGCGGTTCAGCGCCTGCGGGTTGCCCGGCTCCGGCACGAGGATGTCCGGGCTGCCGTTAGTTTAGAATGTTACGTGCAGCACTCCGAACATAGCCCCCACCACTGCAAACACTGCCAAGAGCACAAGCGCCATAATTAGAAGCCCTGTTATTACACCCTTGGCAGATGCCTCAGGATGATCCTCACGATAGTAGACAAGAGGTGAGACATGTGGGTTCCACTCTCGATGAGCGATTTCCGCTTCGCGCCCTAGCCGCTTCAACGCGCGATGATATGGGTTCGGATCAAGCGTGCTCAGTGTGCCCGCCAAAAAGCTGGACAGAACCGCGATTAGAGCATCGACTTCGCCTGCGCTTGCCAATGCACTCCGCGGCTCTAGGGCACAGACCGGGAACAGGGCCACGCCCTTGCCATTGACTAGATGAAGATGAACCGTGTAGAGTACATCCCACGGGCCGCTGAACACGCACCGTTCACATGAACGAATCTGGTTCAATGGTATTTTGAGCAAAGCTGCTCTGTGAACCACAACATGATCTTGATTGACGGTACACCTGACGAGCCGAACAGGCAGGAAGGATCGAAACAAGCCGCCCCAGTGATCCTCGAGCCAAAACGTGAATGTAGCCCCTAATTCCTCCACGTTCTGCCTCCTACTGGGCTTGATACCCTGCGGAAAGGGGAATAGCCCGCCTGTCCACCGGATTTGTAGGGAATAAAGCCGGCCCCAGGCTGAACGTGATCTGGGGAACCAGGTTCCAAAGCAACTCTGTACCGACTTTACCCAAGCCCGAAAAGTTAGCTGCCTCCGCCCAATCCAGCAAAAGACTGGCAGTCATGGTACTAATCCCATCAACTGCAGCGCCGCGTACTGCACCGCCTGGCATATTGCCGCCTGCTAACCGCGCGTTGACCGCGCCGTCAACACCACCCCAGATCGCTGAATTTGCAACCTGCCCAAACATCTGAGCCCCCTTCGTGGCAGCAGCATCGAGGCTAGCTGCTGCCGCCCGGACATCCAAGATCCGTGACACTTTCGCACCTACAGCGCCTTCCACTAGTCCGACCCCTCCGGTGACGAGGTGCTGTGTCGCAGAGAAGTCGCCGCCCGACGCAAGGTTGCCTACGTGGTCACTCACGAGATTGACTGCCATGCTCACTCCAGCAGCTTGACCACCCGGTGTGGCAATCAACAAACCCGCCGCCGCACCCATACCTGTTGCGGCCGCCAAATCCCCCCAGTCCCCGGCGTTCACCTTGAAGCCGCCTACAAATGAGACGCTGACGTTCAGATTCAGATCACCCTGACGCAACTCGTTCACAAGGTACAAGCCACCACCAACAAGTCCACCCACGATGCCGCCAACTACCCAATTGGCGATGTGACCGCTGGGATCATTGTACTCGAGCGGATTGTTCAGCACGTACGCGTACCGGTTCAGCGCCTGCGGGTTGCCCGGCTCCGGCACGATGGTGTCCGCCGAGATGAACCGCCCCAACAGCGGCGAGTAGAACCGCGCGCCGTAATCGTACAACGACCCCAGCGCCACCTCCTCGCGCTGGCCGGTGAAACGATAGTCGGTTGGTAACGTGCTGGGGTTCGGATTGCGCGGCGCGCCAAACGGGAAGTACTTCTGCCGTGCGACCTCCCCGCCGCCGGCGTCCGTCACCAGGCTGGTCGAGCCCAGGTGGTCGGCCGTGAGGTAGTATACCGTACTGCCTCGGCGCATGGCAACTCGTCGCCCGGCGGTGGGAAACCGCCGCAACCGTTACAAAGCCTGCCTGCGCAGGCTCCCTCCAGTCGGCGGAGGCCGACTTCGCAACGGTAGCCGTGACTTCCAGTCGCCGGGGATGCGGGTCAGGGGTCGTTGCCCGGCGGTTGGAAACCGCAGCAACCGTTACAAAGCCTGCCTGCGCAGGCTCGGGGCAGTCGGCGGAGGCCGACTTCGCAACGGTAGCCGTGACTTCCGGTCGCCGGGAATGGGGGTTGGGGATTGTCGCCCGGTGGCGGTTGGAAACCGCAGCTGATGAAGCGGCCCCAGCAGCGGGGGCGCAGGAACGGGCCCTATAGTAGTACAACCCGTGGACCCGTCAAGCCGCCGCTCGGTGAACCTGTAGGCGGTGGGGGTGGTGCCGTAGGTGTAGCGGGTCTCGCCCCAGGCTTTGTAGCGCAGCTCCGCCACGCGACTGCCGTCGCTGTTCGCCATGATGGCCGTACTCCCCAGGTGATCGGCCAGCAGCCAGTATAGGGTACTATTCTCCCGCATGGCCACCCGTTGGCCACCGGTGTAGTAGTACTTCTTGACCGTGCTCCCCGTCTGCTCGTAGTAGTCGCCGATGTAAACCGTGGTCACCCTGTTGACCGTGGCCTTGACCCGCCGACCGTCGGCGTCATAGACGAAGGGGATTCATTGTTAAAGTGCTCTCGGCTAAACGATTTCAATAGGTTTCAAAGCAACACCACGCCAACCCTTCTCCAGGATGAGCCTGGCCAGGCGATTCGAGATCAGGATCTCGCGAAACCCGCTATGCGGCATCCCTCCAAACCACTCGTGGGTTAGTAAGACATCCAAGTCAGCATCAAGGGCCTCGCGCTGGAGGTGCATATACCCTCTCATGTGGGGCGCATACTTGGTGATACCGCACTGCGCGCAAGTTTCCGGCCGAAGCTTGTCCACATCTGCCAGGCCAGGCCTTGCTACATTGGGAAACACCAACTGGGAGACAACCTTCGAAGGCTGATTTGTTCGATGAAGGATTGCCTCCCACACCTCATATCCTCGTATCTGGTGAGCTTTCAACGTCTCCAAGACCTTGGGGGTACAGAAGAGCGTGTACGTCCAGTAGAGGCAGAAAAAATCACGCTTACCGAGACGAGGCTCCTTGGCCAGCCGGAAAGGAGCCTTTTGCCGGTATCCCGCACCGCATTGGGCGCATTCATTCTCATAGGTGATTTGTTCCCATCCTTCCTTGGGTTGAGGGTAGCCTTGCTCAAAGGCAGGGATGAGCCGCACCCACTCGGCGCTTAGGATTTCTGGCTCAGTGAAAGTGGTGTCATACATATCCAACGCATTCTTCTCTCGAACCAGTGCACTTAATTGCGGCCATCGAGGATCGGATTCGGTTATGTCAACGTGAATCAGGTAGTTTTCATGGAGTAGCGGCGTCTTCTCGTATTTAATCCCCAGAGCATCAAGGTTGGGCTCCACAGCGTCATGTTTGTCGAAAGTCACTCTATGCCAAATCTCCATTGGCGCCTCCTACTTGCCAAACAGGGTCAGGCGGACTGCTTCCAAAAGTTCCGGGTAGTCGCGGTAAATCCTTTGAGCAGCTGCCCAGATTTGTTCCTTTGTGGCGTTCGCGGTAGTGATCGGATTGCGATCACCAATGTAACCTATTGCCTTGCGCCAGGCATTAGTGAACACCTGATGCTCTTCCGGTGTCAGAGCAATGCTGGGGATCTTGCCTGCCTTTAGGCCCAAGCCCTTTGCAAACCGCTCTTCAATCAAGTGGTGCACCTGAAGGCCGGTATGCGCTGTGAGTCTCGTCAGTTCGTTGTAGGAGCGGATGCCAAACTCAGCGGCCCGCGAGAAGGCGCTCAACCCACGCGGCGCTGCCGCAGTCCCCGCTGTCGCTGCGGCACCAGCCGTAACGGCCGCTTCCGTGCTTAACGCCCCGGCCACCCACTGGGCCCCTGCCCCGAAGGTGGCACCGACTACCGCCCCACTAGCCGTCCACAGCGCCGCCTCCCGCCAACTGAAATCATCCCGGTGGGTGATGGCGTAGGCCCCAAAGCCCACCACTCCGCCAACAACGCCGCCCACCCACCACCCACCAGGCAATGTGGCCGGAGTCGTCCACTTCGCTGCGCTCGCGGGAGGCTGCGCACTAGCACTGCCGCTCCGACTGTCCGTCCCCGGCTCAAATGCTCAGTACAGTACGGGCCCGTCTTCGTGTATTTCCAGCAGGCTATTAATGAATGCGCGTCGGCTGTCATCCTCACGGCCTGCATGACTATACAAGCGGGTAAGCACAATCCAGAGGGAGCGCGTCGGTGCAACTCGCAACGCCCTTTCACAACAAGCGAGCGCCTCTTTTAATGGTACAACGTCCTCAGGTACACCATAGAGCATTGCTAACCTGGATAGGGCCGGAGCATAAAAAGGCTCCAGTTCAATGGCGCGACGATACGCATAAGCCGCAGCCTCATAATTGGGGGCCCCGACATGCTCGAGCATATCGCCCAATGCGTAATAGTAGTCTGGCCGGTCAGGCCTCAAAGCCAGTGCCTGTTCGAGCCAGTGGATGGCATTGTGCCCATGCGTATCTTCGACGTCCGGTGCTCCAAGGCTGAGAGCAAATTCCGCCTGAGCCAACCCCCACATAACATCAGGATCAGGGCCGAAGGTGTTGAGGATCTCATTATACACTCTACAGGCCTCGGCGTAGTCTCGTTTATCGCGAGCCTCGGCGGCCTGCTTTAGCAGTTTGATTTTCTCATCGAACACACTCTTGGTCATGGCAGCCTCGACACGGTCTGGACAAAAGCGTTCGAGATCTCGAAAATTCCATCGGCTAATTCGCGCCCTCGAACGACAACCTCTTGTCCATTGATAATTGCGCGGTACTCCACATAGCCCCTTTCAACTATCCTCTGCCCGGTTGATACAACTTGGGTAAGAATGGGTTGAATAGCTCTATAATCTCGTTGAATATCACCAGTTAAGGTAACGAGCTTATCCCACGCATGCTTTTGCGCCATAATATGTTGGACTCTGGGAAGCTGGTTCTCGAGAAACTCAATGGCGCGCTGTCCAGCAGGTGAACTTGCTGCAGCCCCGGCAGTGGTAGCCGCCGCCCCCGCTGTCGCTGCGGCCTGCGTCCCCAGTGCCCCGGCCACCCACTGGGCCCCTGCCCCGAAGGTGGCACCGACTACCGCCCCACCAGCCGTCCACAGCGCCGCCTCCTGCCAACTGAAATCATCCCGGTGGGTGATGGCGTAGGCCCCAAAACCCACCACTCCGCCAACAACGCCGCCCACCACCCACCAGGCAATGTGGCCGGAGTCGTCTGTGTAGGCCAGGGGGTTGTTGCGGGCGTAAGTATAGCGGTTCAGGAACTGGGGGTCAAGGGCAAATGGCGTGTCAGGAGCCTGAGCCTCAGGCTGCAGGCGTGCCCGCTGGAGCTGGTTCCACTGCTCCAGCGTCTTGGGGTTGGCGTAGGACACGGCCAGCGGCAGGTAGGGTGTGGGGTTCTTGGCATCGCTTTGTACCAGACTGTCCGCCGAGATGAACCGCCCCAGCAGCGGCGAGTAGAACCGCGCGCTGTAGTCCAACAGCCGCAGCCCGCCGGTCGCGCTGGTCTCGCGCTGGCCGGTGTAGGTGTACTCGGTCGGCAGGGTGTTGACCCAGCTCTCAACAACTTCGCCCCAGGACGTGTACTGTTGGGCCAGCGTGCCAGCGCCGGTCTGCACCACGCGCGTGCTGTCCAGGTGATCGGCAAACAGATAGGAGACCGCCGACCCCTCCCGCATCGCCACCCGCCGGCCGCCAAATTGATAGTAACTGGTCGCCACGCCGTTGTGCAACTCGTAGTGGCTGCCAATGTACAGGTGATCTCCATCGGCATCGTGGCGTGCGACCACCCGACCGTCGGCATCGCGAGTGTAGATATCCCAACCAGTGGTTCGCCACACCCACTTCCAGGGTGAACAGGGATTCTCGGGATCATGTACGTCTGGACAATGATTACGCTCCAGCACCTTCCTCTGCGTCGTACGTTGCGCCAGCCGACCTTCTGCATCCCAGGTAAAGCTATCAACAGTGTCGGCACTCCTGGCTTCGACCAGATTGCCGTTGTTATCATACCGCAAATGGTAGCTGAAGCCAAGCGCAGAGTCCGTTACTACTGCTGGCCCATGCACGTGCGCCGTGTCGGTGTAGGTCAGGGTCAGGTCCCAGCCAAAATTCGGCTCGTTCTTACGCAGCAGGTTCCCAATGGGATTGTAGGTGTAGCGCTCCTGGCCGTTGACATGCGTCAGCCGATTCAGAGCATCGTAGCCATAGGTGGTGACCTGGGGGTTGCCAGCCACCCGGTCTTCGATGCGGGTGATATTGCCGACCGCATCGTAGCCAGGGGTTGCACTGTTTGGCGTCCATGCGCCATAGTATAAGTCTTGCAGTAATTGCGGGCTGCCCGGCGTGCCGCTGTGGATCGCTGCTAGCCGGCCCTGGCCGTTGGGAGTCGTCCAGTCGAAATAGTGATAAGCGGTTTGCAGCGCACCGCCCTTGAGTTTCAGGAAAGTATTTCGACCGGCCGCATCGTATTCAGCGTCAGAAACGTAGGTCTCATAGCCCGTTAGCCCCACGGGCAGACGGCGGGCGTTGTAGGCGATCGTGACCACCTCACCCGAGGGATATGTTATGGTTGCCACCTGATCATCGGCGCGGTAAGTGTAAACGGTGGTGTAGGTGTTGCCGGCGATGACCCGTGTCTCCTGGATCACCCGGCCACGCGCGTCGTAGCGCCAGGATGCACTGTTCGCACCTTCACCAGTGGTGGCCATGTGGGTGCGCCGGCCCTTGCCGTTACTGACAGCGGTGCCATCCGCTCCCTGGTCATAATAGTACCTGACTGCATATTCATCGTAACCCGGATTGCCCGGGCAGTTGCTGTCCGGGGGATGAATTTTGCCCTTCAGCCGGTCGAGGCCGTCATAGTAGAAGCAGATGGTCTGGCCGCGCGCATCCGTCTGGCGCGTCAGGTTGCCGGCCGCGTCGTAGGCGTACGTCCACGTGCCCATGTCCGGGTCGCTCATCTGCGTCTTGCGCCCCAGCAGGTCGTAGGTCAGCGTCGTCTGGTTGCCGGCGTGATCCTGTACTTTCGTCAGCCGGCCGGCCACGTCATAGGTGTAGCGCGTGCGGTATTCGCTGCCCCAGGTGGGGTTGGGTTGGTTGACCGGCCATGATCCGGTGCTCTCCGAGACGATGCGCAGGTTGCCGAAGACATCGAAGGCCCGGCGCACGAAATGCCGGTTGGCGTCTATGGTGTAGATGACCGGCCGCGGGGTGCTAAAATCCGGATCCGCCGGGTTGTGCTCCACCGCGTAACACATCTCGGTCGTCGTGCCGTCGGGATGGATTACTTGAGTCGCCCGGCCCAACGCATCATAAACGGTCTGCGTCTTCGGTCGGCTCCAGTCGGGTGTACAATAGGTCCCGCCGGCCGCCGCATAGAAATAGGGGACGTTCTGCTGCCTGACCCCGCCAAGGGGATGATACTGTGTGCTGACCACGATGCTCTGACTGCCGGACGCGGCCTCCCGCTGCGTCTGGATGACCTGGCCCAGGCCGTCGTAGTAGGTCCACTCGTCCAGGTAGGTGGCGGCGCTCGAGGTGTCACCGTTCGGGTCGTCGCGCAGGCTGTGCTGGATCGCCAGCGGCGCCGGGCTGTCGGTGTAGCGGTATTTCTCTGTCGCCGGATGCGCCCATCCTGCGTCCGGTTTGCGGATCTCGGTCACGCGGCCGAAGGTGTCGTACGTCAGGCGGGTAACTGCGGCGTTGGGATCGGTCACCGTCTGTACCTGGCCCACCAGGCCACTACCGCCCGCCTCTGCATTGACGCCGTAGTACCGATAATTCGTCGTTAGAACCTCGCCACCGCCGGGGCCCGGCTGCTCGCTTACAGTCACCGGATAGGTGTGAAACACCGAATCGTAACTCCTCACCGTTGCAGCACCATTGGGCCCCGTTTCGCCGGTGCGGTTACCGTAAATATCGTAGCTGTAAAGCACGCTGCGCACCCAGAAGCTTTCAGAGGTGCTGTCACACACTTTGGCCTGCCACACCTCCTTGAGAAAGCCCTGGGTCGGCGGGGTTTGGTGCTGATTGAAACCGGTGGTATCGTAGATGTACCGGGTCTGGCCCCGACACGGGCCGCCCACGTCGCCCTCCCAAAGCTTTTCCTGTGCCACCCGGTTGACGACGTAGGAAGTGCTGGTATTGCGCGGGTAGTACCAGCGCTCGGTGGTGCGGTAGGGGGTGGTGTCATCACCGATGTATTCGCGCACGTGCGTGACGTTGCCGTATTGGACGCCACCCTGGTTGGCCGGGGCATACCCATAGCGCGTGACCTTCGTCGCACTGCTGCCCAGTGTTTCGGTAATGGCGTTGATGTAAGGCCACTCCACGCCGTTGACCGTCGTCACCAGCCATTCGGTAGCTGTGCGCGCCAGCTCGCCCCCGCCCGGCTGCGTCGTGACCACCAGGGTCTCTTTGCCTTTGCGCGCATCAGGTCGCCCCGTTGCCGCATTGTACTGGTGGCTATAGCTATGGTTGCGCTGCGTCACCGCCTGGCCGGCCGCATCCTTAACTACTTCCACTACGTTAGTATGACCCAGAAACTCATAGGTGTCGCGCGGGATCTCGGCCCCGTTGTTGCAGCCCACCGGTGTTACGTAGGCGTAGGCGCCGGTCGGCGTATAGATCGTGGTCGCAAACAACCCCAACCCGTGAGCGGTGCTGCCGTTGGTAACGACCTGTTGGGTCACCACCTGCCACTGGTAGCTGGTGCAGCCGGCGTTGTTCGCCACCCATTGCGGGCTGTAGGTGAACTGCACCTGACCGCCGTAGCCGTTGTTCGCTGTGCGCAACCGCACGCTGTTGCCGCTCCCCTGGTAGGTGAAGGTGTACGCCGGCAGCGCCGACGTGCCGTTCGCGCCGACCTGCGTGATCGAGGTCAGCAACGAATGGTTGCCGGAGCCGGGGTCGGCGCCGCAGCCCAACGTCGTGCCGTCGTAGGTGTAGCCCAGGTCGTACCGCCGCACCAACTGCCAGGCGCCGGCCGTGTACGCCTCCACGAAGACCTGCTTCAGCCGGCCGTCGCCGAAGGTGTTGATCTGGTAGGGATCGTTGTACTTGCAGATATGCTTGTCGTTGCGCGCCTCCCGCACCAGGCGCACCCGCACCGTCGCCGTGCCGTTCTTGGGGGTTAACGTCAGAGTCTCCGGGTAACTGGCCCGCATATACCGACCGGCGTCACCTGAACAGCCATTGCTCACCTCTTTAGTCTCGTGCGCCCAGGTGATGTCCCAGCGGTTGCCCGCCGGGTCTTCGATCCGGGTCAAGCCCCACTGGGTCGCGCGCACGCTGCAATCCTGGCCCCAACCCAGCCAGAACGCCTCGTAGGCTGTGCCGTTGCCCACCGCGCCGGTCGGGTTGCCGAAAGTGTATTTCATGCCGTCCGGGGTGCGCACGATCCAGGGTTGAGTGTTCCAGGCCAGGCCGCCGCTGTGCTCGATCTTCAGGAACCCCTGCGGGTCGGTCGTCAGCACGCCCCCCACATCCTTGATCTCGAACGCACCGCCGCCAAAGGTCAAAATATACGGTCCGGCCTTGCCCAGCGGCCGGCTGATGCTACCGATGCCTGCCAGCTCCCAGCCTAACCCCACCCATGATGCCTGCACCCGATACGCACCACCGGCTACCTGTTCCAGGATGTTGATCCCCTGGCTGTTGTAGACCAGCTGCAGGTTCAGGCCCAGTCCACCGGGCCCGGTCGGCACGTCCAGGTTGTAGCTCACGTTGGCTGCGCTGCTCCACAACTCGCTGGTGAACGCCTTTAGGCTGGGGAGTAGCGTCACACCGTAGGTGGGGCCGCTACTGGCCAGGCCGTAAATGCCCTCACCGTACACGAAGGCGCGCAGGGTTTGGGTTGCCGGGTCGGCCGTGCTGGCCAGTATGCGCCAACTGCCAGCCGGCTTATCCCAGGTCAACAGCCGTAGCTTTGCCAACGGCGCAGCGCCTGCCCCAATGGCGGACGGTCGCACTTGTAATACGGCTGGCTGGCCGAAATCGCCCTCTGTCGTACCTCCCAGGGCAAAAGCCGCTAACAATCCGCCAGTGGCGGCGCGGCTCTGATAGCGCAGTTGGGCCGGCACACTCACCGCACCCGGCGGGACGCGCAACAACACCCGGTTGTCGCTCGAGCGCAGGATGCCCCCCTGCGCGGGCGTGACCCAGACCTCGTCATTGTGCGGCGGCACGACGTCAATCACCGCCTCGACCGCCAACGGCCTGGCCAGCGCCGCACTGGTCGCCATCACTGCAGTGGTCACGGTCGCACCCAGCGCCAGGCCCTGCACGCGCA
>FWPV01004903.1_pt1 | contig 27467 bp, 20 predicted proteins | sample 2228371 | NCBI WGS metagenome assembly FWPV01 (sample SAMEA103939776, study PRJEB20133) | metagenome
GTCCGGCGCGGAATCTCGCACCGACAGCCTGGACGCCGCCCATCGGTATTTCCCATCCCGGCTTTGGCATTGAGGAAAGCCACATGATGTATGTGGGCCAAACCTATGACTACAATGGTTCCCCCGGCCCCTACCGGGACGCCGGCAACGGGCCGTATACCCATTATGTGGATCCCACACACCCAGCGGCTACCGATACCAACAACCCCTATGGGACGGCGGACAAACCCAGAAAAACCTTCCCTGCGGCGGCCAATATCCAGCCCGGGGCAGTGATCGAGTTCCATGCCACGCAGGCGCAGCCGTACACCGCCGCGATCGTCATCACCAGCAGCGGCACGGTGACCCAGCCCATCTTTTTCCGCGGGCCATCTCCTGCCGACCGCGCCGTGCTCCAGGGCCAGTTGACCGTGCGCGGCCATTACATCATCGTAGAGAACATAGATTTCGACCGCAACCAGGCCCAAAGCGGCGCCGTCATCATCCGGCCCTATTCGCTCGATGAGCAGGTGCATCACGTCTCCATTCGGAATTGCGAGGCGCGTAACCTGTACAGTGGCGACTCTGGCAACCCGTCCATGATGATGGCCGTCAGTTACATTGACGGCCATGTTGTCCACGACATTGTGTATTACAACAACGATATTCACCCCGACGACATGATTTCCCCGCCTGGCGCTTACGAAAAGGACACGGTCGGCATCTATTTGGCAGGGAACTCGGAGAATGTCTGGGTGGTGGACAATCACATCCATCATCTGGCCGGCGATTGCGTGGGCGGCGGCCACGGCGTCAACTATACGGCGAGGAATTACTACATCGGGCGGAACATTTTGCACGACGCCGATGAAAACGCCGTGGATTTGAAAGAGGTCGAAAACATCGTCGTTTCCCAGAACAGGATGTACAACTTCTCCGGCGGGTCGGCAGGCTCGGGTGGAGGAGGCACGGCAGTCGTGATCCATTATGGCCCTACTTATTCCCCGCGCAATACCTGGGTATTGTTCAACGAGATATACAACGCGAACCTCACGGGCATCCAGGTGGGAGGGGGGCAGGATTATCCGGTCTATATCATCGGCAATGTCGTTCACGATATCCACAACGCTGCCGGCAGCGCTTCTGCCTATTGCACGTGGGATAGCGACAAGACCTACTTCCACGGAAATACCTTTTACGGCGTTGATAACGGGATCAAGCACGATGTGGGCAAGGAGACGGCGCAATTGATTTTTACCAACAACATCGTTGCCAGCGTCGGGCCGACAGGTTACCATCTGCTGGTTGGCGATTCGGTGCAGCGAGCCAAGGCCGAGATTGACTACAATGTGTTCTTCCAGCCAGGCGGAACGGTGAGGATAAACTGGGGTGGGCCGATTTACAATGTCGCCCAGTTTCAGGCCAACACAGGCAAGTGCACGGGCTGCCTGGAGGCCGACCCGCGGTTCATAGATCCGGCTCACGCCGACTTTCGCCTGCGGCCCGATTCCCCGGCCATAGATGCCGGCACCGGGTCCTCATTGTATTCCCTGTTTGCGAGCCTGTTCGGCGTGGGCATCCAAGTAGACTATGCCGGCGCGCCGAGGCCGCAGGGCGATGGCTGGGACATCGGCGCCTACGAGTTCATCCCGCTGCTCGACCTGCACGGCCGGCCGGGCAATCGCACCATCTACCTGGACTGGGACGTGAACACCACCCTGCCGCCCACCAGCACCTGGACCATCGCCTACGACGGCCCGACGGGCGACCAGCCCTCGCCCATCACCGGCATCCTCAGCCCCACCCGCGCCTACACGCTGACCGGGCTGACCAACTATGTCTGGTACACGGTCACGCTCAACGCGATGCTGGGGAGCACGCCATTCTTGACCGACACGGTGCGGGTGATGCCGACGGACATTTTCGTGTATCTGCCGCTGGTGTTGCGGGCGCATTGATATCGAAAAGGAGCAATCTAATGAGAAAACAGATGATCTTTACATTGGCTCTTTTCACCTTGTTGGCAACGCCGGGACAGCCCCGGCCGATCGCCGGCGCGGTGGATTCCTATCGGCCTATCGTCGGCGATCCAGCCAAGACTTATTGGGTGAGCCCCAATGGACAGGCGGCATGGTCGAGCTGCCGAGGGGCCAACCCGCTGAACGGCGCCGCAGCCTGTAGTCTGGCAACTGCCAACGCCAATGCCGTGGCCGGGGACACGATCTATCTGCGCGGTGGAACCTACTCCAACCAAGAGATTCGGCCCGGCAACTCGGGGACCTCTGACAACACCCGGATCATCTACACGAGTTACAACCAGGAGAGCGTGACCATTCGCGACTCGGCCTATGGCATCTATATCTACAAAAAGTCGTACATCACCGTCAACGGCATCAACTTTTACAGCCTGCAGCGTTTCTTCCGCATCTATGCCGGCCACTATAATACGATCAGCTATTGCAATTTCGACACCCGCAGCCCTCAGTCTGGCGATTGGGTGGGGGCCCTCATCGCCGACGATTACAACGACAATACCCCGGCCAGCGAAAACTCGACCTACAACTGGGTGCACCACTGCACCTTTTACCGCTGGGCCTATGGCGACTATGCGGAGCACCGGGGGGGACTGCTCGATATCGGTAGTTGGGCGGAGGACCCGGTTGACGAGAGCTATTACAATCTCATCGAAGACAACGTGTTCGCCTACGGGGGGCATCACACGCTGGGCGTCTATAGCAAGTATAATGTGATCCGCAACAACTATTTTCACAACGAGACCAATCCTGCCCAGTGGGCCTTTGAGGGGTACCGTGACTCGATTACCGAGGGCCCGGTTGGAGGATACAATCTCTACGAGGGCAATCGCTTTGGCATTTCTGGGGCCTCCGGGCTGGCATTGCGGACTCCGTACAACCTGCTCCGTTTCAACCTGTTCTACTATGCCGACAGCGGCGGTCTCCAGGTGGTCTCCAGCGTGGCCGGCCAGGACCACGCGGACTATAACCGCATCTATCGGAACACCTTTTACCACAACGGTCACCAAGAAACCTACCCTGGTTTTCAGGGTGGAATCTATTTTGCCAACTGGAGTGGCCAAAGCCCGGTCGGCAATATTGTCAAGGGCAACCTCTTTTACGACAACAAGAACGGCGCCGTCACGTACGAGGGCCAGGTGAATCCGCAGGTGATCGCAGACAACTGGGATCAGAACAGCGTGGACCCCCAGTTCGTCAATCTGTCGGCGGGCGATCCCCTTGACCCGAGTTGGCCCGACCTGCGCCTGCGCGCCGACAGCCCTTGCATTGACGCGGGCGCGCACCCCACGCAGATTACCAGCGCATCCGGCTCCGGCACACAGTTCCAGGTAGGGGACGCCAGATACTTTATAGACGGGTGGGGAATCCCCCATGTGCAGGGAGACGAGATTCAACTTGCCGATGGACAGCGGGCGCGCATCACTCACATCAATTATGACACCAATGTGATCACCGTAGACCGGGTCCTCACCTGGACCCAGAATCAAGGCATCAGCCTGGCCTACGAAGGCTCCGCGCCCGACCTCGGCGCGTACGAGTTCATTCCCGAGGTAACGCTCCACGGCCGGCCGGGCAACCGCACCATCTACCTGGACTGGGAAGTGAACGCCACCTTGCCGCCCACCAGCACCTGGACAATCTCCTACGACGGTCCAACGGGCGACCAGCCCTCGCCCATCACCGGCATCCTCAGTCCCACCCGCGCCTACACCCTGACCGGGCTGACCAACTACACCTGGTACACCGTCACGCTCAACGCGATGGTGGGGAGCACGCCGTTCCTGACCGACACCGTGCGGGTGATGCCGACGGATCGGTTCGTGTATCTGCCGCTGGTGCTGAAGTAGTGCACAGATCTTTCCGATCTGGTGCAGACCGTACACACCAGACGCGATACAATAACATTGGAGTGATCAAATGAGTGAAACCATTTCCGTCATCCGCCAACCGGCCGAAGAGCGGTGTGCGCTGGAATTGGCCGCCCTGCGGCACAACGATCCACACCCCCGCCCGCCGGGCTGGCAACTTTCGCCTAAGCGCGTGGAAATCTTTCTGATGGGCTCCGGCCAAGAGACCTTTGCCACACCCGACCGCCAAAAGGTCGCCATCCGCCCCAAGTATATGGGCGACCGGCGGCTGATCCAGGTCGCCATCGCCACGCTGGCCTCGGAGCGGGCGCTCCTGCTCGTGGGCGAGCCGGGCACCGCCAAGAGCTGGGTCAGCGAGCACCTGGCGGCGGCAATCTCCGGCACAAGCCGCCTCATCGTCCAGGGCACGGCGGGGACGACCGAAGACCAGATCAAGTACGCCTGGAACTATGCCCTGCTCCTTGCGGAAGGCCCCAGCGAGCGCGCGCTCGTTCCCAGCCCCTTGATGCGGGCGATGCGCCAGGGGCAGATCGCCCGCTTTGAGGAGATGACCCGCTGCGCCTCCGAAGTGCAAGACACGCTCCTCTCGATCCTTTCGGAGAAGGAGATCGCCATCCCCGAACTGGGCCAGGTCGTGCCCGCCCGGCGCGGATTCAACCTGATCGCCACGGCCAACACCCGCGACCGGGGCATCAACGATATGTCCAGCGCGCTCAAACGCCGCTTCAACTTTGTCACCCTGCCGGTCGTGGATACGCTGGAGCAAGAGATGGCCATCGTCGAAACCCGCACGCGCGACCTGATGGCCGACTATCAGATTCAGGCCGAGTCGCCCGCCGACCTGCTCAAGTTACTGGTGACGGTGTTCCGCGAGATGCGCGCCGGCCTGACGCTCGACGGTCAGACCAAGATCAAGTCGCCCTCGACGGTGATGAGCACGGCCGAGGCGATCTCGGTGCTGCTCAACAGCAGCCTTCTGGCCCAACACTTTGGCAACGGCAAGGTGGGCGCAGAGGAAGTGGCGCGCTCGCTGGTCGGCGCTGTGACCAAAGAAGACGCCCGCGATGTGGCTTGCTTGGAGGAATATCTGGAAAACGTCGCCCGCACCCGCAAGGGGAGCGAGTGGCAGGCGTTCTACCGCGCCGGTAAGGACGTGTTATGATCGTCTTTCCCGTTCGCCACCACTCGCCTGCAGGCGCCCTACGCCTGGCCGAACGCATCCGCGCGGCGCGCCCGCGGCTGGTCCTGATCGAAGGCCCCGGCGACGCCACACCGCTCATTCCCCACCTTCTATCCCCCGATACCCACCCGCCGGTGGCGATCCTGGCCTATCTGCCGGCCGAGGCGCTGGGCGAGGGCGAAGAGCCGCGCTCCTCCGTCTGGCCCTTTTGCGCCTATTCGCCGGAATATGTCGCGCTCCAGGTTGGACACGAGGTCGGCGCCGAACTGCGCTTCTTTGATATGCCCGCCGGCACATTCCTGGATGAACCAAGGCCGGCCGAACAGACGGAGGAATCATCGCCCAATGTGTGGAGCGCCATCGCTGCCCGCTTTGGCTTCGACGACTATGAAGAGTTCTGGGAATGTCGCTTCGAGATGCCCGCCGGCGATCCGGTGGAGGCGATGTTCGAACTGGGCGCGCTGGTGCGCGAGTGTGGGCAGGATGAGCGCGATGCGAAACGCGAAGCCTGGATGCGCGCCGAGGTCGCCCGTGCCCTGGCCGAAGGGTACACCCCTGCCGATATCCTGATCGTCTGCGGCGCGGCCCACGCCCCGGCCCTGCGGACCCCCGACGCCGACGCCCGGCACCCCGCAATCGAGGCACGCTCCGCCCGCCTGACGCTCATCCCCTATTCCTACCCGCGCCTCTCCGAGCAACTGGGCTATGGCGCCGGCAACCGCGCCCCGGCCTACTATCAGGCCGTGTGGGAACGCGGCGGCGACTTTGCGCAGGCCACGCAAGAGATGCTCATCCGCGCCTCCCGGGCGCTGCACCGGGCCGGCTACGCCGTCAGCCTGGCCGACGCCATCGAGGCCAACCGGCTGGCCCGCACCCTGGCCGCCCTGCGCGACAAGCCCGCGCCGGGGCTGTTCGAGGTGCGCGAAGCGGCGCAGACCTGCTACGGACGCGGCGCGATGGCGGTGGACGGCACGCTCTGGCCGCTGCTGGTGGGCGAGGCGGTGGGGGCCGTTTCGGCGCAGGTGGAACGCACCGCGCTCCAGCAAGAATTCCACGACACCGTCGCCCGCCTGGGCCTGCCCTTTTCCGACTCGCCCTGCGAACGCCGGCTCTACCTTACCCAGCCCGCCGATGTAGAGGCCTCGGTCTTTTTGCACCGGCTGGTCGCCGCCGAGATCCCTTTCGGGCAGGTGCAGGCCGTGCAGATGGTCGGGCGCGGCCAGGCCGCACCCGAAGCCGCCGCAGGCGCGGACGACGCCGCCCGCTGGCTGGGCCAACTGCGCGAAAAGTGGACGCTGCAATGGACGCCGCTGACCGACATCCGCCTGGTCGAAGCCAGCGTCCAGGGCAACTCGCTGGCCGAAGTGTGTACGCGCCGCTTCCGCCGTGCGCTGGCCGAGGCGCGCCGCGTGGCCGACGCCGCCGACGTGCTCCTGCGCATCGTCCTGACCTGGATCGAACCGCTCTACGCCGAAGGGTTGGCGGCCTGCGAACGCACCTCCAGCGCCGACGATGACCTGCCCTCGCTGGCGCACGCCGCCTACAACCTGCACTCGCTGGTCAAATACGGCTCATCGCGGGCCGTGGGAAAGGAGGCCATCGAAACGCTGCTCTCGAAGGTCTATGTCCGCGCCAGCCTGTTGCTGCCAGGGGCCGCCGCCGTCGCCGACGATGCCGTGCCGTCCACCCGCGACGCCCTCATCGCTCTGCACGACGTGGCGCGCCAATCGCCTGCGCTCGACGCGGCGCTGCTGGCCGGACGGTTGCGCCTGGTCGCCGAAAGCGACCAGGTCCACCCTACCCTGGCCGGGCTGGCCTGCACGCTGCTCCTTATCGCCGGAGAATTGCCAGAGGCGGACCTGACGATGCTTCTGAGCCGCCGCCTCTCCCCCGGCGAAGAGCCGCTCAGCGGCGCCCAGTTCCTCGAAGGGCTGTTGGCGCTCAACCGCGCCGTGCTCCTGCGCAACCAGGCCATCGTTGCCTGGCTCAATGACTATCTGCAGGGCGTGCCTGCCGAGCGCTTCGTCGCCGTGCTGCCCGTCCTGCGCCGCGCCTTCGCCGATCTCTCCCCCGCCGAGACGGACTATTTCCTGGCAACGCTGGCGCGCCTGCTCGAACTGCCCGTACAACAGGCCCGCGCTGCCACCGCTCCCCAGGTGACGGCAGAGGAAATTGCGGCAATTGATGCGGAATTGGGGAATGTGTTGGAGGTGTTATAATGCCCACTACCAAGCAAGCCAAAAGAAACCTGGCCCGCCAGCGGCGGAAAGCGCGTGAACGTCTCCAGGCCAGACTGGCGCAAGGCCCCTGGAGCGACCAGAAGATCGTCGTCGCACCGCCGCAAGAAGTAAAAATGTCAGCCGTGTTGGGAGAATTCATCGAACCCTATGTCCAGTTCACCGATTCGTTGGAATCCTATCGCAAATTGGTGACGCTGGCCCTCGTCGCCTGGGATATCTCCCTCCTTCCCGAAGAGGAACAAGAGGCCGCGATAGATCGAGTGATCACCGAAAAAGTCACCCAGGACAGGAAAGTGCAGACAGGGTTAAAGAAAATCGTGTACGAGCTGCTTGCCAGGAAGAAGGCTTACTTCTCTCAATATCGGCGCCGGATTCTCGATTTCGAGGTGACGGAAGCGGGCGATCAATACTATCTTGCGGTGGTTTCGACTCTGGAACCGCCGCCCCAGCCACCCGAAGCCTGAGTCCGCCGGAGGAGTCATCAATGAGTGTGTACGACCTGCTCACCCGTGTTGAAGCCGAACTCGCCGGCGTCGCCGTCGCCGGCCTGGCCAACGCCGGGGCGGGGCTGCCTCAACTGACGGCTGCCGCCGACGAACTCTCCGCCGCCGGTCTGGGCAAATTGGGCGAGCGACTGAACGCCGTGGCCGATGCTGCGGACGACCGCGCCCGCACGGCCGCCTGGGCCGACGCCTGGGCCGGCGTCGGGCTGGTGCGCACGCGGCTGCTCAAGCCGGCCACGCTCGACGTGCAGGACGCCCTGGCCCTGCCGCAGGCCCCCAACGTGCTTTTCCTCAAGCCGGCGGGCGATCTAGAGAGCCTGGACGGGCTTCTGGCCACGCTCCAATCCGACCGGCCGATTGCCCGCGCCTACGCTGCCGGTTGCCTGGCCACCTTTGGAGACGAGGCCGTGCCGGGGTTGCTGGCCGTGCAGAAGCAGTGCGGGCGCTGCATCCGCTTTCTTGTGATCGAGACACTGGCACGCATCGGCACGGACGCTGCGCTGGAGGCGCTGGTCGGCTTGCTGGGCGATGGCGATGTGGCCCGCCCGGTGGAAGCGGCGCTGTTGGCGCAGGGGCAACGCTCCGCGCCGCTCGTGGCCGAGGCGCTGGCCGGCGCGAAAGACAAGGACAAAAAGCGCCGCCGCGCCGCCGCCAAGATACTCTGGCGGCTGGGGGCCGCGCAATCGCTCAAAGCGGCCCTGGACGACGGCGACGAGATGGTGAAAGCCTACGCCCAGGCGACGCTCTGGCCTGCTGAGCGGCTGGCCGACCGCGCCAAGGAAAAAGGACCGGCGGCGTTCTCGGCGGCCGTCGCACTGTTCGAGCAACAACGGCTGGCGCTGGACGCGCTGATCGCGCGGCTGGATGCCCTGCCCAAGAACCAACTGGCCGACGCCGCCGCCATCCTGCGACACACCGGCGCAGAGCAGCCGCTCCTGGCCCACTATCTGCCGCAGATCGCGGCGGGGGCCAATAAAAAAGCCCGCGAACACGCCGCCGACTTTGTTGCACGCCTGGCGCACCCGGCTGCTCTGCCGGCCTTGCTCCACCTGGTGGAGACCGACTCGCTCCCGATGGTCGCCAACACCCGCCCGGTCGCCGACGGGCTGGCCGAACTGGCCGATAGCGCTGCTGTTTGGCCGCTGGTTCACATCGCCCAAAAATTAGTGCAACTGGTCCACCTGCGCGCCCCCATAATCGAGGCGTTGGGGCGCATCGGCGACCCGGCGGCGGTGCCTGCCTTGTTGCAGATACTGGACGACACGCCCTTCCGCGTCGGGCGGGATGCTATCGAACAAGCCCTGGTTGCCATTGGCGCGCCGGCGGTCGAGGCGATCGGGCAGAGGTTGCAGCAGGGTATGGGGGCAGCGCCGCTGCGCCCCTTGCAGCCAGAAACGGCTGTAACTCTGGAACGGGCGTTGACGAAAATCAAGACGCCCGCGGCCAAAGCCGCGCTCGACGCATACCGGGCCGGAACGGATGAGCTGACCCGCTGGCTCAGCCACCTCTCTGATGGCCGGGTCAACGCGTCGCTCATCGAGCAAGCGGCGAGGCTGGGCGACGCGACGGTCGAGCCGTTGCTGCTTCTGCTGGCCAGGGGAATGCCTGACAGTCAGGTCAACGCCGCCCGCGTGTTGGAGCGGCTGGCATCCAATCTGGCAGCCGATCAGCGCGAGCGCATCATCGCCGCGTTCAGGGCACAACTACGGGCGCAACAGCCGAGCCCGCCGGTGCCCGGTATGTGGATTCACAACCCATTGGCCGAGCAACTGGTCCGGGCCCTGTGCGCGCTCGACGTCAGCGCGGCCCTGTCCGAAATCCGCGACGCGCTCATCTTTAGCGGCGTGGGGCCGGGCGTGATCGAGTGCTGGCAGCAGACCCGACGCCCCTGGCTGCTGGATGTCTTGGCCCAGGGGATCCAGGCCGCCAATACCCGCATCCACGCTCTATCTGCTCTCCCTCAGCTCCCTCTGGATGAGGATGTGCGCACGCGGCTGTGGCCGCTGGTGCAGAACGTCGTACAGACCGAGACCGGGGCGCTAGTCCTGCTTGCGGCTGTGACCTGCCTGCGCGCCTGGGGCGACCCGCAGGCGATACCGCTCCTCAAAGCGTTGAAAAATCGGTTGGGTTCGGTGACCGGCCACGCCTGGCACAGGAGCAAACTGGAGAAGGAGGTAGAGGACACGCTGACCGAACTGGACGAGAAACGCTCGTTGCTGGGACGGCTGTTGGGCAGAGGGTGAGCCGATGGAATGGACGCCAGAACAACAACGCGCGCTCTTGCGCTGGCGGTTGGTGCTGGGGCAGAAGGCCGAACGCGCCCTCGGCGGCGGGATGGCCCTCTCGCATCTGGCCTCCGTCGCGCCGGAACAGGATGTGTTCGGCCTGGACGACGCGCTCGAGCTGGTCTACGGCGGGGAAGAGCGACAGGGTGGGACGAGCGCGTCGCTGCCCAACATCCCCCGTTGGCTGGGCGACGTGCGCCGTTACTTTCCCACCGATGTGGTAGCGATGGTGCAAAAAGACGCCATCGAACGGCGTGGTCTGCGCCAGTTGCTCTTTGAGAAGGAAACGCTGCCCAAACTCGAAAAGAACGTGGAGTTGGCGGCGACACTCATCTCACTGCAGGGGATGATTCCCGATGAGGTCAAAGAGACCGCCCGCCAGGTGGTGCGCGCCATCGTGGAGCAGATCCGCCAGAAACTGGAGCCGCAAATCCGCCAGGCGGTGATCGGGGCGCTGACCCGCAACCGCCATTCGGCGCTGCCGGTCTATCGCAACGTAGACTGGAAGCGCACCATCGAGCGCAACCTCAAGCACTACGACCCCACGCGCCGGGTGCTCATACCGGAACGCTTCTACTTCTGGGCCAACCAGCGCCGCCTGCGCGAGTGGCAAATCATCCTCTGCGTGGATCAATCCGGCTCGATGGCGAACTCGGTGGTCTATGCCTCCATTATGGCCGCCGTCTTTGCCTCGCTCGACGCGCTGCGCACCCACCTCATCTTTTTCGACACCGAGGTGGCCGATATGACCGACGTGCTGGACGATCCGGTGGACCTGCTCTTTGGCGCGCAGTTGGGCGGCGGAACCGACATCGCCCGTGCGGTGGGCTACGCCGCCGACCTGGTGCTCCAGCCGGAGAAGACGATCTTTATCCTGATCACCGACCTGTACGAGGGGGGCGACGAGGAAGCGCTGCTGCGCCGCCTGGGCGCGCTGGTCGAAAGCCACGTGCGCGTGCTCTGCCTGCTGGCGTTGGACGACGCGGGACGGCCCTCGTTCAACCGCGCGCTGGCCCGCCAGGTGCGCGCGCTAGACATCCCGGCCTTTGGCTGCACGCCGGGCAAATTGGTGGAACTGATCGAGGATGTGTTGAAGGGAGCCGGCCAATGAAAGCCATGACCGATCGTGAGGTCCGAACGCTGTGCCAGCCTGACGATTATCGCAATGGCGAAGCCTATTTCAGCCAGAACAAGGTTTCCGATACCTGGCAGACCGAGACCGGCCTGCACGCACAGGTCGCCGGATCGGGCAGCAAGCCGTACCAGGTGAGCGTGACGCTCGAAGGAGAGACTTTCGTTCCCAGGTGCACCTGCCCGGCCCACCGGCGGCGGCCCTTCTGCAAGCACGTGGCGGCGGTGCTCATCACCTGGGTGCGCGCGCCGGAACGCTTTGTGATGGGCGAGATCCCGGCGACCCTCAAACCCCAGAGTCAGGTGCGCCGCGCCCCCAAACCCAAAGCCGATGCACGCCAGGTGCAGATGGAGGGGTTGGACAAGGTCGAGGAACTGCTGGTGGAACTGGCGACCTACGGGTTGCTTTCGCTCACCGAGGCGCAGGCAGAGCGGGTGAACGACCTGGCGCACACTGTCGAGTCGCACAAACTGCGCCGCCTGGCCCGCCTGGTTGGGCGGATCGGCGCAACGTTGCAGGCAGCACTGAAGGACCGCCAGCGGCTCAACGAAGCGGCTTACGCCGAGCTCCTGAGCGATGCCTGGCTGACCTTGCAGGCTACCCGCCGCGCCCTGCAAGACCCCGACGCCGACCCGACGCTGCTTGATGAGCTGATCGGCAAGACCTGGCGCGAGAGCGACCTGGAGCGGCGTGAGGGGGTGCGCCTGGTGGAACTGGCCTATGAGACGGCCACGCTCGATACCGGCTTTATCGTGGATACCAGTTTCCTGCTCAGCCTGGACGACGGCGCGCTCTACACCGAAAAGCAGATCGTCCCCGCGCAACTGAAAAAGCAGGCGCGCAAACCGTCGTATAACGGACGATTGGAGGGGAGCATCGGCCTCTATCCGGGGCCGTCGCCGCGCCGCATCAAGCTGTTGGCAATGTCCCCCGAAGCGCCGCTCACCGACGCCGACTGGCAACAGGCCCTGGCGCACGCCGGGCGCTCGGTGGCGAGCCTGTTCCAGCAGTTCCAGGCGGTCACGGCCAACCCGCTCGCCGTGCCGGAGGCATATGTCTTCTTTGCGCCAGCGCGCTTCCTTGTGGATGGCGCAAACGTATACCTGCTAGACGACGATAAGCAGGCCATCCCCCTGGCCGAGGGCTGGCGCATCCTGAACACCCTGACCGGCCGGCCGGTGGCGGCCGTCTTTGGACGGTTGGCTTTGTCGGATGGGACGCTGCGCTTGGCGCCGCTGGGGCTGGTGACCGCGCCGCCGGGGGCGGCTCTGGCGCGTGTTGGTGGATGGGCGGCCTAGTGGGCCAACACGCAGAGTCGTGTGACCTACGCCGGCGGGTATTTGATATCCAAGCCGAACGTGCCCCCGCCGACGATCTCCACCCCACCCGCGCCTGCGCTCATCCCCGGTACGGGCGCAATCGGTGGCCCATTTCCGGCGCACTCTCCCATCAGGCTTCTCACAACCCCAAGACCACCCGCGCGATGGTAAAGTAGATGAACAGCCCGGTGGCATCTACCAACGTGCTCATCACCGGGCCGGAGACGATGGCTGGGTCAATTTTGAACCGGGCGGCCAGCAACGGCAGCACCGAACCCAGGCCATTGGCCCAGATGACGATGGTCAGAATGGCCAGGGAGACGGTCAGGGCCAGGTCGGTTGTCGAACCCCAGGTAAGGGCGCGCACAAAGGCAAAGGTTGCCATGCCCAGCCCCAGCAGCAGCCCGATGCGGAGTTCATGCCACAGCGACCGCAGAGCATCCCCCAGGTCTATGTCGCCCACGGCCAGGGCGCGGATGATGGTGCTGGTGGTCTGTGATCCGGCGTTTCCACCGGTACCGATCAGCAGGGGCACGAAAAAGGAGAGGGCAACAACAGCTTTTAGCTCATCCTCAAAATGGCGCAGCACGCTGCCGGTCAGGCTTTCGGTGACGAACAGGATGAGCAGCCAGCCGATGCGTTTGCGAAAGACGGTAAAGATGCCGGTGTCCAGATAGGGTCGGTCCAACGGTTGGGCGCCGCCCAGGCGCTGGATGTCTTCTGTCGCCTCGTCCTCCAGGACGTCCACCACATCGTCAATGGTCACCACGCCCAGCAGCACGTTGTTGGCGTCCACCACCGGCAGGGCCAGCAGGTCGTAGCGAGCCATCAGCCGGGCGCACTCTTCCTGGTCGGTGCCCACCTGGACATGGATGACCTCCGGGTCCATGATCTGTTCAAGGGGGGTGGTCGGATCGGCGACGATGAGCTGGCGCAGGCTGACTACACCGCAAAGCCGCCGCTGCCCATCCACGACAAAAAGGTAATAGGGAGTTTCGGCTTCTGGCCGCCAATCCCGGATGGCCTGGATCGCCTCGGCGGCGGTCATCCGGCGGCGCAGCGCCAGAAATTCGGAGGTCATCAGGCCGCCGGCACTGTCATCGGGGTGGATCAGCAGGGGGCGGACCTCGTCGGGATCTTCCAGGCCGGCCAGCACCGCCTGGGCCTGATCGGGAGAGATGTCACCCAACAGGTCGGCTGCCTCATCAGGTTCCATCTCGTCCACGATGCGGATGACCGTCTCGGTGGGCAGCGAAGCCACCAGCTCGGCGGCCTCCTCCTCGTCCATCTCTTCCAGGATGTCGGCTGAATCGGCAGGGTTGAGCTGAGGCAGCAGCGCCACCTGGTCTTCGTCATCCAGCTCGGAAAAGAGTTCGGCCTGGTCGGCAGGACGCAGGGCCTCAATAATGGCGGCTGCGCCGGCCAGGTCGTCGCGCTCCAACGCTGCGCGCAGGCGCGCCAGGACGTCGTCCAGGATAAAGGGTTCCATGAGACACCTCCGGGAGTTGGCTCCCCCCGGAGGCGCACGTTTCGAGGAAAATCCCTGCCTTCCGAGGGGGCTAGTCTATTCGGTTGGCAGGTTGAAGGCGGGACGAGAGTCCCCTACTACTCGACCCAGACCCGTCTTCTGCTTTGCTTCCTTCCATCTTGCCAATTTCAAAAGTAATAGAGAGCCAAACGTCACTGTCCCATTGACAGCAGCAGGATTATACTCTTCACGATAGGGGATGTCAAATCTGCCCTATCGAATTACAGGCCGCCGATGGAAATGGCCCTCGCCGACTTGGCGTTATGCCCAAGTTGTGATATACTGGAGCTCCAGGAGGCCTGTCTGGTTATTGTTGTTCGTCGCCCTTGCCTGCGGAGCTTGACTGCCCCAAGGATAGGGCTTGAAGCGGCTGGTATGCGGAGAACCTGGCCGGCCAAAGCCGCCGGGTATCCTGGCCGGGCTACCCTTTTGAATATCAAATCCAAGGGAGGAGATGATCATGATCGTCACGACAAAGGACCTGTTCAAAGTGGCCTATGGCAATTTTGCCATTGGTGCCTATAACATCAACAACATGGAACAATGTATCGGCCTGTTCCAGGGCAACCTGGACTCACAAGCGCCCTTTATCATCCAGATCTCCAAGGGGGCGCGCGAATATGCCCGTGTCAAGATGTTGGAGGGCCTGATCCGCACTGCCGAAGAGCTGTGGCCGACGGCCATCTTTGCCGTACACCTTGACCACGGCGATGAGGAAACCTGCTACGACTGTATCAATTCCGGTTTTTACAGCTCGGTGATGATTGATGCTTCGCACCTGCCGTTCGAGGAGAATGTGGCCATCACCCGCCGCGTTGTGGAACGCGCCCATGAGCGGGGCATCAGCGTGGAGGCTGAGTTGGGCATGTTGGGTGGTGTGGAGGAGCATGTGCGGGTGGATGAAAAGCACGCCATGCTCACCGACCCTGACGAAGCGGCCGAGTTTGTGCGCCGCACCGGCTGCGATAGCCTGGCGGTGGCCATCGGCACCAGCCACGGCGCGTACAAGTTCAAAGGGGAGCAGGGGCTGCACTTTGAACGCCTGGCCGAGATTCAGCGACGGCTGCCCGGCTTTCCCCTGGTGATGCACGGCTCCTCGTCGGTGCCCCGTGAGGAGGTGGAGCGGATCAACGCTGCCGGTGGGGCGCTGGACCCCTCAGCCAAGGGGGTGAACGAGGACGAATTTGCCAGGGCTGTGCCTTTGGGGGTGACCAAGGTCAACATTGACACCGATGGCCGCCTGGTGTGGACCCGCGTTCACCGCGAATATTTCCGCGACCAGCCGGCCAAGTTCGACTTTCGCGGGCCGGGCAAGATCTTTATGGCCGAGTACGCCCGCTTTATCGCCCACAAAAACGAAAAGTTGGGCAGTGCTGGTCAGCTGGAGAGGGTCCGGACTGCGCTGCTCTAGGAGCGTGCGGTCGGGACACCCCTTGCGGGTGTAGGCGCGAATTTGACGGGCTGGCGATTGAAATCGCGCCTAAAAGGGCCTTTATCCGGCTGTCCGCCTGCGCGGATAGAGGCGTCTATGCAGGTAGACGCCTGGCTGAAAGCCCTGAAGGTGCGACTCAAGTTCGCGCCTATGCCCCTTGCGGATGGTTCTCTGGGGCCCACAAAGCACCCCTCTGCGTGATCTGCAACCCTGCAGTGAGTAGGGACTCGCTATCGTTTTCAGACCAGTTTAACATGCCATGAAAATGTAGGACAACTGCTAGCAGTTGTCCTACTTTACCGCAGTGTATTTTCAGACCAGAATGGACTTGAGACAGCAGGTTGCCCGAGAAGCCCTGAACTATGTCCATAGCGGCATGGTCCTTGGCCTGGGCAGTGGGACGACGGCCGGTTACTTTCTCGAGTTTCTGGGCGAACGCCTGCGGGCAGGCCAGGTGCGGGATATTCTTGCGGTGCCTACCTCGGAGCAGACGGCCCGGCGCGCCCAGGCTCTGGGCATCCCCCTTACTACCCTGGCCGAACATCCATGCCTGGACCTGGCGGTGGATGGCGCCGATGAGGTGGACCCCGATCTCAACCTTATCAAGGGCTTGGGGCGGGCGTTGCTTCGGGAAAAGATTGTGGAAATTCACGCCCGGCAGTTCGTGGTGATTGTGGATGAAGCCAAGCTGGTTCCTCGGCTGGGGCGTGGGCCGTTGCCGGTGGAAGTGGCGCCTTTTGGCGCAGAGGCAACGGTGCGTTGGTTGACAACCCTTGGCTGCCGTGCCGAGCTGTGGCGCGAGGAGGACGGCTTGCCGGTGGTGACCGATAACGGTCACTACCTGGCTCGCTGTTGGTTCTCTGAGGGCATTGCTGCCCCCTACGCCCTGGCTCGCGCCTTAGCCGACCGTCCTGGTGTGGTCGAGCATGGTCTGTTCCTCGGCATGGCCGACACCGTGCTGGTGGCCGGGATGCAGGGGGTCCGTGTGCTGGAACGCAGCCGGGTAGGTCGGGTAGCAAACCAAACCGACCCGTAGCGCGGCTTTGTTAGCCGCGCCGGGGTCGGGTAGCAAACCCGACCTACCTCTCGTCTGGCTCGCGGCTGGCGTCGAGGCGATACTCCCCCTGGTCTGGCGGATCGTCCTTGACGGCGTAATGGATGAGCACCCCTAGCTTAACCAGCACCAGTGCCCCAACGCCCAGGACGACCAGCAGGGCAATGCCCCCCAGGATGAGCGCCAGCCCAATGCCTGTCATCTCCCTTTAGCCCCCACCCAGCAGGCTACCTACGTCAATGTTCAGCCCGCCACTGGAGCCTTTGCCCCCCACCTGGGGCATAAACTGGGCGACCTTTTGCGCCAGCTTGGACATGGGCATTGTCTGCAGCCACACTTTGCCCGGCCCCCGGACGCTGGCCAGGAACAGCCCCTCGCCGCCCAGCAGGATGTTTTTGAAGCCTTTGACCATGGTCACGTCAAAGTCCACCGATGATTCCATGGCTGCCAGATGGCCGGTATCCACTTTGAGCTGCTGGCCCGGCTGGAGATCATACTCGACCACTTCGCCGTCTACCTCGATAAAGGCCAGTCCCGGCCCGGTGATCTTTTGCATGATGAACCCCTCGCCGCCAAACAGGCCGGTGCCCAACCGCTTGCGGAAGTGCATGTCAATGTTGACACTCTTTTCGGCGCACATAAAGGCATCTTTCTGGACGATAATGCTCTCGCCTGGCCCCAAGTTGAAGGGGATGATCTTGCCGGGGAACTCGGAAGCAAAGGCCACTGTGCCCCGCCCGCTGTCTACGTAGAAATCGGTGATGAACAGCGACTCGCCGGCCAGCGCCCGCTTGACCATCTTGCCCAGGCCGCCGCCCGAGTGAGTGCGCATCTCCACGTTGCTGCTCATCCAGCTCATGCCCCCCGACTCGGAATAGATCACTTCCCCCGGCTCCAGCTCGATGGTCACCACCTGCATCGTCGTGCCATCAATCCGATAGCTGATCCGGCCCCGGCCGCCGGTGAATTCCCGCTGTGCATGCTCGACCTCGGTATCCAAAGGCTTCAGGCTGCTGCCTTCGGCCGGCGCCGCCGCAGGTGCCAGTGGCGCTCCGCAGCCGGTGCAAAACTTGGCCCCTGGTGCATTTTCCGCACCACATTCTAAGCATTTCATCGTTATTTTCCTCCCTTGTTCAAATTTTATTCTGCTCACTATGCCACTGCTCACACGGTGGAACGCTAAATCCCTTTACGTCAAAAAACCTTCCGATGTTGCCCCTGACTTTGTTCCTTTCGGTTCCGGATCGTCCAGGTTAAAGGAACGGTTATTCAAACTTGAACCGCCAGGCCGCCAGGGCAAACAGCCCTGCAGCGTAGGCGACCATGATGCCCACCGGCAGCAGCACCGACTCCAGCCCCAGGCCGCGGATCACAATGTTCTCAAAGCTATCCATTGCCCAGGCCGTGGGCAGCAGGTGGCCGATAGCCTGGAACGCCTTGCCGGTGTACTCCAACGGCACCCAGGCCCCGCCCATCCCCGCCAGGACGAACATCGGGATCAGCGCCAAGATGATCACCTGGTCCTCGGTCTGGGCCAGAGTGCCGATGAGCAGCCCCAGGGCTGCCGTCCACAGGGCGGTAGCGACCATGACCAGCAGGGTTGCCAACGGCTCGCGCATATAGTCCACCCGCAGCAGGAGTTGACCAAAGGCCACCAGGATCACAAGCTGCCCAAGGATCATGACCACCATTGCCAGGTAATGGCCCAGGATGATCTCCACGCGGCTGATGGCTGTGGTCAGCAGCCGGCGCAACACCCGTGCCTTGCGCTCATGAACCAGGATCGAGGCAGCGCCGATCAAACCGGCGATGGCAAACTGGACCATCATCGAGGGGGAGGTGTGGGAAAAGCCGCTCTGTGTGATCTGAGAGCCTTTCTTTTCGACGATAGCCCCTGACTGCTTGGCCTGCACCATCAGCGGCGGGTCGGCCCAGGCGGCGATAGCCCGATCCAGCGCCTTTTCCAGAAATTCCTGACTAGCGGCAGAGCCCGTCCGGTCGGCATAGGCTTGGGCACTGAGGCGGGCCGCTTCAACCGCGCCGGCCAGGCGGCCGGCCGCAGCTTCGATGCCCAGCCGGGCGGGGATCGAGGCCTGGGTGCTTTCATCGGCGATCACCTGCAGCCGGGGCACCTGACCACCCAACAGCCCCGCCCCGTAGCCGGCCGGGACGATCACGACGCCGGCCAGGTCCTCGTCGCGCACTGCCCTGTCCACACGGTCGGCCTGGGCGTCGCGGCCCTCCAGCACTACCGGGCGAATGGCAGCAGATGCCCGGAGCAGCTCCAACAGGCCGGCGCTGAGGCGGCTGCCATCCTGGTCCACAAAGCCAACCGGCAGGCGCGGGTCCCTTTCGCCGTTGCCAAAACCGCCAAAGGCAAAGCCGAACATCAGGGTAAAGACGACCGGCATGACCACCAGAAATAGCCCGGTCATCCAGTTGCGGATCAGTTGCGTCAGGTCTTTGATGGCCAGATCGATGGCGCGCATGGCTGCCCTCCTACGCAAACCGCTTGCGGAAGCGGATCGTGCCGATGGCGAGAAAAATGGCGCTCAGAGCCAGCATGACGGCGACGGTCAGCAGTACATCCCTCACGCCGCCGCCGTCCAGAAGCTGCTGAAAGCCACGCACGGCCCAGCCCTGCGGCACCAGTAGAGAGACAGTGTCGAACGCCCCTTTGGCTGCACCGGGCACGTTGGCGGTAAAGATGCTGACCATGCCCAACATACCGGTCAGGGTTAGCCCTCCACCGGTGACAACGCCGGCCTGTCGGCTATTCTTGAGCAGGGAAATAAGCAAGATGCCAAAGCTGCCGGCCAGGAGGATCAGGCCCAGCGTGACCAGACTCAGAGGCAAGGGTTGCCCCCAATTGATGTCAAAGACCAGGGTCGAAACCAGCAGCAGCACCCCGGTCTGCACGACAAGCGTGGCCAGGGTGGCCAGGATACGGCCGCCCAAGACCGACGAGACCGGCGTCGGCGTGGTGAACAGCCGGGACAGCGTGCCCGCTTCCTCTTCCTGGAGGAGCGACTGGGCCAAAGAGGTGCCGGTAAAAAAGACATAGAACACCAACATGCCGGCCATGATCATGCTGACGATACTGGTGAGCAGGCTGGTGGCTTTTTGGGCACCGGCCGGGGGGCGGACCTCGGCCAGGGCGATACCCCCCTCTTGCCGGCTCTCCCCCAGGGCAGCCGCCCACCGGCCATATTTCAGGGCGATAGACTGCGCTGTGGCCAGGTCCAGCGCCATCTTCTGGGCAGCAAACTGTTCTCGGGCCACCTGGATGGCGATGGTGCTCCCGGCAAAGCCGTCCACGAGCTGCTGGATCAGACTCTTGACGATGCCCGGCCCCAGGGTCAGGGTGGGGTCGTGATACAGCTCAATGGCCGCGCGTTGCTCCTGGTTGAACATAGCCGCCGAGAAACCGGGCGGGATAAAGATTGCCACCCCTGCTTCCTGGCGGTCCACGGCGGTGCGGGCACCGGCCGGGTCTGGCACTTCTGCGACCTGCAACAGGGGAGCCAGCTCTTTCGACGTTAGAATGTCCAGCAACATCTGACCGGCCGAGAAGCCCATCTGCGCCCGGTCCTGGTTTACCACCTGGACCTTGGTGCTGGGCAGGGTAAAGCCCCCCTTATCAGAAGCCAGGCCGCTAAAGGCAAAGTAAAACAGCCCGCTCACCAGCAGCGGCACGACAAAACCAAAGGCCAGGAACGAGGCGCTACGTACCGAGCGAAGTATATCTTTCCAGGCAATATCTAGCGTTTTCATGGTAAATCTCCCCCGGCTCATTGCCCTGACGCTTGACGCTTGACGCTTCACGTTTGACGCTTCACGTTTGACGCTTCACGTCTCAGTCGCGCAGCGCCCGGCCCGTCAGGTGCAAAAAGACCGCTTCCAGGTTCGGTTCCTGAATGCTCACCGATGTAATGCGCACCCCGGCCCGCGCTGCCGACTCGAACAGGCGGGGCAACACCTGGTTGCTATCCTCCACCAGGAGCAGTACCCTGCCGTCGTGGCTGTTGGTCTCGGGGTTGATCTCGGCGGTAACCTGGTGCACCCCTTCCGTGGCTTGCCAGGTAGCCAGCACCTGCTCCGGCGAGGCGTTGAGCGTCACCTCCACCCGGTCCAGCTCGCCGACGATTTTGACCAGTTCCTGGTGAGTGCCCAGGGCGATAATCCGGCCCTGGTCCATGATGGCGATGTGGTCGGAAAGTTCCTGGGCCTCTTCCATGTAGTGGGTGGTGTACAGCACCGTCGTCCCCTGCCGGTTCAGCTCTTTGACGCTGTCGAGGATGTTGCGCCGGCTTTGGGGGTCAATGCCCACCGTCGGCTCGTCGAGGATCAGGACCTGGGGGCGGTTCAGCAGGGCGATGCCGATGTTCAGCCGGCGTTTCATTCCCCCAGAAAACTTGCCGACGCGCCCCTTTTGCCGGTCGGTCAGGCCGATGATCTCCAACACTTCGTCGGCCCGCTGTTTGAGGGCCTGGCCCCGCAGGCCGTACATCTTGCCCCAAAAGTTCAGATTCTCGCGGGCGCTCAGGTCGTCGTACAGGGCGATCTCTTGCGGGACGACGCCAATAGCCGCCTTGACGGCCATCGGTTCATGGCGGATAGAGTGGCCCATCACCAGCGCATCACCCTGGGTGGGCTCCAACAGGCAGGCCAGCATAGAGATGGTCGTGCTCTTGCCCGCACCGTTGGGGCCCAACAGGCTCAAGATTTCACCCGCTTGCACGTCGAAACTGATGCCCTGCACGGCGTAGACGTCGCCGAATTTTTTGTGCAGGTCTTGGACTTGAATGGCCTTATCGTTGCCCATACTGCTCCTTCCCTCCTCAGCGGCTATCGCTTGCTCTTGGCCTTTCACAGCTACCGGTTTATCGTACCATGAAAGGTCAAAGGGAGCAAATCTCAGATAGCCAGGTAGCGAGGTAATAGCCCCCAGGCTGAGGACTTTTCCCGACCAGGCCATTGGCCCTTCGCCCTTGATCGCAGTGCCCTGGCCCTTGCCCACTCGCCCGATTTGTCTTTCCCTCAAGGTGTGGTATAATTGCCTGCGTTCTGCTCGCCATACCTGGTGGAATGAGGCAATTGCGATCTTGCGCCGACGGCGATTGTTGCCCCGGCGCAAAATGATGCCCATTCACCAGATGAAAAAAGTTGGAGGAATGATGAGTAGTAGTATGAAACAGAGGATGATCTTGGTGGTGGCCGTGATCGCCGTTGGCGTTGTGATGCTAGCCTGTGCGGGTGGCACGCTGCTAGGCCGCAAGGCAGAGCCGACCTCTACCCCGACCAAGACGCCCAAACCCACCTTTACCATCACCCCCACGCCTACCGAGACACCTATTCCCACCGACACGCCGACGCCGACCTTCACCCCTACGCCGGTGACGCCCACCAACACACCGGTGGTCTATACCGCCACCCCCACTCCCGAACCGCCCACCGATACGCCGGTGCCGACCGATACACCGGCGCCGACCAACACCCCCAAGCCCAAGCCGCCCAAACCCAAAGCGACAGCTACGCCCACCAAAAAGCCGGGGCCGACTAACACGCCTAAACCCAAATTTGCCTGGTACGGTCAGATCGACAACCGGCTGCAAAACTGTGGCCTGACCCGGGTGTTTGGCTTTACCCTCGATAGTGCCGGCGGCCTGGCAGGTGATATATGGGTGCACTACTGGGCTGATGGCTGGGAAGGAGCGTGGGCCAAGTCGCTGTGGACCGACTTTGGGGCAGGGACCTCATGGACGGGCGATGAAGGGAACTGGGATGGCACCATTGACATCCACCCTCGGGAAGGAGTGTGGCATGTGTGCGTTGTTCCCAGCCAGGGGAGTTGGGATTGTATCTCCAACATCGTGGATGCTGCCACCAACTATGACTGCAACACCGGCACCCAGGTGGTCCACATCACCTTCCGCAAGCAGTAATTCGACCAGCACGACGAAAGGCCGGGCGGACATGCCCGGCCTTTTTTGTAAAATAAAAGCTTGCCCCCTGCGATGGAATGTGCTATAATCAAAGTGTAGCACAGGGCCGATCCAACCTCGACAATGTTAGATTCGGGCTTCTCGACCTCTCCTAACCCTCCCTCAGGGGTGGAGATGGGTGAGGTAGGCACTGCACGGCCAATCTAACAATGTCGAGAAACAAACAGCACCGGTATCGGCGGAGCAAAGAACTGCCCTCGCTCGCGTTCAAGGAGAAGTTATATGAGCGAAGAAAAGCCACTGCCCGTCGCTTTTGGGCCTTTCCAGGTCCAGAAGTTGTTGGGCGCAGGGGCCTCGGCCCGGGTTTATCTGGCCTGTGATCCCACCTCTGGCACCCAGGTTGCCCTCAAAGTTTTGCATCCGCATTTGAGCGACGCGGCCGATTTTGACCTGCGGTTCGAGCGCGAAACGCACACCTACCCCATGCTGGACCATCCCGGCATCGTCCGCCTGCTGGACTATGGCCACGAAGCAGGTCAGGCCTATCTGGTCATGGAGTATGTGCCAGGGCTGTCGCTCAAACGCTACCAGCAGGAGCGAGACAACGAACCGCTGCAGGTTGAGGCGGCGGTGCGGTTGGCGGCTGCGGTTGCCGATGCCCTGGATCACGCCCACAGCCAGGGGGTGGTCCACCGCGATGTCAAACCTGCCAACATCTTGCTACGCGACGGACGTCTGGACCAACCGCTGCTCAGCGACTTTGGCATTGCCAGGCTGATGGAAGCGACGTTGGACACCGCCTCGGGCCGAACCTTGGGCACGCCGGCCTATATGTCGCCGGAGCAGGGCCAGGGCCAGCCCGCCGATGCCCGCAGCGACATCTATGCCCTGGGTGCTGTGCTCTTTGAGCTGCTGACCGGCCGCCCGCCTTTCGAGGCCGAATCACCCTACGCCGTTGTGCTCCACCACGTCCATACGCCGCCGCCCCGCCCCCGTGACCTGCGGCCCGACCTGCCGCTGGCGGTGGAGCAGGTGGTCCTCAAAGCCCTGGCCAAGAACCCTAACGAGCGCTATCCCTCGGCCGGAGCTTTTGCTCTGGCGCTGCGCGACAGCCTGGCCCAGGCACCCACGCCGGCCCCGCGCCCACGCCGGCTGACCTATGCCCTGATCGGGTTGGGCGCTTTGGTAGCCCTGGCGCTGCTTGTGGCCTGGTTCACCGGCTGGCTGCCGGTCGGGCGATCGGGAGCCTTTGCTGCCCGGAGCACCCCCACCGCCGAGAGCCTGATCCTTCAGGGTTCCCCGGCCATCCGCGAAGCGTGGCTCGACCCTGACCTGCCTGAGCGGGTGTCTAAAGAGGACCCCAAGGTGCACCTGCAAGGCCCCAGCACCCCAGACCGCATTGTTTACCGGCTTGTCCTGCCTGAACTGCCCGCCGGCACCGAGGTGTTGACTGCGACCCTGGCGCTCTACACTGTGCCCTGGGGGGAAGACAACCGCTATGCGACCGTGGCCGCGCACCGCCTTCTCTCCGAATGGGACCCCGATACGGCCAATTATCTATCGCCCTGGAGCACGCCCGGCCTTCAGCCCGGCCAGGATTATGAGGCTACTCCCTTCTTTACCTTGGTGTTGGACGACCTGCTGCACAATGCGGGCTGGCTGGAAGTGGACATCACAGCACCGGTGCAGGGCTGGTTGGCCAGTGAGCCCAACCACGGCTTGATGATCCGGATGACCGACGACAGCTTTGGCATGGCTCACCTGTGGGTCTATTCGGGGGAGTACGAGGTCCCGGACCTGCGCCCCAGATTCAGCCTGGTATATCGCCGCCCATGAGTGACTGCCCTTTCCCTTTTCTGTGCGACATGCTCCAGAACAAGATCCCCTTGACCGGTGAGCAGATCGTGTTGGGGCGGGCGGCCGACTGTGAAGTGATCGTCGCCGATGCCCGTGTCTCCCGTCACCACGCCGAACTGCGCCGTGAAGGCGATAGCTTTCTCCTGGCCGACCTGGGCAGCACCAATGGTACCTTCCTCAACGGACAGCGCCTCAGCCGGGCATGGCCCCTGCGCAACGGCGACGTGATCGGACTGGGCTCGGCGCAATTTGTCTATCACGACCCCCAAGCCACGCTCGACACCGGCCACTTTCCCCACCTGGTGTTGGATGAGGACAGCGGCCAGGTGTGGGTTGACCGCCGGCCGGTTTCCCTCTCCGCCCGGCAATATGCCCTGCTCCATCTGCTCTGGTCGCGGCGAGGGCTGCCCTGCTCCCGCGCCGAGATCGTCCGCGCCGTCTGGCCTGAATGCCCTGAGCACATCTACGACTATCAGCTCGAAAGCCTGGTCAAGCGCCTGCGCTGCAAACTGGAACCCGATCCTGCCCAGCCCGCCCTGGTGTTGACCGTGCGCGGCCGGGGCTACCGGCTATCCTCTTATGCCTTCTTTTAACCGGTTTTCGCCCCCTTGCCCCCTGACCAGAATGAAGCCGGCTTTTCACCACATCAGTCGGGCAAGGCGAGCAGATACAGCTTCCGTCCGCTGAGGATATAAGCCCGCCCCCCGATCTCGTCTACGAACAGGCTGGTCACGCCGGCCAGCACGTCACCCACCTGCTCGATCTGCACGTCGGTCAGGCGGAGCTGCCGCTTGAACTGACCTTCGGTCCCGCACTGGACGATGCGGCTGTTTCCTCGGTCGGCAATATAGATCCATTGTGTCTCGTCGGGTGGCCGGGTAAAGATGGCCGATGGGCTGTTGGGAGGGGTATCCCAATCAGAGACCGCAAAGGTGTCTGGTCGGCCGGTCGTCAGCTTTTGGATTCGGCCATCGGCGTAGAGGAGAAAGATGCTGTTACCGATAGCCATGTCCACCACGCCGGCCAGGTCTATCTGCGTCTCCAGCCAATCATCCGGTGGGAGGGAATATCCCCCTCCACTCGGCCGGTAGCGCCAAATCTTGTTGGCCGAGGAATCTAGCAGGTAAAAGCGCCCGTAGTAGCTGCCTACCAGTTTGGGAAACTGCCAGGTCTCAGAGGCCGCCACACGCCGGGCGGTCCGCTCACCGGTGGCCGGATCATATTCCACCAGCGCCCCGCCACTTTCCAGAATGACCAGAGCGGCTTTCTGACGGTCATTTCCCATCGGCATCCAGACCATATCCACCAGGTCGCCCACCAGGATGTTGTTCACCTGGTCTCCCCGGCTGACCAGGACGGCGTTCAGCGACTCGCTCGTCAGAGCCTGCTGCGTCCCATCCAGTTGGTGGCGGTATACCTTGCCCGCCTGCCGATCCAGGACAAAGATATATACCCCCTCGACCACGACGCGGGACAGGTTGGCGCTGGATGGATAGCTCTTGAGTTCCATCACCGCCTTGATGCGCTGCACATGGCCGATCTCGTCCAGCAGCACTTCGACCCGTTTCCGCAGGTCGGCGGCCTGGGTGTGGTTGGGCCGGCGTTTGAGAAGCTGATCGAGGCGAGTTTTCGCCTCAGTCAGCAGGGTTCGCGCGCCGGTCGGATCGGTCGTGCGCAAGGCCTGTTGCCAGCGGTCGTTGGCTTCCGTCCACAGTGCCTCCAGCTCTGCGTTTCGAGCCTGGCCCCGTTCGATATAGGCGAACAGGGCGATGGCGGCCACGATGAGGGGGATGGCCAGGGCGATCCCGATCAGGATCTTGTGCGTCGCCCCCTCGGCTGCCACACCCCTGGGGCGATCTTTTGGTTTTTTTGAGGAGGTTCTCCCGATCGTTTCCGCTCGGCCGGCGGCCGGTTGTGAGGTGGGCGGGCCGGGGATCAGCCGCTTTGCCAGGATTAGCAGGGCATTTCCTCCCCTGGTCAGGCCGCCGGCCAACGTGCTCCCGGCTGTCCTCAGCCGCTCGCTCAGGCGGAGGGGTTCCAGCCGGCGGGCGATCTGTTCGCCAAGGGGGGGGGATGGCGGTGGCGCGGCCCTGCCAGACACAGCCGATGCGGCGGTCGGCCTGGATGCAGCCTTGCCTTCGGCTATTTCCACTTTGACCGCCAAAGCCAACAGATCGCCGCCTTTGCTTGCCTGCGACATGGCGTCCAGCACCGCCTGGGCCTGGTCCTGGCCCAGGATGGCAGGCCAGGCTGGGCCGGATATGCGCCGGGCGGTGGCACTATCCACCAGCAGGATGGTAGCGTCGTCACTCACCGGGATGTGAAACAGGCTCACCTCGATGTCCCGGCGTTCTCCCAGGGCAACGGCATCCATCTCCTCCGGCGGCAGGCCGTCCAGCCACGGCGAAAGGTCGGGCAGGCGCGTCACCTGGCCGGCGTGGGCATAGTAGGCCGCTGCCGGCCCCACCTGGGCGATGAACAGATCGTCGTCCCGCAACACGGCACACGATACCCCGGCGGTCCGCTGCTCGCCCGGCAGCGAATTTCGATTTTCTTCAAAGAGCAGGCGGTTTGCTTCGCGGAGGGCGTTCTGCAGGCCGGCGGTGACGCTGCCCTGGTGGCGAAAGTAGGCATCTCGCACCGTCTCGGTCAGTTGGCGGGCGATGACATCCCGACCGATAGCCCGGCCCGACACCTCTACCAGAACGTACAGGTTGCCGCGACCCCGCCCCCTGGCCAGGAGCGAGGTGCGTTCGTCTGCCAGGATACCACCGGCCTGATGATCCGGAGCGCCGCCCACGGTGGCCTGGTGAGCCACGGTCGTTTTGACGCGCATCTTTCCCCTCCTTCGCGCCGGCAAAGGTGTTGATTGGGATCAAAAGTGTCTGGCACCTACCCCGGCCTGGCCGGAGCCAAACAGGGTTTAGAACCGTCTAATGCTGACAAAAAGGGGCCGGTCGGTCCCTTGCGGTGACGAGCCGGCCCCTCCGGTTGTACTTGACAATGTTAGATTCGGGCTTCTTGACCTCTCCTAACCCTTCCCTCACCCTCCCCTTCCCTCTCCGCTGCGGAGAGGGAAGGGGAGGGCTGGGGTGGGGATGGGTGAGGT